>Ga0181524_10002920_pt1 | contig 17138 bp, 15 predicted proteins | sample PEATcosm2014_Bin_34_FD_119761 | JGI IMG/M metagenome (GOLD analysis project Ga0181524, IMG submission 119761) | Peatland microbial communities from MTU Mesocosm Facility, Houghton, MI, USA - PEATcosm2014_Bin05_60_metaG | ecosystem: Environmental > Terrestrial > Soil > Wetlands > Peat | place...
CTCCGCTGGTCGGATTAGCCACGCGCACGTAGATGCGGTTGGTTGATTCCGGATTTCGGCTTTCAGATTTGGGACTTGCCGCCAAGCCCCACGCGCCGAGGACTTCGCTCTCGTGCCGCTCTTCAATTGGGATATCGAAGCCGGACCTTAAATTCCAGTCGATGGTGGATAGTGGAATCGCGACGTAAAAAGGAATTCCATGCCGCCGGGCAAGAACGGCCTGGGTGTAGGTGCCGATCTTGTTTGCGACTTCACCAGTGCGGCCCAGCGTGCGATCGCTGCCCACAATCACCAGATCGATCTTTCCTCGCTGCATCAAGTGGCCGGCGGCGCTGTCGGCGATGATCTGGTGGGAAATTCCTTGCTGCGCAAGTTCCCACGCCGTGAGCGTCGCGCCCTGGGAACGCGGCCGGGTCTCGTCGCAGCAAACATGAAACGTCCGTCCACGCGCCTGTGCGGCGTAAAGGGGTGCAGTGGCGCTGCCAACATCGACGAAGGCCAGCCAGCCGGCGTTGCAATGGGTGAGGACGTTCATTCCGTTGCGAATCAGCTTCACGCCATGCCGACCAATGTCTTCGCAATGCCGCACGTCTTCGTTGGCAAATTCCGCCGCCGCCGCCAGCGCCAGCGCCTGCTGCTCCTCGACCGTTTGGCCGGCGCGCATGGCCTGTCGCACGCGGTTGATGGCGTTGACCGGATCGACGGCGGTAGGCCGGGCGGCTTTGAGAGCCTCGCAAGCCGTTTCGACGTGCCGAAGGAATTTCGCGAGGTCCCGTCCACGGAAGGCGCGCGCGCCCTGGGCGAGGCCGTAGGCCGCGGTGGCGCCGATCGCGCCCGCTCCGCGCACGACCATGTCTTTGATGGCGCGCGCGGTTTGGCGGAAGTCACGCGCCGCGACGATCTGGAATCTGTGCGGCAGGAGCCGCTGCTCGATGAGCAGCACGGCATTGCGCCGGGCATCAAACGTCACGGTGCGAAAATGGCGGGCGCGACCGTGGACGGTGACGTTCAAGCGACTTCCACTTTCATCTTCCGGATCTTGCTTTCGATGCTGCGGTAGAGTGGATGCTGGCGGAGCGGGCGGAGGTCCGGATCTCTGGCCAGCCATCTGAAATCGCGGTAGCCCAGGGACAGCGCCTTCTCCAAGGCGGCGGCCGCCCGGTCGAATTTACCGTTGAGAGAATGACTGCAGGCGAGGTTGTAAAAGACGAGCGGATTGCACGGTTGGAGCCGGGACAACTGCTGGTCCACTCTCAGGCTGTGATCATATTTTCCGCGCTGGGTGTAATGGTCTCCCAAGATCTGCAGCGCTTCGACATATTGCGGATCGCGGCGGACGAGCCCCTCCAGGAAAGAGATCTTGACATCCAACTCGCGAGTCTCTTTGCGGGTCAACGGTTTGCTTTTCGCACTACACTTTTCCGGCATACGACAACTTGGATTATTTCCAAGCGGGACGCGCGAGTCAAGCGCCGGATGCAAAATCCCTTAGCAGTGAAATCCAAGAGCTCGGTACTGCGTGGACCGTCGTCATCCTCAAACCCGAGGCGGCGATGGCCCCGGGCTGACCGCAAGCCGACCTCAATGACAGCCTGCTTCACCGAAAGATGAACCCCTTTTCGGCAAAGAGAGGCTGGCTTTGGTCCCGGTCTTGCTGCTATTAGAGAGCCATGGCTGAAGCGCAAACGATCAATCCTGGCCTGCCGCCGCGCCGAATTGGGGAAGTGGCGGAGGAACTGCAACTGGATGCGGACAAGATTCTCCCGCATGGTCATTTTATTGCCAAAATACCCATCGACGAGCTGACTGCCCGCCAGGGCCAGCCTGACGGACGGCTGGTGCTGGTCACCGCCATGACCCCCACGCCCGAGGGGATCGGCAAGACGACCACCACGATTGGCCTGGCTGACGCCCTGCGACATTTGGGCAAGCGGGCGATCTTCTGTGTCAGGGAGCCGTCGCTGGGGCCCTATTTCGGCATCAAGGGCGGGGGCACCGGAGCGGGCCGGGCGCAGGTGGTGCCGGCGGAGGCCATCAACCTGCACTTCGTGGGGGATATGTACGCCGTTACCAAGGCCAATAACCTACTGGCGGCCATGGTCGATAATCACCTCCAGCACGGCAACGAGTTGGGCATCGATCCCCGGCAGATTGTCCTGCGCCGAGTGATTGACCTGAACGACCGCGCCTTGCGGGACATCATCATCGGGCTGGGCGGCGTCAAACATGGCGTTCCCCGCCGCGATGGATTCAACATCACGCCGGCCTCCGAGGTGATGGCGATTCTCTGTCTGGCCCGGGATTTTGGGGACCTGGGGGAACGGCTCAGCAACATGGTGGTTGCGTTTACTTACCGGCGCGAGCCGGTGCGGGCGTCGCAAATCGAGGCGGTCGGCGCCATGCAGGTGCTGCTCCGGGATGCGATCCATCCGAACCTGGTGCAATCGCTCGAAGGCACTCCCGCCTTTGTGCATGGGGGGCCGTTCGCCAACATTGCGCAGGGAACCAACACCACCATCGCCACTCGCATGGCGTTGAAGCTGGCGGATTATGTGATGACGGAGGCCGGATTCGCCACCGAGCTGGGCGCGGAGAAGTTCTTCCACATCAAGTGCCGTCTGGCCGGATTGAATCCGGCCGGGGCGGTTATCGTGGCGACGGCCAAGGCCGTGGCTTACCACGGCGGATTCAGCGCCACCGGCGGGCTAGGCAATCTCGCCAAGCATATCGAGAACATCCGGCTCTTCGGAGTAGAACCGGTTGTAGCCCTAAACCGGTTTCCTGACGACCGGACGGAGGACCTGACCCGGATCATCCGGTTCTGCGCCCGCCAGGGTGTGGAGGCAGTGGTGGCCGAACATTATGCGCGGGGCGGCGAGGGGGCGGTGGAGCTTGCCCGGGCCGTGTTGCGCGTGGTGGGGAAAAACCACCGGCGCAAGCTGCGCTTCATTTATCCGCTGGAGATGCCTTTGGAGCGGAAGATTGAAGCGGTTGCACGCAAGCTGTACGGAGCGGAGGGAGTGGATTTTGACCCCGGCGCCCGGCACGACCTTGAACTCCTGAATCGCCACGGCTTCGCCAAGCTGCCCGTCTGTATTGCCAAGACGCCCATGTCGCTGTCGGACGATCCCGCCCTGCGCGGCCGGCCAAGGGGTTTCCGCATTAGGGTCAACGAACTGAGGATATCCGCGGGCGCCGGGTTTGTGGTGGTGATCTGCGGGAGCATCGTGACGATGCCGGGCCTGCCGAAGGTGCCCGCCGCCGCGCGGATCAAGGTGCTCCCCTCCGGGCGGGCCACCGGGTTGACGTAAACGGGCGCTTGCAACGACCGGTCGCCCCGTTCACCAGTCAGCCGTCACTCGGGGTACTGGCTGGACTACGAGGCCGAGGCGACCCCTGAAGGCTAGAAAACTTCCGCGGTCAACCCGGTCGTCTGGCGCACGGTTTGGGCGATGCGGGAGAGGACCTTGAGCGGCAGATGCCCGCTTTGAGAGATGAACGAGGGACGGGTGGCGGAGTAGATCTGCACGAGGGAAACCCGGGCGCCGGCGTTCTTGAGTTCCAGCAGGCGGCGAGAATACTGCTCGATCTCCTCCAGGGGCGGTTCTTCCCCATTGATGGCCGGAAAGAGACTCTGAATGACGACCGGGCGCTGGCGGCCAAGCAGCAGGATATTCGACAAAATCTTCTCCAGCGGCACCTCCGAGCGATTGACCTTGTTGACATAGGCCTGGGTGCCGCCGTCGAGCTTGGCCCAGACTTCGTCGCTGCGCGTGAGGTGCTTAAGCCCTTGTTGAACCTGGGGCTGGTCCAGGCCGGTGGCATTGGTCAGCAGCACGAGTTTGAAGAACGGGAACCCGCTCAGGGCGCGGACATGCACGACCGCCTGGAGCGCCTCGGCGAACCTGGGCGAGAGGGTTGGCTCGCCATCGCCGCTCAAGGCCACATGGCGCAGTTGGAGCAATTCATCCGGCAGCGTGCGATACCAGGGCCGCTCGCGCAAACGGCCCCCGCGCACGAAGGCCAGCGTCTTTTTCAACTCCGCCGCCATGGCCTCCACGTCCAGTTGGTCCTCGCGCGGTTCGCCGTTGCGGTGCACTTCACAATAAACGCATTGGAAGTTGCAGTTCTTGTCGGGGCACATATTGATGCCGACCGATAAGCCGCGGGCGCGCGCCGAGACCACGGCATAGACGAAACGGTTGTCGAGGAAATCGCGCGGGGAGCCGAAAGCGGTTTCCTGGAAGCCGTAATGCCGATCCGGAAGCTTTTTGCTCTGCTCCGCTGATTCGGCTGTGGCGGTGGTCTTTTCTGTCAGTTCTTCCACAATATCCAGTGCACCTTACTGTTGCGGCCAACCGCGCACTACACGATGCTTGTCAAAGAATGGACATTTTTTGGCGGGTTTGCATAAGACGAGATACAGTTAGCCATTCTGTCAAGACCACCAAGCGCGTGCTGGCCGCCGAACTGGGCACCGTCAGTGAAACCTTTTCCCGCACGCTGGCCAAATTCCGGCAACAGAAGCTGGTGCCGGTGAAAGGCAAAACCCTCACCGTCCTCTGTCCGCTCAAACTCAAGGAGTTGCTCCGCCGCAACCTCGGGGAATAGCCGCCCAACGCGGCTTGCCGTAGGCGGTGCCGCGCGCCCCAAGACGAGTTGGCGCTGGAACTGACCGATTACACTGGACGAGGGCAAAATGTGCGAAAAGAATGGCAATCGCGGTGGAGTCCCCCCTCCCTGGCGAACCTAATGTTTTCGGGTTTCAGAGAGGGAAACGGTACAACAGAGTTTATCGCGGTGGGGCGTGTGCCCTGAGATTATATGGCAAAATACAAGATTGCATGGCTGCCGGGCGATGGCATCGGCGTGGATGTGCTCGAAGCGGCGAAGATCGTTCTGGATAAGGTCCGGCTCGAGGCGGAGTATGTTCCGGGGGATATTGGCTGGGATTACTGGTGCCGGGAGGGGGATGCGTTCCCGCCGCGGACCATCGAGTTGCTGAAGAAGGTGGATGCGGCGCTGTTCGGCGCCATCACCTCGAAGCCCGCGAAGAGCGCCGCCGCCGAACTGGCGCCCGCGCTGCAAAACAAAGGGCTGACCTATCGTTCGCCCATTGTGCGGATGCGGCAGTTGTTCGACCTCTACATCTGCCTGCGGCCCTGCAAGGGCTACCCCGGCAACCCGTTGAATTTCAAGGAAGGCATTGATCTGGTGGTGTATCGCGAGAATACGGAGGACCTGTATGCCGGGGTCGAGTTTGCGCCCGTGCCGAAGGAGCTGGCGGACACGCTCACGAAGCTCGCCAAGCCTTTTGCGCCCTTCGCCAAAGTCCCACTGGACCAATACGCCATCTCGTGCAAGATCAACACCCGCGCCGGTTCGGAGCGCATCGTTCGGGCGGCGTTTGACTTCGCCCGGAAGCACCAGCGCAAGAAAGTCACCATCGTTCACAAGGCCAACGTGGTGCGGGCGACCGACGGGCTATTTCTCGAAGCCGCCAAAGCGGTGGCGAAGGAGTTTCCCGAGATCAAAATGGACGACGCGAACATCGATGCGATGACGATGTGGCTGCTGAAGAACCCGTTCAACTATGACGTGCTGGTCGCGCCGAATCTATACGGGGACATCATTTCGGACCTCTGCGCGCAGATGGTTGGCGGGCTGGGCTTTGGCTGTTCGGGCAACATCGGCCAGAAGCTGGCCGTATTCGAGCCGACGCATGGCTCGGCGCCGAAATACGCGGGCCAATACAAGGTGAACCCGATCGCCACAATCCTGGCGGTGAAGATGATGCTCGATTGGCTGGGTGAGGCAAAGAGGGCCGTTGCCTTGGAAAACGCGGTGGCACAGGTCATCAAGGAGGGCAAGGTCCGCACCTACGACATGGGCGGGACGAGCACGACTTTGCAGATGGCGGAGGCCATCGCCGAAAAGCTATGACGGCCATTGCTCCCGGGCCGGAGACGCGGAAGGTCATTCTCCACGAAGTCGGGCTGCGTGACGGGCTGCAGATGGAGAAGCGGGTCGTCCCGCTCGAACAGAAAATCCGCTGGACAGAAATCCTGCTGGCGGCCGGGGTCGATATCATCCAGCTCGGCTCGTTTGTGCATCCGGTCAAGGTGCCGCAAATGGCGGACACCGACGCGCTGTTTCGGCATTTCTCGGCGCCGGGGCGAAAGCCGTCCGGCGCGGTTCTGTCGGGCCTGGTGCTCAACGAGAAGGGATTAGAGCGCGGCCTGGCGTGCGGGGTCGAGATGTTCTGCATGGGCGTTTCCGCCAGCGAAACCCACAGCCAGAAGAACACCGGCATGTCTATCGCCGAAGCCACTACACGCATTATCGCCATGGCCCGGCAGGCGGTCGGCGCGGGCAAACGCGTGCAACTGTCAGTCCAGTCCGCTTTCGGCTGCGGCTATGAAGGAAAGGTGCCGCCGGAGCGCGTGTTGAAGACCGTGGAGCAGTTTTTGAACGCCGGTTTCCGCAACCTCAGCCTGGCCGACACGGCCGGGCACGCCACGCCGCCGCAGGTGGAACAGTTGTTCGGGGCCGTTTTCAAACTCGCTGCCGACGCCGAGTGCACCTGCCATTTTCACAACACTTACGGTCTGGGGATGGCCAATTGCTGCGCGGCGCTGGGCGCGGGCGTGAAGTGTTTCGAGTCCTCCGTGGCCGGGCTGGGCGGCTGCCCGTTTACCAAGGTGGCCGGCGGCAACGTCTGCACCGAGGACCTGGTGCATTACCTGCATCGCCTGGGCCAGCGCGGCGAGGTCAACCTGGGCAAGCTGGTCGAACTCGCGCGCGACCTGAGCCGGTTTTTCGGGCGTGAACTGCCGGGCATGGTCTATAAGATCGGATTAGCCTCGACGCCTCCGGCATCGTGCTGACTGGAGTGAATGCCAAAATGACGTTCCGAAAACCACGGTTGGTAGGGCGCGCACTCCGTGCGCGCCGCGGCTCGCAGGGGACTGCGAGCCCTACCTAATGGAAATCAGCTTATGAGTAATTCCAACGACCAAGCGCAAAAGCCACACAAGGCGCTGGAAGGGGTGCGGGTGCTGGACATGACCAACGTGCTGGCGGGGCCGTTCGCCACGCTGCATTTGGCGCTGCTGGGCGCCGAGGTCATCAAGATCGAGAATCCTACCGACGGCGACCTGGCGCGCAAGCTGGGCAACGTGCCCAAGCTCAACCAGCAACTGATGGGCACCAGCTTCCTGGCGCAGAATTCCAACAAGAAGTCGCTCACGCTGAATCTGAAAAGCCCGGAAGGCCGCGAGATCTTCAAGAAGCTGGTGGGGACAGCGGACGTACTGGTCGAGAACTTCCGGCCCGACGTGATGAAGCGGCTCGGCCTGGCCTACCCGGTGCTGGCGCAGGTCAATCCACGCCTCATTTACTGCGCCATTTCCGGTTTCGGCCAGACGGGGCCCGATGCCCTCAAGCCGGCGTATGATCAGATCATCCAGGGCCTGAGCGGGGTGATGGCGATTAACGGTGACGAGCGGCTCAACCCGTTGCGCGCCGGCTTCCCCGTGTGCGACACGGTGGGCGGACTCAATGCGGCGTTTGCGGTGCTCGGCGCGTTGTTTCATCGTGAGCGGACCGGCGAGGGGCAGTTCATTGACGTGGCGCTGCTGGATTCCATCATGCCGCTGCTGGGCTGGGTGGCGGCCAACCTGCTCATCGGCAAGCAGCCGCCGGTGCTGCTGGGCAACGACAATTTCACCGCCGCGCCGTCCGGCACCTTCGTCACGAAAGACGGCTACATCAACATCTCGGCCAACAAACAGGAGCAGTGGGAGACCGTCGCTGATCTGCTGGGCGTGCCGGAATTGAAGACCGACCCGCGGTTCCAGGAGCGCGACAGCCGGAAAAAGAACCGCAAGGCACTCACGCCCCTGCTCGAAGTGAAGTTGAAAGAGAAGGAAACCGCCTGCTGGGTCGAGCTGCTGAACAAGAACGACGTTCCGTCCGGAGCGATTCTCGGACTGGAGGACGCCCTGAACCAGGCGCAGGTGCAGCACCGCCAGACATTGCAAAAGGTCTCCGTGGATGGCATCGGCGAGCTGCGGCTGTTCGGCCTGACGGCAAAATTTGAGAAGACCCCCGGGGGCATCAATGCGCCGCCGCCGCGCCTTTCGGCTCACACAAACGAAATCCTGGGCGGCCTAGGCTATTCGCAACAAGAGATCAAACGGCTGAAAGAGGCGCGCGTGATTTGAACCGATTAAGCTTGCGCGGGTAGCTCTTGTAACCGATTTAACCCCTTTAACTCATTTAACCTTTAGCGAATCTATGACTGTTGTTGAGAAAATCCTTGCCCGGGCTGCCGGCCTCCCGTCCGTGAAGGCCGGGGACGTCGTGGAGCCGAAAGTCGATCTGGCTATGTCGCACGAAAATGCGGCCCTGGTGATCAATCAATTCCTCGAAATCTACAAGGGCACCCCGCTGCCCTCCCGCATTTGGGACCCGAGCCGCGTCGCGGTGATCTTCGATCATCGCGTGCCGGCGGAATCGCCCAAGACTGCCTCCAACCAGAAGAAGGTGCGCGAGTTCGTCGGCGCGCAGGGCGTCGGGAAGTTTCACGACATCCGGGGCGACGTGGGCGGCATCTGCCACCAAATCCTGCCGGAGAACGGCTATGTGCGCCCGGGGTATGTGGTGGTGGGCACGGACTCCCACACGACCAGCCACGGCGCACTGGGCGCGTTTGCGTTCGGCATTGGCGCGACCGAGATGGCGAGCGTCTGGGCCCTGGGCAGCGTTCTGAACGTGGAAGTGCCGCCGACGCTCAAGGTCGTCGTGACTGGCCGGTTCAAGAAGTTCGTCGGGCCGAAAGACCTGATCCTGCACCTGATCGGCAAGATTAGCGCGCAAGGGGCAAACTTCAAGGTGCTGGAGTTCCACGGGGAGACCATCCGCAAGATGTCAACCTCCGGCCGGCTGGTGTTGTGCAACATGGCCGTCGAAGCCGGCGCGACGGCGGGCATCGTTCCGGCGGACGAGGAGACGGCGCGCTACCTGCGCGAAGAGGCCGGCGTGACGGACCCGAGCGAGCCGGTGTTGCCGGACCCGGACGCGGCCTACGAAAGCGTGATCGAGATCAAGGTTTCCAAGCTGCAGCCGCAAATCGCCTGCCCGCACACCGTGGATAACGTGAAGCCGATCGACCAGGTAGCCGGCAAGAAGGTCAACCAGATTGTCATCGGTTCCTGCACCAATGGGCGGCTCGATGATCTGGCCATCGCGGCGAAGATCATGAAGGGCCAGAAGGTGGCGCCGCACGCGCGCATGTTGATCTTCCCGGCCTCCGCCAAGATCTTCCGGCAGGCGCTGGGCAAGGGCTACGTCGGGGTGTTCATGCAGGCTGGCGCCGTGGTGATGAACTCCGGCTGCGGCCCGTGCCTGGGCATCCACGAAGGCGCGCTGGGCGATGGCGAAGTGGCGCTGTCCACCACCAACCGCAACTTCAAAGGCCGCATGGGCAACCCCAATTCCGAAGTCTATCTCTGTTCGCCGGCCGTGGCCGCCGCCTCGGCCATCACCGGCGTAATCACCGATCCCAGGAAAAAGTAAGCGAACTCCACACGACGCATAACGGGTCACGCATCACGCATCACGCATCACGCATCACGCATCACGTTTCACGTTTCACGTATCACGCATCACCCCTTCCCCTCATTTAACCCCTTTAACTCATTTAACCTTCTGTCCTATGCCTAACGTTGTGTTCAAAGTCGGCGACGATGTTTCGACCGACGTCATCTATCCCGGCCGCTATATGGCGACCGTGCTGCCCACTGAAACGCCGCAGTTCGCGTTTGCGGACGAGACCGCGTTCAACGCGAAGCTCAAAGCGAAGCAGGTTCCGCCCGGCAGCGTCGTGGTCGGCGGCAAGAACTTCGGCTGCGGCTCCTCGCGCGAACAGGCCGTCTCGTGCCTGAAGGGGCATGAGCTGATTATCGTGGCCCATGATTTTGCCCGGATTTTCCTGCAGAACGGCATCAACCTCGGCCTGCGAATGATCGTCTGCCCCGGCATCGAAGCGGTTGAAGGCGACGAACTGGAACTGACTCCGGAGGCAGTCGTCAACAAGACCCGCGGCAAGCAGTTCAAGATTGAACCGATGCCCAAGTCCCGGCAGGTCATTATTGACGCGGGTGGGCTGATTCCCTACACGCGAAAGCGGTTGCTCGAAAGAGCCGCCGCTTGAAGCCGGTGATGGCTGACCGGTGACCGGCGAGACTCCCGGGCTCTACTCCCAGCCCCAAAATTGGCGACGCTGGCGCTCGCGCTCGCGGTACTCCCGTCGCTGCCCGCGATGCTTCCGCAAGCGCCTCCACACCAGACAGCCGATTACGACGCAGGCAAGGGCCACCACTGTCCCCACAAACATTTCGTCGAACAAATAGCCCAGCGACCCAAGCATAGTACTTACACAACAACATACACCATTCTGGCGCCGGGCGCGAACGGGGCAATGGCGCTTGCAATCAGAGCGGTTCCACGCATAGTCGCAGCAATCATGCGGGTCACCTTATAGACTCTGGCAAACGACCATGCGGCAAAGTGTAGAACCATGTCCCCCCAATCCTCCCGCCTTTCACGACGCAGTTTTGTAGAGAACTCCGCTCTGGCCGCCGGCCTGCTGGGCGCGTGCCACTTCATCAACTGGGACCAGGCGGGCAAGGGCGATCCCTGCATCCGCGCTGCCGGCGGGCGGTTGGTGGTCAACGGCTGCGAGTTCATGGACGAAGGCAAGCGCGCCATCATCCTGGAGAAGGGGCTGAAGGCCGCGGCGATCTTCGGCTGCGCGTTTCGCGGGCCGCAGGCGATTACGGACCAGTCCGGCGCCGACGTTCAGATCGGGTTGAACACGAGCCACTGAGCCTGAATCTGCTCAGGCCTTCTGCCCGGTCAATTGTTCCAGGAACCGGCGGGCGTTTTTCGCGGCGGCCTTCACGCTCTCGAGGGTGCCGTGTTCGAGGCACTCGACGATCAAAGGGCCTTGAGTGAAGCTGCCTTGCTTGAGGCGCGCGAAGACCGCCGGGAAATCCACCTTGCCGGTCCCGATATTCACCAGCACTTCTTTGGGCGGGCGGAAGTCCTTGACGCTCATCCCGACCACCAGGCCATCGACCGTGGCGGCGTCCGCGACCGGGTCGAGCTTGCCGTCCGAGTAGTAGAAGATGTTGCCGGGGTCATACCACAGGCTGAAGTTCCTGTTGCCGACCAGGTCGATGGCTTTGCGGCATTGGAGGCCGGTGGAGTTTTGTCCGCCGTGCGGCTTGATGCTAAGGCCGACGCCTTTTGCGCCAGCGTAGTCGCAGCATTCGGCAACGGTCTTGTAGTAAGGCTGGTAAAGCTTCTCGTCGGTGGTCCCGCCCAGCAGCAGGTTCGGACAACTGCAAATGGCCGAATCGTCAATAAGCCGCTTCAGGCCGCGGATGCCCGCGTCGAGTGATTCCTTGACGGAGAACTCGCCATAGACGGACAGCACTTTGAGTCCCCGCTTTTTGGCGGCGTCGCTCATGGCTTGGACTTCCTCGGCGGGAGTGGCGGCCTTGATCATTGCCCCCTGCATGTTTTTGGTGTTCATCAGCCCGAGGTATTTGAAGCCCGTTTCGGCGATGGCGTCGAGGGCCACCGGGTAGTCGAATTGATCGAACACCCGGGTGTAACAGCCCAGTTGCCAGGCGGGCTTGCGCGCCGCGCCGGTGCCGGCGGCGACGAGGGATTCAACGGTCGAGGCCGCCAGGCCGGCGGCGCCCAGTTTGACAGTGGCGGCCAGGAATGACCTGCGGCTGATTGGGTTGGTCGCGCTCATAATATCGTATCGGTTCCGAATGGTCGGCGTATTCCACGGCTAAACGGGCCGGCTGGCAAGAGCCGAGTTGAGCAGGGGGCGCATCCGGGCGCATCTCGATAGCGCGGCCGGAGCGCGCCCCTGGCCCCCGAAAAATAATTGAAGATTCTTGTTGACGGTTTTGGATTACTGATGTAATCGTAAGTAGATTACAAATGTAAACGTAATGAACCCGCTATGAAAAAGACGCCGCGCATCTCGGAAACTGAATGGGAAGTGATGAAGGTGGTTTGGGCGGAGACCCCCTGTTCCGCTGGCCAGATCATCGAGCGCCTGACCCGCGCCGACCCCACCTGGCACCCCAAGACCGTGAAAGCCTTCCTCAACCGGCTGGTGAAGAAGCGGGTGCTGGGGTTCCGGAAGGAAGGGCGCGCGTATCTCTACCGCCCGCTGGCGCGCGAGGGCGAGTGCGTGGACGCCGCGAGCGAGTCGTTCCTGGAACGGGTGTTCGGAGGCTCGCTCAAGCCGATGCTGGCCCATTTCGTCGAGCGCAAGAAGCTCTCGGCGGAGGAAGTGCGCGAGTTGAAAGAATTGCTGGGAAAGCGTGAGCCGGGGCGCACAGAACTGTCAAAGCAGAGGTGACTTATGCAAGAATTCTTTACCAACTATCATCTCCCCTCGCTGCTGAAGGCTTCCTGGCAGGCAGCCGTGCTGATTCTGCTGGTGCTGGCGGTGCAGTGGGCCTTTGGCCGGCGGCTCAGCCCGCGGTGGCGTTATGGGCTCTGGCTGCTCGTTGTGGCGCGGCTGGCCCTGCCGTGGACGATTCCGTCCTCGGTCAGTCTGTTCAATTTGTTGAACTTCCCCAATGCCTCGGCGGCGGTCGCCGGCCTCCGGGCGAACTCAGGAGCGCCTGGTTTGCCGGCGCTGCCGCCGGTCGCAGGGGTCCCGGCGGAACGGCCCGCGGACACAGTGGCAGCCAAGCCTGCGGCCACGACGCCGAGGTTCAGCGTGAACCTGTTGCATGTGCTGCTGGCATGGGCGGCCGGGGCTTTGGCGCTGGCGGTTTGCCTGCTGGTCACACACTACCGGCTCTGGCGAAGAGTCACGCCGCGCCGTCCGTTGATTGACGCACCGGTGATGAATTTGCTGGAGGATTGCAAGCAAGCGATGGGACTGCGCGTGCCGGTGACGCTGGTCGAGACGGCGGCGGTGGGAAGCCCCTCGCTGTTTGGGTTCGTGCGGCCGCGTCTGCTGCTGCCGGTCGGACTGACGCGGAGTTTCTCGGAGGAGGAACTGCGCTACGTGTTCCTGCACGAACTAAGCCACATCAAGCGCCTGGACATCCTGACGGGCTGGCTGATGACGGCGTTGCAGATTCTGCATTGGTTCAACCCGCTGGTGTGGCTGGCGTTCCACCGGATGCGGGTGGACCGGGAACTGGCGTGCGATGCGCTGGCGCTCTCGTATGCGAAGGAGGAGGAGAATCAGCCATACGGACGCACCATCATCAAGCTTTTAGAAGGATTTGGCTGCTCGGCCTGGGCGCCGAGCTTGGCTGGAACCGTAGAAAACAAAAACCAAATGAAAGAAAGGATTAGTATGATCGCTAAATTCAGAAAGACGAGTCATGGGCCCGCGTTGGCGGGAGTGTTGTTCATTGGCCTCGGGCTGGTAACCTTAACCGACGCGCAGACGGGCGGGAAGCCGTCCGCGCAAGGGGCGGCGGGCGGACAAGCACCGAACATTGTCGCCACCTCGCCCGCCATTGGGGCGACAGACGTTGACCCCGGCCTCAAGGAAATCACCATCACCTTCGACCAAGACATGGGCGGAGGATTCTCCTGGACGGGCGGCGGGCCGGATTATCCTCCGACACCGGAGGGCCAAAAGGCGCAGTGGCGCGACAAGCGCACCTGCGTCCTGCCGGTAAAGCTCGAAGCCGCGCACTACTACCGGGTGGGCATCAATTCGAGCAGTTACCGGAACTTCCGCAGCGCCGCCGGCGTATCGGCTGAACCGTCCGCCATCTACTTTACCACGCAGGGGGCGAGCGAGGAGCTGAAGGCCAAGACGCTGGTGCCGAGGATTGTTGAACTTAGCCCGCTCAATGGCGCTCAGGATGTTGATCCCGGCCTAAAGGAGTTGCGCGTAACGTTTAGCGTTCCGATGGGGGGCGGCTTTTCGTGGTGCGGCGACGGCCCGCAATTCCCCAAGAGCCAGGAAGGAAAGCATCCTTTCTGGACTGACGGGGACAAGACCTGTGTGATGCCGGTCAAACTGGAACCCGGCGTGAAATACGAGATCGGGCTCAACTGCGAGTCGGCCAAGAACTTCCAGAGCGCGGGCGGCGTGCCGTTGGAACCGGTGACCTACACTTTCAAAACAAGCGGCCAGGCAACTGAAACGGCCCCAGCCGACCACCAGTCGGTTGAAGAGCAAAAACTGAAAATGGCCGAAGGCGGCGACAAATGGGCCGCCTACTGGCTCTGGGACTCCTATTATCGTGGCAACAACGGAATCAAGCCCGACCCGGCCAAGGCGGATAAATGGCTCCGTGAATTTGTCCAAAAGGTGTGGGTGGTAAGATTCGAACCCGTCGATGACTTCGCGCCGACAAGCCCGGAGGAGTTTCTGGCCAGAGTTAACCATTACGCTCATACTTCCTCGGGGCAGACTGATCTCGGAACAGGCAGCTTCTTTAGAACGACTAAGCAAGGCGGCAAACTGGTGGGTTCCTTTCTCTGCAATTATCCTGATGAACTCAAAGCCGGCCTCGCCAAGGTGCCGGGCCTGAAGGTCACTTCTGCCGAAGAGATCACCCCGGAAACATTCATCACCTACGAACAGTCACCGCAGGAGTCCTTATAGAAAGGAAGAATCGTTATGATCACTAAGCTCAATAAAATGAATCGTTGGCCGGCGCTGGCCCTCGGGCTGTTCATCGGCCTGGCGCTGATCGCTCAGTGCGGCGGGCTGTCCTCTGCTCAAGCGGCCCAGGGACCGCCGCGGATCGTCTCGACCGCGCCGGCAGTCGGGGCGACGGACGTGGACCCCGCTCTCAAGGAGATCACCGTTACGTTTGACCAGGATATGGAGGGCGGGATGTCGTGGACGGGCGGTGGATCGGAGTATCCTCCAACGCCGGAAGGGGCCCAGGCGTACTGGGTGAACAAGCGCACGTGCGTCCTGCCGGTGAAGCTCCAACGCGGGCGCTACTACCGGGTGGGCATCAATTCCCAGAGTTACCGGAACTTCCGCAGCGCCGCGGGTGTGCCCGCCGCGCCCTCGGCCATCTACTTCACCACCGAGGGGGCCAGTGAGGACCTGAAGCGCAAAACCCAAGTGCCGAAGATTGTCAGTGCGAAGCCGGCCATTGGCGCGAAGGATGTCAGCCCTGGCCTTAAGGAGTTGCGCGTCACCTTCAACGTGCCGATGGGAGGGGGGTTCTCCTGGACGGGGGGTGGCCCGGAATACCCCACCATCCCGGAAGGAAAGAAGCCGTTCTGGACGGAGGATCACAAGACCTGCGTGCTGCCGGTCGAGCTCAAACCGAACTCGCAATACCGGCTGGGGCTCAATAGTCCGTCGTTCAAGAACTTCCAGAGCGCCGGCGGGGTGCCGCTGGAACCGGTGGTCTATACCTTCAAGACGAGCGCGCAGTAAGCGAAGGCAGAACTCAGAAGGCAGAAGTCAGAAGGAAGCGCCTCCCCGCGTCTGCAGCGCGGGGAGGATTGCGTTGGCATAAGGCCCATCCAGATCGGCCATAGAACGGCCACTTCGTCATTGCCAGCGGCGTGGGTTTGCGGTATAGAAGCAGCATGAAGCGCGGGCTGAATACTGTGCGCTGCTCGAGTGAGGGTTCCCACCGGCTTCAATCGGTTGAAGCGACCTCCCCGGCCGGCTTCTCGCTCATCGAACTGCTTGCCGTCGCCGCCATTCTTCTCCTGCTGTTCACGCTCTATTGGGGCGGCAGCACCAGCGACAACCGGCAGCGGCAGGCGCAAAAGGACTGCCAGAACCATCTGCAAAGGATCTACATGGCGATGGAGATTTATGCCAATGACCATGCCGGCAAGTTCCCCGAATCCGCCGGCGCGCGCACCTCGGAGGAAGCGCTCGATGCGCTGGTGCCCCGTTACACGGTGGATACGGGAGTGTTTATCTGCCCCGGCGCCAAGGATTCGCCGCTGCCGGCGGGCGAGTCGTTCCGGCAGCATAAGATCAGTTATGCCTACTACATGGGCCGTCGCGCGGCGGATTCGCAGCAGGCGCTGATGAGCGACCAGCAGGTGGACACCCGATCCAAGAAGGCCGGTGAGCAGGCCTTTTCCAGCACGGGCAAGCCGCCGGGAAACAATCACGGCAAGCTGGGAGGCAACTGCCTGTTTTGCGATGGCCGCGCCGAACCGGCCCCGGCCCGGGTGCCCTTTTCCCTGCTCTTGACCCAGGGCGTTGTTTTGCTGAACCCCAAGCCCAAATGAAGATTCAGTGTTCCTGCGGCGCCAAGTATGCCTTTGAGGTCTCACCGGAGATGGCGAAGACCCCGGTGCGGTTCGTCTGCCCCGCGTGCGGGCTGGACGCTTCCGACTTCGTCAACAACATGGTCCGGCAAGAGTTGGGCCTGGCGGGGCCTGCCGCCGCCACGCTCGCTCTAGCGCCGGTGGCGACCCCGGTTCAGCCGGCGCCCCAATCCTCTCCTCTCGCTCCTGTGCGGTCCCAGACCCCCGAGGCCGGCCCGGCGGAAGCTGCGCCGGCGGCTTCCAGCGCACCGCAACGTTGCTTCAAGCATCCCGACCAGTTCACCATCGGGAAGTGTTACATTTGTTCCAAGCCGATCTGCCCGAAGTGCATGGAGCTATTCGGTTACGTCTGCTCGCCGTTGTGCCGGGGCAAAGCCGAGTCTCAGGGCATCGAGCTGCCGGTTTATGCGGGCCAGAAATCGGTCGTGGCGGCGCGAGCCTGGCGCAGGACCGTCCGCGTCACCGCCGGGATTTGCGGGCTGGTCTTGGCGGTGCTGGGCTTCTGGTGTTGGTATGAGTGGTTTGGGTCCAGGCCCAGGACCGTCTGGTCGGTTCGCTTTCCCGAGCCGTCCTATTCCGGCCAATCCGCGTTCTGCGGCCCGGACCAGATCGTTTTTCTGCACGGGGACACCCTGGCCCGCCATGACATGAAGCTCAAAAAGGAAATCTGGTCACGGCGCCTGGTGGACCAAAAGCAGATTGAAGCTGCCGTAGCGAACCAGTTGAAAGAGATGGAAGCCCAGATCGCCAAAGAGAACGACGAACACCCCGATCAGGAACTCAACATGCCCTCCCCCGAGAAGCTTCGC
>Ga0181524_10002923_pt1 | contig 17130 bp, 14 predicted proteins | sample PEATcosm2014_Bin_34_FD_119761 | JGI IMG/M metagenome (GOLD analysis project Ga0181524, IMG submission 119761) | Peatland microbial communities from MTU Mesocosm Facility, Houghton, MI, USA - PEATcosm2014_Bin05_60_metaG | ecosystem: Environmental > Terrestrial > Soil > Wetlands > Peat | place...
ATCGGCGGCTGCGACAAGAATATGCCGGGCATCATCATGGCGCTGTGCCGGCTCGACATTCCCGGCATGATGCTTTACGGTGGATCGATCGCGCCGGGCAAGCTGAACGGCATGGACATTTCGATTCAGGATGTATTCGAAGGCATCGGCGCACACGCCGCGGGGCGCATCGACGATGCCGGATTGGAAGCCCTCGAAGCCAACGCCTGTCCCGGCGCGGGCGCATGCGGCGGCCAGTTCACGGCCAACACCATGGCCATGAGCGGCGAAATTCTGGGCATCTCGCCGATCGAGCTTTCGGGCGTGCCTGCCACCGCCCCCGGCAAACTCGACGCGACACGCGCGGCGGGCCGCATGTTGATGGATGCGGTGCGCGCCAACCGCAAACCCTCCCAGATCATCACCCGCAAATCCATCGAAAACACCATTGCCAGCGTGGCCGCAAGCGGCGGCTCGACCAATGCCGTGCTGCATCTGCTGGCTATCGCGCGCGAGTTGGGCATCGAGCTGAGCATCGACGATTTTGACGCCATCTCGAAGCGCACGCCGTATATCTGTAGCCTGACGCCGGCAGGCAAGTACCTGGCATGGCACTATCAGGCAGCAGGCGGATCGCGGCTGCTGGCGAAGCGCATGATCGATGCTGGGCACGCGGACGGATCTGCGCTAACCATCAGCGGTAAAACGCTGGCCGAAGAGGCCGCGCTCGCCAAAGAGACACCGGGACAGGACGTCATAGCCACTTTCGAAAAGCCCATCAAGCCGAACGGCGGGCTGGTGATTTTGAAAGGCAATCTGGCGCCGGAAGGCTGCGTGATGAAAATCGCCGCGGCGGGCAAGTACGATCATCGCGGCCCGGCGCGCGTTTTCGATTGCGAAGAGGATTGCTTCAAAGTTGTCCAGGCAGGCGGCATCAAGCCCGGCGACGTGGTGGTGATTCGCTACGAAGGGCCGAAGGGCGGGCCCGGCATGCGCGAGATGCTGCAGGTGACCGCGGCGATCAGCTCGAATGCGGAGCTGAGCGCGCAGGTGGCGCTGCTTACCGACGGGCGATTCAGCGGCGCGACGCGCGGATTCACCGCGGGTCACGTGGCGCCCGAGGCGTTTGTCGGCGGACCGATTGCGGCGGTGCGCGAAGGCGACATCATTCATTTTGACGTTGCCAAACGGACGCTCGACGTCGAGATCAGCAAAGAAGAGATGGCCGTGCGGCTCAAGAACTTCAAGCCGCCGGCGCTGCGCTGGCCGAAGGGCGTGTTCCGCAAGTACGTGGATCGGGTGAGCTCGGCGGCCGAAGGGGCAACGACGTAAGAAGCAGGGACTAAGGGACTAGGGACGTAGGGACTAGAGGCAATCGGCGACATCAGCGCTCAAGGAGTTGACCTATGGGACACAAGGGAAACGCCAACACGAAAGCGAACGCAAACGCATCGAACGGAAGCACAACTGCGCCGAACACAACTGCGCCGAGCGCAAGCGCATCGGGTTCGCATGCGCATCTGACGCCGCCGGCGAAGTTGACGGGCGCGGAGATCATCTGGGCTACGCTGGTCGGCGAGGGCGTGGACACCGTCTTCGGTTACCCCGGAGGGACGATTCTTCCGGCGTACGACGCTCTGCGCAAGTTTCCCGTGCGGCACATACTGGTTCGCCACGAGCAAGGGGCGGCACACATGGCCGACGGCTACGCGCGCGCGTCGGGCGGTGTGGGCGTGGCCATCGCCACCAGCGGCCCCGGCTCGACCAACCTGGTTACCGGGATTGCGACGGCGATGCTCGACTCGATTCCCATTGTTTGCATCACGGCCAACGTGTCGAGCAAGCTGCTGGGCACCGACGCGTTTCAGGAAGTGGACATTACCGGCATTACGCTGCCGGTGACCAAGCATAATTTTCTGGTGAATCGCGCGGAGGACATCGCGCCGACGCTGCGCCATGCTTTTCAGATCGCACGTTCGGGCCGTCCCGGTCCAGTACTGGTGGACATTACCAAGGACGCAGAGCAGGCGACGACGGAGTTCGATTTCGAGGCGGCCAAGCCGCGGCCCTACCGTCCGCATCCCATGCTGCACGTGGACGACTTGGGGCTGGCGCAGGCGGCAGAGCTGATTCGCAATTCGAAGCGGCCGGTAATTCTGGCCGGCCACGGGGTGATGGAGTCCGGCGCGATGGAACAGGTGCGCACGCTGGCCGAGCGCGCGCAGATTCCCGTGGGGCTTACGCTGCTGGGGCTGGGCGGATTTCCGGCGTCGCATCCGCTGTGCCTGGGCATGATGGGCATGCACGGCGAGTCGTGGGTGAATTCCGCAATTCAGGACGCCGACCTGCTGATCGCCTGCGGCATGAGATTCGACGATCGCGTGACGGGCAAGCTAACGGAATACGCTCTCAATGCGAAGAAGATACACATCGAAGTTGATCCCTCGGAGATCAACAAGAACGTGAAGGTGGACGTGGCGCTGGTGGGCGACCTGCGCGAAGTGCTCGATCAATTGCTGCCGCGGATTTCCGGCCGCGACGGTTCGATGTGGCTCAAATCCATCGAGGCGAAAAAGGGCGCTGTGGCCGTGCACGATATCAAGAATCTGCCCGACTCCGGCCATCTGTACGCGGCGCACGTGATCCACGACCTGTGGCGCATGACCGGCGGCAACGCCATCATCGTTACCGACGTGGGCCAGCACCAGATGTGGGAGGCGCAGTACTTCCGCCATGAGCAGCCGCGCACGCTCATTACGTCGGGCGGACTGGGCACGATGGGATTCGCGCTGCCCGCGGCCATCGGCGCCAAGGTGGCTTGTCCCGAGAAAGAGGTCTGGGTGGTGGTGGGCGACGGCGGGTTCCAGATGACGGCGGCGGAGCTGGCGACCATTGTGCAGGAAAAGATCAAGATCAACATCGCCATCATCAACAACGGCTATCTGGGCATGGTGCGACAGTGGCAGGAGTTCTTCTACGAGCGGAACTACGAAGCCACGCCGCTGGTGAGCCCGGACTTTGTAAAGCTGGCCGATGCGCACGGCATTCCGGGGCGCGCGGTGCGCAAGCGCGGCGAAGTGGAAGAAGCCGTGAATGCGGCGCGGTCGGCGACGGGCGCGTACTTGCTCAACTTTATGGTGGAGAAGGAAGACTCGGTGTACCCGATGATTCCCGCCGGCAGCGCGCTGCACGAGATGATCCGGCGGCCGGAGAAGGATCCGCTGGAAGAGCGGGCGGACGACAAGTGAGAAAGACAGCTTCTAGCTGCCAGCTTCCAGCTCCTGGCTATTTTCATGGAGTTATGGGCTGTATCGGAACCTCACCGGCAACGCTAGAGGCTAGAAGCTAGAGGCTAGGAGCTTGTTTTTATGCTGCATACATTCGTTGCATACGTTGAAGACCGGCCGGGCGTGCTGACGCGCGTGGCGTCGCTGTTCCGGCGGCTGAACATCAACATCAACTCGCTGACCGTAGGGCGCAGCGAGCGGCCGGGGCTGTCGCGGCTCACGCTGGTGTGCGAGGCGTCGGCCGAAGCCGGACATCGCATCCGCGCCAGCCTGTTTAAACTGGAGAATGTCGTGGATGTGGACGACATCGCCCAGGCGCCGAGCGTCACGCGCGAACTGGCGTTGATCAAGGTGGCCGCGTCGCCGCGCAACCGCGCGCAGATCTTCGACCTGGCCGAGGTCTTCCGCGCGCGTATCGTCGATCTCACTTCGGAATCGCTCATTATCGAGATGACGGGCGTCGAAAGCAAGATCGAAGGGCTCATCGAAATTCTGCGCGAGGACGATGGACGGATCCTGGAGATTTGCCGCAGCGGCAAGATGACCATGCGGCGCGGCCATCACGTGAGCAGCGTGGTCAAGGCCATGGGCGTGGGCGAGGCGGCCGTCGAGGAAGACGTGTCCGCGGACGAAGGCGCGGCGGACGAGGTACAGTAGCGGATTCGGCTCGCGTCCTCACCGGAGAATGACGCGCAAAGGGTCCCGCGCGCAACATGCGGCGGACGGGTTTTTCAACATCAGTATCTGACAAGAAAAAAGGAGAAACGAGGAACAACATGGCGAAGACTTTCTACGATCACGATGCCGATCTCGCATTGATCCAGGCCAAAAAGGTGGCCATCATCGGGTACGGCTCGCAGGGGCATGCCCACGCTCTCAACCTCAAGGACTCAGGTGTGCAGGTGAAGGTCGGCCTGCCCGCCGTGGAAGCGGAGTCCATTGCCAAGGCGAAGAAGGCGGGCTTCGATGTCGTTCCGCCGGCCGAGGCCGCGAAGTGGGCCGACGTGGTGATGATCCTGGCTCCCGACCAGGTTCAGGCCAAGGTCTACGCCGAAGACATCGGGCCGAACCTGGCGCCGGGTAAGCTGCTGATGTTCGCGCACGGATTCAACATCCACTTCAAGACCATCGTCCCCGCGGCGGGGATCGACGTGGGCATGGCCGCGCCCAAGGCGCCCGGCCATCGCGTGCGCGAGATCTTTATAGAGGGCGGCGGCGTGCCCGGCCTGATTGCCGTACACCAGGACGCGACCGGCAAGGCGCACGCGCTGGTGCTCAGCTATCTGAAGGGCATCGGCTGCACCCGCGCCGGGGTTCTGGAGACGACGTTCAAGGAAGAGACCGAGACCGATCTCTTCGGCGAGCAGGCGGTGCTGTGCGGCGGCATCAGCGCGCTCATCAAGGCGGGCTATGAAACGCTGGTCGAGGCCGGCTATCAGCCCGAAAGCGCCTACTTCGAGGTGCTGCACGAGCTCAAGCTGATCGTGGACCTGATCTATCGCGGCGGCCTCGCCTACATGCGCTACTCCATCAGCGATACCGCCGAATATGGCGACTACGTTAGTGGACCGCGCGTGATCGGCGCCGAGAGCCGCAAGGCCATGAAGCAGATTCTCGCGGAGATTCAGGATGGGACATTCGCCAAGAAGTTCCTCGCCGACCAGAGCTCCGGGAAGAAGGAGTTTCTCGCCTTCCGCGAGGCAGAAGCGAAGCATCCGGTCGAGATCGTCGGCAAGCAACTACGCGCGCAGATGCCGTTCCTCGATCCGGTGACGGTGGAGGAAGTGGCGAAGACGCGGTAGAAAAGCAGCTTCCAGCTACTAGCTCCTAGCTGCTAGCCGGATGCCCCAGGTCCGGATTATCGGACCTGGGATAGCACGAACCCCAAAGGCCGGTTCTATCCGGCCCGCTTCAGCCTTCGCTCCGCTGCCAGCCTCTCAGCTAGAAACACCTTGAGCAGCGACTGATAGGGCACATCGCGCTGGTTGGCAATGATTTTCAGATCTTCGATCATTGTCACCGGCAAGCGGACGGAGATGGTGCGCAGTGTGGGCCGAAGATTGGGAAATTTCGCGCGCTTGGTTTGGGACCAGTCGATATATTTCGTTGAGTCCGCTCCCGGCCCGGTCGAAGACCAGAATTCGAACTCCTCGGATTCGCTCCTGAACTTAGGAATTGGTTTCTTCATGCAGATGGGATTATGTTAGACCTGTTTCGATCAAAGTGTTGCAGGAAACGTGGGTTCCGAGTCGGTCTGTCCGGTGTGGTGTCTCGCGGGTGCGGGTCTGGAGACCCGCACGACAGCCGGTCTGGAGACCGGCGCTACAAAGAAGCCTGCAAGGCAGCGGCTTCGCAGGCTCGCGGGTTCGTTTAAAAGCAACCGCAGATCTTTCGACTCCTTCCGCTGCGCTCCAGTCGCTCAAGATGACATGCGATTGTGGCAGAAGTGAACTCGCGTCCTGACACGAAACGAAGAGCAACCGCAGATCTTTCGACTCCTTCCGCTGCGCTCCAGTCGCTCAAGATGACATCCGGTTGTGGCAGAAGTGAACTTGCGTCCTGACACGAAACGAAGAGCAACCGCAGATCCTTCGGCTCCTTCGCTGCGCCGTACCGGCTTGCTCGGTCGCTCAGGATGACAGATGTGTTTTTGGCGCGTAGCGGTGCACGCGGCTGGAAGTGAATCGAGTTCGTCACGTGGCTCGCCGCTCGGCCAACCCCCTAAGCCTGTAGAATCAAGCTGAAACTCCGCCTCAACCCGGCTTGGGAGGCAACTTGCTTTACTGGCTGCTGTACGAAAAGCTGTTTCCGTTCTTCCACCCGTTCCGGATCTTCCGCTACCTCACGTTTCGCACCGCGTTTGCCTCGCTCACGGCGCTGCTGATTGCGCTCTTCATCGGGCCGTACGTGATTCAGAAGCTGAGGGAGTTCCAGATCGGGCAGTTTGTGCGCGAGGACGGGCCGCAATCGCACCTGAAGAAGACGGGGACACCGACGATGGGCGGCGTGCTCATTTGCATCGCCATTCTGCTGCCCACGGTGCTGTGGTCCGACCCGGCGAATCCGTTTGTGTGGATCGTGGTCTTCTCCACGCTGGCGTTCGGGGCGATCGGCTTTGCCGATGACTACATCAAGGTGGTGCAGCGGCGCAGCCTGGGCTTGACGGCGCGGGCCAAGCTGCTTTGGCAGGGGCTGGCCGGAGCGATGGTGGCAGTAACGCTGGTGGTGCTGGACGAGTTCAAGGTATTTTCGACGCGGCTTTCCGTGCCGTTTATCAAGAGCCTGCGGCCCGATCTGCTGTGGCATGGGTGGCCTAGTACGGTTCCACACCTGGCCCTGTTTGCGTTTGTGCCGTTCGTGTTGTGGGTGGTGCTATGGCTGGTGGGCACGTCGAACGCCGTGAACCTGACCGACGGACTGGACGGTCTGGCGATCGGCTGCACCATCATCGCCGCCGGGGCGCTGGCGGTGCTCACTTACATCAGCGGCCACGTGGTCTTCGCCGACTACCTGGAACTGCAGCGAATGCCCATGGTGGGCGAGTTGACGGTGTTTTGCGGGTCGATGGTCGGCGCATCGATTGGATTTCTCTGGTACAACGCGCACCCGGCGGAGATCTTCATGGGCGACGTGGGCTCGCTGGCGCTAGGCGGGGCCATCGGCACGGTGGCCATCACGATCCGGCAGGAATTGCTGCTGCCGTTCATCGGCGGCGTGTTTATCCTTGAAGCGGCTTCGGTGGTCCTGCAGGTGGGCAGCTACAAACTGCGCAAGAAGCGTATCTTCAAGATGGCGCCGCTGCACCACCACTTCGAGCAGTTGGGCTGGAGCGAGTCAAAGGTGATCGCGCGCTTCTGGATCGGCGCCCTGGTGTTTGCATTGTTTGCACTCACCACTTTGAAATTGCGCTAGAGACAGCCCGCACCAGAGGGCGCGCGGTGCACAATAAAGGTTGTTGCTCGAAGCCGCTAACAGCCGGTGGTGAGAGTCATTTGGACGAGAAAGGCATCCCTCAGGGGCTAAAGCCAGATCGGTTTGAATGACTGTACGGCACCCTTCGACTGCGCTCAGGGCAGGCTTTGAAGTCGTGCCCTTTCAACACACGACTCTCACCTCAGGCTGTAAGGATCGGTCGAAATGGTGGAATTGAAGGGCAAGAAGGTTCTGGTTGTAGGCCTGGGGAAGTCAGGGCTTGCGGCGGCGCTGTTTTTGCGCCACAAAGGCGCGCAGGTGACGGTTTCCGATATCCGGAGCGCCGAGTCGCTGGCCAAGGAGATTCCGGCGCTGCTCGAGGAAGGGATCATGGTGGAGGCCGGCGGGCACGGACTGCTGACCTTCCGCAAGCAGGATCTGATCGTGGTGAGCCCCGGCGTGCCGCTGGATACGCCGGAGCTGGTGCAGGCGAGGAACTTCGGCCGCCCGGTGATCGGCGAGCTGGAATTGGCGGCGCGATTCCTGAAGGGCAAGATTCTGGCGATCACGGGGTCGAACGGGAAGACGACAACGACGACTCTCGCGGGCGAGATTCTGAAGGAGGCCGGATATCCGACACTGGTTGCCGGCAACATCGGCGTGGCGGTTGCGGGCCTGATCGAAGAGAGCACGGACTACACATGGTCGGTGCTGGAGGTGTCGAGCTTCCAGCTTGAGAGTACGGAGCAGTTCCACCCGAGGATTGCGGTGATTCTGAACATTACGCCCGATCACCTGGACCGCCATGGCACCTTCGAGGACTATGCGCTGGCCAAGGAGCGCATCTTCGCCGCGCAGGACGCAAGCGACAGCCTGGTGCTGAACGCCGACAACGCTCGCGCCGCCCAGGCCGCGGCGCGGTCGAAAGCTCCGGTCTACTGGTTTTCGGCCAGGCACGAGGTCGAGCAGGGCGCGTGGGTGGAGAACGAATATGTGGTCTATCGCTCCGCGCCGGGGGTGGCGATCGAGACGATTCTGCCGCTGGCGAAGATTTCGCTGAAGGGCGAACACAACGTGGAGAACGTGCTGGCTGCTGTGTGCTCGGCGCGGCTAGCCGGCGCACCCGGCGAGGCGATTGCCCGCGCCATCGAGAAGTTCCAGGCGGTGGAGCATCGCCTGGAGTACGTGGCCACCATCCATGACGTCGAGTTCTACAACGACTCGAAGGCCACCAACGTGGACGCGACGGCAAAGGCCATTGCAGCGTTTTCCGGCGGCATTCATCTGATTATGGGCGGCAAGGACAAAGGCGCGCCCTATACGCCACTCTCGCCGCTGCTGCGTGAGCGGGTGCGCGCCGTGTACACCATCGGCTCGGCGGCGGCCAAGATTGAGACGGATCTGCGCGGGGTGGTTCCCATTCACTCCTGCGAGACTTTGGCCAAGGCGGTGAGCGCGGCCACCGCCGCGGCGCGGCCCGGTGACGTGGTGCTGCTGGCGCCGGCCTGCTCCAGCTACGATCAGTTTGAGAATTACGAACACCGCGGCCGTGTGTTCAAGCAGCTTGTGGCGGAACAGCAGGATTGGAAGGCAAAGCAGAGCGCGTAGAGATCTATGGCGAAGCGAGTCGGCGTCGACAAATGGCTGTTCTTCACCACGCTGGTGCTGGTGGTCACCGGGCTGGTGATGGTCTTCTCCGCTTCGGCCGTGGTCGATCAGGAAAGGTACCACTCGGCGTACACGTTTATCCTGACGCAGGCCGTGTGGGCCGCGGTGGGCGTGCTCACACTGCTGGTGCTCATGCACGTGGACGTGAGCCGCTACAATTCGCCGCGGTTCATCTATCCCGCGCTGTGCGTTACCACGGTGCTGCTGGTGCTGGTTTTCCTGATGCCCGGCTCGCACCACACGCATCGCTGGATTCGCTTTGGCGATTTCTTCACTTTTCAGCCCTCGGAGATTGCGAAACCGGTGCTGGTGCTTTTTCTGGCGTGGTTTTTGCACACGCGGCTGGGCGCCATGCGCGACTGGAAGCATACGCTCGTGCCGGCGGCGCTCATTCCGGGGCTGTTCATCGTGCTCGTGGTGGTCCAGCCCGACCTGGGCACGGCGCTGGTGCTGGCGGGCGTGACCGCCATGGTGCTGGTGCTGGCGGGGATGGAGTGGAAGGCTCTGCTGGGCGCCGCGGCGGTGGCGGCGCCTGCGCTGGCCGCGCTGCTCTTCTGGGTTCCGTGGCGGCGCGCGCGCATGCTGGTTTTTCTCAATCCCGAATCCGATCCATTGGGCGCCGGCTATCACATTTACCAATCGCTGATCGCCGTGGGCACCGGAGGGCTGACCGGCCGCGGCTATATGGAAGGGATGCAGAAGCTGTTTTATCTGCCCGAGGCCTCGACGGACTTCATCTTTGCCAACATCGCCGAAGAACTGGGCTTCATCGGCGCCATGTTCATCGTGGTGCTGTTTGTCGTGTTTGGCGTGCGCGGGCTGCGCACCGCGTTTCGCTGTACCGATCCCTTCGCACGGCTGGCAGCGTTTGGCATCACGACCACGATTCTGTTGCAGGCCTTCTTCAACATCAGCGTGGTGCTGTCGCTGGTTCCCAACAAAGGCATTCCGCTGCCGCTGATCTCGCACGGAGGCACGTCGCTTTTCTGCACGCTGGCGAGCATCGGGATTCTGCTGAATATCAGCCGGCGGGCGGAGTGAAAAAGACAGGGATCAGGGGTCAGGGATCAGGGATCAGGGCAAGCGCATGGCTGAACTACGAATTCTGATTGCCGGCGGGGGAACGGGCGGGCACATCATTCCCGCGCTGGCCGTGGCGCGTGCGCTGGTCGAGCGGCACGGGGCTGAAATTCTGCTGGTCGGCACGGCTCGCGGGTTGGAGTCGCGGCTTGTGCCGGAGGCGGGTTTCGCGCTGCGGCTGATCGATGTGGGCCCGCTGAAAAGCGTCTCGTTGATGACCCGGCTGCGGACTCTTTCGCGGCTGCCAGGCAGTGTCTTCGATTGCAGGCGGATGATGCGCGAGTTCCGGCCGGGCGCGGTGCTGGGCGTCGGGGGCTACGCCTCCGGTCCGGCAATGATTGCGGCGCTGTGGCAAAGGATTCCCGCCATGGCCTTCGAGCCGAATGCTATGCCCGGCCTGGCCAACCGGCTGGTAGGCAAGCGGGTGCAGGCGGCGGCTATCAACTTTCCTGTCGCTGCCAAATGGTTCCGCAACGCCGAGGTCACGGGCGTTCCGGTGCGGCCGGAGTTCTTCGCGCTTGAGCCGCCCACTGGCGCTCCGCACCTGCTGGTCTTCGGAGGATCGCAGGGCGCGCGGATCTTCAACATCCATCTGCCGCAAATCATCAAGCCGTTGCTCGATGCGGTCCCGGGACTGACGGTCATGCATCAATGCGGAACGCGCCACAGCGAGGCGACCGAAGCGGCCTATGCGGCGAGTTGCGCGGACCCCTCGCGCTGGCAGGTGCGGCCGTTCCTCGACGATATGGCGGCGTGCGTTGGCCGGGCGAATCTGGCGATGTCGCGCAGCGGAGCTTCGACCGTGGCCGAGGAGGCGGCGGCCGGCAAGCCCGCGCTGCTGGTTCCCTTTGCGGCCGCAACCGACGAGCACCAGCGGCGCAACGCCGAGGCCATGGTTCAAGCTGGAGCGGCCGTGATGCTTGAGGAGACGGACCTCGACATTCCCGGCGTGCTGCTTGAAACGCTCATCCATCTGCTGAACGATCCCGCGCGGCTGGCCGTGATGGCCGTTGCGGCACGCACACAGGCGCATCCGGGCGCGGCGGAGAGGATAGCGGATCGGCTGGCGGAGATGGCGGGGCTGGGAGTTGGCGAGTCAGTGAGTTAGGCACGTAGCGGAAAAAGCTGAGTCATCCCACCCTTGGCGTAAAAGCAAAGACGCGCCAAGGATGGGGCACCCCTGGCGTGGTCGTTCAATTGACGGAACAGGTCCAGATGCGGGACGCAAAAAAGCCCGCCTGCCGAAGCAAGCGGGCCTTTTGTCATGAATGAGCGGAATTTCAAGCTTCCGCCGTAAGCCGGGATTAGCGGTGTCCACCACCGCCGTGGCCGCCGCCTCCACCACCGCTGTGGCCGCCTCCGCCACCGCCTCCACCGTGGAAGCCACCACCACCGCCGCCACTGAATCCGCCGCGCGCGCCGCCAGCATATCCGCGAGCACCGCCACCGCCGGCGTATCCGCGCGCGCCGCCGCTATATCCGCGAGCACCACCACCACCGGCGTATCCGTGCGCGCCGCCAGCATATCCGCGCGCTCCGCCACCGCCGGCATAGCCGCGGCCGGCATAGGCGCCACGGCCGCCGTAGCCGTATCCGCCACGCCCACCATAGCCGTATCCGCCGCGTCCACCGTAGGCATATCTGCCGCGTCCACCGTAGCCATATCCGCCGCGGCCCCAGCCGTGACGACCCCACCCGTACCAAGGCCCAGCGCCGATGAAGACACCGCTATAGAACCAGTCAGGTCCGTAGTAGCCGTAAGGCGCACAGGCGTAAGGGTAATACGAGTAGTAGCCCCATTCGCAATCCGGGGGGCCGTAATCGCCGTAATATCCGGGATCCACCACTGCGGGGCCTACGCCGATTCCTACCCCGATCTGGGCGTTCGCTTGCGATACAAAGGCGAACGGCAGAACCACAAGCATTGCCAGCAAAACCAAACGGAGTTGCTTCATAACACCCTCCTTGTGCTGCCCGATCCTTGCCTTGCCCGGATTGGGCCCCGGAGCCGCCTCCGGCCTCAGCACCACCCGGCCTCTCTCATTTCCTCTTGCGGCCGGCTTACAACTCGTTAAACAGCATTTTCGCCCATTTGTTGCGGTCCGGTGAAAGAATCCGTCACCCCGCCCAAAAGAGCAAGAACTTTCCTCTTTGCATTGCCTTGGCCATTACCCCAAAGGGAGTTACGCCACACTCTAAGAGACGTTTCAAATCGCGAAACTGCCCAAAAAAGCGGCCCCTCCAGTTTGGAGAGGCCGCATGGTGCAGGCAGCAGAAGGCGAAACTACCTGCGAAAACGCTCAGGGGCAGGATGCCGGTCAAAACCGCGGTGAGAGACGACCGGCCCGCGGTCCCAGCCAAACCCGCCGCGAACGGCTAGGCGAGGGCCAATGCCCACGTAGTTCCAGTAGCCGGGTATCCAGTAGCCGTTATTCCAGTAGCCGGCCACCCACACATAGCCCGCTCCGGGGCATGGGGGAATGTAGGCTGCCGGCGCGCCGACGTAGATTCCTACGCGAGCTGCCTGGGCGGGCGCCGCGCTCAAGCCCAAAGCTCCGGCTGCCAATGCCGCTCCCAACATCCACTGCTTCATGCCGCCCATAAAACCTCCAATCCAGGCGGACCCGCTTGCTCGTCCACCCCGGCTACCACCCCACGGACCCCAGCTCCTCGAGCCACCCGTCCGTGGGAACCCCGGCTGGCCCACCACCTTGGGGCTGGCCGGTTCTGTCCAATGCAAACACCAGCGGCTCAAAAGGTTGCGGCGTCGGCGCGCAAATAAAATGGCGCAACTTTTCGTGGGAATCGGGTTCATGACGCCTGCTTCCGGAGCGAAAGTGTTGCTTCGGGAGATCCGAAATACGGCTTCCGGGGAACCACCACGAAGTTTCCACCGTCCACGGGCTGTTCTTCGCTGCTACAGTGGAGATTCACCTTCCATGTTTGCAACCTCGCAGCACGCGCACTTTATCGGGATCGGCGGCATCGGCATGAGCGGCATTGCCGAGATCCTGCTTAACCTGGGCATGAAGGTCTCGGGCTCCGATCTCAGACGCAGCGCGGTGACCGACCGGCTGGCGCGACTGGGCGCGACGGTTTATGAGGGGCACAACGCGGCAAATGTTACAGGAGCGACGGTCGTCGTCACCAGTTCGGCAGTGAACACGACCAATCCCGAAGTAATGGAGGCGCACGCGCGCAAGATTCCCGTGATTCAGCGCGCGGAGATGCTGGCTGAGCTGATGCGGCTCAAGTATGGCATCGCCATCGCCGGCATGCACGGCAAGACGACGACCACTTCGATGGTCGCTGCGGTGCTGGCGGCAGGCGGACTCGATCCCACGGTCGTCGTGGGCGGGCGCGTGGACGCGCTGGGCTCGAACGCGCGCCTGGGCACCTCGCAATATCTGGTGGCCGAAGCCGACGAAAGCGACCGCTCGTTTCTCAAGCTCTCGCCCATCCTGGCCGTGGTCACGAATCTCGATCGCGAGCACATGGACTGCTACCACGACATGGCCGACGTGGAACGCGCCTTTGTGGAGTTCATAAACCGCGTGCCGTTCTACGGAGCGGTAACGGCCTGCGTGGACAACCCGCTGCTCAAAGGAATTCTGCCGCGAGCGCGGCGGCGAGTGCTGACTTACGGCGTGGCTGCCGAGGCTGACTACCGTCTGGAGCCGGTCGATTCCGGACAACCGCCGAGCCAGGAGTCAGGGCAGGGAAGCAGCTTCTCGCGTTTTCAGGTGCACACGGCCGCGGGGCCGTTGGGGCCGTTCGAGCTGCACGTACCAGGGCGGCACAATGTGCTCAACGCAACTGCAGCCGTGGCCATCGCGCGCCAACTCGAGATTCCGCAGGGAAAGATCGCCGAGGGGCTCGCGCACTTTCGCGGTGTCGACCGGCGATTCCAGCAGCGCGGCCAGGCACGCGGCGTCAGTGTGGTCGATGACTACGGCCACCACCCGACTGAAATTCAGGCCACGTTGGCTGCTGCGCGCGAGTGCGGCCACGGCCGGATCCACGTGATCTTTCAGCCGCACCGGTACTCCCGAACGCTTGATCTTTTGGACGAGTTCTCAGGCGCATTCAAAGACGCCGACACGGTGATTGTCCTGCCCATTTACGCAGCCAGCGAGGAGCCGATTCCGGGCGTCACGGCGGAGCGGCTTGTGGAGCGCATAAAAAATGGACCAGGGGGGCCGCGCGTTGCGTTCGCGCCCGAGTTTGGCGAGGCCATCGCCGCGGTTGCGGCCGCTGCACGCGAAGGCGACCTGATTCTGACGCTGGGCGCGGGGAGCGTAAGCCAATTGGCGCCACAGATTCTGGCGGCGCTGGAGGGGGTTTAACCGAATCGTGAGGAGGGGGATTTTTTCTCGTCAACTCACGCACAAGGATCAAGCGCCTGCGTAGGCCTCCACGTCGCGCTCTATCGTCTTCTTCAATTCGAGGCGGGCCTTTGAAAGATCGTGCATCTGCTGAAGGTTCAGCCAGAACTCCGGGCTATTGCCGAAGAAGCGCGCCAGGCGCAACGCGGTGTCCGGAGTAATCGCTCGCTTGGCGTGGACAATCTCGCCGATGCGCGTCGCAGGCACGCGGATCTTCAGAGCCAAGGCATTCTGCGTAATGCCGAGCGGGACCAGGAACTCCTCGAGCAACATCTCGCCGGGGTGCGTGCTAACCCTCTGAAGGTTCCATCCTGAGGTTGGTCTTTTGATAGCCATACTTTGCCACTCCATTGGCAATACATCTAGTGGTAATCCGTGATCTCGACCTCGTGCGCCCCGTCGACCCTCCACAAGAAACAGATGCGGTATCGATCATTGATCCGGATACTGTGTTGGCCGATACGATCCCCCTTTAAAGCCTCCAAACGGTTGCCCGGAGGGATGCGCAAATCGCTCAGGTCGATCGACGCTTCAATCTGATCCAGCTTGCGCCGAGCAACGGCCCTGATCGCGCTCCAGCGCTTATTTGAGCCCGTGTCGTAGAGCTCCTTTGTATCCGTGTCCTTGAAGCTCTGGATCATTCTTCATAAGAATATAACGAAATACGTTATATGTAAAGCGTTCTACAGGGGCTACCTGATCTCTGTTCTCCGATCTCTGTCTTCACCCCGTAACCCCACGGATACCCCCGGCCATCTCACTAAAAACTCACATCTCAGCGCGGGCTATAGTGAAATCTGGCGATTGCCACGACCCTGCTCAGGCGTGACGAATCAAGGGAACACCACAAACCGGCCCCTGTTGTGGGAAGACGAACCGCCCGTGGAGATTCGCGCGCGGCGTCTGCGAGAAGATTCGTCCCTGCCGGGGCAATTCCGCCCCGCAACGGCGGGCAGGCGCAGCCCGGGCATGCCGCTGGAGTTTGACGATCCGGACGATGATGGCGTGCCGCGTTCCACCGCGGGGCGCTTTGGCGCGCCGAAGCGGCCCTGGTGGCGGCCGGCGAGCACCGTTGGCCGCGTGTTCCTCACCGCCGGCGTAGTCCTGGTGCTCGGCGGCTTCACGACGGCCGGCCTGACGCTCAAACACTACCTGGAGCGCGATGCGCGTTTCCGCATTGCGGGAACCGAGAATATTCAAGCCACCGGCCTCACCGAAGTGAGCCGCGCCGAGATGCTGCCCGTCTTCGGCGAAGACATCGGGCGCAATATTTTTTTTGTTTCACTGAGCGAAAGACGGAAACAACTCGAACAGATCCCCTGGATCGAGCGGGCGACGGTGATGCGTTTACTGCCCGATCAGATTCGCGTTGCAGTTGTCGAGAGGCAGCCTGTGGCGTTCACGCGGCACGGACAGCAGATCGGACTGGTGGACGCGAGCGGCGTCTTGCTCTCCATGGCGCCGGCGACGATGGCCAAGCGCCACTACTCGTTTCCGGTGTTGACGGGCATCGATCCCGGCGACCCGGCGGGCTCCCGCCAAGCGCGTATCGCGTTGTATCTGCGGCTGATGACGGAGCTCGACGCCGATGGGAAGCACAACTCCGAGCAGATCTCGGAGATTGACCTGACCGATCCCGAAGATGCGCGCGTGCTGATGCCTGAGCAGGGCGCCGACATTCTGGCGCATTTTGGCGAGGATCATTTCCTGGAGCGTTACCAGCGATACAAGGCGCACATTGCGGGGTGGCGCCAGCAATATCCAAACCTGGCGGCAGTGGATCTGCGCTACGACAGCCAGGTGGTGCTGGAGATGGCGTCGGGGAAGGAGGCCTCGGAACCGTCAGCGAGCGATGCTGCAAGCCCAAGCGCGGCGAAGCAGGCCGCCGGCGATACAGCGGCTCCGAGCGCGCATGGGAATAAAGCGGCGAAGCCATCTGCACATGCTTCCGGTTCCGGCGCGCCCACAGCGGGGAAGAACAAGCCCGCGGAAGGCAAGAAGCACGCGGCTCCCGCTAAAAGGACGGCTGCGCAGAACACAACACGGCGGAATTCCGCCACAACATCCCGTCCGGCCGCAGACAACACGCTAAGAAGTAAAGACCGCTTCCTAAGAATCCAGGCTGCCGGCGCACAGGGCGGGTGAAAAAGAATGGGCCAGAGACAGGACAACCCGATTGTGGTGCTCGACATCGGCAGCGCGTGGACACGCGTGCTGGCAGCCGATGTGAACGATGGAGTGCTGCGCTATCTCGGCCATGGCGCGGCGCCGTCGGCCGGGATGCGCAAGGGTCTCGTGGGGGAGCTCGCGCCCGCGGCAAAGGCGGTGCGCGCGGCCAACGAGCAGGCCGAGCGAGTGGCCCACATCAATATCGATGGGTGCGTTGCGGGGGTGGGCGGGCCGCACATACGCGGGCTGAACAGCAACGGCGGGTTCCAGTTGAGCCGAGGCATGCGCGAGATTACCGGCGAGGACGTGCGTGCCGCCATTGGCCGGGCACGAGCCATCGAGCTCCCCGCAGACCGCGAGATTCTGCACCTGCTGCCGCGGCAGTTCATCCTCGACGAACAGCCGGGGATATTCGATCCGGTGGGAATGGTGGGCGCGCGGCTGGAAGTGGAGCTGCACATCGCCACGTGCTCGGGCAGCGCTCTGCAAAGTACGGTCACCTGCGCCAACCGCGCGGGGCTGGAGGTTTCGGAAGCGGTGCTGGAGCCGCTGGCTGCAGCCGAGTGCACGCTCTCAGCCGACGAGCGCGAGTTGGGCGTGTGCCTGCTCGATATTGGCGCGCACTCGAGCGATCTGGCGGTGTTTTTCGA
>Ga0181524_10002926_pt1 | contig 17120 bp, 11 predicted proteins | sample PEATcosm2014_Bin_34_FD_119761 | JGI IMG/M metagenome (GOLD analysis project Ga0181524, IMG submission 119761) | Peatland microbial communities from MTU Mesocosm Facility, Houghton, MI, USA - PEATcosm2014_Bin05_60_metaG | ecosystem: Environmental > Terrestrial > Soil > Wetlands > Peat | place...
CCAGCGCGTTGACGAGCGACTTGCCGGGAAATCGCCGCCGCGCCAGCAGCCAGGCGAGACCGACGGCGACCGGCAGGCTCGACAGCGCGCCGACCGTAGCGACCTTGAGCGAAAGGAATATCGCCGTCCATTCCACGGGCGAAAAGATCAGCGCCCCGCTCCAAGCCGCTCCGTTCGACACGTTCGAGGCTCGCTCCGGTTGAGACCTGCGCCGCCGTCGCCGAGACGACAGGCCTATATCGCGACATATATAGCGCGCGCGCCGCGCCCGCGGCAAACCGGCGCGTCGCGGCGCGCGCCCGGCCATCCGTTTGGGCGACCGAGAAAAGCAATCAGCTCAAGTTGATCTACGCATATAGTCGAATTTTGGACGAGGGGCGGCTTCGATAAAGTAACGGAGCTTAACGCAACCATAACGCGACCGTCGCGATGGTGTTCGGCCGGGAGGAGGGAGACTGCACGAAATTCGCCGATCCGGCGCCGTTGGGGCCGACCGGCTTCGTCTCGACCGCTGAACGCCCAGCATGGCGAACAGGGCGGGCGCGCCCCTCGCGCCAGCCGGCGGCGCTTTCGGCGCTTGCGGGGAATTCGGGCGCCCTTTCGCCGTCTCGGCGCATTTGTTCACGCGCGAGCCGCTTGGGTTGGTCGACGGCGGTGCGGATCGCCTTCCTCTTGCTCAGCGGGGTCGCGACGCCCGGTCGGCGTTTGCCTTGTCGCGGTCGTCTGCTTGAATGCCCGGCGAGCGCGGCGTATAGGCGGCGACCGCCGAGGGCGTCCGAAGCGAGAAAGGTGGGAGGCGAGGTCCGCCGAGGTCCGATTTTCGTTCCGCCGATGGGCTCCTTTTTCGCGGGCGGCGGAGGATCGGCGCCCGCCCCAACGTGACCGCCGAGCGCCACGCGATCAACGCGCGGCGACAAAAACATCGCCCACGGATTGTTCGCGCGGGCAGGGAGAGAGTTTCGATGTCCGAGAAGATTTACGACGTTCCCGCCGACTGGCAGAAGCGCGCCTTCGCCGACGAAGCCAAGTATCTGGAAATGTATGCGCGCTCGATCGCCGACCCGAACGGTTTCTGGGCCGAGGAGGCCAAGCGCATCGACTGGATCAGGCCGTTCACCAAGGTCAAGAACACCTCCTTCGATCCGCACAACGTCTCGATCAAATGGTTTGAGGACGGCACGCTCAACGTCGCCTACAATTGCCTGGATCGGCACCTCGCCAAGCGCGGCGATCAGGTCGCCATCCTGTGGGAAGGCGACGATCCGAAAGACGACAAGAAGATCACCTACCGCGAGTTGCACGCGCAGGTCTGCCGCTTCGCCAACGTGCTGAAGGCGCGCGGCGTCAAGCGGGGCGACCGCGTCACCATCTACCTGCCGATGATTCCGGAAGCGGCCGTCTCCATGCTCGCCTGCGCGCGCATCGGCGCCGTGCACTCGGTGGTGTTCGGCGGCTTCTCGCCCGACTCGCTGGCCGGCCGCATCGAGGATTGCAAGTCGTCGATCATCGTCACCGCCGACGAGGGCGTGCGCGGCGGCCGCAAGATTCCGCTGAAAGCCAACGCCGACGCCGCGGCCGACAAGGCCGGCGGCGTCGCCACCATGATCGTCGTGCGCCGCACCGGCGAAAAGGTGAACATGACGGCCGGGCGCGACGTCTATTACGACGAGATCGCCAGGATGGTCTCGACCGACTGCCCGTGCGAGGAGATGAACGCGGAAGATCCGCTGTTCATCCTCTACACCTCGGGCTCGACCGGCAAGCCGAAAGGCGTGGTGCACACCACCGGCGGCTATCTCGTCTACACCGCGATCACCCACCAGTACGTGTTCGACTATCACGACGGCGACGTCTACTGGTGCACCGCCGACGTCGGCTGGGTCACCGGCCACAGCTACATCGTCTACGGCCCGCTCGCCAACGGCGCCATCAGCATGATTTTCGAGGGCGTGCCGAACTACCCCACGACGTCGCGCTTCTGGCAAGTGTGCGACAAGCACGGCGTCAACATCATCTACACCGCCCCGACCGCGATTCGCGCGCTGATGCAGGGCGGCAACGAACCGGTCAAGAGGACGTCGCGCAAGTCGCTGCGCCTGCTCGGCACCGTCGGCGAGCCGATCAATCCGGAAGCCTGGGAGTGGTACTACCACGTGGTCGGCGAGGACCGCTGCCCGATCGTCGACACCTGGTGGCAGACCGAAACCGGCGGCATCCTCATCACCCCGCTGCCCGGCGCCACCAAGCTCAAGCCCGGCTCGGCGACGGTGCCGTTCTTCGGCGTCATCCCGCAGATCGTCGATCCCGAGGGCAACGAGCTGCAAGGCGCCTGTTCGGGCAATCTGTGCATCGCCGATTCGTGGCCGGGACAGACGCGCACGATCTATGGCGACCACGAGCGGTTCGTGCAGACCTACTTCTCCACCTACATCGGCCGATACTTCACCGGCGACGGCTGCCGCCGCGACGCCGACGGCTACTACTGGATCACCGGCCGCGTCGACGACGTGATCAACGTCGCCGGGCACCGGATCGGGACGGCGGAAGTGGAAAGCGCGCTGGTCGCCCATCCCAAGGTGTCGGAAGCCGCCGTCGTCGGCTATCCCCACGACATCAAGGGCCAGGGCATCTACGCCTACGTGACGCTGATGTCGGGCGAGGAGCCGAGCGAGGCGTTGCGCAAGGAGCTGATCGTCTGGGTGCGCAAGGAAATCGGGCCGTTCGCCGCGCCCGATCTCATCCAGTTCTCGCCCGGCCTGCCGAAGACGCGCTCCGGCAAGATCATGCGCCGCATCCTGCGCAAGATCGCCGAAGACGAGTTCAAGAATCTCGGCGACACCTCGACGCTCGCCGATCCCCATGTCGTCGACGACCTGGTGGACAACCGCCAGAACAAGCGGGCGGGCGCGTAACCGCCGGGCGCCTCGCTCCGATCGAAATCGGCGCCGCCGCCGAGACGGCGGGCCGACATCGAGACCCAAACAGCGCGCGCGCCGCGCCGGCGGCGCCCCGGCGCGCCAAGCGCGTTCCGGCCTAGCGCCGAGCCCCTCGCCGGACTAACATGACGCGTGGACCGCTCGGTGGAGAGTCGGTCGACGCGAGGGGGAGGCCTTCATGGACCTTGTCGAGCGAATTAAGGGAATTCTGTTGACTCCGAAGACCGAGTGGCAGGCGATCGAGGGGGAGCCCGGCGATCCGGCCTATCTCTTCACCAACTACGTCGCGATCCTCGCCGCGATTCCGGCGGTGTGCGGCTTCATCGGCATGTCGATCGTCGGCGTCGGCCTGCCTGTGATCGGAACCTATCGCGTCGGGATCGTCGCCGGCCTCGTCTCCGCGGTCGTGCAATACGCGCTGGCGTTCGTGGCGGTCTACGTGTTGGCGCTGATCACTGACGCGCTGGCGCCGACTTTCGGCGCGCAGAAGAACCAATCCGCCGCGCTCAAGCTCGCGGTCTATTCGATGACGCCGGCTTGGCTGGTGGGCGTGTTTTCGCTGATCCCCGGCCTGAGAATCCTCGGCATCCTCGGACTCTACAGCCTCTATCTCTTCTGGCTCGGCGTTCCCGCGCTGATGAAGGCGCCCGCCGAAAGATCGGTTCCCTACACCGCGGCGGTGGTGGTTTGCGCGATCGTTCTCTCGATCGTCATTTCCCTCGTCGTCCGCGCAATCGGCGGGATATGAGCCCTCGCGGCGTCGCCCAGCGGCGGAGACGCTCGTGAAGGAAACTTGGCGCTGGTTCGGGCTCGACGATCCCGTCACGCTGGACCACGCCAAGCAGGCCGGCGCTGAAGGAATCGTCAGCGCACTGCATCATATCGCCGATGGGCGCGCCTGGAGCCTCGACGACGTGATGGCGCATAAATGCGCCATCGAAGCGGCGGGCCTGAGCTGGGACGTCTGCGAATCGATTCCGGTCTCGAGCGCGATCAAGCTGCGCGCGGGGCCCTACCGGCGCGATATCGACGCCTGGAAGGTGAGCCTCGCCAGCCTCGCCAAGGCGGGCGTCTCCACCGTCTGCTACAATTTCATGGCCGTCGTCGACTGGACGCGGACGGACCTGAGATATCGACTGCCCTCGACCGGCTTCGCGTTGCGCTTCGACATGCCCTCGTTCGTCGCCTACGACGTCTTCGTTCTCAGGCGGCCGGGGGCCGAGGCGGACTATGCCGCCGAGGCGATCGAGGCCGCGCGGGCGCGCCTGTCGCGCCTCGACGGCGAAGCGATCGCCGCGATCGAGAAGAACGTCATCGGCGGCATGCCGGCGCGCCAGGCGACCTACACGCGCGAGCGGTTTGCTCTGGCTTTGCGCGAATTCGCCTCGCTCGGCGCCGACGACATGCGCGCCAACCTCGTCGCGTTCCTCGAGGAGGTCGCGCCGGTCGCCGAGGAGGTCGGCGCGCGATTGGCGATCCACCCGGACGATCCGCCGTTTTCGCTGTTCGGGCTGCCGCGCGTCGTCTCGACCGCCGCGGATTTTTCCGCGCTGTTCGAGGCGGTCGAAAGCCCCGCCAACGGCATGACGCTGTGCTCCGGCTCGTTGGGCGCGCGCGCCGACAACGATCTCGTCGCGATGGCGCAAGACTTCGGCCCGCGCGTTCATTTCGCCCATCTGCGCAACGTCGCGCGCGAAGCCGACGGCTCGTTCACCGAGGCCGAGCACCTCGACGGGGATACGGACATGGTGGCGCTGGTGCGCGCGCTGCTGGCCGAGGAGAGCCGTCGCCGCCGGCAAGGCCGCGCCGACGCGCAGATTCCGATGCGGCCCGATCACGGCCACCTGCTCGCCGACGACATCGGCAAGGAGCGGATCAACCCCGGCTATTCCTGCGTCGGGCGATTGAAGGGTCTCGCCGAATTGCGCGGCGTCACGCGAACCTTCGCCTGGCTGGAGAGCCGGCGGCAGGCGGATCCCGCCTAGACCGGCGCCGTTCCCGCTAGCTCGATCGTCACCACCTCCGGCGGCCGCAGGATGCGCACCGGCGCGTGGGACGTGCCGAGGCCGCCGGAGACGACGAGCTGGCGCGCCCCTTCCGAATAGACGCCGTAGACGTAGGGCTTCTGGCCAGGGAGCGCGTGCACGAACGGCGGGCCGATGAGCGGCAGGTTGATCTGGCCGCCGTGCGTGTGGCCGCAAAGCGTCAAGGCGATCCGGTCGGGCGCGCGCGCGAAGACGTAGGGTTCGTGGGCGAGCAGAATCGCCGGCGCGTCGTCGTCGATCTCGCGCAGGGCGCCAGGGAGATCGTCGACCCCGTGATAGCCCAAACGGCGGCCGTTCTTGGCCAATTGATCGCCGAGGCCGATCAGCCAGAACGGCCGGCCGGCGTGGCTGAGCCGGATCGATTGATTCTCCAGCACGGGAATGCGCGCCTGCGCCAGCGCGCGCCGAACGCTGCGCGAAGCGTCGGGCGGATCGGTCGGGATGGCGGCGGACCACCAATCGTGATTGCCGAGGATCGAATAGACGCCGAGCGGCGCCCGCAGGCGCGCGAGTTGATCGGCCCATGCGCCGGGCGGGACGTAGCCGCTGACGAAGCGGTGCGTGCAGACGAAATCGCCGAGCAGCACCGTGAGGTCCGGCCGCTGCGCGTTGGCGAGATCGACGATGGCGCCGATGCGCTCTTCCGACATCCAGGGATAACAGGCGTGGATGTCGGCGATGACGGCGATCTTGAGATTAAGGTCGGCGGGCCATCGCGGCGGGGTCAGCGAATAGGAGGTCAGCGCGAGTTCAAAGCCCGCCTCGTAGGCGGTCGCGTAGCCGGCAAAGCCGGCGGTCGCCGCGAAAGCGCCGAGGCCGGTCAGGAGTCGGCGGCGCGTCACCAGCATTGTCGAAAGGCCTGACTCTTCGGCGCCCCCCGGCGCGCCCGGTCTTTACCGTCGAGCGGCCTAGGAAGCAAGAACGCGGTTCGGCGGCGCGAGATAGCGCGCCCCGCGCTCGAGCGCTTCGCCGAGTTCGGGATCGAACTCCTCCGCGGGAAGCTCGAATTCGGCGGCGACGGCGGCCAGGCCGATGTCGCGATAGAGCCGGGAAAGGAGGCGGCTGCGGCCGGCCCGGACTTCGACGACGTCGGGAATGGCGGTGAGATCGTGACGCATGGACACACTCGATGACTTCAAGCCGCTCGCCGCCGTTCGTTTCGGCCCCGAGCCAATAGCGACAGGTTGAATGAAATCGGTTAAGGGCGATTTAAAGGACGAAACGCGGCCGATTGCGGCCTATCCCCAACCTCGCGAATTGGTGATGCGAACGATGCGAAAGGCCGCCATGTCCGTGCTCGGCGTTCTCTTCGACAAGGACGGCACGCTCGTCGACTTCCACGAGACCTGGGGGCCGGCGACGCACGCGGTCATCCACGCGCTGGCCGCCGGCGATCCGGCGCTGATGCGCGCCCAGGCCGAAATCCTGCATTTCTCGCTCAAGGAGAAGCGGTTTCTCCCGACCTCGCCGCTGATCGCCGGCTCCTCCGCGCATTACGGCCGCGCGTGGGCGGAATCGCTCGGGCGAACGGATTTCGCGGAACTGCGGCGCGAAATCGACCATCTTACCGCTGTGGAATCGCTGAAGGCGCTGACGCCGATCGGCGTGCCGGCGCTCGCGCTCGGCGCGCTCAAGGCGATGGGCCTGCGCCTCGGCGTCGCCACCAACGACTCCGAGCGCAGCGCGCGCCGCCAGATCGCGGCGCTCGGCCTCGAGGAGGCGATCGAATTCGTCGCCGGCTACGACTCGGGCCATGGCGGCAAGCCCGATCCGGGCATGGTGCTGGCGTTCGCGCGCCACCTCGGCGTCGCGCCGGAGCGCATCGCCATGGTCGGCGATTCGCTGCACGATCTCGACGCGGCGCGCGCCGCCGGCGCGGTGGCGGTCGCGGTGCTGAGCGGCCCGGCCGATCGCGCCGCGCTCGAGCCGAGCGCCGATTACGTGGTCGAGGACATCGAAGCGCTGCCGGCGCTGTTCGCGGGACTGGCGCGCGAGGAGTAGACTAAGGGTCGAAGAGCTTGCCGCGTGGCCTCGACGTGTCACGGCAATATTCGTGGGCTTGCGCTCGAACTTCGTCAAACCCAAGCGCGAGCCGACCTAACCCGACCGCGCCGACCGCGTTCCCTTCCTCCCCGGCCGCAAAGCCCTTTGCCGCGGTTATGCGGCGCGGGCTCGAGGAGGCGACGCGAGCGCGCGCTGTTCAACTCAGCGACGGCACTTGTTGTCCTGTTCGTTGAGCGCGATGCCGACGAGCGGAAGGAAGAAGGCCGTCATCGCCTCTTCGCTCTTCAGTTCGCGGCACTGCGTGTTCCAGACGATGCCGGCGTCGAGCAACACGCTCGCCGCTCCGCCTATGACGGCGAAGGCCGGCCATCCGCCGCCCACATGCCCACTGCCATGGAAATGGTGCGGGAAGTGATGCAAGTGCTCGAAATGGTGGAAGTGAGCGAAATGGTGGAAGTGAATGAAATGATGGAAGTGATGGAAATGATGGAAGTGATCGAAATGGTCGAAGTGCTTGAAGTGGTGGAAATGCCTGAAATGCCTGAAATGCCGGTGATGCGAGAAATGATGGAACTTCTCGTGGTGACGATGATGCTCGTCGAAGTATTTGCTCTTGTTGTCTTGATAGGCTTGGGCCGGAGCAGTCGCCCACAACCCGACGGACGCCGCGACAAGCAGGCTCGAGAGTTTTCGCATACTCATTGTGGACCTCATAACGTTGTGCCGTTACAGCCGCCGTCCCCCCGATCGGCGGCGCTCACCGCGTGATGCGATGTCAAGCCCAGCAGCGATAGGACCCATTTTAAATTTTGGCAATTGATTAAAATATGGTGAATCGCGGTTACTAAGATTAACCTAAATTTTCGTGGGTTTGCACTCTCGGTAAGGTTAATATACTGCACTAGCGCTTTTGTCCGGCCGCGGTCGAGCGTCCGCATTACGAATATTTGCGAATTTCTCAAGCCATAGTCTCGGGTGGACAGTCGCTGAACAACGCAGAGACTCGCCGATTCGGCGTCGGATTGAACCCAAGCAAGTCTCGGCGCGGGGGAATTCGAATTGCCGCGACGAAACATGATGGCGCGGCCGCAATTCGGCGGAGTTCCAACCGCCCGCCGGCTTCCGCGACCCGTCCCTCGAGCCCGTCGCTCGCCGAAAGGGGCGTCGTCGCGCCGGCGCGAACGTCGCCCGCTTATTCCGCTGCGGCGGGAACGCCGTGCGGGTCGGCCGCGCGTGCGGGCGGCGCCTCGGGCGCGTGCGCCGGCTCGTCCGTCGCGCCGACGAAGCGGCCGAGCAGACGCCATGCCAGGCGGCCGACATCGTCGGCCAGGGTGAACGCCGCCGGCACGAAGACGAGCGACAGCAGCGTCGAGGCGATGAGGCCGCCGGTGACCGCGATCGCCATCGGCGAGCGGAAGCCGCCGCCGTCGCCCAGGCCGAGCGCCGAGGGGAACATGCCCGCCGCCATCGCGATCGTCGTCATGACGATCGGCCGCGCCCGCTTGCGCCCCGCTTCCACCAGCGCTTCCAGGCGCGGCGCGCCGCGCCCGATCTCCTCGAGCGCGAAATCGACCAGCATGATCGCGTTCTTGGTGACGATGCCCATCAGCATCAGGATGCCGATGACCACCGGCATCGACATCGCCTTGTGGGTCAGCAGCAGCGCGCCGATGGCGCCGCCGATCGACAGCGGCAGCGAGACCAGGATGGTGATCGGCTGCAGGAAACCGCCGAACAGCAGCACCAGCAGCGCGTAGACCATCATGACGCCGGCGCCGATCGCCTCGGCGAAGGACTGGAACACCTCGCTCATGATCTCGACGTCGCCGGTCTCGCGAATCTCGACGCCCGGCGGCAGCTTCTTGGCGGTCGGCAGCGCGCGGATCGCGCCGACCGCATCGCCGAGCGCGGCGTCGCCCTTGAGGTCGCCCTCGATAGTGACGCGCCGGGTGCGGTCGTAGCGGTTGATCGCGGTCGGGCCGTGGCCGATCGCGAAGTCGGCGACGACGGCGAGCGGCACGGCGGCGCCCGAGGCGGCGCCGACGCGCAAGTCTTCGAGCCGCCCGACGTCGCCGCGCGCCGCCTCGTCGAGCTCGACGCGGATCGGAACGAGCCGGTCGCCGGCGTTGAACTTGGCGAGATTGGCGTCGATGTCGCCGAGCGTGGCGACGCGGATCGTCTCCGACAGCGCCTCCGTCGAGACGCCGAGGTCGGCGGCGAGCTGGCGCTTGGGCTCGATGCGCAGCTCGGGCCGATCGAGCTCCGCGGTGGAGATCGGGTTCTCGATCGAGGGGATCGAGCGCATCTCGCTGGCGAGCTGGTTGGCGACGTCGTTGATCGCGTCGATATCCGGCCCGGCGACGATCAGCGAAAGGTCGCGCTGGCCGTTGTCTTTGACGAACCAATAGCGGATGTCGGGGGTCCCCGCGAGCATCGCGCCGATGCGCGCCTGGAGGTCCTTCTGGCTCGCCGCGCGCTCTCTCTTGTTGACGAGATTGACGACGAACGTCGCCTTGCGCGGCTCGGCGCCGGAGCCGAGGATCTGCCCGCCGTAGATCAACACCGAGCGCACTTCGGGCAGCGCCCGAAGTTCGTCGGAGATCGTGCGGGTGACGCGGTCGGTGTCGGCGAGCCGCGAGCCCGGCGGCAGTTCGACCGCCAGCAGCACGCGGCCCTGGTCGTCGGGCGGCATGAAGCCCGAGCGCAGGAGCTTGGTCGCCATCAGCGAGGCGACGAAGATCATGACGCCCGCTGCGAGGGTGATCCAGCGGTGGCGCACCGAGGCGCGCACCAGCCGCACGTAGAATCGCATCACCGCGCCGTCGCGGGGCGTCGCCTCCTCGGGCGCGCGCAGGAAATAGGCGGCGATGACAGGCGTGATGAAGCGCGCCACAAGCAGCGAGAAGATCACCGCGATCGCGACGGTGAGGCCGAACTGGCGAAAATATTGGCCGGCGATGCCGCTCATGAAGCTCACCGGCGAGAAGATCGCGACGATGGTCAGCGAAATGGCGATGACCGCGAGGCCGATCTCGTCGGCGGCCTCCAGCGAGGCGCGATAGGCCGACTTGCCCATGCGCATGTGGCGCACGATGTTCTCGATCTCGACGATCGCGTCGTCGACGAGAATGCCGGTGACCAGCGTGATGGCGAGCAGGCTGACGAGATTGAGCGAGAAGCCGATCGCGTCCATCGCCCAGAAGGTGGGAATGATCGAAAGCGGCAGGGCGAGCGCGGTGACCAGCGTCGCGCGCAGATCGCGCAGGAACACCAGCACGACGACGACCGCGAGCGCCGCGCCCTCGATCAGGGTCTCCATGGTCGAGGAATAATTGCCCAGTTCGTTGTCGACCTGGGTGTCGACCTTGGTGAACGCCACTTCCGGGTGTTCGGCCTGAATGCGCTCGAGCCGCTCGGCGATGCGCCGGTCGACGGCGACGTCGCTCGCGCCCTTGGCGCGCGTGACGCCGAAAGCGACGATCGGCTCGTCGAACAGCCGCGCGAACGCGCGCGGTTCGGCGGCGCCGTCGGTCACGCTCCCCAATTCGTCGAGCCGCGCCTTGCGCCCGCCCGGCAGCGCGATCGGCAACGCCGCGAGATCGTCGACCGTGCGCGCGCCCGCGAGCGTGCGGATCGCCTGCTCCTGGCCGGCGATCTCGCCGCGTCCTCCGCCGATGTCGAGGTTGTCGGCGCGCACCTGGGCGTTGACCGCGGCGGCGGTCACGCCGAGCGCGAGAAGCTTGTCGGGATCGAGCGCGACGCGGATCTCGCGATCGACGCCGCCGAAGCGCTTGACCTCGCCGACGCCTTTGACGCTCTCGAGCTCGCGCGCCACCGTGTCGTCGATGAACCAGGAGAGCTGATCGGCGGTCATCCCCGGCGCCGAGGCGGCGTAGGTGACGATCGGCAAGCCTTCGACGTCGAGGCGGCTGACGATCGGTTCGTCGATGGTGCGCGGCAGGTCGGCGCGGATTTTCGCGACCTGGTCCTTCACGTCGTTGAGCGCGCGGTCGACGTTGACCGAGCCGACGTTGAACTGGACGATCGTCACCGAGGCGCCGTCGGTCACCGTCGAGATCATGTGCCAGACGCCGTTGACGTTGGAGACCGCGTCCTCGACCTTCTTGGTGACCTGCGACTCGAGTTCCGAAGGCGCCGCGCCCGATTGGGTGATGACGATCTGGACGATCGGAATGTCGATATTGGGGAACCGCGTGATCGCCATCTGACGGAAGCTGACGATTCCGAGCAGCGTCAGCACGACGAAGGCGACGACGGCGGGAATCGGCCGGCGGATCGACCAGGCGGAGACGTTGATCCTCATGGCGCGGCTCCCGGGGACGAGGCCGCGGCGAGCGCGGCGCGCACCCGGTCGCCCGCGCGCAGGAACGCGGCCGCGCGCGCCACGACGCTCTCGCCCGGCGCGAGGCCGCTCGAGATCTCCAGCGCGTCGCCTTCGGCGATCCCCACCTCGACGCGCCGCTGTTCGACGACGCCGTCGCGCACGACGAGCAGCCGCGCGCGGTCGCCGTCGCGCTGCACGGCGCTGGCGGGAACGCCGACCCCCTCGCCGCGCCCGATCTCGATTTCGGCCGAGGCGAACGAACCGACGCGCGCGCGCGCGCCGGGACGAAGCGCGATGCGCACCTTGCCGGTGCGGCTCGCCTTGTCGACCTCCTCGCTGACGAGGCGGATGACGCCGTCGATCTCGTCCGCCGCGCCGGGCAGGCGCAGCTTGGCCGGCATGCCGACGGCGAGACGCGCCAGCGACTGTTCGGGCGCGTCCGCCTCGAGGTCGATCGCCCCGTCCTCGATGATGCGGAACAGCGGCTCGCCGGCGCTGGAGACGAGCGCGCCGAGCCGAGCCGTGCGGCGGCTGACGAGGCCGGCGACGGGCGCCTTCACCTCCGTGCGGGCGATGCGCACCAGCAATTCGCGCCGCTCGCCTTCGCGGCTCTTGCGGTCGGCCTCGGCGAGCGCCAGCCCGTTCTTGGCGGCGGCGAGCTGCGCCCCGGCGGTCCTCACCGCGATTTCACGCTGCTCGATCGTCGCCGCCGCGACGATCTGGCCGCCGAGCTTGTTGGCGCGCTCGAAGTCGTCGTTCGCCCAGGCGAGCTGGGCCTGGAACTGCTCGATCTGGCTCTTCGCCTGCGCGATCGCCGCGTCGGCGCGCGCGGTGGCGGCGTCGTTCTGCGCCAGCAGCGCGTCGAGCTGGCTGCGGTCGAGCCTGGCGAGGACCTGTCCGGCCGCGACGGCGTCGCCGTCCTCGGCGTCGAGCTCTTCGATCGCCAGGCCGTCGATGCGCGCCGCCACGAGCGCCTCTTCGCGCGCGACGAGCGTGCCGGAGACGAACAGGCGGTCGACGAACGGGCGTTTCACGGCGAGCGCGGTGGTGATGATCGGCGGTTCGACGGCCCGCGCGCCTTCGGCGCCGGCCGGACAATCCGCGGGCCCGGCAAGCCCGATCGGCTTGAGGGCCGGCGAACAGGGCGCGACGAAGCGAACGGCAGCGATCGCGACGACGCCGAGGGCGAGCGCCAGGACGAGGGCGACGAGGACGCGGCGCATCAGCGCGGCTCCGCGGGTTCGGCGAAGGGCGCGATCGCGCCGGCGAACAGCGCCTTGAGCACGCCTATCATCATCGCCGCCTCGGCCTCGCTGTTGAAATCCGGCTCCAGCGCGCGGCGCTTGAACAAGCCGGACACCAGGGTGAAGACGACGCGCGCGGCGAATTCCGGATCGAGCGAAGCGGCGGCCTCGCCCTTGGCCTTGGCGGCCTCGACGAGCTCGGCGAGCCCGCGCATGACGTCGGCGTCGATGGCCAGCGTCATCGCGGCGATGCGTGGATTGCGCGCCGCCTCGGCGGTGATTTCGACCATCATCGCCGCCTTCTCGCGCGGCTTGTCGAGCAGATGCTCGCGCAGCATCGCGGCGAGCGTGGCCAGGACCTCGCCGCTGCCGACCAGCGCCTCGAAGGCGGCGGCGCGCTCGCGTTGGTCGCGCGCGCACATGCCCTCGACGAGGGCCTCCTTGGACGGGAAGTAGCGATAGAGATTGCCGGCGCTCATGCCGGATTCGTCGGCGACCTGCTGCATCGTCGCGGCGTGGAAGCCGTGGCGCACGAAGGCGCGCTCGGCCGCGGCGACGATCAGTTCGCGCCGATCCGGCTCGTGCGCTCGCCCGGCGAGCGAGGGGTGCGCCTGGGACATCGAAACCTCATGAAAATGAACGTTCATTCTCATGGACGCGTTTCATGGCGGGATTGTGTCGGGCCGGCCCGGCCGGCCACGGGCGGCGCTTCGCGCCGAACGGCCGAGCCGTCGTCTCCGGCTGGCGGAAGAAAAGGTTCGCGCCCGAAGTCGCCGGGGACCGTCGCTCCGGCAAACGCCGTTCGCCTTGATGCAACGCAATGCGGCGAGACCGCGGCGCGCGCATAGGCGGCGCGGTTCGCGAGGGGGCGAAAGCGATGGCGACGAGCGGTGACGGGGCGTCGACACCGGCCGTCGGCGAGGCCATCTCTTCCAAACCTCAATGGTGGCGCACGGCGGTTCCCTTGGCGCTGGCCGTCGCGCTGGCGTTTCTGCCCGCGCCGCCCGGGCTGGCGCAGCACGCGTGGTGGTACTTCGCCCTGTTCGCCGGCGTGATCGCGGCGCTGGTGACCGAGCCCGTGCCCAACGCGGCGGTCGGCGTGATCGGCCTGACGGCGGCCGCGGCGCTGTCGCGCTGGACGCTCTATGGCCCTGCCGAACTCGCCAAGCCCGGCTTCAACGTGGTCGGCGCCAGCATCCAATGGGCGCTGTCGGGTTTCGCCTCGACCACGGTCTGGCTGGTCGGCGGCGCGTTCATGTTCGCGCTGGGCTACGAGAAGACCGGGCTCGGCCGGCGCATCGCGCTCGCGCTGGTGCGCGCGCTCGGCGAGCGGACGCTGACGCTGGGCTATGCGACTGCGTTCGCCGACATGATCCTGGCGCCGTTCACGCCGTCCAACACCGCGCGCGGGGCCGGCATCCTCTATCCCGTGGTGCACAATCTGCCGCCGCTCTACGGCTCGCATCCGCACGACCCCTCGGCGCGCCGGATCGGCGGCTACATCATGTGGACCACCTTCGCCGCCGACTGCGTGACCTCGACGCTGTTCATGACCGCCTGCGCGCCGAATTTTCTCGCCCGCGACTTCATCGACCGCATCGCCCACGTGTCGATCGACTACGCCGACTGGATGCGCGCCTCGACGCCGTTCGCGCTGCCGTTGCTGCTGGCGCTGCCGCTGCTGACCTACGTGCTGTTCCCGCCGGAGATCAAGCGCAGCCCGCAGGCGTCCGCCTGGGCGGCGGCGGAGCTGACCAAGATGGGGCCGCTCTCCTGGCGCGAGACGACGCTCGGCGCGCTGGTGGTCGGCGCGATCCTCATGTGGATCCTCGGCGGCAAGATCATCGATCCGACGCTGGTGGCGTTCGTGGTGCTCTCCGCGATGCTGGCGCTTCGCGTCGTCACCTGGAACGACATGGCGCGCAACCACTCCGCCTGGACCACGATCGTGCTGCTGGCGACGCTGGTGACGCTGGCCGACGGGCTGTCGCGGGCCGGCTTCGTCAAGTGGTTCGCCGATTTCACCGCCGCGCACGTGGGCGGGCTGCCGCCGACGCTGATATTGATGAGCCTCGTCGCGATCTACTTCGTCGCCCACTACATGTTCGCCAGCCTCACCGCGCACACCACCGCGATGATGCCGATGATGCTGGCGGCGGGGCTGGCGATTCCCGGCCTGTCGCCCAGGGCGCTGGCGATGGGGCTGGCGCTGACCACCGGCCTGATCGGCGTCCTGACGCCCTACGCGACCGGCGCCGCCCTGCCCTACTACAACAGCGGATACATCACCCCGGCGCAGTTCTGGCGGCTGGGGGCGATCTTCGGAGCGATCTTCCTCGCCGCGCTGCTCTTCGTCGGCCTGCCGCTGCTGCCGCAGTAAGGGGGTGCCCCTTCCCCCCTTGCGGGGGAAGGTGCCCGGCGGAGCCGGGCGGATGAGGGGGATCGCGCGGAAAGCGCGATGGCTCTCTTGCGGCGCCTCGCGACCGGCGTCCGTCTCGAATGCGCAGAGCGTCGCGCTTCGCGCGACCCCCCTCATCCGGCCGCCTTCGCCGACCACCTTCCCCCGCAAAGGGGGGAAGGGGCGCGAGTTCGACGGGGAGCGCCGTCGACCTCATGGAAGCCTCTTTTTTCCGAAGTTTTGCGGCTGTTAGTGGTCTGCGACCGCCGGAGGCGGCGCGCGCATAGGGCGTCGAAAGACGCCCGTCCTTCGACGGGCTACGCGCGCGCCATTGACAGCCGCAAAACTTCGGAAATTCATGCTTCCATGAGGTCGACGGCTTGGTGTGTGACGGACAGGGGCGGAGCGGCTCCGGTCGAAAGAGTTTGGAGCCTCCTGTCCGATCGCGAAATTGTGCAATTCGTATCCTGGATCGGCAATCGAATATGAATCCAATTCTTGAATTGCTTCCTGAGTGGGCGTGGGTCGTAATCTCGATCGCTCTCTTGTTCGCGTTATTTATGTTGAGTTTGAGATTTGTGATCGAAACAGCAATAGAAAAAGCTTTAGGGGCTAAATTAAAACAAATTAATGATTCGGTGAACGAATTGCAGCATATTCGTGATGATTTGAAAATGCTAAGAAAATTGAATAAACTTGATGAATTAGATACATTGAAGCAACTAGAGAAACTTGACGCGTTAGATGTGTTGAGGCAATTGGAGTGGTGGAAAAGTGGCAAAGACCCAACTTTGGCATCGCGGTTACTTGACGAATTAAAATTGTCTTCTAAAATTACAGGGTCTTTTGCGAATGAATTATTTAATCGAATCAAAGTGTTGATAACATAGCCTTATTGTGTGGCGCCCGCAAATCCCGCTCACTCGCGAAGCGGGAAAGGGCTTCCCGCGAAGCATGACCGATAAGGGCCGGCGGCAGCTTGATCGGCGCTAGCTCGGCAGGGAGCGCCGTCGAGCTCTCAAGGCGAATGCGTAGCATTCGTCCGATGGAAGCCTCTTTTTTCCGAAGTTTTGCGGCTGTCGATGGTCTTCAACCGCCGAAGGCGGCGCGCGCATAGGGCGTCGAAAGACGCCCGCCCTTCGACGGGCTACGCGCGCCATTGACAGCCGCAAAACTTCGGAAGTTCATGCTTCCATGCGGTCGACGGCGCGGTGTGTGGCGGAGAGGGGCTCGGGGGCTCCATTCGAGAAAGTCTGGCACTGACTGCGGGTCGCGAAAGTGTGCAATTCGTATCCTGCCCCCGTATTCCCCAATCGCGCACGCTCTCTTGCAGTCTGTACACCGCCGCGACAAACGGAAACAAAACGGCAATGACGGCAAAGATATGCAGCGCTATCATTTCATTCCTCACGGGCAACGGAGATATTTGGTGGACTCATTTTGCATTGATTGGCGGCGATGTAATCGCCACCATTGTCGTTGGTGCCGGCATTATTCTTGAGACCCCAAAATATTCCGCCGCAGTACATCGCATAGCGAATTGGCTAGTTATTACGGGCATTGTAGCCGAAACCATTTGTAGTATTTGTCTCTTTGTATTTGACGAAGGGATCAGCTCGACACAACAAAACAAAATCGCTGCGCGGCAATCACAACTTCTTATTCTCGAAACGGCTGTAGGTGGCCGGCAGCTAAGCGCCGAACAAATATCTGCAATTGCTAACTATCTTAAAATATTCGCGGGTCGACGCGTATTTATCGGATCGTATTCCGGGGACGCGGAAGGAGCCAGGTTTGCTCTCCAATTTAAAAGAGCTTTAGAGGACGCACAAATCGCAATTGGCCCGAACGATGATTTTATCGGTAAGACAGTTCCCGGTATGGGGCTTGCAGGATGGGGCGGCCTCCAATTCGGCATACATCTCCAAGGCGTCGAGGCCGACGATGATTTGATAGCTGCAATTGCCGCTGCATTGAGAGAAAACGGACAATTTAAGATTGAAAGTACAACTAGGCCCGGAATGATCGTAATTGCTCACGTCCCGCGTTGTCGCGTTCAAGCGACGCAAGGGAGGGAGCGGCCCTGGAGGGTCAGGCGGATGGCGTCGATGGCGTGGACGGATCGTCTTCGCGCGGTTTCGACGACCG
>Ga0181524_10002928_pt1 | contig 17112 bp, 14 predicted proteins | sample PEATcosm2014_Bin_34_FD_119761 | JGI IMG/M metagenome (GOLD analysis project Ga0181524, IMG submission 119761) | Peatland microbial communities from MTU Mesocosm Facility, Houghton, MI, USA - PEATcosm2014_Bin05_60_metaG | ecosystem: Environmental > Terrestrial > Soil > Wetlands > Peat | place...
GGCTATTCGCTGCTGCTGTCGCCGCTGGTCGGCTTCTTCTGCGCGGCGCTGCTGCTGCTGCTGTTGAAGTTCGTCGTGCGCACGCCCGAGCTTTACGCCGAGCCCAAGGGCCAGACCCCGCCGCCGATTTGGGTGCGCGGACTGCTGATCCTCACCTGCACGGGCGTCTCCTTCGCGCATGGCTCGAACGACGGGCAAAAGGGCATGGGCCTCATCATGCTGATCTTGATCGGCACGGTGCCCACCTCCTACGCGCTGAACCGCGCCCTGCCGGCGACCCATGTGGCGGAGTTTTCCAAGGCTTCCGCCGCGGCCTCGAAAGTGGTCGAAGCCAAAGGCGCGGGCTACTCCGTGCTCGGGGATCCGCGTCCGGCGGTCACCAATTACATCGCGAGGCATGAGCTCAACGAGGGAACCTATCCGTCGCTCGCCGTGCTGATCCGCGAAATCTCCCAGCAGATCGAAAGCTACGGCTCGATCGCCAAAATCCCCTTCGCGGCGGTGGGCAATACGCGTAACGACATCTATCTCGCCTCGGAGGCCTTGCGCTTCCTGGCGAAAGACGACGCGGCCCAGCTCTCCGACCCCGACAAGAAGACGCTGGCGGCGTATAAGTCGCAGATCGACGCGGCGACCAAATTCATCCCGATCTGGGTGAAGATCGCCGTGGCGCTGGCGCTCGGCCTTGGCACGATGATCGGCTGGAAGCGCATCGTCGTCACCGTCGGCGAGAAGATCGGCAAGCAGCATCTGACCTATGGCCAGGGCGCGGCGGCCGAGCTTGTCGCCATGGCGACCATCGGCGCCGCCGACAGCTTCGGCCTGCCGGTGTCGACGACACATGTGCTCTCGTCCGGCGTCGCCGGCACGATGGCTGCGAATGGATCGGGCGTGCAGATGGCGACGATCCGCAACATGTTGATGGCCTGGGTGCTGACGCTCCCCTGCGCCATCCTGATATCCGGCTCGCTCTACTTCCTGCTCAGCCATGTGATGTGAGCAGTGACGTGAGCGCCGCCGGCGCGGGTTTTCCTGCAGAAATTTGATGCGGACGGAGTTCTAACGCGAGGTTGCGTAACGCGAAGCGGCGCCGGACCCCAAGGGTTCGGCGCCTTTTTCTTTTCCGGGCGGCGGCCGCGGCCTCTTCCCTCTATCCAACGGGCCCGCGCGGAACTATACCGGGCGCCTTGAGGGTTTTCGGCCCGCGCGAAAAACGGAAGACACCCGAGCCATGTCCGAACATTCCACGCCCCATTATCACAATCAGCCCGGCGTCAAGCAGGTGCGCGTCGGCGCCAAGGAGTTCATGTGCGTCGGGGCGCTGCCGCCGTTCGATCATCCGCATGTGTTCCTCGACATGGGCGCCGCGAACGAGACGATCTGCCCCTATTGCTCGACGCATTACGTCTACGACGCCGCGCTGCATGGCGGGGCCGATCCGGCCGAATGCGTCTATGAGCCGGCCGCCTCCGCTGCCTGACGCCGATAGCCCGCCGCTTGCGACGGGCGTCCTGAAGGACGCCCTTTGCAGCTCCGCCGCGGGCCCGCCGATCGTCGTCGCCGGCGCCGGAATTGGCGGGCTGACCGCCGCGCTCAGCCTCGCGCGCGCCGGCCATCGCGTCGCCGTTCTGGAGCGCGCCGATGTCATCGAGGAGGTCGGCGCCGGGCTGCAAATCGCCCCCAACGCCGGGCGAATCCTTCAGGGGCTCGGCCTTGGCGAGGCGCTTGACGCGGCGGCGCTGCTCCCCGAGGCGATCAACATTCATCGCGCCAGGGACGGCGCGATTCTCTCGCGCCTCGCCCTCGCCGGCGCGAGGGAGCGCTGGGGCGCGCCGTTCCGGCTGTTCCATCGCGCCGATTTGCAACAGCTTTTGCTCGCCGCCGCGCGGCGGAACGACGCGATCTCCATTCGCGCGGGCGCCCGCGTCGGCGATTTCGACGAGGGCGACGGCGCGGTTTTTTTGCGCGTGCACACCGAGAAAGGCCCGGAGGATTTCGAGGCGCTGGCGCTGGTCGGGGCCGATGGCGTGCGCTCCTCGGTGCGCTCCTTTCTCAACCGCGGCGAAAAGGACGCGCCGGCCTATTCCGGCCACACCGCCTGGCGGGCGATCCTTCCCGCCGAGTCCGTTCCCGCGAACCTGCGGCGGCGCGAGACGCATCTGTGGCTCTCGGCCGGCGCCCATGTCGTGCATTATCCGCTGCGCGACGCCTCGATCGTTAGCGCCGTGGTCATCGTCGAGGATGGACTTTCGCGCGCCTGGGACAGGGGGCCGACGACTCTCGATGGCCCGGCCTTGCTCCGCGAGGCCGGCCTCGCCGCCAGCGACGGGGAATTGCGGGCGCTGATCGCGGCCGGGAACGACTGGCGGCGCTGGCCGCTGTTTGGCCGCCCGGCGCTCTCCCGCTGGAGCCGCGGCGGGGTGACGCTGCTCGGCGACGCCGCGCATCCGATGCTCCCCTTTTTGGCGCAGGGGGCGGCGATGGCGATCGAGGACGCCGAGGCGCTGGGCCGCGCCTTCACGCCGGGCGTCGCGCCCGCCGAGGCGTTTAAAGCCTATGAGCGCGCGCGCATCGCTCGCGCGACGAAGGTGCAGCGGGCGTCGCGCCGGCAGGGCGATCATTACCACGCGAGCGGGCTGGTCGCGGCGGCGCGCGACCTCGCGATATCAGCGCTCGGCCCGCGAAGAATGCTGGCCCGCAACGATTGGCTTTATCGCTAGTGGTTAAAGTCTGACGCTTGGAGCCCCGCTGCGGGCTCTGAGCGAGGAAGATGTCGAGGTCGGCAATGCGCCATAAGCGGAAATGCACCTTTTTTCTGAAGCGAACATTCCCGGTTCCGCAAAACGAAGCTTCCGCCGATTTCAGGGTCCGGCTCTAAGGCGTCTCCAAGCTCGATGGGGAGTGGCCTTCCCGAGGCTCAACCCGCGACAAAGGGCCGCCGACCCATAGCGGAACCAATCGAAGGTGTGTATCGTTGAAACGGACTGGGTTTTTCCCAGAATGCAGCGGCCGCGCGGGGCTACTTACTGTTTTCGGTTCGTGCACGTGGAGAGCGCAATGCTCAAAATCGACAAAACGCGAATAGCCGTGTTGCTGTTGGCGGGCGGACTGCTCGGCTACGCCTGTGGCCCAGCTGCGGCGGCGGTTCGGATCGAGGGGCGAGTAGACGCGGGCGGCGGTCCTCTCGCAAAATCCACGGTCACCCTTTGGGCCGCGAGCGCGAGCGAACCCAAGCAACTGGCTCAAACGAAAACCGGCATTGACGGTCGTTTTCAGCTCCACGCGGCGGAGACCCCTGGCAAGGATGTCGTCCTCTATCTGGTCGCCAAAGGCGGCGAAGCCACGGTCAACAAGGGCGCGGGCGACAACCAGGCTATCGCGCTCATGACAGTGGTGGGCGGCAAGCCGCCAGCCAAGGTCACAATCAATGAGATGACGACCATCGAGTCGGTGTGGACCAACAATCAATTCCTTGAAGGCGCGGCGATTAGCGGTCAGCCGCTCGGCCTGCGCATCGTCGCCGGCAACGTGCCCAACTTCGTCGATCTCGAAACCGGCGGATACGGCGGCATGATCCAGGACGCGCTCAACAGCGGCCAGACGCCGACGATGGCCAACTTCGCCACGCTCTCCAGCGTGATGGCCGGCTGCACAACCCGCGTGAAGGCGGACGCCTGCGCCAGTCTTTTCACCGCCGCGACGGGACGGGACGGCAAGACACCGACGGATACATTGGCGGCGGCGCATTCGATCGCTCGCAACGCGGGCTATAAACCCGAGCGGATATTCGCGTTGCTGGATGCATTCTATCCAGTGCCGCAGGGAAAGAACCTGCGTGCAACGCCATTCCTCCCCTATCTCAGCTTCGCGCCCAGCGCCTGGGTCCTCCCGCTCAAGTTCGCCGGCGGCGGTTATGAGGGTGGCGCCAAGGTGATGTTCGACAGCGAGGGCAACGCCTGGAGCGGCGCCAATTTCATCGTCGGTTCGCAGGGAGGGGATGCGCTTTGGGATGGTAATCTGGCGAAGTTCGCGCCGAACGGCCGGGCGCTCTCGCCGATGACCACGGGATTCACCGGCGGCGGCCTGCTGGGCCCTGGGTTCGGCACGGCAATCGACGCAAACGACCGGGTGTGGGTCGACAGCACCAACGGCAAGACGATCTCGCTGTTCGACAAGAACGGCAAGCCGCTGTCTCCGCCCGAGGGCTATAATTTTGGCGGCAAGCTCGGCTTCATGCAGGGCGTCATAGTCACGCCCAATGGCGATGTCTGGGCGGTCGATTTCAGCGACGACAAGGTCGTCTACATGCCCAAGGGCGACCCGGGCAAGGTGAAATTCTATTGCCAGTCGACCGACGGCAAGCCCAACAAGGACAGCCCGTGCAAGCTAAATGCTCCGTTCCATCTGGCGATCGACCAGCAGGACCGGATCTGGATCACGAACTTGATCGGCGACACGGTCACGCGCTTTCCGGCGAGCGACCCGAGCAAGGTCGAAGTGTTCTCGACCGGTAGTTTCAGCGGCAGAGGCATGGCGATCGACAGCAAGGGCAACGCCTGGGTCACGGGCACGCTCGGCAAAGGGCTGACGATAGAGACCAAGATGCGGCTTTTGGAGGAAAAACTCACCGGGCAGTTGATGGCGATGCACAAGACGGCCCTGGATGATCTGCTGTCTCACCCTGGCCTGGGGAGCGTGTCGATGCTGCGCCCTGATGGTAGCCCCGCGCCGGGGTCGCCATTCAATCCCACTGGCAGCATCTGGGGCGCTTGGGCTGTGTCGATCGACGGCGACGACCATGCCTGGGTTTCCAACTTCGCGCCCGGCGGCGGCATCACGGAACTCTGTGGCGCGCGGACCGAGACCTGCCCGCCAGGCATGAAGACCGGCGACGCGATTTCCCCTCCCGGCGGCTGGAAGGGTGGCGGCATGCAGATGCTGGTCGATGCTTCCATCGACCCGGCCGGCAACGTCTGGGTGTCCAATAACTGGCAGGACCCCAAGTCTTGCTACGGCAAGCCCGATGAGGGGCAGTCGACCCGTTGTGGCGGCCAGGGCATGACGGTGTTCTACGGCATGGCCAAGCCGGTGCGCGCACCGCAGATCGGGCCGGCTCGAGCCCCTTAGAAGTCGGCGGGAGCGACGAAGTCGGAGGCCGCGCGAAAGCAGCCTCCGCACACCCGATCCCTCGGCTACGTTATGGCGGCTTGGGGCCAAAAGCTGTCCAACGGCAACGGCTTGCGGCATTCCCTGTCGCGGGCGCCAAGCGTTAGATTTTGACCACCAGAGCTTTCCGGTTCAATCTAAACCGGCGAGCCTCTAGTTGAGGCTCGCCACGACGGCGAGGCGCCTGATCTCGCCGTTCTGGTAGGCCTGCAAGAAGGCCTGGTAGTTTCGAAACGACACGCAGCCGTTGGAGTCGCCGTTGGGGCCGAGCATGAAGGTGTGCGCGAGGAGACCCGCCCGGCCAAAGACATTGCCGCCGAGCGGCGTGAGCCGCAGCGCCTGCACGCCGTGGAAAAGCTGCTCGCGCGGCGTCAGCGCATAGACGGTGGGCGGCGTAGGGCCGCGCATTTTCTCGTGCACGTAACGCGGATCGTCGAGCCGCGCGCCAAGGCCCGAATGCGCCTCCAGACGCGCGCCGCTGGGCAGATAGACCGTATGCGCGGAAATATCGTAGACGGCGGTGTATTGATCGTAGCCCCGCGCCAGCGTTGAGCCGCTGGACAGGACGCTGCGCGCGGCGGTGGTCACGCCGCCTTCCGCCGGCGCGTATCCGAGCGCGGGGCTGGAGCTTTGCGGCGCGCCGCCGAACAGCTTTTCGAGGAAGGTGCGGTTGTCGGCCGGAGGGGCGGCCGCGACGGCGGTCCGCGCGTTGCGCCTCTGCCGCGCGGCTTCGCGCGCCGAAAGACGAACGGGCGGCGGCGGGGGCGGCGGGAGGCTCGCCTGCGCGCCCAATTCATCCGGACGGCGCGGCGGCAGGGGTAGGTTCTCGGGCGCGTTCTCGCTAAGTTGGACAACGGACGGCGTCGGCGGGACGTTTTCCGCCGACGGAGCGGATGGCGCCGCCAGAAACGCTTCGGACTTCAATTCATCCGGACGGCGCGGCGGCACGGGCAAGTTCTCGGCCTCGGCGAGTCGCGGGGTGGACGGCGCGGGGCTCGCGGGCGATCCCCATTCCTCCGAACGGCGCGGCGGCAAGGGCATGTCGATGGACGTGTTCTGGGAAAGCCGAAGGGCGGGCGCCGGCGCGATGGCGGGAACGGACAGGACGAGGCGCGCCGCCTCGATCGGCTCGGGCTTCGAGACGGGCGCGGGCATTAAGACGGGCGCGGCGCGGCGCGCGAGCGTCGCCGAGGCCGAGGCGGAGCGCAAGCGGGAGCGCATATCGACCAGAACAGCGCCAAAGGGGTTTGGAACGGGTTTCGGCGCGCTCGCGACGACCGGCGCTTCGGCGGCGTCGGGAGCGAGCCTGGGCAGCGTCCAGGCGAAAGCGAGCAGGCCGAAGGCGAGAGCGCTGGCGCCGGGAATCGTTCTCGGGAAAAGGGTCAAATGCAAATGGCGAAGATTGAACGCAAGAAACTGACTGGACACGCGGAGACCCTCTATCATTCAACCCCCCGACCTGAGAATGATTTTCCCACTTAAGCCTTACGACTTAGCTAACATTCGCCGCTTCGCGAAAAGGTTAGCTTAACCACGAAAGACCTTTTGGAACGCCGCATCCTCGCCAAATAAACAGCGCTTCGCGGCCTTGTCTGGACGGCAATGGGGCGAATTCCTGGCCGTATCGGGGAGAAAAAAATTCCAGGAAAGCCTTGGGAAATGGTCTAGAGCAAGCTTAAGCCCAGATTTTCCGCGCCCCGAAGTCTTGGGAAGACCAGTAAGGCGCGGCCATGATTATGGTTAAGAGAAAATTTGTCGCGCCCAAGAGGGGCGAGCGACGCAGGCGCGCTTCACCCTCCGCGGGGCTTCAAAGGGGACGCCCGTCGCGAGCGACGGGCTATGGGGAGGGCGCGGCCGGACGGTCCTCGCGCTCGTAGATCCACGCCTTGGCGAGCTCCCAGGCGACCGCCAGCACGATCGGCCCGGCGAACAGGCCGGGAATGCCATGCTCTAGAATGCCGCCGATGACGCCGATGAAAATCACCAGCATCGGCGTCTTCAACCCGTGCGCCAGCAAGAAAGGCTTCATCACGGCCTCGACCAGATAGACCGCCGCCATGCAAATCGTGAAGGCCAGCGCCGCCCCGGTCGAAAGCTCCATCCAGCCCCATATGGTGAGCGGAACAATGATGATGACGGGGCCGATCTGGACAATGCCCAGCACCAATATCGCGAGCGTCAATACGCTCGCGAACGGAACCCCGGCGAGCGACACGCCGACGCCGCCGATAACCGCCTGCAGCAGCGAGATGCCGATGACGCCGCGCGACACGGCCCTGATCGTCGCGCCCGCGAGATCGAGGAAGTTTTCGCCGTAACTGGGATCGACGCGGCGCGCCAGCGTCCGCGTCGCCGCGAGAAGCGTCGGCCCGCGCGTGAACAAAAAGCCGGTGACGACGACGGAGAAGAGAAACACCAGCGTCCCCGCGCCGGCCTTGCTCGCGACCCCGAGCAGGAACTCGCCGATCGGCTTCAGTTGCGGCAGGAAGGGTTTGAGCACGTCGGCGATATTGGTCGACGCGCTCTTCCAGTAATCGTAAATCTGCTGGCCGAGGAACGGCCAATCCTTGACGCTCTCCCACGGCGGCGGGATCGTCAGCCCGCCGCGCTCGATCCGCGCGATGAGCCCCGGCAGGCTCTCGACCAGCCCGACGCCCAGCCAGGTCGCCGGCCCGATGATGATGAGCAGCCCCGCGACGGTGATCAATATCGCCGCCAGCGGCGCGCGGCCGCCCAGCGCCGCCGTCAGCCAGTTGAAGACGGGATAGAGCGCGACGGTCAGCACGACGCTCCACACCATGACCGGCATGAACGGATGCACCAGCACATAGGCCGAATAAAACAGGAAGCCGACAAGCCCGAGATGAATCGCCACCTCGACGAATGTGGCGTTGAGCCAACGAAGACTCTTGGATTGCGTTTCGTCCTCGGTCATGGCGGTCTTCCAGATGCGCGCGCGGCGGGAGCGGGTCGGGCGGGCCAAGACTAAGCCAGGCGATGTTGCGACGCAACGGCGGGGAGCGGGTTGGCGGCGGGCCGGTTCAAATCGCGGCTTCCAACCCAAAGCTGTAGTTTGTGCTTGTGCAAAAGGCGCATCGCGGGCAAAGTTCGGAGCGTTCCCGGCCGAACGCCGAGCGGGGCGCGGCCGAGCGATGTGGAAGGAAGCCATGAGTTCGACCTCCTCGAATGCACCGAGCCTCTTCGGCCGCTTTTGGGCGCTGCCCTGGAAAGCGAAGCTGCTGTTGCTGCTGATCGTTCCGGTCACGCTGTTTTACGCCGGAACGCTGCTGCTGAACCTCTTCAACTATGCCGTCGGCGAGCGCACCGGCGTTCTTTCCAAAATATCCACGAAGGGCGTCGCCTGTTGGACGGTGGAAGGAGAACTGGCGCAGCCCAGTTTCTCGCGGACGGGCGCCCTGCGGTCGAAGGACGCTCCGATCGACAATACTTTCTATTTCTCCGTGCCCGATCCGGAGGTCCGCAAGCAGGTGGAGGCCGTCCCGCCCGGAAGCCCCGTGTCCCTGCAATACGAACAGAAGGTGTTCGTGCTCGACCTGCCGCTCCCATTCCTCTGCCGGCGTCGGACGCAGTATGAAATCACCGGGGTGAGGCTTGCGCCGGCTTACCAGCCGGAAGGGATGCCGGTCAGGCCAATCGAGCCGAATTGAGCGGGCGCCCGCGGCGAATGACGGCTTTCGGCGCTCCGCGCGATTGGCGGGGCGCCGCCCAATTTTCGGCACGCCAATTGCGCGCGGCCGGGCGACTCGCCCGTTAGTGACGGCGGACGTCGGGATGCGGCGGCATATTGACAGGACGCGTGGGGGCTACACGTGTCCCCAGGTCATGGCTTTGCCGATCGCCGGATAAGCCAGGACGTCGGCGCGAAAAACGACCGACAGGCTAACTCAAGGAGGATCGACATGACTCTACAGATTGGCGACATTGCTCCGGATTTCGAAGCCGAGACCACGCAGGGGCCTATCAAGTTCCATGATTGGATCGGCGACGGCTGGGCCGTCTTTTTTTCGCATCCCAAGGATTTCACGCCGGTTTGCACCACCGAACTCGGTTATGTCGCGAAGCTTAAATCGGAATTCGATCGCCGTAACGTCAAGGTGATCGGGCTGAGCGTCGATCCCGTCGAAAATCATGCGAAATGGGCTGTCGACATCGAGGAGACGCAAGGCGTCGCGCCAAACTATCCGATGATCGGCGACACGGATTTGCGCATCTCGAAGCTTTACGGAATGCTGCCGGCGAGCGCGTCCGGAGACGCGAGCGCGCGCACGCCGGCGGACAATCAGACCGTGCGCAATGTGTTCGTCATCGGACCCGACAAGAAGATCAAGCTGCTCTTCGTCTATCCGATGACGACGGGCCGCAATTTCGACGAGGTGCTGCGGGTGATCGACTCGTTGCAGCTCACGGCCAAACACAAGGTGGCGACCCCCGTGAATTGGAAGCAGGGCGAGGATGTGATCATCGCCGGTTCGGTTTCCGACGAAGACGCGAAGAAGGTCTATCCCGATGGCTGGAAGGCGCCGAGGCCCTACCTGCGCATCGTGCCGCAGCCGCGCTGAGACTTAGCTTGGCCGCTTCCTCAAGCTGGGTCCAGCTTCCGCGACGGGTTTGAAGCCGCCTTGCAATTGGCGCCTAATTCAGAACTTCGTCTGCAAGCGCAGCGCCGTGACCGTCTCCCGCTGCTTGCCGGGATTCCAGGGGTCGATCAGTTGCAGATCGGCGGAGAGGCGTAGCCATGGCGTGATCGCGAAATTGTAGAAGCCCTCGACGCCGCCTTCCCCGCGTCTCGCGAAGCCGAGCGCGTTCAGTCCGGCGAGCAAGGGTTCGGTCACGCCATAATGGAAGAAGCCGACGCCCCAACGGTCGTTCTCGCGGCCGTCGAGCAAATTGTTGCCGGCGAGGCCGACGAGCATGTTCCATTTGACCGGCGTCGGGTTGCCGTCGGACTGCGCCGCGAGGCCGAACAGGCCCCAGCCGACCGCCGGATTCGTCTCGCTTTGAAAAAGGTTCTGCTGGATCGCGTATGAGCCGAACCAATAGCCCTTCTTGGTCACCACCGACCCGCCAATCAGCGACGGCGGCCGTATCTGGGCGATTTCGTCGAGATCAATGCCGCGCGCGTCGCTATAGGCGGCGCGGAAGGTGTGGAAGCCGCGAAGACCGAAAATTTCCGTCGGAACGGTCGCCGAAGCGCCCGCCGCGACGCCTTTTTCAAAGGGACGCTCGATGACTCTCGGATTCTCCGCGCTGCGCGGATCGAGGACGCCCAGCGTCAAAATCACCGGCTCGGTCTTGATCGTCACGAGCCCGCCGATGAGATAGGGCGCGGATATGACGAGCCTGTCGGCGGCCCCGCCGCGCGCGGCGGTGTAGGCGACGCCGGTCGAGGGCAGGGCCAGGGCTCTGTTCATGAATGTGTCGATGCCGCCGCCGCCGATCAGCGGCGTTCGCGACGCCAGCGTCATCATGTTGAATTTGCCGGCGCTGACGGAAACATGCTCGCCAAGGTCTTGCGTGACGCTGATCGAAAGGGCGGAGTGATAGGTTCCCTCTCCCAGATAGGCCTGCGCCGTATTGACGGGAATGAGCGCGAAATCTTGCCTGTTTATGTTCTCGCCGAAATAATGCTCGTACTGCGCGTTGACGTGGAGGCCGGTCCACAGACCGAGTTTCTCCGCGTCGATCTTCAGGAAGCCGTCGACCTTGCCGCCATAAGCCCAGGTCTTGCTGCCGTCGCCGCCGGGCTGCCCCTGATAGATCTGCGTGACCCAAACGTCGGTCGTGATTCCGGCGCGGCGCAATTGCTCCTTCGGGCCGTCGGGCGCATCGATCGGGGAGGGTTGCGCGGCCAGGGACGACAGAGCGTCTTCCGCGCGCGCCGAGCCGGCCGCGAGAAGCGCGGCCGCGCAAAAGGCGGCGGCCGCGGCCGGCTTGAGCGTCGGAATAATCGGCCTTGCGATCACGATATTCTCCCGAACGGACGCGCTGGCCCAGAATCTGGCGGAGCAAGGGCGCGAATCCTTCTCCTGTTTACGGGAGAAGGCGGCCCTTGCGAAGCAAGGGTCGGATGAGGGACGCCGCGACCGAACTAGAACTTCCCGGCAACCCTCATCCGACTCCGCTTCGCGGAGCCACCTTCTCCCACAAGTGGGAGAAGGAAGGCGCGCCGCCGTCGCAAATGGGACGACTGTTGCGTTATTGCAACAGTCGCGGGAAAAGCGACTTCGCCCGTCTCGCATCTGGCCTGAATCAAAGCTAAAATTAACATTGAGTCTTATATTTACGTTCCGCGTCGGGCCTGTGGCGGCGGTCCGTTCGAATTGTTGATCAAAGGGGTGGACAGTGAAAAAGCATATTTCAGTCATCGCCATCGCGCTGGCGCTTTCCGCCGGAGCGGGTTTCGCCGCCGATCTGCCGTCCGTGAAGGCTCCGGTTTATGTTCCGCCGCCGCCGCCGCCGTTGTGGACCGGCTTCTACGCCGGTTTGAACGCCGGCTATGGCTGGGGCGCGACGAGCAACGCGGGGACCGCCAGCCTGCCGCTGGTCGACGGCGTGGCCGCGCAGGCCAACGCGCTCGATCCGGCGGGCCAGCTTGCCGGCACCGGCCTGAATTATGGGAGCACCGCGCTGGCCAACTCCGGCGTGACCAATGTGAGCCAGGGCGGCTTCATCGGCGGCGGCCAGATCGGCTACAACTATCAGTGGAGCCCCTACATCGTCGCCGGCCTCGAAGCGGATTTCCAGGGCAGCGCCATCGGCGGAACCGGGAATTACGCGGGCGCGTCGCAGGACAGCATATCCTGGAAAGACCCATATATCCCGGGGCTGTCGCCTTGCGTCACCAATGGCTGCACCTTCACCCGCAGCGCCGTGGGCATTGGACAAGTCAACGCCGGCGTGGACTGGATGGGCACGGTGCGCGGCCGCGTCGGCTATCTCGTCACGCCGACGACGCTGGTCTATGCGACGGGCGGTCTCGCCTATGGCGGCGTCCACGCCTCGGCGACGCACGCCGGCGTGATTCCGGCGTCGATGGCGGGCCTCAACGACGCGCAATATCCCGTCCCCTTCACTTATTCGCAGTTCAACGGCAATTATTTGTTTCCGATGGTTCCGGGGGCTGGCAATTATTCCAACACGCAGGTCGGCTGGATCGCCGGCGCCGGCGTCGAATGGATGTTCGCGCCGAACTGGAGCCTGAAGGCCGAGGGGCTCTATTACGATCTCGGCTGCGCCAAAATATACTCCAGCCCGGTCGCTCTGCTGTCGCCGTTCACGGTCAATCTTGGCGGCATCAACGTGGCCGCCGGTCAGCCGCTGATCGCCAACGCGCCGGTGACGCATGTCAAATTCGACGGCGTGATCGCGCGCGTCGGCGTCAACTACCATTTCAACTGGGGCGCTCCGGCGCCGGTGATCGCCAGATATTGATCGTTCGCGAAATCCATCGATGGGAGCCCGGCCCTGGCGGTCGGGCTTTCTTCTTGCTTTCGCCAGCCGCTTCGGCGCGTGATCGGGAGGCTCCCGCGTGAACAGATTCTCCAGGCCGGCGCTCATTCTGGCGGGCTATGTCGCGGCGCTGTTCGGGGCCTTTGTCGGCGTCGCGTTGATGGAGCCGAGCGATCCCGCTCAAGCCCAGGGAGGTATGCAAGCCTTTGGCGATTTTCTATCGTTTTGGGCGCTGTTCGGTCTCTTCTCGCTCGTCCCGACCGCGTATGCGCTCTACAATTCGCGCGGGAGCGAAAAATTCTGGCGCGTGTTTTCGATGGCGTGCCTCGCCTTCGCGGCGAGCGGCCCGATCCTCGCGCTTCTGACGCGCCGGCTTAACGAATCCGATCTGCTGCTCGTTGGATTATTCGCGCTGTTGCGCGTGTTGGCGACGCCGGTGCTGTGTTTCGCGTTCTTCGTCTTCGCCTTCGTCGCGCCGAGCCGGCGCGCGCGCGAATTCCTGCTGGCGTCGGCGGCGCTCGAAGCCGCGGCGGGCGGCTATACGTTCTTTTGCCTTGGCGTGCTCGGCCATTGGCTCGTGTGACGGCGCCGCCCCGCCGCGCGAAAAATCCCGCCCGCCTGCTTTTCTTCCCGTCCCCGGCGGGAAACGCGCGTCGGTCGACGCGGGCTGGCGTTCCTTTGGCGGCTGGCGCCCATCTCGTTCTGGAACGCCTCGCCTCTTATTTTTTGCTTACGCGCTTCTCGACTTCGCTTTTGAGCCATTTCCACAGGTCGATGACGCGCGGCGTCGCCCATGCGACGAAGGCCTTGGCGTATTTCCACGCGAGACAGCCCGCTTTTGTCGCCGTCTCGATCGCGCGGTCGAACCAGGGCAACAACGGACTGTCGGCTGGGATTTTCGCCCGCGTCCAGGCGACCGCATCTAGCGCGATCAGCGAGATCGCCCTCCACAGCATGGCGCATGGATTTTCCGCCGACACATGCCCCGCCAAGGCATAACGTTGCTCCGCCGCCTGACGAAAGCGGGCGAATTCCTCCGCGACATTGGCGCTCTTGCGACGTTCTTCGTCGAGCTGGCGCGCCAGTTCATTGGCGCGCGCGGTCTCTTCCGCCGCGCGATGCGCGCTCGCCTCGGCCTTCTTGGCGGATTGCCGCGCTTGCAGGATGTCCTCGTCGATTTCTCGAGTCGACTCGTCGACCTGGAGCGCCATGGCCTCATATTCGGCGAGCAATTTGTCTCGCTGAGTGGTCACATCGCGAAGAAGCGCGAGGCATTGCGCGCGCCTCGTGTCGGCCGTGTCGGCGTTCGGGACGATTTCGTCGGACAAATTCCCCTCCGTGCGATTCTTCAGGCCGCCTCGTTAACGCGACTCGCCCAGAACGAGCCGCGCCGGAACATACTAAATTGTTAGTTAAAGCAATTGAGTCGCCATCCAAATATATTTGTGAACGCGCCCGTGGCGAATGATCCGACATCGCTTCCGACGGCGTTCCCGGATCATCACTCGATTTGGCGTTCTTGACAAGCCCGCGCCCTCCAGCGCCCTCGCCTCTCAAAAAAACTCGCTTTCGAGAGGCCGCATGTTTATCCGGCCGATGTCCATTAAACCGGCGGGCGTTTTAGGATAGGCTGGCGGTCGACAAGTTCCCTTGCCGGGGTATCCTCGGCGCGAAAAGGAGAAAATCCGTGAAGTCCGGATATCGAGCCCTCGCCATGTTAATTCCCACCCTGGCGCTGTTCGCGGCGGTCGCTTCCGAGGCGTCCGAAAACAAGCGGCTCAGGCAGCAATGCATAGACAATTGCAGGATCGAGGTGACGACCTGCACCACCATGTGTCAGACCGGAGATTGCATGGACTCTTGCACGCTGCCTTTGGGCGGCTGCATAAAAAATTGCAGGAAGGCGCACCCGCCCCAAACCCGCTAAAGCGAACATCCGCCGACGACGCTGGAGCCTCCAACGGTGCGAATCGCGGTCGATGGTCAGCGTGCTGAATGGAACGCGCCAAACGCTCGCGCGCGAAGGTCAAAAGCGCGATTTCTCCTTATTTTGTCGACATTTCCGAGTGTTTCAAATCTTGGCTCATGCTTGCGGCGCGCGATGTCGGCTTATAGAAAGTTGAAACGATTCCAAGCCGGACCATCGCCGCGGTTCGCGATCCGCCGTCACGCCACCGGAGACCGGCAATGCTGATTGCAATTCATATCCTCATCCAAGCCGGAATAATCATTCGGATTCTGTTGCGCCAGCATCGCGATCCCGCCTCGCGGATTGCTTGGATTGTCGTGGTTCTGGCCCTGCCGGTCGTGGGCGTCATCGCGTATATTCTGGTGGGCGAGACCAATATCGGCGCGAAGCGGGCGGAGCGTCTGCGGGACATACTCGCGGCCATGCCGAAGGTGAGCCAGACGCCTGGTTGGGACGCGCCGATACTGCGCGCGGACATTCCTGAATTCCACCGTCCGCTTTTCAACGTTGGTCGCTCGATCAGCGGATTTGAGCCGGTGGGAGGGAACTCGGCCCGGTTGATGGCTGACTCGGACGCCACTATCGACGCCATGGTCGCCGACATCGAGGCCGCCCGCGACCACGTCCATCTGTTGTTTTATATCTGGCTGCCGGACAACAACGGAACGAGGATAGCGGAAGCCTTGAAGCGCGCGGCGACCCGCGGGGTGACCTGCCGCGCGCTGGTCGATGGTCTCGGGTCACGCGCGCTTGTCCGCTCCCATCTTTGGACCGAAATGGCCAGCGGCGGCGTCAAGCTGGCCCGCGCGCTGCCGATCGACCATCTGCTTTTTCGCGTCTTTTTTGGGCGGATCGACCTGCGCAATCACCGCAAGATCGTGGTGATCGACAACTGGATCACCTATTGCGGCAGCCAGAATTGCGCCGATCCGGCGTTTCTGCCCAAGACGAAATACGCGCCCTGGGTGGATGCCGTCATGCGGTTCGAGGGCGCCGTCGCGCGTCAAAACCAATCTGTCTTCGCGGCCGACTGGATGACCTACTTTGATGAGGACATCCGCGATCTCCTGCGTCGACCCATCGAGGCGCCGACCGCGGGTTTTCCAGCGCAGGTGATCGCCAGCGGCCCAACCGTCCGCTATTCCGCCATGCCTGAGATGTTCGAGAGCCTGATTTATGGCGCTCGGCGTGAATTGGTCATCACGACGCCCTATTACGTGCCGGACGACGCGCTGCAGGGAGCGCTGTGCGCCGCGGGAAACCGCGGAGTTGCCGTGACCATCGTGTTTCCCGCCCGCAATGACGACTTCGCCGTCGCGGCCGCCAGCCGCGCCTGCTACGCGGATTTGCTCGCCGCCGGCGTGAAGATCTACGAATATGTCGGTGGCCTCCTGCACGCGAAGTCGCTGACCTTGGACGGCCAGATCACGCTGATCGGGTCGGCCAACATGGATCGGCGCAGCTTCGATCTGAATTACGAGAACAACATCCTGCTCTTCGATCCCGCGCTGACCGGCGAGATGAGGCGGCGCCAAGACGTCTACATCGCCCGCTCAAAGCCCGTCGCCGCCGCGGAAGTGGACGCCTGGAGTTGGTGGGACAGATTGAGAAACAACGCGCTCGCCATGCTGGGGCCAGTGTTGTGACAGGCTTATCCACCCCGGTGTCGCCGCCGTTTGGCTTGCCGCGCGCCTTGCGATCCAGGCTCGCGAGCTTTGGCGGACCGTCCGCGACACTGATCCGATCGAGGCGGTTGATTTGAAAATCATCAGTTGGAACCTCCTCCACACCAGCGGCGCCAGCGTCGAACAAGTTGAACTTTTAATCGCGCATCATCGCCCCGATTTGGTTTTGATGCAGGAAGCCACTTCTAGGATCGACACCCTATCCACGCGCATTGGCGGATATTACGCGCGCATTGCGTTGCCAGGGCGCGAGCACGGCCTCGCGGCGTGGAGCCGGCAGCCCCTTCAAAGTCCGGTGACGAGCTTGCCGTTGCAGCGTGGGATGATCGTAAGGCGCCTGGCGCAAATCCTAAAGCTGCAAGAATTCACGGTGGCCAACGTGCATCTTTCACACGGGCAATTTCTAAACCGATTTCAACTTCGACAAATATCGAATGCTCTTCCAAACCGGGCGGCTATCATAGGTGATTGCAACCTTATAGGCTCGCCGATGTTGCGCGGGTTCGATGACGTGGGCCCAAGGCGGGCGACGCATAGATCAGCCAATATCGTTCCCTTGCGGCTTGATAGGTGCTTCATCAAAGGTTTGCGCTGCATCTCATCGGAAGTGCTGAATAATTCCGCGTCCGATCACAAACCGATCATGGTCGAGCTTGCAAGCTTATAAGCCATGCGGTCGCCGCGACGCGCGAGAAAAAACTCTAGATGTTTGATCCCGTGGTTTGATGGTGCAATCTTGTCCAGTGAATGGAAGGATGCGCTATGGGCCAGGTTCTCCACGGGAGCGCCCGCACGACAGAGGCGGTGCGTCGAGCGATACAA
>Ga0181524_10002930_pt1 | contig 17094 bp, 20 predicted proteins | sample PEATcosm2014_Bin_34_FD_119761 | JGI IMG/M metagenome (GOLD analysis project Ga0181524, IMG submission 119761) | Peatland microbial communities from MTU Mesocosm Facility, Houghton, MI, USA - PEATcosm2014_Bin05_60_metaG | ecosystem: Environmental > Terrestrial > Soil > Wetlands > Peat | place...
ATCGCACTGGCTGCAACCGTCAGCATGAAAGCCCTCGCCACTACCATTGGCACCGCTTTCACGTCCGTCGGCACCAAGCTGACTACCTACACCAGCTAACCCCCGTCAGAGAAGGGCGGGCGCGCGCAAGCCCGATCCGCTTTCTCTTGCGGACGCCTATGAACATGCACTCGATCGCGTGGTGGCCTATCCTCACCCTGCTCGCAATTGCCACGGTTACGGATATCCATAGCCGGCGCACCCCGAACTGGCTCGTGCTGCCATTTTTGGCTGCCGGTGTCATAGCGAACACGGTAAGTCACGGTATGAAAGGTCTGGGACAGAGTATGGGTGGCATAGCGCTCGCGGCCGCCGTTACGGGAGTACTCTGCTGGCTCCGCGGGATGGGCATGGGCGATTTGAAACTACGCGCCGCGGTGGGCGGGTGGATCGGCCCCGGGCAACTAGGTATCGCACTGGTGGCAACGGGCATCGCGGGCGGCGTGCTGGCGTTGATCTGGGCAGCATGCCACGGAGCGCTCGGCGCATCACTCGAAGGCGCGAGCGGTCTCGTCTCGGCGTTTTTGGACCAAGGGTGTACATCCCCATCCCAGCTTGGTTCTCGATAACCCGTCCGCGCGGGCCATGCCTTACGCTCCGGCGATCGCGATCGGGACGATATTTTCTTTTTTTGCAGCATAACGGCCAGACCGGCAGAGGTTATCAGCTAACAGGTTTCAACTATGCCCAATACTCCGGATTCCGATGCACCGACCGCTCTCTCGGTTGCGATAGTCATGCCGAACGCCACGCGGCGCCGGGCGCTGGTAGCGGCACTGGCTGGAACGCAATTCGTTCCTCTGGTTCACGAGTTCGGGTCCTATCCGTCGCGGGACGATCTTCCCGCCATCGCACGGTTGGGCTGCCAGGTACTCATTGTGGATCTGGATGACGATGTCGAGCAGGCTATTCATGTGATTGAGAATATTGGCCGCCACGACGCCGCCATGACTGTGATGGCCGCTTCCAGCAAGAACGATTCAGCCTTGATGCGTCGATCCATGCAAGCCGGCGCGCGCGATTTTCTGGTGGAGCCGTTCCTTCCGGAAACCGTGGGCGAAGCGTTCACCCGCACCTACTCGCGCGGGATCGATCAGAAGAAGCCTTTGGGGAAGGCGCTGGTTTTTGTGCCCTCGAAAGGCGGTGTTGGGGTCACCACCATCGCTCTCAATTTTGCGCTGGCGCTGACCAAGGAGTGCGGCGCCAGAGTGGTGGTGGTGGACATGGATTTTCAACTGGGTGAGATTGCCCCTGGGCTGGGCATGACCACGACTTTCTCGGTGGTGGACGCGCTGGCGAGCGCTGCCCGGCTCGACCGCGAGTTTCTGGCGACTCTGTTGATCCGGCACGGCTCTGGCCTCGCGGTGCTGGGCGCTCCGGAAAGCTACGACTTCTTTCACCTGGCCGACGACAAGAGCGTGAAGAAGCTATTCCGGATTCTGCGCGAGGAGTTCGACTACGTGGTGGTGGATTCCGGATCCTCTCGCGGCGATACTCAGGAAACGCTGTTTGCCATGGCGGACACGCTCTATCTGGTCACGGAAATGACTTTCGCGTCGCTCCGCAACGGGCACCGGTTGATCTCATTTCTTTCCGCCAGAGATGGGTGTCGCCGTCTGAAAGTGGTTGCCAATCGGTTCAACTCGCGTTACAGCAACATCGACCGGGATAGCGCCAGGAAGGCGTTGACGCGGCCGGTGGACTGGAGAATTCCGAACGCCTACGCCACGATCCGGGCCGCGCAGGACAGCGGCATTCCGATCGCCATGAACGATTCGCCCTATACGCGCGCAGTTTCGCAGATGGCGAGAGCCGCCTGCGGCAAGCCTTTGACCGCGGCCAAGAAGGCCAGCCAAGGGTTCAACCTCTTCGGCCTGCGAGGGCTGCGGGAACTGGCGGACACTTAAATGGAAGTCCTCGATTTTCAAAGACTGAAAACCGATCTGCACAGCACCCTGCTATCCAGGATCGACCTCGAAAGACTCTCTTCGGTCGACGACGCCAGAGCCCGCCGCGCGGTCGGTACCATCATTCAGGAGATTGTCGGCGCCCAAAAAGTGCCTCTGAACGGTGCGGAAAAAGAGCGGGTGGAAAGCGAGTTGCTGGATGAAGTCTTTGGCTTGGGACCCCTCGAACCCCTGTTGAAGGATCCCACCATATCGGACATCTTGGTCAACAACCGAAACGTGGTCTATGTGGAACGCCGCGGAATCCTGGAGAGGACCGGCGCGAAATTCCGGGACGACCGGCACTTGATGCAGGTGATCGATCGCATCGTGTCGCGCGTCGGCCGCCGAGTGGACGAGTCCTCGCCCATGGTCGATGCCAGGCTTCCGGATGGCTCGCGCGTGAACGCCATCATTCCGCCGCTGGCCCTCGACGGCCCTTGTATGTCCATCCGGCGCTTCGGCGGCGGGCCTGTCGCGGCGGAGACTCTGGTGAAACTCAAAAGCATTTCCGCCGAGATGATGCAGATTTTGGCCGCCGCGGTAAAGGCCAAAATCAGCGTCCTGATCTCGGGAGGCACCGGGGCCGGCAAGACCACATTCCTGAACATTCTCTCCAGCTTCATTCCGGAGACCGAGCGCATCGTCACCATTGAAGACGCCGCCGAGTTGCAGCTCAAACACGAGGATGTGGTGCGGCTGGAAACCAGGCCTCCCAATGTGGAGGGGCTGGGAGCCGTGCGCCAGCGACAGCTTCTCATCAACAGCCTTCGTATGCGGCCGGACCGGATCATCATCGGCGAGGTGCGTGGCGACGAAGCGTTCGACATGCTGCAGGCCATGAATACCGGGCACGAGGGTTCGATGACCACCATCCATGCCAACACCTCCCGCGACGCTCTTTCCAGGTTGGAGTCCATGGTAGCCATGGCCAGCGTCAATATGCCGGAGAGATCCGTCCGCCAGCAGATTGCGTCCGCGATTTCAGTCATCGTGCAGGTATCGCGCATGAGCGATGGCACCCGCAAAGTGGTCAATATTTCCGAGATTACCGGCCTCGAGGAAAACGTCGTCAGCATGCACGATATTTTCAACTTTGTCAGGAAAGGCATCGGGCCGGATGGAAGGGTCGTGGGTTCGTTTCAGCCCACCGGGATTCGTCCCAAGTTCCTCGACCGGTTACGTGTGGCCGGCATCCTGCTGCCGACGGAGATCTTTGAGCGCGTCGTGGAGGTCGATTGAGAATGCCGCACGGAACACAAGGGAGCGGTGCCATATGCTGCTGATCGTCCTGTCGATCTGTGTGGGGGGGCTCGCGGCCGCGGTATTGGTTGCCACGATGGTTGGAAAAGGCACGTCCAAGCCCGGGGCATTGAGGCTCGCCGCATTGGATCATGAGTTCGCACCCACGGGTGACGAGGAAGAAATCACCGATATTCGGAAACAGCAGCGGCTTTTGAGTGCGATTCCATGGTTGAACCACTGGTTGACCAAGCTGAACCTGGCGCCGGCCTCCACTCTGTACCTGTATCAAGCCGGTGTGACCCTGACGCTCGGGACCCTGGTCCTGACGTCCCTCGCGGGCTTCGCCTTCCTGGGATACATACTGTATTTGCGATGGGGAGCCGGGCTCCCGGTTCTGCTGGTCTCGGCCGGCTTTCTTCCGCTGCCCTTTCTGTACGTCCGGCATCGGCGTACCAAGCGTCTGTCCAAGATGGAACAGCAACTGCCCGAGGCGCTGGGCATGATCGTCAGCGCCCTTCGGGTGGGCCACAGTCTGATCGCCAGCTTGGGAGCGGTCGCCCAGGACTGCCGCGAGCCGATCAGCGGAGAGATCCGCAAGTGTTTCGAGGAACAGAACTACGGCGCCGACTTGCGCACCGCGCTCGTGAATCTCACCGAGAGGGTCCCCATACAGGACTTTCGCATCTTTGTCGCCGCCGTGCTGATTCAGAAGGAAAGCGGCGGAAACCTGGCCGAAGTGCTGGAAAAGGTGGCGGAGACCACACGCGAAAGGTTCAGGTTGAAGAAGCAGGTGAGCGTTCACACCGCACAAGGGAGGATGACCGGCTGGGTACTCTCCCTTCTTCCCGTGGGGCTCGGGCTGGCCATGTATTTCGTGAATCCCGACGGAATGAGTATCTTGTGGAAGCGCCCCATCGGCTTGAAGCTGCTCTGGGCAGCCGCGAGCATGGACATTGTCGGCGGCCTCATTATTCGAAAGATTGTTCGGATTCGTGTCTGAAAGGCACATTATGCAGCTTGCCATATTCGCGTTCCTTGCGGCCTTCCTGTTGATGTCGAGTCTCGGTCTCTTGATCTTCTACCGGCAAGCGACGCTAAAAAGACTCTCGCAAGTGGTGTCGAGGGCGGACGACGCCGGTCTGTTGGGCACGCTGGCGCCGCCTCCGGGCTCCCGGCTCGAAAGGTTGGTAAGACCATTTCAGAAGGTACTGCCAAGAAACCCGGCCGATGTCTCGACCGTTCAGAAAAAACTGGCGAGGGCGGGTTATCGCGAACCATCCTACGTCAACATCTTCTACAGCTCCAAGGTGCTCGTTCCAGTTGCGTTATGTCTGGTTGCCACCGCCACGCAACTGTACACGTACTCTCCACTCTTTGTGTATGCGCTGGCGGCTGGCCTCGGGTTCTTGGCCCCGGATTTCTGGCTAAACAATCGCGTTTCCGCCAGAAAGATGGAGTTGCGTCTGGGCCTTCCGGAAGCATTGGACCTGATGGTGATCTGCGTGGAGGCGGGCCTGAGCGTCGACAAGGCGACCATGCGCACGGCGGAGGAGCTGCGGATCAGCCAGCCGGCCATCGCCGATGAACTGAGTCTCGTATATCTGGAACAGCGAGCCGGACGCCCGCGCGCCGAAGCGTGGAGGAATTTTGGGGAGCGCACCGATGTCGATACCGTTCGTTCGCTGGCGTCGATATTGATCCAAGCGGATAAGTTCGGCACCAGTGTCGGAAAGACCTTGAGGTCTCACTCGGAAGCGTTGCGCACGCGACGGCGGCAGGATGCGGAGGAACAGGCGGCGAAGACTACCGTGAAACTCACCTTCCCCCTGGTTTTGTTCATCTTTCCCTCGTTGTTCGTCGTGACACTTGGCCCCTCGATGATCGTTATGTTAGAGGGTTTTCAGCAGTTTTTGAGTTAGTGCGGCTGTGGGCCGTTTGAACTCAAAAGAAAGGAGAAGCATCATGGATACGACGACCGTTATCCGCCTCGTGGCGGGCATTCTGTTTGTCATCGGCTTGGTGTACTTTATCCAACGCCGCCGCAACGCGGTAAAGTAGTCACCGTGGTCGTCGCGCCCTTCGACGACGCGTGGAACTCGCAGGGGCGCGACGGGTGTGAAGGAGTGTATGTTGGAGAGACGCCGGGTCGGCGGAGCGAAGCAGTATTCGGGTGCGACAACTATGAGACGGACCTTGTGTGTGTTCAATCGGACTCGCGAATCGTTCTTGGGACTTCGCGTCGCTCCCGCCGACACCTGGCGCATGGGCCTGAAGGCGCTTTCGGAGAAAAGGGGAGTGACACCAGAGGATGGCGTCTGGCTCGTTCCTTCCCGTGGCGTCCACACGATCGGCGTGCTTTGTGCCATCGACTTGATCTACCTGGATTCGGCAAACCGCGTGCTTCATCTCGTCGAACAACTGGGGCCGGTCGGTATCTCGCCGATCAAAAGCAAATGTGCCAGTATGCTGATATTGCGTTCGCGGGCCATTTACTCCTCCTATACACAGATCGGCGATGAATTGCTCATTTGCACTCCGGAACAAATGGAGGAGTGCGTGGAGGGCAAGGGCACACAACCGGTTTTCCCGGAGACGCGACAGTGAGTTAGGCGATGTTGCAGCGTGCGATAGGCAAGATGAAAGGATGGCTGGCCGGGGAGGAGGAACCCAGGCGGGCGCCGAGGAGCATCCACCCGGAGGTGCTCGTGTATTATTGGGATGGCTCCGCACCGGAGGGACGGCGTATGCACGATATCAGCCAGAGCGGTGCCTACATTTGTACGCCGGAACGATGGTATCCCGGCACCATCATTCGGCTCATTCTGCAAAGGCAACCGAAGGCGATCCCGGAGGATGGCGCGACGGTTCCGCCGGCTTCGATTTGTGTGCCCGCTCGAGTTGTCAGGCACGGATCCGACGGCGTAGCCGTCGAGTTTGTGTTTCGCAACCGCCAGGAGGAGGAGAGTCTCCGGAGGTTCCTGGCCGCCATTCCGGTTCCACCGGGAGGTAATGTGCCCGGCAACGGGACGTCGCGCCGGAAAGGGCAGGCCCTGGTCGAGTTCGCCTTGCTGGTTCCACTGGTGTTTCTCCTGGCCGTGAACGCCGTGAACATCGGAGGCTTTCTGTTCGCCTGGATCACGGTGGCCAATGCGGCCCGGGCCGGGGCGGAGTATATGAGTATGTCCAGCGCTTCGGTGGGAAGGCCGACCGCGGCGACGCCGGCTCAAGTCACCACCCTGGTGACGAATGACGTTGCGTCGCTGATGAACCGGGCCAGCGTGGTGGTTGCCACATGCACCAACGCCACGGCGGCGGCGAACGGCTGCACGACCCTGTTCGACCCCGAGGCGCCGGCCTATACTCTGGCCACGGTGGACGTGACCTACACGTATAAGCCTTACATCCCGCTGTTTTCGTTTCCGAAACTCGGTATTAGCGCTACTCTGCCATCCAGCACAATTCACCGGAAGGTAGTCGTGAGGATGCTCCAGTGACCGCAGGCGCCGGAACCAGCGGGCGTGCCGGGCGTGCCGGTCAGACCATGGTGGAGTTTAGCGTGGTGGCGCTCTTAACGGCCATTACGCTCCTGTTCGTGGTCGAGATCGGCCGCACGGTGCTGGTGTACACGACGGTAGCCAACGCGGCGCGAGCGGGCGTGCGTTACGCGGTAGTGCACGGCAGCTCGCGTGCCACCGGGAGCACAGTCGATAGCGCCAGCGGGCCGGGCAGCAACCCCGCGCAAGTTGTGACGGTGGTGAAGAACTTCGCGAGCGCCGGCTTGTTAACCACCAGCCGTTTGGTGGTTACTGTAACCTATCCGGGCGGTTCCAATGCTCCCGGGCAGTACGTAACTGTCAGTGCCGTCTATCCGTACGATCCGTTGACCACATACTTTTCGAAGACGCTGCGGCTAGGCAGCGCCTCACAGGGGATCATCGCATTTTGAGGTCTGCTGCCCATACTTTTGGCCGCCGGGAGGGACAGGCTGTCATTCTGGTCGTGGTGGCCATGAGCATCCTGCTGATTGGCGCGCTGGGGTTGGCGATCGATGGCGGGCAGATGTACGCGCACCGGCAAATGGCGCAAGCTGCCGCGGATGCCGCCGCCCAGGCCGGTATCATGAGCATTTTCGATGGAACCAATGCGACCTCGGCGCATCCGTTCGGGACCGGAACTCCGCCCATAGCCTCGTCCGTTTGCACCACGGCGGACGCTCGAACGCCCTGCGTCTATGCGCGGAATAATGGGTTTGGCGGAACGTCCGCGGACACGGTGACGTTGAGTTTCCCGGCCACCGTTTCCGGCGTGACTCTTTCGTCCGGCAACGTTCCGGCGTTTGCCGTCACGGTGCAGAGGACCCTGAAGACGGGCCTGATCCGATTTATCGGGGCGGGCGCCACTTCCACGATCACGGCCAAGGCCACGGCGGGGCTGGTGGGCGCGGTTTCACCCAGTTGCGTCTACGCGCTGGATCCTTCCGCGCAAAACGCATTTCAGGCAACCAATGGCGCCACGGTGGCGTTAAACGGCTGCGGGATCGCGGTGGATTCCAGCAACAGCGATGCTGTCACCGTATCGGGTGCATCGACCGTCACCGCATCGGCGATTTCGATAGTGGGTGGAGACGTGATCAGCGGTGGTGGAAGCATGACGCCGGCTCCTACTACCGGAGCCGCCTCGGTCGCCGATCCGTTCGCCTCATTGCCGTCGCCGACGGTGGGCGCCTGCAACTATACCAACTACAGTCCCGGCTATGGAACCTGGGCGCTCACCCCCGGAGTCTATTGCGGCGGAATCAACATCTCCAACGGCGCCACGGCTACATTCGCGGCAGGTACTTACATCATTAATGGCGGCGCGCTCTCACTGGTTGGCGGAACCACCGACACCGGCAGCGGAGTGATGTTCTATCTCACGGGGACGAACGCCACCTATGGCTCCGTGAACATCTCCAACGGCGCCAACGTCACCTTCTCCGGGCCAACGTCCGGTCCGTACATGGGGGTCGTGTTCTATCAGGACAGAACGATTACGTCGTCCGTGAACGCCACGTTCTCCGGCGGCGTCGCCATGAAAGTGACGGGCACCCTGTATTTTCCGACAACATCGGTATTGTTCTCGAATGGGTCCAGCGTTTCCAATGTCTACACGGCAATCGTGGCCAAGCAGGTTTCGTTTACGGGTGGAACAAGCCTCCAGTACGATTCCACCGGAATGAAGACCGGGCTTTTCTCAAAAGCCGTTGCGTTGGTGCAGTAGCTGGTGGTGGGCCCGCGGCGACTCGAACGCCGGACCTCTACCGTGTCAAGGTAGCGCTCTAACCAACTGAGCTACGGGCCCTTCGGTGAGGCGTGAATTTCAAAGTATAACATGCGCGCGCCGCGCCCTTCACGGCTCCAGGAGCGACAGAATGGTCAGTGGCGCATTTCCCTCCAGGCGGTTATTCACAAACAGGAAAAGCAATTGCTTGTTCTCGCGCGCCCGCCCCATCAGCACGCGCATGGATTCGCGCGCCTCCGGATTCGGGTCCTTCACCTCGGTGTACGGGGAAAACATCGCCACCGCGTCCTCGTACGGCCGGCCGCGGCGCAGCAGGGCGCGGCACACCAGGAAATCCGCCGTCGCGGAATCGGGAATCGCCAGTTGGTGCCGCAATTCCGGCATCCTCGACCACGCGTTGTACGCGTGCGCCACGTGGTGGGTGCGCAGGCAGGCGAAGTAATCCGGGGCCAGGAATTCGGGATTGCGGATCTCGATGGCGTAGCGGAACTCAGGCGGCAGGCTCGCCAGGAACGGGTCCAGCCGGTCGAGAAACCCGCTCAGGTCCCCGAAGCTCCGGCGGCCAAACGCGCCGAATTCGAAGATCAGCAACCCGGTCTTCGCCCGGTGCGGCCAGAGCGGACGCAGGAACATCTCCTTCAGCGCCCCGGCGTCGAGGAACGCTTCGTTCAGCTTGCCCGCCTGCGCCCCGTAGCGCGCATGCCGCGGAAACACCTGGCAGGTGATCTGTTCGGGCACTTTGAAAGCGAAGCGAAAGCTCTCCGGCGCCTGGCGAAACAGCTTGCGCCAGAAATCTTCCGTGGGGAACTGGTAGAAAGCGAAATCGCCGCACACCGTGGGGAACGTCTCGGCGTATTCGCGCAGACACTCAGTTTCGAAAAGCCGCTTGGAAAAACGGCCGCGCGAAAGGTAGCGCTCGCGGGTGTAGACCTGCCCCAGCCACCCCTCGTATTTCCAGGAACTGCCGCCAATGTAGATGTTCTCGGATGCCGCCGACCGCAACTTCGCCGCCAGTCCATCGCGGTCGAACCCGCCCGGCTCTTCGAACAGCGCTCCTGCCATGTCCGTGCGATTTCATTGTAGCGCCGGCGGCGTCTCCACCCATGCCCTGCGCGGATTACCATGGATGTCGATACCATGTCCGACGTACCAGCGTTATTGGAGCGATTTCGCCGCGGCCCGGAGCTGTTGGCCGTGGTCCTGACCGGCGTTTTTGGGGAGGAGGAGGATTTCCTGCCCGCCCCTGGGAAATGGAGCATCCGCCAGATTGTCGCTCACCTGGCCGACGCCGAGATGGTGGGCGCGCATCGCTTTCGCCAGGTGATCGCCGAAGCCAACCCCACCCTGGTGGCCTTCGACCAAGACGCCTGGGCGCGCAACCTGGACTACGCGCGCCGCAAGCCCAAACAATCGCTCGAGACCTTCCGGCGCATTCGCGCGGAGAACTATGAGTTGCTCAAGGGTCTCCCCGAGACCGTTTTCGAGCGCGCCGGCAACCACACCCAGAACGGGCCGATGACCCTGCTGCGCCTGCTGGAGGGCTATGCCAACCACGCCGAGACGCACGCCCGCCAGTTGCAGGGAATCCGCGAGGAGTTCAAGCGAGTGAAGGGGAAGAAGTGACTGCGGGACGAATCCAGTACCAGAGCAGTGCCCCCTGGCCCCTGAGTTGAAAGAGCGCGCGTGATGGTAAAATCGGGACATTAAATGCCCAAATCCATAGAAGAACTTCAAGCCATCTGCAAACGTGTCCGCCGCGATATTATCGAGATGACCGGCGCCGCCAAATCGGGGCACCCCGGAGGATCGCTCTCGGCCGTCGAAATCGTGGTCGAGCTCTTCTTCGACTACATGCGCATCGATCCCCGGAATCCCAAGTGGCCCGATCGCGACCGCTTCATTCTCTCCAAGGGTCACGCCGCGCCGGTGCTTTATGCGGTGATGGCGGAAGCCGGCTTCGCCGACACCCCCATCGCCCAGTTGAATACCCTGCGCAAACTCGGCTCCATGTACCAGGGGCATCCCGACGTGCGCTTCATTCCCAGCCTGGAGGCCTCCACCGGCTCGCTCGGCGAGGGCCTCTCGCTGGCGCTTGGAATGGCGTTGGGCGCGCGCCTCGACGGCCGCTCCTGCCGCACCTACGTCATGCTCGGCGACGGCGAAATCCAGGAAGGCCAAGTCTGGGAATCCGCCATGGCCGGCGCCTTCCATAAGGTCGATAACGTGGTCGCCATCGTGGATTACAACGGCATCCAGCTCGACGGCTTCGTCAAGGACATCATGGAAATCGCGCCCGTGGCCGATAAGTGGCGCGCCTTCGGGTGGCACGCCATCGAGATCGATGGCCACGATCTCCCCGCCATCCAGAAGGCGCTTCGAGAAGCCGAGGCCACCAAGGGCCGGCCCACCTGCATCGTGGCCCATACCATCAAGGGTAAAGGCGTCTCCTTCATGGAGAACAACCCCAAGTTCCACGGCACGGCCCCCTCGCCGGCCGAAGTCGCACTGGCCCTACAGGAGCTCCAATAACCATGCCCATCAAAACCAAATTCGAAGTGAAACTGGGAGCCGCCACCCGCGAAGCCTTCGGGCGCACTCTGGTGGAGTTGGGCCGCGAGAACAAGGACATCGTGGTCTGCGACGCGGATCTTTCCAAGTCCACCATGACCACCTATTTCGCCAAGGAGTTTCCCGACCGGTTCTTCTCCATCGGCATCGCCGAGGCCAACATGGTGGGGATCGCCGCCGGGCTGGCCAGCGCCGGTAAGATCCCGTTCGCCTCCAGCTTCTCGGCTTTTTTGATGACCAAGGGCTTCGAGCAGATGCGCGTCTGCGCGGCCTATCCCAAGGTCAACCTCAAGGTGGTGGGGACGCATAGTGGAATCTCGATTGGCGAAGACGGCCCCTCGCAGATGAGCGTGGAAGAGACCGCGCTGGCCTGTTCTCTGGTCGGTTTCGTGGTACTGGCGCCCGCCGATGAGACCGCCACCAAAGCGCTGGTCCGTCTGGCCGCCGCGCACGTCGGTCCCGTGTTCATCCGCACCGGCCGCCCCAAGGTTCCCATCGTCTACGCCGCCGATCAAAAGTTCGAAATCGGCAAGGCCATCGAGGCGGTGGAAGGCTCCGATGTCGCCATCGTCGTCAACGGCCTGCTGGTGGCCCAAGCCATCCTGGCCTCTCAAACGCTCGAAGATGAAGGCATCTCGGCGCGTGTAATCGACATGCACACCGTGAAGCCGCTCGACCGCGAAGCCATTCGCCGCGCGGCCGCCGAGACGGGCGCCATGGTGGTGGCCGAGGAGCACCTGGTGGATGCCGGACTGGGCGTGCGCGTGGCCCAGGTGGTTGCCGAGACCGCGCCGTGCCCCATGGAATTCGTGGGCATCCACGATACCTATGCCGAATCCGGCCAGCCGGACGAGTTGCTGGAGAAATACGGCCTGGTGGCCCGCGATGTTGCCGCCGCCGTTCGCAAAGTAGTCGCACGCAAACGCTAGTGCCCCCAATGTCCGACGCCGAGTGCCTGGCCGAAGCCTTTCTCGAACAGAGCCCGGCCTGTCATTGGGTGGTCACCGCCGGCGGCGTCTTTCACCGCATTTACGGAGACCCCGCCTCCATCTTCGGGAAACCGGCTGCCGAACTGGCGGGGCGTTCGGCCGCCGAAGCCCTCGCTCCCGAGCTTGCCCATGTGTGGCGGGACCGCTTCGCCCGCGCCTTCGAAGGCGAAACCGTGGTTCTGCGCGAGCGCCGCGGCAACGCCATCTGGTACCTCACCGTGTTTCCCATCCGCGTCGGCGGGGAGATCCGCTATGCTGGCGGGCTGGCCCGCGAAATCACGGCCTGGAGCGTCGCCGAACAGGAATTGCGCTATACCGTGCTGGGCGCCCTCAAGGCCCAGGAGTTCGAGCGCAACACGGTCTCCAGGTTTCTCCACGACACCGTGGGCCAGAACCTGACCGCGCTGGGACTGCAACTGGATCTGATCCGCATGGATTTGGAGAACGCACAGCCGGAGACCTGCGCGCGGGTAATCGAAATCCAGCGGATTCTGGAAGCCATGATGCAGCGCGTGCGCGAGTACAGCTACGAGCTCAACCCATCCACCGTGGAGCGGGCCGGCTTGCGTTCCGCCCTGGACCGGCTCACCGGCCGCATTCGCGGGCGTTTCACGGGCGCGCTGCGCGTGAATGTCGATCCTTCCTTGAAGGTCGATCCCAAAATCGCGTCGGCCATGTACCAGATCGCCCAGGAGGCCGTCGAGAACGCCATCCAGCATGCCAGTTGCTCCGCTATCGAAATTGCGATAAAGTCCACACGTGGGGTCACTGCTCTGGAGATTCGCGATAATGGAAAGGGGTTCGACACTTCGGACCTGCTTCGTGGGTGCCGGGGGCTGGGATTGCTGAGTATGGAGCATTATGCGGCGCAAGCTGGGCTGGACCTTTCCATTACCAGCCACCGGGAGATGGGAACGTCCGTGCGGGCCGCGACCCTGGGGGCCGCCTGAGGGGTGAATTATGCCATTCGACGTTGTTCTTGTCGATGATCACAAATTGGTGCGCGATGGAGTCAGGACGATCCTCGAGCGTGGGGCGGAGTTCCGAGTTGTGGGCGAGGCCGACAATGGCGGCGAGGTGGTGCCTCTGTGCAGAAAGACCTCCCCGCAAATCGTCCTCATGGATATCGGCCTGCCCGGAATGAACGGCATCGAAGCCACCACCGAGCTGCTCCGGCACTGTCCCGGCGTGAAAGTGGTGATTCTCTCGATGTATGACGACGAGAATTCCGTGGTCGGCGCCATACGCAGCGGCGCGCGCGCGTTCGTTCTGAAAAAGGCTTCCTCGGCCGAGTTGCTGGATGCCTTGCGTACGGTGGCGCGCGGAGGCTCCTACCTCAGCCCGCAGGTCTCCGACCGGTTGCTGGCCCGCATCCAGCGCGGCGATCTCGAGAAGCGCGACCGCAGCCCGCTGGAATCGCTCTCCCCCCGCGAGTTGCAGGTGCTGCGGCTGGTGGCCGAGGGCAAGACCAGCAAGGACATCGCCGTGATGCTCGACCTCGGCCTGCAAACCGTGCGCAGCTACCGCAAAACCATGATGAAGAAGCTCGGCGTGAACAACGTAGCCGGCCTCACGCAGCTTGCGCTGGCTGCCGGAATCACCCATTGGGACAAGCCGGATGCCAACTTTCCGGGGTGATGGCGCACGTATTCTGAGAGCTTTGGGTCGCCCTTCGCACTACTCTATATCATGCGATTGAGGCTGCTCCGGTCCCCCATCCGGCATCCGTTCTATCCCGGCTTGGCGGTGACTCTCGCTGTGGGGTGCACAGGCCCGTGCGCCGGCCTCTCCGGCACTCTTCGCGATCTGACTCGCGCGGCCACCGCCGGCGCGCGCGCCCGCCGTATGATCTTCGCGCTGCATTACCCGGGGTCTCCATTTCTCAGCGAAACCGAGCGCGACCAGTTATGGCAGGTGTTCCAGGTGCCGGTGTTGGCCGTGCTGTTGGATCGCAACGGGCGCCTCCTGGCCTATGAGTGCGAAGCCCAATCGGGGTTGCACGTCGGGCCGCAAGCTCCCTGGAGCGCCGCTGTGCTGGAATCCGCGCCGTGCGAGTGCGGCCGCCCGGGGCCCCGCCTCAAGCTGGCCGCTCGGAAACCTCCCGGCGCCGCTCAGACCGCGGTGCCCAGCGCTTTTTCGGCGGCCGAGCGGCTGCTGGCCGATGTCGCGTATCCCTGATGCTTCAGGGCCTCTTCCAGCGCTTCCAGGATGAACAGCACGTTCTCGGCCGTCGAGCCGTAGCCCATCAGGCCGATGCGGAAGACTTTGCCCGCCAGCGGCCCGAAACCGCCCGCGATTTCGATCCCGCGCTTCTCGAGCAGGAATTTCCGCACTTTGGCGTCGTCCACGCCTTCCGGCACGCACGGCGTGTTGAGCGTCCATAAGCGATCCGCGGAATTCCGGACGTGCATCGTGAGGCCCATGGCCTCGATGCCCGCGACGAACGCCTGGTGGTTGCGGCGGTGGCGTTCCCAGCGGTTCTCCAGCCCCTCTTCGGCCACCATCGCGAGGCCCTCGCGCAACGCGTAGAACAGGGTCGCCGATGCCGTGTGGTGATACTTGTGGCCGGAATAATAAGTATCCAGCAGCAGCAGGTCCAGATACCACGAGTGCACCGGCGAGGTGCGCGCCTTGAGGCGTGCCAGCGCGCGCGGCGACACCGTCATGGGCGCCAGGCCCGGCGGGCAGCCCAGGCCCTTCTGCGTGCAACTGTAGGCGATGTCGATGCCGTTTTCGTCTACCAGCACGGGCATGCCGCCCAGCGATGTGACGCAATCGCCGATCACCAGCGCGTCCACCTCGTGCGCCGCCTCGCAAATGGGTTTCGCGTGGTTGAACATGCCGGTCGAGGTTTCGGCTTGCACGAAGGCCACCAGGCGAGGCCGCTCGCGCCGGATGAATTCGCGGACCTCCTGGGCGTCGTAGGGCTCGCCCCATCCCTTGGCCAGGCGCACCACCTCGGCGCCCTGGCGGCGGGCCATTTCGCCGATGCGATCGGCGAAAAAGCCGTTGCTCAGCAGCGCGAATTTCTGGCCCGGCTCGGCAAAGTTGGCCACCGCCGCCTCCATGCCCGCGCTTCCGGTCCCCGAGATCGCCAGGTTGAATTCGTTCTTCGTCGAAAAGGTATAGCCCAGCAGCGAGCGGATCTGGTCCGCCACCTCGAAGAAGAACGGATCCAGGTGTCCCACCATGGGCTGCGACATGGCCCGGTAAACTCGCGGCGCCACCATGCCGGGGCCGGGACCGAAGAGGAAGCGCTGGGGCGCCTCGAGTGGAGGGTATGGTTGCAGCATAATGGACCAGTCTACCCCAGCAGCCTCGCCGCGGGCTTGGCGAAGTACGTGAGAATGACTCCCGCGCCGGCCCGCGCGATCGAGGTCAGGCTTTCCATCATGGCCCGGTCGTGATCGATCCAGCCGTTGCGCGCGGCGGCCACGATCATCGAGTATTCGCCGCTCACCTGGTAGGCCGCGATGGGCACGTCGAACCGTTGCCGCGCCTGGCTGATCAGGTCGAGATACGGCATGGCCGGCTTCACCATGATGATATCGGCGCCTTCCTCGATGTCCAGCTCGATTTCCCGCATGGCCTCGCGCCCGTTGGCCGGATCCATCTGGTAGCTGCGGCGGTCTCCGAACTGGGGGGCCGATTCGGCGGCCTCGCGGAACGGCCCGTAGAACACGGAAGCGAACTTGGCGGCGTAGGCCAGGATGGGGGTCTTATCGAAACCGTTGGCGTCCAGCGCCTGGCGGATGGCCCACACGCGGCCGTCCATCATGTCGGAAGGCGCCACCATGTCGGCGCCGGCGCGCGCATGGGAGAGCGCGGATTTGGCCAGCCACTGGAGCGTGGTGTCGTTATCCACGTCGCCGTCCTTGACGTAGCCGCAATGCCCGTGGCTGGTGTATTCGCAATTGCAAACATCCGTCACCACCAGCATTTTGGGCGTCTCCTTGCGGATGGCGCGGATGGCGCGCTGCACGATTCCGTTCTCGTCGTACGCGCCGGTCGCCATGTCGTCCTTGGATTCCGGCAGCCCGAACAGCATGACGCCGCCGATGCCCAGCGACTGCACCTCGGCGCACTCTTCGACGATCTGGTCGATAGACATCTGGTAATTCCCCGGCATGGCGCCGATTTCGCGGCGCACGCCTTCCCCGGGACAGACGAACAGCGGCAGAATGAACTGCGCCGGATCGAGGCGCGTTTCGCGCACCAGGCTGCGCAGAGCCTCGGTGCGGCGGAGGCGGCGAAGGCGATGTATGGGGAAGGGCATCTTATCCGGATTGTAACTCTTGGCCGAGGGGGGTCTTGACAACCCCACGCGCCCGTATAGAATAGGACTCATCTACAGCGTTGTCTATGCAAACCGCCTGTGAGCATGCCCACACCCGGATTATTGCCCGTCGAGACGGCGTGGACTACGTGGAATGTCTCGATTGCCGTCAGATCTTCGAGGCCGAAGACCTCGAACCCCTGAAAGCCGACGAAGAAGAGGAGTAGCGCCTCCCCGCGTGCGCTAGCATGGAGGGAATGCACGATCTCTCTTACTTCCGCAGCAACTTCGACCGGATCGCGCAACGCCTCGCCACCCGCGGCGACGTCTCCAGTCTCGACCGGTTCCGCGAGCTGGACCAAGAACGGCGCGCCGCCATTTCGCAATCCGAGCAGTTGAAGGCCCAGGTGAATGTCGAGAGCGACGCGATCGGACAACTGAGACGCTTGGGTGCCGACGCCAACCTACAGCGTGAACAAGTGCGCGCGAAGAAGGAGAGGATTGCATTCCTCGATGCGGAGGTCAAGTCGCTCGACGTGGCGTTCCGGGACCTTCTGGCCGGTATTCCCAACGTTCCGCATGAATCGGTCCCGGCAGGCAAAGACTCCGAGGACAACGTCGAAGTGCGGCGCGTGGGCCAGCCGCGGCAATTCGATTTCGAGCCGAAGGCCCACTGGGACCTCGGCCCGGAGTTGGGCATTCTCGACCTCGAACGCGCGGCCAAGATCACCGGCGCGCGCTTTGCCCTCTA
>Ga0181524_10002939_pt1 | contig 17060 bp, 16 predicted proteins | sample PEATcosm2014_Bin_34_FD_119761 | JGI IMG/M metagenome (GOLD analysis project Ga0181524, IMG submission 119761) | Peatland microbial communities from MTU Mesocosm Facility, Houghton, MI, USA - PEATcosm2014_Bin05_60_metaG | ecosystem: Environmental > Terrestrial > Soil > Wetlands > Peat | place...
CCTGACGGGCAAGTCCAGACACCGGAACCGCGAATGTCTGATAGAGAAATGACATGTGGTTGGTGATGCCGTTCGAAACCGCGATCCAACGATGCGCGTCCACGGGTCTAAATTCGGCGACGTGGGATTCGAAAGCGTCGCGGTCGGCATAAAACGTCGGCTTGAGCGTGGCAGCGATCTCGCTTTGCGCCACCACCGATTCGACATCGAAAGACGCCGAGGCGAATCCTTCGACCCCGGCGAGCAGCGGTCGCAACGCGAACAAGACGCAAAGCACGGCGGCACCGAGCTGCGCGACTGTTCCGCGCCGGTCCAAGCCGGCTAGCAGCTTGTCGCCGGCCAGGCCGACCAGGGCGGCGGCCGCAGGAGCAGCGGCCACCATGTGGCGGGTCAGGAGATCGGACGCCAAAGCGGTCACCGCGGTGACGAGGAGGATCAGCGGAAATAAACCGACAGGCGCACCGTTGAAGGCGTGACGCGGCCAACGAACCGCTGCGATCGCTCCCGCCGCGGCGAGCAGCAGCGCCATAAGGTCGCCGAGAAGGAGCGGCACGCGAGCCCACGGCGCACGGCTGGCGAATTCGGCGGCGCCACCGCCGAACAGGTCGGCAAACAGCTCCACCTTCGGCCACAGTCGGTTGACCTCCCAGAATACATAATTGTTGGACGCGTCACCCGGCAGCGCTGTTGCCGTCTGCAGCAATTGCATGCTGCCGGAAAGGATATTGGGGAGATAAGGAACCGTCAGACCGATCAGTACCGCCACGGCGTGGCGCCACGTCAGCCGCGGCCGGTAAATCGCGATTGCCAGACCCAAACCCAGCGCCACCTGCGTGATCTGAAGATGGATCTGCGTGCCGATCGCCACCGCGGCGACAGCGACGCCGAGATGCCACGCGCGCCCTTCCGCCAGAAAGGAATATCCGAACACCGTCGCGGTCGTGGCGAAGATCAGGATGAAGCCGGGGTTCCACACGCCGAGGTTGTGGCCGACGACTACCGAACCGGCGAGCGCGGCGGCGCTCACGGCCCCGGCCAAGGGCGATACCCGACGGGCGAAAAAAATGCCGAGCAGGAGAACGGATGCGGCGAACAGCAAAACGGCGCCGATATCGACCGCGACCACATTGCGGCCGAATACCATGATCAGGGCCAGCAGCAGATAGAAGGCGCCGCCGGGGCCGCGCATGCCGCCGTTGATTTCCGGTCCGGACAGCGGCCAATGATGGTCGATCGTCAAGGCCCGCCACAGATCGCGGTCGCCCCACACGGTGACAGACAGATCGCCTGCCGCCGCCAACCGTCCCGCCAGCAGCACAACGACTGCCGTCGCCAGCGCCGCCACCAAGACCCGGTTGAAAATCTGCACGGAGACTTTACGCATACTCGCTTGTGTCGGCACCGCCACAGACGCCGCGGTTGAAAGTATATCGTGCGTATCACGGAAAGCATGACCGATAACAGGGACATTATCCGCATGGTCCCGATCGACAACGCGGCGCAGCCGCCGCCGGACGGCCCGTAGCTGTGCACCATGCGCGACGGACTCAATCCGCGGTGATGTTCAGCTCTTTTACCAGCCGGGCATATTTCTCCGAATCCGAACGCGCCAGCGTTCCGAGCTGCTCCGGGGTGCCGCCGGTTGCTTCCAACGAAGCCTTGGTGAAATTTTCGCGCAACGTCGCATCACCCAGCGCCGTCGCGGTCGCGGTATTAAGCGCCGCGATCAACGCGGCCGGCGTGCCTCCCGGCGCGAACAAACCGAACCAGGATTCCAGAACCATGTCTTTGTAGCCCGCCTCGACCAAAGTCGGCACGTCGAGCAGAGCGGCGGAGCGCTTTTCGCTGGTCTGCGCGATCAAGGTGATGGTGCCGGCGCGAGCGTGCGGCACCAGCGCCGCCGGTCCGAGAATGCCGAACTTGACATGACCGGCGAGCAAGTCGGCGACCGCCTGCCCGGCGCCACGATACGGCACGTGCTCGAGCTTGATGCCGGCTTCCTTGGCAAACCACGCGCCGAGAACGTGCTGGTTGGAGCCGACGCCAGACGATGCAAAGCCCAGTCCCGGATTCTGCTTTGCGTAAGTGACCAAGTCGGCGACCGACTTGACGCCAAGCGACGGATGCACAGCGAACGCGATCGGCTGCTGTGTAATGAGAATCACCGGCAGCAGCTCCTTGGTGTAGTCGTAAGGAAGATGGAGGATGTGCGGCGCGATCGCAGCATTGTCATTGGTGAAAAGGAAGGTATAGCCGTCAGGCACAGCCTTCATGGCCGTATCCATGCCGATGGTGCCGCCGGCACCGGTGCGGTTTTCGACAAAGACCTGCTGGCCGAGATCGCGTGACAGCACAGCGGTGCATTGCCGCGCCGCAAAGTCCATGGCGCCGCCCGCCGCCAGCGGCACGATGAAGCGCACCGGCCTGGTCGGCCATTGCGTTTCCGCAATCGCCGGCGGCATTCCGCAGGCCATCGCGAAGCCGCTTGCGCCTTTGAGGAAGCTGCGCCGTCCGATGATCCGCATGAACGTTTTCCTCGCTGCCATCGGCGCCCTGCAGAGTCGATCCAGACGAAATTTACACGCACAACACTATGCCGCCACTCCAAGAACGAGTCGCCTAACCCGTTGATTCTCCACGACCGTGCATTTTAGGTCCGGCTCGGTTTTGACAATAAGAACGAGTCGATTTCGGGGGGTGCGCTGTGAGAACGGGTCGATTTCGAATTGGCATTGAAATCATTGGGGAATTTGCGGTCGCCAATACCATCCTCCAAACCAGCCACCACTTGAATTATTCACTTACAGATATTACAGATATCACCGCCAAGGAAATTCCGCATGCCCAGCGTAATCACTGAGTTGAAGGTAACCGACACTGACAGAGAGGACGCTCGCAAGGGCGCGAATTTTCTTGCCCGTGCCGCATCGCGGGTCCCGGCAGGTTTGTTTCTGAAGAAGTTAGGCGGCGAACCGTCCATACTGGAATTGTCTTCCGAAATTATTGCCGTCCTTCAGGCGATGCTCGAACGCCTGGCCAGAGCTGGCAACTTGTTGCTACTGGAACAAGACGCGGAGCTGTCTCCGGAACAGGCCGCCAAGATCCTCGGCGTCTCACGTCCCATCGTCTACCACCGCATGGACAGTGGCCGCCTGCCATATCGGAAGGTAGGCGCTCATCGTCGCGTACGGCTCGACGACGTTCTGAAGCTGCGCGAGCTCGAACGGCAGCATCGCGAATTCGCCAGGGCATTGTCCAGCGATACCGACGAGCTTGAGTCGGACTATGCGCAGCCGCCGTCTCCACCCCTCACCGACGACTTATCCGAGATCGAAACCATCTTTGCCCTCCGGACTAGGCAACGAAAAGATCTCGCCATTAAACTCGCGATCAAAGCATTGCGCGCTCTGGACGCTAAAGGCATCCAAGCGCGGGTTGTGGGCTCATTAGCAAGGAACAGTTTTTCACCCCGCTCGGACGTAGACTTCGCGGTGGACTGCGATGATAGCCGCGAATACGAAGCTTTTCGTATAATCGAAAAGGCAATGGGATCATTCCCGTTTCATATGATTCCTTGCCGCAGAATAGAAGAAGATGCGCGACCATTCGTGATGGAAGGAGCAGTCGATGCGCCAGTCCTTATCGCTCGCCAGGCGCAAATTTGAAGAGGTCAAGGCCGAGTTTCGACAGGTGATGGCCGTCGAATCCGACGTTATTCCGACAATAGCGAAGCTAAAAACAACTACCGCTGACACCGCGGCAAATTCCCTACGCGCAACAGGCATCGAAGGCGTCTACACCGGCATCGAAGGCCTCCTGAAGGAGCTGCTCACGATCGTCGATGGAGGCGTTTTTGCCGCAGAGGAAAATTGGCACGCCCGCCTGCTCGCACAAGCTGCCGACCCGAATCTGAAGAAAAGAGCGGCGATAATCTCCGGCGACACTTACGAGCTGCTCGACAGGATTCGAGCCTTCCGGCACGTGGAACGCAACGTTTATCGCCATATGCTGCGTGATACGGAAGTGAAAGAAAACCTGGCGCGTTTGCAGAAGCTGTTCCCGCTCTTCGAAGCGGACATCGAGAAATTTTTCAAGACATACGATCACGACGACCGAACAGAAGACGACTGTGACCCTCCAACGCCTGGGAAGAAATGACCCAGTTGGCATGACACGGCAGAAGACAACGCGCGTATCGGCCAATTCGCGCGCGCGATCCGTGCGTGACGTTGATTTTCACCGCCGATCAACCATGATTTGAATTGCGCACAATATCAGCGACTTACGGCACGGGTGCGGCTAATTGTGGCGGAATCGACTCGTTCTTAGAGCGAAATAGACTCGCTCTTCGTCTGTAAGCACAGACACGAGTGTGCGTGGTGGGCCCGGGAGGACTCGAACCTCCAACCAAGCGGTTATGAGCCGCTAGCTCTGACCATTGAGCTACGGGCCCGCGCCGGGCATCCTTGGTACGACCGCAATGGATGCCGGCGGCGGTTCTCTTAGATCATATACAGGTTTCAAGCCAGCACAGCGACGGCGCTCGCCGCTACCCGGTCGCGGCGATAGAAGCGGCCGCGCCGAAAGGGCTCTAATCCTGCCGGCTCAGCAGAAAGACCGCCTGTTCGCCGAACAAATTCCAGAACCACCACGGCAGCTTCAGCCTGATCCGGCCGCCCCAGGCATTGAGCGCGACCGCCTTCTCCATCTTGGCGCCGACCGCGCGGCAAAGCTGGCGAAAATCCTTGATGCTGCAGAAGTGGATGTTCGGCGTTTCCCACCAGGCATAGGGCAGATTGTCGGTGTGCGGCATGTGGCCGCCGAACGCGATCTGCAGCCGGATGCGCCAATGGCCGAAATTCGGGAACGAGACGATGCCGTGACGGCCGATGCGCAGCATGTGTTCGAGCACGACGCGCGGTCGGCGCGTCGCCTGCAGCGTCTGCGACAGGATGACGAAATCGAAAGCGTCGTCGGGATAGTCCTCGAGATCGGTATCGGCGTCGCCTTGGACCACGGCGAGCCCCTTGGCGACGCACTCGTTCACGCCTTCGCGCGACAATTCGATGCCGCGGCCGTCGACGCCGCGCGTCTCCAGAAGACGCAACAATTCGCCGTCGCCGCAGCCGACGTCGAGCACGCGCGCGCCCGGTTCGACCATGTCGGCGACAACCAGAAGGTCGATGCGCGAACCGCCCGGCCCGCGCGCCACCTCCGCCATGGTGAGATCGTGTTTGAGACGCGACAGCATGCTCATCTCGCCGGTAAACCGCGCGCCTTCGCGGCGCCTTCGAGGAAGCCGCGCACGATCGCGAACAATTCCGGCTCGTCGAGCAGGAACGCGTCGTGCCCCTTGTCGGTGGTGATTTCGGCGAACGAGACGCGCGCGCCCGAGGCATTGAGCGCATGGACGATGGCGCGCGATTCCGATGTCGGGAACAGCCAGTCGCTGGTGAACGAAATGACGCAGAACCGCGTCGGCGTGCCGCGGAACGCGTTTGCCGCCGCGCCGTCGTAGTCGCCCGCGAGATCGAAATAGTCCATCGCGCGCGTCAGATAGAGATACGAATTGGCGTCGAAACGTTCGACGAAGGTGATGCCCTGGTAGCGCAGATAGGATTCGACCTGAAAATCGGCATCGAAAGAGAAGGTCGGATTGTCGCGGTCCTGAAACCGGCGGCCGAATTTACGGTGCAGTGCGGCATCGGACAGGTAGGTGATGTGCGCGCCCATGCGCGCGACCGCAAGCCCGCGGCGCGGATTGGTGCCTTCGGCGAAATAGCGGCCGCCGCGCCATTCCGGATCGGCCATCACTGCCTGGCGTCCGACCTCGTGGAAGGCGATGTTTTGCGCCGAATGCCGGGTCGCAGCGGCGATCGGCAGCGCCGCGAAGACGCGGTGCGGATAGCTCGCTGCCCATTGCAGCACTTGCATGCCGCCCATCGAGCCGCCCGCGACCGCGAACAAAGTTTCGATGCCGAGATAATCGAGCAGCATGGCCTGCGCGCGCACCATGTCGCGCACGGTGATGACGGGAAATTCGAGGCCCCAAGGCATGCCGGTTGCCGGATTGGTCGACGCCGGCCCGGAACTGCCCATGCAACCGCCGACGACGTTGGGACAGATGACGAAGTAGCGCTCGGTATCGATCGGCCGGCCGGGCCCGACCAGGGTCTCCCACCAGCCGGGCTTGCCGGTGACCGGATGATCGTTGACGGCGTGCTGATCGCCGGTCAGCGCATGGCAGACCAGGACGGCATTGCTCCGCGCCGCATTCAGCGCGCCGTACGTCTGGTAGGCGATTTGCAGCGGCGCAAAATCGACGCCGGCGTCGAGCCGCAGCGGAGCGTTCGCGGCAAAACGCACCACCGGCGAATGCGGATCGTCCGCTTCGCGCGTGCGGTCGGCGAGATCGAGTGCGGCGCCAACGTCGGCCATCGGTTTATCCCAGAGTCGCGGTCCATATGTCGCGGCTCATATCTCGCGGCTCATAATCTCGCGGCTCACATAAACCGGCGCTTGCCCGCCGCGGCGCGACCGCCAGCGGAACGGTCAAAAGGGCGTAAATAGGCCGCTCCTGTGCGGTGTCAACGTTTTCTTTGCTTTCAGCCTTAACCGCACCTATCAAGTGCTCCAAATATCGAGTTTAGCCATGCCGAAGCCACCGCGCCACAAGGACTCATCGCTTGCCGAACTGCGCCGCGAAATCGATCGCATCGACGAGGCGATGCACGCGCTATTGATCGAGCGCGGCGAAATCGTGGACCGCCTGATCGCGGTCAAGAAGACCGAGGAAACCGGTTCCGCCTTCCGCCCGGCGCGCGAGGCCGAAATGATGCGGCGGCTGGTGAAACGGCATCACGGCAACCTGCCGCTGGAGACCGCCGAAACCATCTGGCGCGTCATCATTTCGACCTTCACCTATGTGCAGGCGCCGTTTTCGGTCCATGCCGACTTGTCGGCCGGCGACGCCCTGATGCGGGATTCCGCGCGCTTTCATTTCGGCTTCACCGTGCCGTTCGTGCCCCATATGGGCGCATCGAGCGTGGTCGAAGCGGTGACGGAATCCCGCGGCGATCTCGGCCTCATTCCCGCTTTCGCCGTCGCCGGCGCCGGCCCATGGTGGGCGGCGCTCGAATTTTCCGCCGCACCCAAAATCATCGCGCGGCTGCCGTTCGTCGAACGCGCCAATCATCCGGCGGAGCTTCCGGTCTTCGTCGTCTCCCGCGTCGCGGCCGATGCCATGGTGACGGAGACCGAGGTCTGGAGCATGCGGGTTTCCGGCTGGAGCGCTGCGGCGGTCAACGGTATCGCAACGCTTGCCGACGTCATTGCGGTGCCCGACCGCGCCTTCGACGGCGCCGCCCTCCTGGTTTCGGTCGAACGGGGCGGCATCGCAGCGGTGTCGGATGCGCTTCTCAAAATCGGCGCCTCGATCCGGTCCTCGGCCCTCGTCGGCAGTCACGCCACCCGCTATACCGTCCCCTGAAATTCCGTCTCCCGCTTGCGGAGGAGGAGCCGAGCGAAGCAAAGGCGGGGGGCAAATGCTGGCGCTTGCGCAAGCGGTAATGCCGTAAGCCCCCTCCCTACCCACTCCCGCAAGCGGGGGATGGAAATCGAAGAGAAGGTTCTCATGACTGCACTGCGTCCAAAACCCCGCCCCGGCGTGCTCGACATCGAGGCCTATGTGCCCGGCAAGAGCAGCGCGCCCGGCGTCGCCAAAATATTCAAGTTGTCGTCGAACGAGACGCCGCTCGGGCCGAGCCCGCGCGCGATCGCCGCTTATATGGTTTGCGCCGATCATCTCGAGGATTACCCGGATGGCTCGGCCAGCGAACTGCGCGAGGCGATCGGGCGGGCGTTCGGGCTCGATCCGGACCGCATCGTTTGCGGCTCGGGTTCCGACGACCTGTTGCATCTTTTGGCCAACGCCTACCTCGCCGACGGCGACGAGGCGATCCACACGACGCACGGCTTTTTGGTTTATCCGATCGTCACGCTCGGCGCCGGCGCCAAGCCCGTGGTAGCGCCGGAGAAGGACTTCACCGCCGATGTCGACGCCATACTCTCGTGCGTGACGGCGAAGACCAAGATCGTTTTTCTCGCCAATCCGAACAATCCCACCGGGACCTGCATCGGCTTCGATGAAGTGAAGCGGCTGCACCGCGGCCTGCCGCCGCATGTGCTCTTGGTGCTCGATGCGGCTTACGCCGAATATGTCCAGCGCAACGATTACGAGGCCGGCATCGAACTCGTCGCCACTTCCGAAAACGTCGTGATGTGCCGGACGTTCTCGAAGATCCACGGGCTGGCAGCCTTGCGGCTCGGCTGGATGTTCGGGCCGGCGCACATCGTCGACGCCGTCAACCGCATCCGCGGTCCGTTCAACATCACCTCGCCGGCGATCGCCGCCGGCATCGCCGCGATCGAGGATATCGAGCACCAGGAACGCTCGCGCCAGCACAATACGCGTTGGCTCCAATGGCTGACGGAAGAGATCGGCAAACTCGGCCTCAAGGTGACGCCGAGCGTCGGCAATTTCCTGCTGATCCACTTTCCGCCCGACAACGGCCATGGCGCGGCCGCGGCCGACGCCTTCCTCAGCGCGCGCGGACTCATCCTGCGCCGCGTCGGCGCCTACAAGCTGCCGAATGCGCTGCGCATGAGTGTCGGCACGGAAGAGGCCAACCGTCTCGTCGTTGCCGCGTTGCGAGAGTTCCTGGCGAAGCCGGCGTGATGCTGTGACCAAAGCCGCACCGCTCTATAACCGCCTCGCTTTGATCGGCACCGGCCTGATCGGCTCTTCGATCGCGCGGGCGGCGCGGGCGCAAGGGGCGGTGCGCGAGATCGTGGCGAGCGCACGTTCGGCGGCGACACGCCGTCGTGTCGCCGAACTCGGCCTCGCCGATCAGGTGGTCGAAACCAATGCCGCCGCGGTCGCCGGCGCCGATCTCGTCATCGTCTGCGTTCCGGTCGGCGCCTGCGGCGAAGTTGCCGCCGAGATCGCAGCCCATCTGCAGCCGGGCGCGACCGTTTCCGATGTCGGTTCGGTCAAGGCCGCGATCGTCCGTGACATGGGCCCGCATCTGCCGGCCGGCGTCCATTTCGTCCCGGCCCATCCGGTGGCGGGAACCGAAAATTCCGGTCCCGACGCCGGCTTTGCCGCGCTGTTCGTCGGGCGCTGGTGCATTCTCACGCCGCCCGACGGCGCCGATCCGGCCGCGGTGGAACAACTCGCCGCGTTCTGGCGCGCGCTCGGCGCCAATGTCGAAACGATGCCGGCCGAGCATCATGATCTCGTTCTCGCCATCACCAGCCACCTGCCGCACCTCATCGCCTATACGATCGTCGGTACCGCCGACGAGCTCGGCGAGGTGACGCGCTCCGAGGTTCTCAAATTCTCCGCCGGCGGCTTTCGCGACTTCACCCGCATCGCCGCATCCGATCCGACGATGTGGCGCGACGTCTTCCTTGCCAACAAGGACGCGGTGCTGGAAATGCTCGGCACCTTCAACGAGGACCTGGCGCAATTGACCCGCGCCATTCGCCGCGGCGACGGCCAGGCTCTGTTCGATCATTTCACGCGCACCCGCGCGATCCGCCGCGGCATCGTCCAGATCGGCCAGGATTCGCCCGTGCCCGATTTCGGCCGCGCCCATCCCGATCTGCCGGTCGAGCCGCTGCCGCGGCCCTATGCGGCTTCCGAAGACGATTGAGGCGGTTTGACTAAGACCGCACGCTGACCGCGAGCGCTTCGTCCACCGCGCCGCGGAGCGCAGCGAGCGAGAACGGCTTCTGGATCACGTCGTGGATGAGGGCGTCGAGGCCGTGAGCGCGCTCGCGCTGATCGGCATAGCCGGTCATCAACAGAATGATCAGGTCGGGGAAGTCGCGCGCCGCGGCGAGCGCGAGCGCGATGCCGTCCATGATCGGCATGCGGATGTCGGTGAGCAGGAGATCGAAGCGCCCTGCTTCGCGCTGCAGAACGTCGAGCGCTTCACCGCCGTCGCAGGCGGTCTTGACCTCGTGGCCGGCGGTGGCGAGCGCGCGGGCGCACATCGCGCGCAGCGCCTCTTCGTCCTCGGCGATCAGGATGCGGGCCATGGTCAGCGGGCTCCGTTCATGATGTCATAGCGGTTGAGAAAGCGGACCAGAACGTCGTGGGCATCCGGCGGCGGCGAAGCGAGCCGCGTGCGGAAACCGATGCCCTCGCCCGGCGGCAAAATGGGTCGCGGCGGCGCCGCGGTCCAGGAATAGATTTCCTGGCGCGCGGCATTGCGCACGGCGAAGCGCAGATGCGGCACGTCCGCCGATTTGTGCGTGGTGTTGATGATATGGCCTTCGACGACGAGGATGGGCACGCCCTCGTGCTGCTCCGTGGATGTCGTGATACCGTCGAACGACAGTCCGCGCAGATTCACCGGCATGCCGATTAAGGCGTAGAACGACTCGGTCTGCGGCATGAGTTTCACGAAATCGGCACGCCAGCCGACGATGATCGCATCGATGATGATCAGAGCGAGGACAGCCGATTGCAGGCGCGTCAGCGGCCAAAGCCCGCGCACGCCCTTCTTGGTCGGACGTGGCGCGCGGCGCGCGGCGACGCTTTCGACGTCCTGGGGCGGCTCGAATTCGGCTGCTTGGTCCTGCTCGGCCTCTAGCCCATCCGGCGGAAGGTCCGTGTCGACAGCGTCGACATCGACCGGCGCGATCGGCGGCGACTCGACCTCGGGGGATTGCCACGCCGCGTCTTCGTTCCGCGCGGCGAGCGTCGGTCTCTTGGCTGCCACGGCAGCGCTGTCGCCCGCCACGGCCGACGCTGTCGCATCGCCCGACTGAGCGCTTTCGGCGCTCGGCACGACGCCGAACTCTTCGGACTGCGACGACCAGCCGGCAGCTTCCGCGACCGCGTCGGCCGTGGCGCGCGCCGGCGCGAGCGCCGCGGCCGCGGCGATCAGCTTGTCGGCATGGGGCAGTTCGGCCTGCCAGACCATGCGGCAACGCACGCAGCGCACCCGACGACCGTTCGGCCGCAGGCTTGCCACCTCGACATCATACGATGTAGCGCAGTTCGGACAGACGATCAGCATTGGCGAATCAATAGCGCAGCACCTCCGGGCGATCTTAGCAGGCGATCCGTTAACGGATTGGAAACCAACGGGGTTCCGCGCCGGCTGCGCTCTCGGATGTTAGGTTTATGAGGCGGGCGAATCAGATTGCCGGTCGGGCGCCGACGGCCGAAGGCGCGCCAGACCCCGGTCTGGCCGGCCGCAGGGGCGACAGGCTTTAGCGGAGGACTGCGTGATCCGATTTGAGAATGTCGGCTTGCGCTACGGCTTGGGCCCGGAGGTCCTGCGCGACCTCAACTTCCGGATCGAGCACCATTCATTCCAGTTCCTCACCGGCCCGTCCGGCGCCGGCAAGACGTCGCTGTTGCGGATGTTGTTTCTGTCGCTCAAACCGACCCGTGGCCTGATCTCGATGTTCGATCGCGATTGCGCAACGCTCGACAAGGACGGCCGCGCGGCACTGCGCCGGCGTATCGGCATCGTGTTCCAGGACTTCCGCCTGCTCGACCACCTGACCACCTACGAGAACGTCGCGCTGCCGCTGCGCGTGGTCGGCAAGGACGAAAACGCCTACCGCGCCGAGGTCGTCGAACTGTTGCATTGGGTCGGACTGGGCGAGCGCATGAACGCCTTGCCGCCGGTGCTCTCGGGCGGCGAAAAGCAGCGCGCCGCGATCGCCCGCGCCGTGATCGCGCGACCGCAGCTCCTGTTGGCCGACGAGCCGACCGGCAACGTCGATCCCAATCTCGGTCAACGCCTGCTGCGGCTTTTCATCGAGCTCAACAAATCGGGCACCGCGATCGTCATCGCCACTCACGATATCGCCTTGATGGACGAATACGACGCGCGCAGGCTGGTCCTGCACGAGGGGCGCCTGCATGTCTATGATTGAGCCGGTCGAGACGCTTGCCGAGCCGTGGGATCGCCAGGCGGCGGCGCCCGCCACGGTCTTGCAGCGGGTTCCGACGCCGATCGTCCAGAGCGGGTCGATCGCCGGACGCTCGCTGGCGGCGGTGGTCGCTATCATGACTTTCCTTGCCGCGCTGACGACCGGAGCCGTGACGATGGTGGTCGGCGCCGCCAGCGATTGGCAATCCGACGTCGGGCGCGAGATCACCATCCAGGTGCGCCCGGTGGCGGCACGCGATATCGAAGCCGACGTGCGCACGGCGGTCGCGCTAACGCAGCGGACCGCAGGCATCGCCGATGTTCGTCCCTATAGCAGGGCGGAGTCGGAAGCGCTGGTCGAACCCTGGCTCGGTTCCGGCCTCGCGCTTGGCGAATTGCCGATCCCGCGCATGATCGTCGTCAAGCTGGCGCCCGGCGGCACGGCGGATTTTTCGGCTTTGCGCCAGGCGCTCGCCACAGCCGTGCCGAGCGCCAGCCTCGACGATCATCGCGGCTGGATCGACCGCATGCGCACCATGGCGGAGACGGCGGTCGTGGCCGGCATCGCGATCCTCGTCCTGGTCGTCGCCGTGACCGTACTCTCCGTCACTTTCGCCACGCGAGGCGCCATGGCGACCAATCGCCCGATCGTCGAAGTGCTGCATTACGTGGGCGCGACCGACAGCTTCGTGTCGAGCCAGTTCCAGCGCCATTTTCTTCTGCTCGGCTTCAAGGGCGGGGCGATCGGCGGCGGCGGCGCGATCATCCTGTTCGGCCTCATCGGAGCAGCCGGCGCATTGTTTGCCGGGACGCCCGGCAGCGACGAGGCAACCGCGCTGTTCGGCGGCTCGTCGCTCGGGATCGCCGGTTACCTCGCCATTTTCACCCAGATCGCGCTGATGGCGCTCGTGACGGCACTGACCTCGCGCCATACGGTCAATCAGACGCTTAAGGATATTGATTGAAGGACCGCAACAATTTCGACCCGAAAGCGGAATTGCGGCTATAATTTCGTCCCGTTTGACGGTTTGTTGGCGCGGGGGACGCGCACGATGCTCAGCCTTAGGACCGCCGCAAAAACGCGGCGGATGCGGTCGATCGGTCTGAAGACGGCAGTGCTCTGCGCCGTCTTGCTGGCCGTCGGCTTCGCCTCTTTCATCTGGCGTCTGCCGAGCCAGGAGGTGGCGCTCCAGCGCACCGCCGACGGCATCGTCGTGCTGACCGGCGGCGAGTCCCGCGTCACCGATGCGCTCGAGCTGTTGTCCTCCGGCCGCGCCAAAAGGCTTCTGATCACCGGCGTTTATCCCGGGACCAAGCCGGGCGAGATCGCCCACCAGGTCGTCAACTACGATCGGCTGTTGGCCTGCTGCGTCGATCTCGACTATTCCGCAATCAACACGCTCGGCAACGCGGTGCAGGCGCGGCGCTGGGCGCTTCAACACGATTTCCACTCGCTCATCGTCGTCACTTCCGCCTATCACATGCCGCGCGCGCTCGCCGAATTGGAGCACCAGTTGCCGGACGCCGCTTTGATTCCGTATCCCGTCGTATCCGACCGGCTGCGCATCGAGCCGTGGTGGTCGAACAGCGCGACGACGAAGCTGGTGTTGTCGGAATATCTCAAATACCTTGCCGCCAAAGTGCGCATGCAGTTCGATTCGTCGTCGCAGACGAGCGGATTGCCGGCGAGCGCCATGCCGAGCGCGGCGGATTCGACTTTCCTCTTGGCCGCCGTCTCGGATGGCACCTTCAATTCCAAAAACGGCAGTGGAAGGATAAGGTCGGCCGCGAGACTTTGATCGCGAAGCTGCCCCGCAAGGGTCCGCGACGGCACGCGGGCTTTGCGATCGCAACGCTGGCTTCCGCTCCCTCGAACGATTTTTTGCGCCGGTTCGCATAAAGCCCCGACAGGTCGTCTGTGCCCCGCTCCATTTCGATTGTCGTCCGTTCGATCCTGTTCAATGTGCTGTTCTATTTGAACCTGATCGTACACCTGATCGTCGCCTTGCCGACGCTCTTGCTGCCCTATCCGGCGTTACGCGTCTTCATTCGCTCCTATGCGCTGACGAGTCTGTGGCTGTTGCGTGTCGTCTGCGGCACCAAAGTCGAGTGGCGCGGTGTGGAGAAGCTGCCGAAGACGGCCTGCATCGTCGCCTGCAAACACCAATCGGCGTGGGAGACATTCGGCCTCTACGGCGTGCTCGACGATCCGGTTTACGTCCTCAAGCGCGAGTTGATGTGGATTCCCCTGTTCGGCTGGTACACCTGGAAAGCAGGCCTCATTCCGGTCGACCGCAGCGCCGGGATGGCGGCGCTGGCACGGATGACGGCGCGCGCGCAAAAGACGCTCGCCCGCGGCCGCCAGATCGTCATTTTCCCCGAAGGCACCCGGCGGGCCCCCGGTGCCGAGCCGAGTTACAAATCCGGAATAGCCCACCTCTACGGCAGGGCCGGCGTCGTCTGCGTACCGTTGGCGCTCAATTCAGGGCTCTACTGGCCGCGCCGATCGCTGCTTCGTCTCCCCGGCACCATCGTCGTCGAAGTTTTGGACCCGATTCCGCCCGGCCTCGACAACCGGACATTCGCCGCGCGGTTGCAGACGGCGATCGAGACGGCCACGGCACGGCTGATCGCCGGCAATGAGGAACCGAACGAGCCGGGATCGGCCGGTAGCGAGAGCTAATTCCCTCCGCCTTTAGCCGGATGCAGGGTCCCCGCTCGCAGATGCTCGGCAAGCCGATGCAGATCGGTCTCGCGGTAGCCGAGCGCCTCGAGCGCGCGGACGGTCTCGAGCACGTAGTCGCGATTGGGCCCGGACTGGCCATGTCCCTGCCGCACGTGGTGCAGTCGTTCGGCGAGCGTCAGCCGGCCGGCATATTGCACATGGCTGCGGTCGACGATGTAGCAAAGCGCCCGCAACCGCCGCCGCGCATGGTCTTCGATCTCGATCTGCCGCATCGACTCGAGATAGACCGACGTGACCTGTTCGCGTGAGCGCAGATAGGCGATGGTTTCGCCGCGCGCCGCGGCGGCGACACGATAGGCGATGCCGCGGCACATGCCGCCGCGATCGAGCCCGAGCACCAGGCCCGGCTGCTCCGGGGTACCGCGATGCACAAAGGAAAAGATGCAAAGCGCCCGATGCAGCCCAATGAGCCGCGCGGGAACCCGCTCCAGATATGCGAAACCGGGCCGCCACATCAGCGAGCCATAGCCGAATACCCAGAGATCGCCGCTGTCCTGTTCGGCGCTTTTGTGCATTGACCGTCGTTGACTCTCGCTGACCGCCGCCCGCAATCTCGCCCGCGTAACAGGGTGAAGTCGGCGGCACAATAGCGCCGCGTTGAAAGGCGATACCGAACGACCATGACCGGCGAATCTCCGCTCAGCATGATGCGAGCCGCGCCGCGGCCGTTGCAGAAGCAACCCGCCGCGCCGCGTGGCCGGCGGCTGTGGCTGTTCTTCGCGCCGGTCGTGATCCTCGTCGTCATGGCGGTCGGCTGGAGCTGGGCGTGGTATTTCGCCGCCTCGATCGCCGAGCGGGCGCTCGCCGGTTGGATCGAGCGCGAGGCGGCGCTCGGCCGCGTCTATGCCTGCGGCGAGCAGAGCGTCGGTGGCTTTCCCTTCAGCATCGTCAGCCGCTGCACGCGGTCGGCGGCTGCCTTCAAGAATACCCAGCCGCCGTTCGCCGTCACCGCAACCGACATCACCTTTTCCGCCCAGGTGTTCCGGCCGACGCTGTTGAACGGCGATATCACCGGCCCGGTCACGCTTTCCAATCCGGGACAGCCGCCGATCTTCGTCGCCAACTGGTCGCACGCGGAGCTCAGGCTGCTCGGCCTGCCGCCGGAGCCGGAGCGGATCGTGGTCGCGCTGCAAAAGCCGCGGCTCGATCGCGTCGCCGGCCCCGGCAGCGGCATGATCTTCAAGGCCGACAGCGTCGAAGTCGACGGCCGCATCGTGCAAGGCACCGCGAGCGCCAATCCGGTGATCGAGGCGACCGGGCATTTCGCGGCGGCAATGGCGCCGACCTTCCATCCCCTTCTCGCCGAACCGCTGCAAGGCGACATCGACGCGGTGCTGCGCGGCTTTACGGACTTCGCGCCGAAACCCTGGCCGGTGTTGTTTCGCCAAATGCAGGCCTCCGGCGGCGGTATCGATATCAGAACGATCCGCATCGAGCGCGCCGACGCCGCCATCGTCGGCACCGGGACGCTGACGGTCAACGAGCGCGGCAAGCTCGACGGCACGCTCCGCATCGTCGTCGCCGGCATCGAAAACATCGTCCCGCTGCTCGGCATCGATCAATTGATCGGCCAAGGCATCGACCGGCTCACCGGCGGCAGCGGTTCTCCGGCGCAAGGACTGAATGCGCTCGACCGCCTGATGCCGGGGCTCAGCGGCGTCGTCCGCCAGGGAACTAATGCCGGCCTGATCGAGAACATCAAGAAAATGGGCCAGCCGACCGAGATCGACAAGAAGCCGGCGGTGGCGCTGCCGCTGCGCATCGACGACGGCGTCGTCTATCTCGGCCTCATCCCGCTCGGCGTCTTGCCGGAGTTGTTTTGAGGCACGGCTTCCTCGGCGCCCTCCCTCTCCCGCTTGCGGGAGAGGGTCGGGGTGAGGGCCGGCTTGCGCAGCGCACTCCCTCTCCCCGCTCGCGGGGAGACGTGAAAAAGCAATCTCATTCTCGCGACGCGTCCGCGCCCGAGTTTTGCCACGCCATTGCAAAAAGCCGCTCACGTAGGGTGTGGTTAGCCGCCAACGGGTCCGCGCAAAGCGCGGCCCGATGACAGGCTCCACGGCGTAACCCACCGTGGCGCTGCATGGTGGGTTACGCTCCGCTAACCCACCCTACCAAGCTACGAAAGAAAAAAAGGGAAGCGGAACGCCGGCAGGCGCATTTGTTTGAATGAGGCCGCATCATACGGATGCGACCGCGCGCGAAGCGTCGCGCGCTCGCCTTCCGGCGTTCCACCACGGCACTTGCGGCAGCGACCGAACGCCACCGCTCAGCTCCAGTTAACGCGCTTCCTGGGACGGGACTAGGTAGGAACGGGTGTTACCCGCCCCCGGCCGTCCTTCAGTGCAGCGGGTTGCCCC
>Ga0181524_10002944_pt1 | contig 17030 bp, 12 predicted proteins | sample PEATcosm2014_Bin_34_FD_119761 | JGI IMG/M metagenome (GOLD analysis project Ga0181524, IMG submission 119761) | Peatland microbial communities from MTU Mesocosm Facility, Houghton, MI, USA - PEATcosm2014_Bin05_60_metaG | ecosystem: Environmental > Terrestrial > Soil > Wetlands > Peat | place...
CACCTTGTCGTATTCGGAGACGATGTTGACCCGGTCGAGGAAGACCGCCTTGATCGCGTCCTGCCAGCCCCATAGCGACAGCGGATAGTAGCTCAGCGGACGAAAGTCAGCGTTGAGCACGAGCGCCGGGCACGCCTGCGGCGAGACATTTTGGCTGCGAAAAGGAACGGTCACGCCGCGCGCCTCTCTGTAGCTGAACCAGAAGGGCCCGAGCCCGGAGCGCTCGGGAATCCCTTACCAAGGTCCTGAGATAGTCTATAGCCAGGATGACGCCTTTGTGAAGGCGCCCCCCTAAACGCCCATTGCAAATTGATTTCGGGCCCAATTCTTGCGCCTCTCGCCTAGGAAATATCATTTTGCTTCAAATAGATCGAGTCTTACGGCGCTTGAGCCGCACTCCAAACGCCGGCGAGCCGCGCTTTTCTAGGCGAAACTTAACCATGAGTCGCCCGCGGGGCCTCTGTTTTGCTGCGCTGATCGACAAGACCGCTCGAACCTTTGGGTCCGTTCCAAATCGAGACGGCAATGTGCCAATCGGAGGCTTCCTTGTCGCTGATCGCCGATCGAGTCCTGTTAAAGCGAGAATCAGGAGAGGGCGAGGCCAATCCTCGACTCCGGAAAGAGGCGATTCGCGGCGGAGGCTGGAGCGAAAGGGTTCCGCGTCGAAACACCGCCTTGGCGCGCGTCTGCCTGGCGGCGGCGGCGGCGCTGGCCGAGTTCGTCGTGGTGGTCTGCACGGCCCTGGTCGCCGAATCGCTCTATCACGTCTCCGCTTATGGCTGGAACGGGTTGAACCCGCCGAATATGCAGCTTTGCTCGCTAGTGGCGTTACTGTTTGTTCTCACCAACGCGCTGCGCGGAGACTACCGCGTCGCCGACTATCTCGCCCTGCGCGCGCACGGCTGGCGTCTGCTCACCGTTTGGAGCGCCAGCTTCTTGATCGCGCTAAGCTTCGGCTTCATGACCAAATCGACCGGAGAGTCATCGCGCGCCGGCATCGCCGTGTTCTACGTGGCGGGGTATATTGCGGTCTATGCGACGCGTCTCGCCTTGCTGCATATCGCGCGAAACGCCACGGCGGCGGGCGGCATCGCCTCGCGGCGGGTGTTTCTGGTCGGCTTCGAGGAAAACATCGAGACGTTCACCTTGCGTTACAAGCCCTGGACCAGCGGCATGAATGTCGTGGGCGCCATCGGCTTGCGCGACAACCCCGAGACCATTGAAGACGATCTCGCCCTGGCTGCCGCTACGGCGCGCATGTTGCGCCCGGACGATGTGTTCATTTTGGCCCCCTGGTCGCATGCGGAAGCTATCGACAGCTGCGTTACCGCCTTTTTGCGAGTTCCGGCGCAAATTCATCTTGGCCCCGAGCGCGTGCTCGATCGCTTCGTCGACGCGAGGATCGACAAGATCGGCTCTATCTCAAGCCTCAGCCTCGGCGGCCATCCGCTCAATCTGGCGGAAGTCATCGTCAAACGGCTGTTCGATCTCGTCGCGTCGTTCATGGCGCTGTTGCTCCTGTCGCCGTTGCTGCTGCTGATCGCGGCTTTAATTCGTCTGGACAGCAAGGGCCCGGCGCTGTTCGTGCAACGCCGCTACGGCTTTAATCAGGAGTCGTTCCGAATCTTCAAATTCCGCTCGATGACGACGATGGAGGACGGCCGCCATATCGCCCAGGCGAAGGCGCGGGATCCTCGCATCACGCGCATCGGCCGCTTCATCAGGCGCTATAATCTGGACGAACTGCCGCAACTCCTCAATGTTCTGCGCGGCGACATGTCCTTGGTCGGGCCGCGCCCGCATGCGCTCGCGCACGACCAGTTGTTCGAGCGCAAGATCGCACTCTATGCGCGACGACACAATGTCAAGCCGGGCATCACCGGCTGGGCGCAGGTCAACGGCCTGCGCGGCGAGATCGACTCGCCCGAAAAAATCCGCCGGCGCGTCGAGCACGATCTCTATTACATCGACAATTGGTCACTGCTGTTCGACGTGTGGATTATCCTGCTGACGGTGTTCTCGAAAAAGGCCTATCGCAACGCGGTTTGAAGGACGCGCGTCGTCGCCAGCGCGACCATAAGGCTCCCTAAAAGCGGCGCCGCCGCGAGAAATAGCCAGCGCCCGGAAAGGTCTTCGCGGCGACGCGAGCGGCAAAATCTGCGCGAACAGCAGCGGGCCGATCATTCCGGAAGCGCCGCCCAGGCTGGCGAGAGCGCCCTGGAGCCTCCCTGCTCAGAGGCGCCATCGAGGCGCGGCGAGATCCCGAAAGGCGGAATTGAACATCGCCCACAAAGCGATCTGCGACGGCCGCGATAACAGGGATAGGGGCTCCGGCGCAACGCCAGGGACCCCGCCCCAGTCGGCCGCCCTGGCTTTGTCGACGGCTATTGGTGTAATGTTTCTTTTAAGAGAGCCATTGAAATATGCGTCAGACCTCGATTATCTGCTCACTCAAACGGCTGGCTGAAAGCGTCATAGGCGGACTGCGCATGAACCGATTCGAACGGCAACCCCAACCTTCCGTGGAGGCTGAACTCGAATATCGCGACGGCGAATATCGCGTGCGCAAGGCGGGCGCCTTCGTGCGGTGCGCGGTGACGGGCGAGCCTATCCCGCTCGAAGAACTGCGCTATTGGAGCGTCGACCGGCAGGAAGCCTACAGCAGCCCGGAAGCGCGGCTAAAGCAGCTCGACGGCAAGCGCCCGTCATAGGAGCGGCGATCGCTCGCGCGCCCGCGCCACAAAATCCGCCATCAAGGCGTTCACGACGCCGGGCAGCTCGAACAGCAGTGCGACCGGCAGTGTTTCGACATCCGCCAAGATTTCGTTTTCGCCGTTGCGCCCGAGCCTTGCGGCGTCCTTTTGCGTCGTGACGAGAGTCGCGCCGCGCCCCGACGCCTCCCGCTTCAGCAACGCCAGATCGCATGGCGAGTAAAGGTGATGATCGGGAAACCAGCGGACGCCTGTCACATCGGCGCCGATCTCGCTCAATGTCTTGGCGAATTTCGCGGGTCTTCCTATCCCGGCAAAAGCAAAAACCGGCGCGCCTGAAAGACGCGCTGCGACGGCGAGGTCGGGCGAGAGCCGAGCGCGCAACACGGGCTTTCCCCCCGCATGCGAAACTCCCGCGCCCTCCCCGATCACAACGACGACATCGGCGCGCGAAAACTGCGCCGCCAGCGGCGCGCGCAACGGCCCGGCGGGCGGACAAAAGCCGTTGCCCGCGCCATAAGTCGCGTCGACGACGAGCATGGCGAGATCGGGGTGGAGGCGCCGGCTGTGCAATCCGTCGTCGAGGATCAGCGCGCTGGCGCCAAGCTCTTTTGCGAGCCGCGCCGCCGCCGCGCGATCGGCGCCGACGACGACCGGCGCCGATCCCGCCAGCAGCAGAGCTTCGTCGCCAACCTCGCGGGGCCCATGACGCGCCAAATCAACGGCGAAAGGGGCCGCGCTCCCCTGCGTGCGACCATAGCCGCGCGACAGAAATACGGGGCGCTCGCCCTGCGCCAGCAGGATCGCCGCCAGCGCCAACGCAGTCGGAGTCTTGCCGTCGCCGCCCAACGTCAGTCCGCCAATCGCGATGGTCGGAAGGCTTGCGCGCGGCGCGGTTCTGGCGAGCCGCGCCTTGGCCGCAGCGCCGTAGAGCGCCGCCAAAGGGGCGAGAGCCCTCGCCATGAGGCTGGGGGGCGCGCCCCAAAATTCAGGCGCGCGCATCTTCACCCAAGGCGCTCATTGGCGTTCAATGGCCATGTTTGTCAGATAGGGTTCTATCGCCGCCATGATCTCGCGCGAGGCGCCGCCCATTCGCCGCACCGTCTCCGCTCCGGCGCGGCCCATTTTGCGCATCCGCGCGGGTTGCGACAGCAGAGAGCGCGCGGCTCGCGCCAGTCCCGGCGCGTCCAAAACGCAAGCGGCGGCCTTGGCGGCGCCCAGCGCGGCGTAGACCTCTGCGAAATCCTCGACGCTCGGGCCATGCAGGATCGCGCAGCCGAACTTCGCTGGTTCGATCGGGTTGTGTCCGCCGCCCGGCGTCAGCGAACGGCCCATAAAAACAACGCCCGCCGTTCGGAAAATCACACCCAGCTCGCCGATCGTGTCGGCGACGTAGATTTGCGTGTCGCGCTGCGGCAGGGCACCCTGCGAGCGCAAGGCGGCGCTCAGCCCGCGCTGCTTGGCGAGCTGCGCGATTTCTTCTCCGCGTGCGGGGTTGCGCGGCGCGACGATGGTCAAAAGATCCGGCAAATCGCCCGCCATTTCGAGATGGGCGTCGAGCACGAAGCTCTCCTCGCCCGCATGGGACGAGACGACCGCAAAGGTCGGTCGGGCGCCGAGCGCGCCCTGGAACGCGGCAAGCCTCAACGGGTCCGCCGTCGGCGCCGGCACGTCGAATTTCAGATTGCCGACGACTTTTGCACGAGGAACGCCGAGGCCCAGAAAGCGAGCGGCGTTTTCGGCGTCCTGCGCGAGGCACAGGTCGATCTTGCCGAAGAGCTTCGCGCCAACGCCCGGCGCGACGCGCCAGCGCTCGGCCGAAGCCCGCGATATGCGGGCGTTGACCAGCACCAAGGGGGCGCCGCGCGCATGGACCGCGCAGACGAAATTGGGCCAGATTTCGGACTCGGCGAACAGCGCCAGATCGGGTCGCCAGTAATCGAGAAATCGCGCGACGAAACGCGGCGCGTCGAGCGGCAGATATTGGTGAAACGCGCCTGCCGGCAGTCGCGCGCTCAGCAGCCGCGCGGAGCCGGGCGTGCCGCTGGTGACCAGAACCTCGACCCCGCGCTGGACGAAACGCTCGATCAGCGGCAGCAAGGACAGGCTCTCCCCAATGCTCGCGCCGTGCAACCAAACCAATTGTCCTTTTGGACGCGGTAGGCTGGGGAAGCCGAGCCGCTCGTCGAGCCGCAAAGGGTCTTCTTTGCCGCGCTTGGCGCGCCAAGCGAGAAGCGGACGCGCGCATGGCGTCAGCGCGATCGTCACAAGTCGGTAAAGTCTCAAAAGCGGCATAGGGAATGGGTCCACGGCGAGCTATGAGAACCGCATCTTTGGTCTTTTACGCCCGGCGACCCTGCTCTTCCTTTCGCCGCCCGGAGAGCAACCGTAAACTCTAACTAACACAACTCACAGGAGCGAAGAATACTACAACGGCCGGCGGCGTCGAGATCGACAGCCGCTCTTTTGTCGCGGCCATCAATGGCGAAAAAACGGCCCTCGCATGGCGAGGGCCGTTGTTTCCCGCGAGAGGGGCGTCGCCGAGCTTACGAAGCCGCGACCGGCAAAGCGACGAAGCGCGTGCCTTCCGCCGATTTCACCCGCAACAACACCGATTTGCGGCCTTCCTTGCGGGCGGCGTCGAACGCTGCGGCGAGTTCGGCGTGATCGTTGACCGCCAGTCCGCCGATTTCGAGGATCACATCACCGCGGCGCAGACCCTTTTGAGCGGCGACGCCGTCGGGATCAACATTAATGACGTAAAGCCCCTCGCCGCCGCGCCGCGCTTGCGCCACAGGCTGCACTTCCAGACCGAGCCCGGCCAGCGCATTGCTCTTGTCGACGCCGCCGAGATCGGCGCGCAGCTCTTTTTCGGCCGGCAGCACGCCGAGCTTCACCCGCGCGGTCTTTTCGGCCCCGCCCCGGACATAGGTCAGTTCGACCGTCTTGCCCGGCCCTGCCCCCGCGATTTTGCGCGAGAGTTCGCGCGGGGCCTCGATCTTCTCGCCATCGACCGCGACGATGACGTCGCCGGCTTTAAGTCCCGCGCTTTCGGCCGGGCCACCCTTGACCGGCTGGGCCACGAGGGCGCCTTTGGTCGACTTCAGCCCGAGACTGTCGGCGATATCCTGCGTCACGCCCTGGATCTGCACGCCGATCCAGCCGCGCGAGACGGAGCCCTTCTCCTTGAGCGCGGCGACCACGTCCTTGGCCACCTCGGTCGGAATGGCAAAACCTATGCCGACCGAGCCGCCCGACGGCGAGTAAATCGCCGTATTGACCCCGATCACTCCGCCATGCGTGTCGAAGGCCGGGCCGCCTGAGTTGCCGCGATTGACCGGCGCGTCGATCTGCAAGAAGTCGTCGTAAGGCCCGGCGCCGATGTCGCGGCCTCTCGCCGAGACGATGCCCGCCGTCACCGTGCCGCCAAGCCCGAACGGATTGCCGACGGCGATCACCCAGTCGCCGACGCGCGGCGCCGTGTTCGACCACTCGACGAAAGGTAGATTGCCGCCGTCGTTGATCTTGAGCAAGGCGAGATCGGTGCGCTTGTCGGTTCCGACGATCTTCGCTGGCAGCGTCTTGCCGCCGTCGAAGACAACCTCGACCTCGCTGGCGTGATCGACCACATGATTATTGGTCACGACATAGCCGTCCGCGCTGATGATGAAGCCCGAGCCCTGCGACTGGGTGACGTGCTTTTGCGGCAGCCCGCCCCGGCCTTGGCCAAAGCGCTTGAAGAAATCATAGAGCGGATCGTCGGGCGAAAGCTCGGGGCCTTCGTCGTTTTCGCCGGCGCCGGCGGTCTCGACCGCCTTAACCTTGATCGCGACGACCGCGCCTTTCACTCGCTCGACGACATCGGCGAAGGAGGCGGGGCCGGAAGCCGGCGCGAGTTGCGCCAGCGGCGCCTCGGCCAGAGCCGGGCGAGTGGGCGCTACCCCAAACAGAGCCGCGCCGAGCGCGACGGCCGCGACGGCGCCCAGCAGCGCCGCGCGCGGGTTACGAAATTGACGCCGAAAGGCGGAGTTAGTCATGGGAAGCCATCTCCAAAGCAGCCAGGCCAGAGCGCCGCGCGCCGGCCCACGACGGCAAAGATGGGGGATCGCCCCTTGCCCGCCAATGGCGGAAGGATGAAACTTTGGTAAGGCGGGCGGAGGCCGCTATCTACTTCACGAACACGTAAATATCCACGTCGACGTTGGCGTCCTCGGCGTCGGTGAGGTTCGTCAGATATTCCTCGATGAAGATATTGTTGGTGTCGAGGCCCTTTTCGTCGAGATAGGCGGTGATCGCCTCATAGGTGGCGTCGATCTCGTCGTAAGAGCCGCGATGCTCGAACTTCAGCGCCTTGCCGGCCGGCGATGCGCCAACCTCGACGCCCTCGGCGAGCTTGATCTTGCCGTCCGGCGCCTTGGCGATCGGCAGCATCGCCTCGTAATGGAATCCGTTGTCGTCGGTGTCGGTAAAGACGGCGAGCGGTCGCCCGCTGGGCGCAAGGCCGGCCTTGGTCGCGGCGGCGGTCACCTTGGCGAGGGCGGCGGAGAGGGTCTTGGCCGAGTCGTCCCATTTGGCCTGGCCCTTTAGGATCAGGGCCGGCCTCGCGGCGACATCGACCAGTTGGCTGGAGACGCTCTCCACCGGCGTCTCGGCGCCCGCCGGCGGCGCGTTCTTGTCGGCGGGGCCGGTCGTCCTGTTCTCCGTCTTGTCCTCGGCTTTGCTCTCGGCGGGCGGGGCTTTTTCCGTCGCGACGGTCTTTCCCGCGGGCGCGGGCGCGGTTGCAGTCACGGCGGGCAGCGGCGCGGGAGTAGAAAACTTCTTCTGCAGATAAAGCACGCCAAAGCCGATCAGCAGGATTAGCGCGCCCAGCAAGCGCCAGTGCCCGGCGAGACGGCGGAGCGTCGCCCACAAATCCTTAAGCTCGTCGAAGAAACTCATCGATGCGTCCTCTTTGAGAGCGTTTTCGAGCGAAGTGGATGCCGGTTCGCGTTAAGAAAACGCGTCAAAACAAAAATCTAGAGTGTTTTCGCGTTTCCGCGAGACATGAAAACACTCTAGCCTGCAGCTGAAACGTTCGCCGGAACGGGTTGGCGGAATATCGCCGCTCTTTAAGATTCTCCCGACTCTGGCGCGCGACCGCCGCTTCTCCTATACAGGAGCGGCCCAATCTTGACACGGCCAATTCGTAAAACCCGCGACATGACTCACAAGCTCGACCGGCGTCCCATTCTGCGCATGAATGGAATCGGCAACGAAATTCTGGTGTTGGACCTGCGCGGCTCGGACATTGTGCTGACGCCGGACGAGGCGCGCGCCATCGCCGGCCAGCCGGACCTCAAATTCGATCAGCTGATGGCGCTGCACGACCCCTGCGCGGGCGGCGCCGACGCGGCGCTGCGCATCTACAACATCGACGGCTCGCTGTCGGCGGCCTGCGGCAACGGAACGCGCTGCGTCGCCTGGGCGCTGGCGCAAAATGGCGGCCCGGAGCATCTGCGCCTCGAAACCGACGCCGGCTTCATCGAGAGCTGGCGCGCCGGCGAAACGCTGTTCACCGTCGACATGGGCCGCCCGCGTTTGAACTGGCGCCAGATTCCGCTGGCGCTGGACATCGGCGAGACGAGCGACATCGCCTTGGACCCGCTGGTCGCGGGCGCGCCCGCGCGATTTTCCGCCGTCGGCATGGGCAATCCCCATGCGGTGTTTTTCCTGGACGACGCCAATGCGGTCGATCTTCAAAACCTCGGACCCGTGTTGGAGCGTCACCCACTGTTCCCCGAGCGCGCAAACATCTCTTTCGCGCAGATTCTGCCCCGCGACGAAATCCTCTTGCGCGTCTGGGAGCGCGGAACCGGCGCGACCAAGGCCTGCGGCTCGGCGGCGTGCGCCACCCTCGTCGCGGCGGCGCGAACAGGCCGCGCGGGACGGCGCGCGAATGTGAAACTTCCCGGCGGCGATCTTGTGATTCATTGGCGCGAAGATGATCACGTGCTTATGACCGGGCCGGTCGAATTTGAATTCGAGACGAGACTCGATCCGGCCATTTTTGAAGGGCTGGCGACGTGAGCGGCTCCGCCGTAGAGACCGTCACCTTCGGCTGCCGGCTCAATATCGTCGAATCGGAGGCGCTCGCCTCCGAGGCGCGCGGCGCGGGAGAAGATGATCTCATCATCGTCAACACCTGCGCGGTCACCGCGGAATCGACGCGCCAGGCGCGCCAGGCCATCCGCCGCCTGCATCGCGAGCGCCCCGATGCGCGCATCGTCGTCGCCGGCTGCGCGGCGACCATCGCGCCGGCGGAATTTTCGGCCATGGAAGGCGTGACCCGCGTCGTCGGCAATGGGGACAAAAGCCTGTTCGCGCCGCCTGGCTCCGGCTTCGCCGCGCCTAAGGCGCTTGCCGCCAGCGAAGGCACGCGCGGCTTTCTCGCCGTGCAGAACGGCTGCGACCACCGCTGCACCTTTTGCGTCATTCCGTTCGGGCGCGGCCCGTCGCGTTCGGCCTCGCCGCGCGAGATTGTCGCCAAAGCGCGCGAGCTTGTGGCGTCCGGCAAGCGCGAAATCGTGCTTACCGGCGTCGATCTCACGTCTTACGGCGGCGATCTTGGCGGCGGCGAGACCTTGGGGCGTCTCGCCCGGCTGCTGCTCTCCGAACTTCCGGAGTTGGCACGGCTGCGCATTTCGTCGATCGACTGCATCGAGGCCGACACGACGCTGATCGAGGCGATTGCGGAGGAGCCAAGACTGGCGCCGCATCTGCATCTCTCCTTGCAGTCGGGCGACGATCTGATCCTGAAGCGCATGAAGCGGCGTCATTCGCGCCGCGACGCGATCCGCTTATGCGAAGAGCTGCGATCGCTGCGCCCCGAGATTGTGTTCGGCGCCGATTTCATTGTCGGCTTTCCGACTGAGACGGAAGAAATGTTTTCACGCACGCTCGATCTCGTTGAGGAATGCGGATTGACGCATCTGCATGTGTTTCCCTTTTCGCCGCGCCCGCTGACGCCGGCGGCGCGCATGCCGCAGGTCGCGCCGCAAATCGTCAAAGCGCGCGCGCAAAGGCTAAGGGCGCTGGGCGAGGCGCAGCTGGCGCGCCATCTGGCGAAGCAGCAAGGCAAGGTGCTGCGCGTGCTCGCCGAGCGCGGCGGTCTCGCGCGCGCCGCGGATTTTACTTTGGCGCGCACGCCCGGCGCCATTGCTGGCGCGCTGTTCGACATTCGCGTTTCCGGCCACGACGGCCGGGCGCTGCTGACGGCCCAGATGGAACAGCGGTGAATGTCCAGCAATCTCGCTCTCGCCTGGGAAATTTTCGAGATCGTCTGGATCAATGTTCTGCTGTCCGGCGACAATGCGATCCTGATCGCGCTCGCCTGCCGGCGACTTCCGCCGGCGCGGCGGCGCTGGGGCATACTGCTCGGCGCGCTCGGCGGCGTCGGTTTGCGCATCGGCTTCACGCTGGCGATTGTCGAGCTTTTGCATGTGCCGCTGCTGAAGACGGCCGGCGCGCTGCTGTTGCTTTACGTCGCGATCAAACTGCCGCGCGGCGGTCACGATCGTAAGGACGTGGAGGCCAATCCCAATCTTTGGAGCGCGGTGATGTCGATCATCGTCGCCGACGCGGTGATGTCGCTCGACAATGTGCTCGCCATCGCCGCCGCCGCGCACGGCTCGATGCGCTTAATCGTGTTCGGGCTGGCGCTGTCGGCGCCGCTGGTGATGTTTGGCGCAGGGTTTCTTCTCAAATTGCTCGACCGATTTCCATTGCTGATCTGGGCCGGCGCCGGCGTTCTGGGCTGGGTCGCCGGCGACATGGCCGCGACCGATCCCTTTTGGACGCGGCTCCATCCGCCGCTGGAGACGCCGCTCTCGGTCGCGGGCGCCCTCGTCGTGCTTGCCGGAGCGGCGGCGACGCGCAAAGCGCGTTGAGTTTCGCCCTCACAAAAAACTCTGCGGATCGACGTCCACCTGCACGCGCACGCCGCCGCGCTCCGGCGGCCCCGCCGCCAGCAGATCGCGCAAAAAGCCTTGCAGATCGGCGCTGCGCGGCGCCTTGACCAGCAGGCGGAAGCGAAAGCGCCCGCGTAGCAGCGCGATCGGCGCTTCGGCCGGGCCGAGCAACATGATCTCGCCCTCTTCGGGCAGTCCGCCCAGCGCCGCGACGCGGTAGCGCTCGCTCGCCGGCAGGGCGTGCGCCGCGCGGGCCAGCGCGCGCGCATGGGTCTCGGCGAGAGCGGCGTCCTTGGCCGAGACGATCAGCGCCGCGAGGCGTCCGAATGGCGGCAGGCCGGCGCGCTCGCGCAAGGCGATCTCTTGCGCGTAAAACTCCTCGGCGTCGCCGGAAAGCAGCGCGGAAATCACCGGATGGTCGGGGCGATAGGTCTGGATCAACGCCCTGCCCGGCTGATCGCCGCGCCCGGCGCGCCCCGTCACCTGCGCCAGCAATTGGAACGTGCGCTCCGCCGCGCGCGGATCGCCGCTGCCTAAGCCCAGATCGGCGTCGACGACGCCGACCAGCGTCAGAAAGGGAAAATTATGGCCCTTCGCGACGAGCTGCGTGCCGATGACGAGATCGAAGGCGCCCTTGGCGATCTCATCCAATTCGCGCCGCAGCCGCTCGGTCCCGCCGGGGAAATCCGACGACAGCACCAGCACGCGCGCATCGGGAAAAAGCTGCGCCGCTTCTTCCGCGAGACGCTCGACGCCGGGGCCGCAGGCCGCGAGCGCGTCCTCGGCGTCGCACTCCGGACAGACGTGCGGGCGCGGCTCCATATGGCCGCAGTGATGGCAGATCAGCGCGCGGCGGAAGCGATGCTCGACCAGCCAGGCGTCGCAGTCGGGGCAGCGAAATCTATGGCCGCAATGGCGACACAGCGTCAGCGGCGCGTAGCCGCGCCGGTTGAGAAACAACAGCGCCTGTTCGCCGCGCGCGATGGTCTCGCCCACCGCCAGCGCAAGGCGCGGCGCGATCCAGCGGTTCTTCGGCGGCCCCTCGACGCGCATGTCGATGGCCTCCAGCCGCGGCATTGTTCGCGCGCCGGCGCGGGCCTTGAGACGCAGATGCGCATAGCGGCCGCTGGCGGCGTTTACCCGCGTTTCGATCGAGGGCGTCGCCGAGGCGAGAACTAGCGCCGCGCCCTCGATGCGCGCGCGCACCACCGCCATGTCGCGGGCGTGATAGTTGACGCCATCTTCCTGCTTATAGGCGCCCTCGTGCTCCTCATCGACGACGATGAGCCGAAGAGCGCAAAAAGGCAGGAACAACGCCGAGCGCGCGCCGACAACGACCCGCGCCTCGCCCTCCGCCGCCGCGCGCCAAATCCGCGCGCGCTTCCTCGAAGAGACGCCGGAATGCCACTCGGCCGGCTTTGCTCCGAACCGCGCCGCAAAGCGCTCCAGAAACTGGCTGGTCAGCGCGATTTCCGGCATGAGCACCAGCGCCTGACCGCCGGCCTGCAATGCGGCGGCGACAGCCTCGAAATAGACCTCGGTCTTGCCGGAGCCGGTGACGCCTTCGAGCAAAAACGGTCGATACCCGCGCCCCTCTACGGCGCCCGTCAGCGCGCTCGCGGCGACCAGCTGCTCGGCTTCAAGGATGGGAGGGCAAAATGAGGCATCGAGCGCGCCGCAGACCGGCGGAGGCGGGGCGGTGAGCGTCTCCAGCGCGCCCTCGTCGACCAGCGCGTCGATCACGGAAGCCCCACAGCCGGCGGCTTCCATCAGCGCCTTTTTGGTGAAGGCCAGCCCGCCCTCCGCCGCCGCCAGCGCGCGGGCGCGGGTGGGCGTCATCCGCTGCGGCGGCGGGCCGGCGAGGCGATAGAGCAGACGCGGCGCGGGCGGCCCGGCCTCTTCGCCGGCGCCCGTCGAAAGGCGCAGCGCCATGCCGCGCGGGGCCAAAGTCCAGCGCGCCAGCCAGTCCAAAAAATCGCGCAAATTTTGCGAGAGGCGCGGCCGGTCGTAGCGCGAGATCACGCTTTTGAGATTGCCGGGCGGGCCGATCGCCGGCTTCGTCGCCCAAACGACGCCAAACGCCTCGCGCCGCCCCAGCGGAATTTTGACGCTATCGCCCGGCGCGAGCTCCAGGCCAGGGGGCGCGAAATAGCTATAAGTCTGGTCCACCGCCACAGGCGGCAGAACCTCGACAACCAGCCCCCCGCCCTCACCGCGCTCGCCGCTCATGGGAGCGGTTTAGCATTTTGGCGAGGATTGCGCAGTGGGGGCGGGCAAGCCCCATCACTCCACGATCAACTCCAAACCAGCGGCGTAGCGGCGGGCGTTTTCGACGTAGTGCTTTGCCGATTCGAGATTTCGCACGGCGGCGTCCTCGCCCAGCGTGCGCAACACCTTGGCGGGCGTTCCGACGATCAGCGAATTGTCGGGAAACTCCTTGCCTTCGGTGACCAGCGCATTGGCGCCGACGAGGCAGTTGCGGCCGATCTTGGCGCCGTTGAGGATGGTCACGCCCATGCCGATCAATGTGTTGTCGCCGATGGAGCAGCCATGCAAAATCACGCCATGGCCGATGGTGCAATCGGCGCCGATATCGAGCGGATAGCCCATATCGGTGTGAAGCACGCTGTTGTCTTGGATATTCGCGCGCGCGCCGATGGTGATCCATTCATTGTCGCCGCGCAGCACGCAGCCGAACCAGACATTCGCGTCCTCATCCAGCGCCACGCGGCCGATCAGCTGAGCGTTGGGCGCGATCCAATAACGGCCTTGCGCAGGCAGGCGCGGCGAGACTCCATCGATCTTGTAAAGCGGCATGCAACAATCTCCCCGATTCGCGCAAAACCTTGCCATTTTCGCGCCGATCCGCATAGCAAGGCCGCTCCATCAAGAATAACCCCATTTGTATTCAAATAGTTAAAAGCGAGCTGGAGCGTGAGGCCAATCCGTTGTACTCCGCCTGTCGCGACTTTAAGCGCGCGATCCTTGGGCGAAGGGAGGCGATTCTGGCCGGCGAGAAGATGCAAGATCGGCTGCGCGAGGTCTTGCAGTCGGCGGTTCGCGCCGCCGACGGCTTAGCCATGCGCGCCGGAGCGCCGCGCCGCGCCCTGCTGACGCGGCGCATCGCCGCGCCGCAGCGGCTGCGCATCGCGCCGCAGGACATCCGCACCGGCGACGCCACCGTCGCCGACGAGATTTACGCCGGCTATTTTTCTTTTTGCGGCAAAACCGTGAATGCGCAGGGATATTCGCCCTTCGCGTTGGAACCGCCGTCGGCGAAATGGCGCCGCGCGCTCACCGGTTTTTCCTGGCTGCGGCATTTGCGCGTCGCGGGCGCGGCCCCGGCGCGCGAGAGCGCGCGGGCGCTGGTCGAGGCCTTTATCGAACAGGGCGGCCAAAGCGCCGACGATCCGGCGTTCGAGCCGGCGGTGACGGCGCGCAGGATGCTGTGTTTTCTCGCGCATTCGCCCATGCTGCTCGAAGGCGCGCCGCCGGAGTTTTACGATTGTTTCATGGCGGAGCTGGCGCGGGGCGCGAAGGCCCTGTCGCGCGCGCTCGGCGGGCGGGCGCGGGGAACGGAACGCCTGCTTTGCACGCTGGCGCTGCTGGAGTTTTGCATTTGCGCCGATGTCGGCGCCGATGTGCAATCGGAAGCGACCAAGCTGTTCGTTCACGAACTGGAGCGCCAAATCCTGAGGGATGGCTGCCATATCGGGCGCAATCCGAAGACGATCCTCGATCTCGCGCTCGATCTGCTGCCGCTGCGACACCTCTATGCGGCGCGCGGCGTGAAGCCGCCGCAGGCGCTGCCCGGCGCCGTCAACCGTATGATCCCAATGCTGCGTCTGTTGCAGCATGGCGACGGCTCGCTGGCTTTGTTCAACGGCATGTCGGCGACCGATCCCGGCGAATTGGCGACGGTGTTCACACATGATGCGCGAGGCGTCGCTCCCCTCGACGCGCCAGACAGTGGTTATCGCCGCATGACGGCGCATGGCGCGCTGGCGATCATCGACGTCGGCGCGCCGCCACCGCTGGAGTTTTCCCGCACGGCCCATGCCGGCCCGCTTTCCTTCGAATTTTCGCTAGGGTCCGAGCGCGTCGTGGTCAATTGCGGCGCGCCGGCCGCCCAGCACGAAGCGGCGCGCGAGATCGCCCGCGCCAGCGCCGCGCATTCCGTCCTAGTTATCGACGATCAGTCCTCAAGCCAAATCGAGCCGCTATCCAGCAAAACCAATCCCGGATTCATCGTCGCCGGCCCTCGCGAAGTGGGCGTGGAGCGGCGCCGCTCGCGCTTGGGCGAGGTGATCGAAGCCGCGCACGACGGCTACACGGGGCGCTTCTCGCTTATACACGAGCGTATTCTGGCGCTGACGCAAGACGGTTCGCGCTTCATCGGCCAGGAGCGGCTCGTCGCCGCGCAAGGCGGCAATAAAGGCGCAGCGAAGGGCGACGGCCAGCCGCATGAATTTGCGGTGCGCTTTCACCTGCATCCCAATGTCGGCGCGGCGCCGCAGGCCGACGGCCGAGGGATCGAGCTGACCCTGCCGAGCGGCGCGCGGCTGCTGTTCGAAGCCGGCGGCTTCACGCCAAGGTTGGAGGAAAGCATTTTCTTCGCCGCGCCCGAGGGCGCCCGCAAAACAATGCAGATCGTGCTGGCCGGCCCCGCAAAGCCGGGAACGCGCCTGCGCTGGACATTTACGAGGGTCGCGGATGTTGGAGACGCGGATTCGGTTCCGGCGTCGGCGGATTCGTGATAGGGCGGGCGCGCCCGCCAAGAACCGCCACCTTAGGAAAATCCATGCCCGTCGATCTGCGCCCCATCGTTCGCGCTCTCCTCTCCGTCTCCGACAAAACCGGCCTCGTCGAGTTTGCGCGGGCGCTCAGCTTTCGCGGCGTCGAACTGGTCTCGACCGGCGGCACGCGCAAGGCGCTCGCCGAGGCGGGTCTTGCGGTCAAGGACATCGCCGATCTGACGCTGTTTCCGGAGATGATGGACGGGCGGCTGAAGACTTTGCATCCCAAGGTACATGGCGGGCTGCTGGCGATCCGCGAGAATCCCGAGCACGAAGCCGCCATGCTGGCGCACGACATCAAGCCGATCGATCTTCTGGTGGTCAATCTCTATCCCTTCGAGGCGACGTTGGCCAAGGGCGCGCCTTACAGTGAATGCGTCGAGAACATCGACATTGGCGGGCCGGCGATGATCCGCGCGGCGGCGAAAAACCACGACGACGTGGCCGTGCTGGTGGAGCCCTCCGATTACGCCGATTTCCTCGCCGAACTGAACGCGCATGACGGGCGCGCGACGCTGGCGCTGCGCAAACGCCTCGCGCAAAAGGCTTTTGCGCGCACGGCTGCTTACGATGCGGCGATTTCCAACTGGCTCGCGACGGCGCTCGGCGAGGCGACGCCGCCGTGGCGCGCGCTCGGCGGACAGCTTGCGCAGCCCATGCGCTATGGCGAAAACCCGCATCAATCCGCCGGGTTCTACCTGGCGGGCGAGCCGCGGCCCGGCGTCGCCACGGCGCGGCAGGCGCAAGGCAAGCAGCTCTCGTATAATAACATCAACGATACGGACGCGGCCTTCGAATGCGTCGCGGAGTTCGACGCCGCCCACACGGCGGCGGTCGCGATCATCAAGCACGCCAACCCCTGCGGCGTCGCGGAAGGCGCAACATTGGAGGAGGCCTATCTCAAAGCCTTGCGCTGCGATCCGATTTCCGCCTTTGGCGGCATTGTCGCGCTGAACCGCAGACTCGACGCCGCCAGCGCGCGAAGAATCGTCGAAGTGTTCACCGAAGTCATTATCGCGCCGGACGCCGACGAAGAGGCTATCGCGCTGGTGGCGGCCAAGAAGAATTTGCGGCTGCTGTTGACCGGCGGCCTGCCCGATCCGCGCGCTCCCGGCCTGACCCTGCGCACGGTGGCTGGCGGCTTTCTCGCGCAGAGCCGCGACAACGCCGTGGTCGACGAGATGAAGCTCGCTGTCGTCACCAAGCGCGCGCCGACGACCCAAGAGCTAGCCGATCTGAAGTTCGCCTTCCGCGTAGCCAAGCACGTCAAATCCAACGCCATCGTCTACGCCAAGGACGGGGCGACGGTCGGCATTGGCGCGGGGCAGATGTCGCGGGTGGACTCCTCGTGCATCGCGGCGCAAAAGGCCAGCGAGGCCGCGCGGGCAGCGGGGCTTACGGAGAGCCTCGCCAAGGGCTCGGTCGTCGCCTCGGACGCGTTCTTTCCCTTCCCGGACGGCCTGCTGGCGGCGGCGTCTGCGGGCGCGACGGCGGTGATCCAACCGGGCGGCTCGATCAACGACAAGGACGTGATCGCCGCCGCCGACGCCGCGGACCTCGCGATGGTGTTTACCGGC
>Ga0181524_10002945_pt1 | contig 17026 bp, 17 predicted proteins | sample PEATcosm2014_Bin_34_FD_119761 | JGI IMG/M metagenome (GOLD analysis project Ga0181524, IMG submission 119761) | Peatland microbial communities from MTU Mesocosm Facility, Houghton, MI, USA - PEATcosm2014_Bin05_60_metaG | ecosystem: Environmental > Terrestrial > Soil > Wetlands > Peat | place...
CGGGCGCCTCACGAATCGACGCCACAGAGAATCATAAGAGAGTCGCACTCTTCAAGCGGTTTTCTCAACCGCCGACAACCGACTCAAATGACTCGAAAAGTCCCCGGACGGACACTTAGCGAACGCCCCGGATTTGCTGGCCGCGGGCTCGTCTCGCGAGACAGGCGGGGCTCCCGCGAAACCCGCTAGCCCTCCGGGAACAGCAGGCGCTCGTAATCCATCGCGCCATGCAGCACATGCAAGACATCGATTGTTTCGATCCCCACGCGATAGAAAATGAGATAGTTCCCATGCACGCGGCGGCGTATCCCACCGCGTTCGTAACGGGGAACGAGCCGAAACCGCTCGGGCATGTCGGAGAGCCCTTCGCAACACTGCCGCAGTTCGGAAACAAAGCTGATCGCCCGCGCGGGGCTGGCGTTGGCGATCACGTCGCCAATGCGCTCGAGATCGGCCTCGGCCTCGTCGGCGATGACGACGATCATCGGCCTTGGGCGTCGGCCATGGCCCTGTATTTCGCCTCGAGACGATCAAACACGGCGCGGGCGGGCTTGACCCGTCCGGCGTCCGCGTCGGCGACGCCGCGCGCGATGGCGGCGTCGAGAGCGGCAAGACGCGCCTCGCGGTCTTGAATGAGGCGCACGCCCTCGCGCAACACTTCGCTCTTGGAATTGTAGCGACCGGAAGCGACCAAGCCGTTCACAAAGGTTTCGAGCTGGTTTCCCAGCTCGGCGCTGATAGCCATGGCAAATTCCTCCACGGGCCACTATGCCACAACCCAATAACAGTTATCAAAGAAATTCCGAAAGGCTTCTCGCTGCTTGGCGCGTCCGCCAAATCGTCGAAAGGATGGCCCGTGAGGATGAGCATACGGAACGTGGCGACAGCGCGGCAGGGCGCCGCAGTCTCGACCGTCAGCGCGCAAGCGTGACGCCGACCTCGTTTCAGGCCTCGGCGAGCGCCACCCCCATCACCAGCTCCGCCAGCCGCTCCGCCGCGTCGGCGACGCCCGCCGCCTTGGCGGCTTTGGCGGCCGCTTGCAGCGCGGCCGGGTCGGCGAGCGCCGCGCGCAGCAATTGCGCGAGCCGCTCGGGGGTGAATTCGTTCTGCGGCACGACCGTCGCCGCGCCGCTGGCGGCGAGCGCGGCGGCGTTGGCGGCCTGGTCCTGGTCGAGCGCGTGGGGAAACGGCACGAGAATCGACGGCCGGCCGACGACCGCGAGTTCGCTCACCGTCGAAGCGCCGGCGCGGCCGACGATGAGATGCGCGCCCGCCATGCGCTGCGGAAGGTCGGCGAAGAATTCGGCGAGCTCGACGGGAAAAGCCATCCGCGCGCACGCCGCGGGGACGCGGGCTTTGTCCTCGCCGCGCGCCTGCATGGTGAGGCGGATGCGCGCGCGCTCTTGGTCCGTCAGCAGCGCCAGCGCGGCGGGCGCGACGTCGGCCATCACCCGCGCCCCCTGCGAGCCGCCGGTGATCAGAAGGTTGAGCCGCGCGCCGTCGAAATCGGGGTAAGGCGTCTGGGCGGCGGCGATGACCGCGGGGCGCACGGGATTGCCGGTGTAATGGGCCTTGGCGCGGAGCGTGGCGTCGACGCCCGCCAATTCGGGAAAGCCGGTGGCGATCAGGGTGACGCGCGGCGCCAGGAAGCGGTTGGCGCGGCCCATCACCGCGTTCTGCTCGTGCAGCACGCTCGGCAAGCCGAGCATCCAGGCGGCCGTCATCGGCGGCACGGTGGGATAGCCGCCGAAGCCGACGACGACGCGGGGCTTGAGCCGGCGGAGCAGCAGCAGCGCCGCGGCGAGGCCGCCGCCGAGCACCAGCGCCGCGCGCGCCTTGCTCAGCGCCCCGGCGCCGGTCGTCGTCGCCGAGGCGATGGGGTGGATCGCGCGGGCCGGGAAATCGCCGCCGTACTTCAGCGCGCGATCGTCGGTGGCGAGTTCGACGCTCGCGCCGCGGCGCGCCAACGCCGCCGCGAGCGCGGCGGCGGGAAAAAGGTGTCCGCCGGTGCCCCCCGCCGCGAGGAGAACGCAGCGCGGCGCGCTCACGGCGCGCTCGCGCGCTTCACGTCGAGATCGGCCAGCGGCCGCTTGCGCGTCAGCGCGACGAGAAAGCCCATGCCGAGGCCGAGCGCCAGCAGGCTCGATCCGCCGTAAGAGATGAACGGCAGCGTCATGCCCTTGGCGGGGATCGCGCGCAGGTTGACGGCCATGTTGATCCAGCTCTGCACGCCGAACATCAGCGTCAGCCCCGCTGCGGCGAAGCGACAGAACGGATCCTGATTGCGCAAGGCGAGCGACAGGCCGCGCACGACGATGAAGCCGAAGAAGGCGATCAGCGCCAGGCACGCGATCATGCCGAACTCCTCGCCGGTGACGGCGAACACGAAGTCGGTGTGGGCGTCGGGAAGAATGCGCTTGTAGACGCCCTCGCCCGGCCCGCGCCCGAGCCAGCCGCCCGACAGAATGCTCTGCAGCGCCGTGTCGACCTGGAACGTGTCGACCATGCCGCCGGTGGCCTCGGGATCGATGAAGCGCAGCACGCGCTCGTGCACGTGCGGCGATAGCTTGAACGCCGCGAAGCCGCCGATCGCGCCGACGCCGCCGAGCCCCAAGACCCAGAACCAATGCAGTCCGGCCATGAAGAACAGCGCCGCCCAGACCAGCGAAACCAGCATGGTCTGACCGAAGTCCGGTTGCAGGATCAGCGGGACGATCGTCACCGGCAGCAGCAGGAACGCGAACGCCTTGCCCGCCAGCGCCGGCGATCCCCCCCGCCCCCCTTCCGCGAAGGCCCAGGCGCAGAGCACGACGAAGGCGGGCTTGATGAACTCGGAGGGTTGCACGCCCATGATCCATCGGCGCGAGCCCTTGACCTCGGCGCCGAACATGAGCGCGAGCACGATGAGCGCCATGCTGACGACGAACACGATCAGCGCGGCGCGGCGCACGTGACGCGGCGAAAGGAAGGAGGTCGCGATCATCAGCGCGGCGGAAGGCGCGAGAAGCGCCGCCTGCCGATTGACGAAGTGAAAAATCGGCAGGTTGAGCCGCTCCGCGACCGCCGGGCTGGCGGCGAGCGCCATCACCACGCCGACCACCATCAGGGCGCCGAACGACCCGAGCAGCCAGAGATCGACGGTGCGAAACCAGTCGGCGACAGGGCCGCGCTCGGCTCTGGACATCATGATCGGCTCCTCCTCGCCTCTGGGGCTGGCTCGGCCTGGCGCGCGGCCGCGATCAGCGCGGCGACGAGATCGCGGAAACGATCGCCGCGCGCTTCGAAGTTGGCGAACTGGTCGTAGGAGGCGCAGGCCGGCGACAGCAGAACCACCGGCTCGGCGGCGGCGCTCAGCGCCGCATCGCGCGCCGCGGCGCGAAGCGCGGTCTCCAGATCGCCGCATCGCTCGAACGCCACGTCGGCGCCGAGCGTGCGGGCGAAATCCTCACTGGCCGCGCCGATGAGATAGGCCTTGGCGACGCGCGGAAACAAACGCCGCAGCGGCTCGATGCCGCCTTCCTTGGCCTTGCCGCCGAGAATCCAAGAGATGTCGCGGAACGACAGCAGCGCCTTTTCGGCCGCGTCGGCGTTGGTGGCCTTGGAATCGTTGACGAACAGAACCCGCCCGAGCCGGCCCACTTGCTCCATGCGATGGGCGAGGCCGGGAAACGACGCCATTGCGCGCGCGATCTCTTCGGCGCCGAGGCCGAGAGCGCGCGCCGCGGCGAAGGCGAAGGCCGCGTTCTGGCCGTTGTGCGCGCCGCGCAGCGCCGGCGCGAGACGAAGATCGACGAGCTTTTGCGATTCTTCGCGCGCGACGACGAATCGATCTTCGACCCAGACATCGGCCAGCGGCGACGGCGCGGCGGAAACGGCCACGACGCGCGGCGTTCCGCGGGCGGCCTCGCTGGCGCGCAAGCGTTCGGCGATGGCGCGGCAGGGCGCGTCGTCGACGCCGATCAGAGCCGTCTCGGCGCGCGCCACCAGGCGCTCCTTGATCGCGGCGTAGTCGTCCAGCGTCCCGTGGCGATCGAGATGATCGGGCGTGATGTTGATCAGCGCGCCGACGCTCGGCGCCAGCGACCGGGCGAGATCGATCTGAAACGACGAGCATTCGACGACGTGGACGCGCGCGTCGGCGGGCGGCGGCAGATCGAGGATCGGCACGCCGATGTTGCCGCCCATCGCGACGTCGCGGCCCGCCTGGCGCAGGATATGGGCGATCAGCGCCGTCGTCGTCGACTTGCCGTTCGTTCCGGTGACGGCGACGAAAGGCGCGCGCGGCGCGCGCGCGGCGCGCTCGCGGGCGAAGAGCTCGATGTCGCCGACGATTCCGACGCCGGCCGCCTTCGCCCGTTCGACCGTCCAGTGCGGCTCGGGATGGGTCAGCGGCACGCCCGGCGCGAGCGCCAGCGCCGCGAAGCCGCGCCAGTCGACGGCGGTCAGATCGACCGGCGCGAAGCCCGCCGCGGCGGCGCGCGCGCGCGCCTTTTCGTCGTCGTCCCAAGCGGCGATCCGCGCGCCGCCCGCGGCGAGCGCGCGCAAGGTCGAAAGTCCCGAGCCGCCGAGCCCGAAAACCGCGACGTTGCAACCGCGAAGGGTTTCAACCGGCGTCATGCTCACCTCAGCTTCAAGGTCGAAAGGCCGACCATCGCGAGCACGAAGGCGACGATCCAGAAGCGCATGACGATCTGCGGCTCGGACCAGCCGAGCTGCTCGAAATGATGATGGATGGGCGCCATGCGAAAGACGCGCTTGCCCGTCAGCTTGAACGAGGCGACCTGCACCACGACCGACAGCGCCTCCATGACGAACAGACCGCCGACGATCGCCAGCACGATTTCGTGCTTGATCGAGACGGCGATCGCGCCCAGCAATCCGCCGAGCGCCAGCGAACCGGTGTCGCCCATGAAGATCTGCGCCGGCGGCGCGTTGAACCAGAGAAAGCCGACGCCGGCGCCGATCAGCGCGCCGCAGACGACCATGAGGTCGCCGGCATTGGGAATGTGATTGATGAGCAGGTAGCGCGAATAGAGCAGATTGCCGGCGAAATAGGCGATGACCCCCAGGGTCGCCGCGGCGATCATCACCGGCACGATCGCCAGTCCGTCGAGCCCGTCGGTCAAATTGACCGCGTTGCCGAAGGATACGATGACGAACGGGCCGAACAGAAGGAAGGCCCAGCCGAGATCGACGACATAGCCGTTGTAGAAGGGCAGCGCGAGCGACGTCGCGCCGACCGCGCCGGCGCGCATCATCGCATAGCAGGCGATCAGCGCGATGAGGAATTCGCCGGCGAGCCGCGCCCGGCCGGAAAAGCCGAGATGCGATTGCTTCGTCACTTTGAGATAGTCGTCGTAGAAGCCGATCCCGGCGAACCCGACGGTGACGAACAGCACGATCCAGACGTAGGGGCTCTCCAGGTTCGCCCAGAGAAGCGACGAGGCGACGAGGCCGAACAGGATCATCAGCCCGCCCATCGTCGGCGTGCCCTTTTTCGTCAGAAGATGCGAGGCGGGCCCGTCGGCGCGGATCGGCTGGCCCTTGCCCTGCTTGAGGCGCAGCGCCGAAATGATCATCGGGCCGAAGAAGAACACCAGCAGCAAGCCGGTCGTCGCCGCGCCGAGCGTGCGAAACGTGAGGTAGCGGAACAGATTGAACAGGCCCGCTACGTGCGAAAAATCAGCCAGCCAAGTCAGCATTTTGCGTTTCCTGCTGCGTGCGTCTCGGCGGATGAAAAACGTTCGCGAAGCCCCGCCACCACCGGCCCCATGCGGCTGCCGTTCGAACCCTTGACCATCACGACGTCGCCGCCGCGCAGCCCGTTCGCCAATTCGCCCAAAATGTCTCGTGATCGCTCGGCCCAGGCCGCGCGCATCGGCGCGGGCGCGGCGTCGAAAAGCGCGCGCGTCAACGGCCCCGCGCCGAAGAGGAGATCGACGCGATTCTCGCCGAGCGCCTCGGCCAGCGCCACGTGCATCTCGGCGCCGCGAGGGCCGAGCTCGAGCATGTCGCCGATGACGGCGATGCGGCGCCCTCGCGCGCCCGGCCGCGCCGCGCCGAGCAGCGCAAGGGCGGCGCGCATCGAAGCCGGGTTGGCGTTGTAGCTCTCGTCGATGACGGTGAACGGGCCGCTCGGACTTTGCAGCGTGAAGCGCTCGCCGCGCCCCTTTTGCGGCGCGAACTCGGCGAGCGCCGCCGCGGCGCGCGCGAGGTCGGCCCCCAGCGCGTCGGCGGCGAGCAGGACGCCGAGGGCGTTCTCAGCCATATGAACGCCGGGCGCGCCGAGCGCGAAGTCGAATTCGCGCCCGAGCGCGCGCGCGCGGACGCGCGATCCGCCGCCTTCCTCGGCGACGCCGATGAGGCGCGCGTCGCATTGCGCGTCGGCGCCGAAGCTCAGCGTCCGCGCGCCGCGGGCGCGCGCGGCTTGCTCCAGCCGGACGAATTGCGGCGCGTCGCGATTGAGGATCGCCGCGCCGCCCGGTTCGAGCCCGGAGAAAATTTCGGCCTTGGCGTCCGCAATGTCCTCGATCGAGCCGAGATGCTCGATATGCACCGGCGCGATCGTGGTGATGAGCGCGACGTGCGGGCGCGCCATCGCGACCAGCGGCGTGATTTCGCCGGCGTGATTCATGCCGATCTCGACGACGGCGAAGGCGGCGTCCGCGGGCAGGCGCGCGAGCGTCAGCGGCACGCCCCAGTGGTTGTTGTAGGACGCCGCCGAGGCGTGGGTCGCCCCGGCCGTCGCCAGCGCCACGCGCAGCATTTCCTTGGCGCTCGTCTTGCCGACCGAACCGGTCACGACGACGACGCGGGCTCGGCTGCGCGCGCGCCCTGCCCGCCCCAGCCGCTCCAGCGCGCGCAGGGTGTCGTCGACGGCGAAGGTCGCTTCGTGCGCGGCGAGGTCGCGCCCGCGCGGCTTGGCGATCACCGCGGCCGCCGCGCCCGCCTCGAAGGCGCGCGCCACATGGTCGTGGCCGTCGTGGACCTCGCCCTTGACGGCGAAGAACAAGTCGCCGGGCTGAAGCGTCCGGGTGTCGATCGACACGCCCTCGACGCGCGCGCCGAGCGGCCCGCTCGGCGCGCCCAGCGTCGCGGTCAATTCGGCTTCGCTCCACAGCGCTTCGCTCATGCCGCCTCTCGCAGCGCCGCCCGCGCGGCCTCGGCGTCGGAAAACGGCAGCGTCCGTTCCCCGATGATTTGGCCGGTTTCATGACCCTTGCCGGCGATCAGCAGCGCGTCGCCCTCGCCGAGCATCGCGATCGCGGCGCGGATCGCCTCGGCGCGGTCGGCGATCTCGCGCGCGCCCGGCGCCGCCGCGAGAATCGCGGCGCGGATCGCCGCCGGATCTTCCGAACGCGGGTTGTCGTCGGTGACGATCGCGACGTCGGCGCCGCGCGCCGCGATGGCGCCCATCATCGGCCGCTTGCCCGCGTCGCGATCGCCGCCGCAGCCGAACACGACGACGAGCCGTCCGCGCACGAAGGGGCGCAAGGCCGCGAGGGCCTTTTCGAGTGCGTCGGGCTTGTGCGCGTAGTCGACGAAGACCGGCGCGCCGTTCTTCTCGCCGACCCGTTCGAGGCGGCCCGGCGCGCCCTCCAGCGTCTCCAGCGCGAAGGAGACCGCCTCCGGGTCGCTTCCCGTGGCGACGCACAGCCCCGCCGCCACCAGCGCGTTGGAGACCTGGAAATCGCCCGGCAGCGGCAGGAGCGCGCGCCGAACGCGCCCGGCGCATTCGAAGGCGATGCGCGTCGCGAAGCCCTCGCGGTCGGCCGAGATCAGGCGCAGATCGGCGCCGCGAGCCCCGACCGTGAACAAGCGCAAGCCGCGCTCCAACGCGGCGTCCCGGACGCGCGAGGCGACGTCGCCGTCGGCGTCGACGACGGCCGGCGCGCCCTTGGGCAAGAGCGCGCGAAACAGGCGCAGCTTGGCGGCCAGATAGTCCTCGGTCGTCGCGTGGTAGTCCATGTGATCGCGCGAGAGATTGGTGAAGGCGCCGGCCGCGAAGCGCACGCCGTCGAGGCGCTTCTGGTCGAGGCCGTGCGACGAGGCCTCCAGGGCGAGACGCGCGACGCCGGCGCCCGCCAGGCGATCGAGCGTCTCGTGCAACGCGATCGGGTCCGGCGTCGTCAGCGAGCCATAGACGGTGAAAGGGCGCGAGACGACGCCGAGCGTGCCCAGCGAGGCCGCCTCATAACCCGTCGAGGCCCAGATCTGCCGCACGAAGGCCGCGACCGAAGTCTTGCCGCTGGTGCCGGTGATCCCGACGACGAGTTCGGGCTGGCGCGGATAGAAGCGCGCCGCGGCGCGGGCGAGCGCAGCCCGCGCGTCGGCGACGCGCACGAACGCCGGCGCGGCGAAATCGGGCGCGCGCTCGCCGACGATCGCCCCGGCGCCTTTTTCGACGGCTTGCGCCGCATAGGCCATGCCGTCGCTCTTGACGCCGGCAATCGCGAAGAACGCGTCGCCGGGCCGGACCTTGCGACTGTCGGCGCACAGGCCGCCGATCTCGCGCGAGGCGAGCGCAGCGTCCGACCCGCTCAGATCGAGGATTTCGCCCAGACGCCTCACTCCTTGCCCACCTTGTCCGCGTCGTAACCATATCCGAGCCGCGCCAGCAGCGGAAACGGCTGATCCGGGAACTGGCTCGCCGGCGGCCGGCCTTCCAGCGGCTCCACGCGTTGGATCAGTTCCCCGGTCACGCGGCCCGCGTTGTATGCGGCGGTATGGTAGCCGCCGTCCTCGGGCAATCCCTGCGGTTCGTCGTACATCACGAGATAGAGATACTTCGGCTTGTCGGCGGGCGTGATGGCCATGAAGGTGGTGAACACCTTGTCCTGGGAATAATGACCGTGGACGATCTTGTCCGCCGTGCCCGTCTTGCCGCCGACGTAATAGCCGGGGATGTTGGCCAATCCCGCCGACCCGTGCGTCGCGTTGGCGCGCAGGAGATAGCGCATCGACTCGGAGGTCTGGGCGCTGACGACGCGATGGGCGAGCGTCGCCGCCTCGACCTCGCTGCGCGGCAGGAAAGTCGGCGCCATCAGCTCGCCGCCATTCACCAGGGCGGCGACCGCCATCATCGCCTGGATCGGCGCGACGTTGAGGCCCTGGCCGAAAGCGATGGTCATCGTATTCAGTTCGCTCCAGCGCTTGGGGACGAGCGGCTCGGCGCTCTCCGGCAATTCGGTGCGCAGCCGATCGAGCTGTCCCATCTTCTTCAAGAACGCCTTGTGGCCTTCGACGCCGACCATCAGGGCCATGCGCGCCGCGCCGATGTTCGAGGAATGGGTGAAGACCTCGGGGACGGTGAGAACCCGATGGGTGGCGTGGAAATCGTGGATGGTGAAATGTCCATAGCGCAAGCTGTCGCGCGCGTCGATGCGCGAGGCGAGGTTCACCTTGCCCGATTCGAGCGCCATGGCGAGGGAAAGCGCCTTGAACGTCGAGCCCATTTCGTAGACGCCGACGTTGACGCGATTGATCTTCTCCGGGTCCTTGACGTCGCCGGGATTGTTGGGATCGAAGTCGGGCAGCGATTCGAGCGCGATGATTTCGCCGGTGTCGACGTCCATGATCGCGCCCGCCGCCGCCTTGGCGCGGTATCGCGCCATCCCTATCGCCAGCGCGTCGCGCAACGCGTGCGTCGCCTTCAGGTCGAGGGAGAGGCGAACCGGCTTCAGCGCGTCGGCGTCGACGGTGAAGCCGGCGACATGCGGATCGGTGAGGCTTTGTTGATCGAGGTACTTCTCCATCCCGGCGATGCCGACGTTGTCCTTGTCGACGAAGCCGATGACGTGCGCGCCGAGCGGTCCGTTGGGATATACGCGCTTGTTCTCGGGCAGGAAGCCGACGCCGGGAAGTCCGAGGTGGAAGATTTCCTCGCGCTCCTTTTGCGTCACCTGGCGCTTGACCCAGACGAAGCCCTTCTTCGAGGCGAGGCGCTCGCGCAGTTCCTTGGCGTCGACGTCGGGCAGGACGGCGGTGATGAGCTCCACCGCCTCGTCCTTGTCGACGATGAGCCGGGGGTCGGCGAATACGGACATCGTCTTGACGTCGGTGGCGAGAATGGCGCCGTTGCGATCGAGCAGGTCCGGGCGCGCGCCGGAGACGGCTTGATCCGCCGCCACCTTCAAGGTTTGCGGCGGATCGTGCGAAACGCCGAGCGCGACGAGCTTGACGGCGACGCCGAAATAGGCCGCGACCATCGCCAGGGCGATCAGTCGGATGCGGCCGCCGCTCTTGTCGAGGCGCGTCGAAAAGAGGGCGCGCGTCGTCGCTTTCACGCGCCCGATCCAGCTTTCGCCGGCGCCGACGGCCTCTTCGGCGGTGGGGGACGGTTCGGACATGCCCTACCTCAGGGATGGCGTCGCGCCGGTGAGCCCGGCGTTCGGCGTCGCCGACTGCCCGAGGAGACCCAGCGACTCGAGCTTGCGGCCGATCGAGTCGACCTTCACCGGGCGTTCGGGCAGGTCGTCCGCCTTGACAACCTGGTTCAGCGCGAGCCGCTGCATGTCGAGCTGCGTGTCCGCGAGCGCCTGCAGCCGGTCGGGGCGGATCAAATGCGCGTATTCGGCGCGCAACAGGCTGATCGCGTCGCGCTCCTTGGCGATGAGATGGCGAACCTTGACGATCTGCTCCGAGGCGTAGATCGTTTGATACTTGACGCTGTAGACGTAGGCCGCCGAGGCGATCAGCGCGCCGATGGCGACGACGTGAAGAAAGCGCCACATCAGCCCCTCCCTGGCCGCATCGGCGGCAGACGCGTGAGCGCGTCGATTTCCGCGTCCCTGGCCTGTGCGGGCGCGGCGGTGCGCTCGCCGAAGCGCAATTTGGCCGCACGCGCGCGGGGGTTGGCGGCGAGCTCGGCTTCGCCGGGCAGGACGGGCTGACCCGCGGGCGCGAGGAACGTCGGCGCGGCAATCGCCGGTTCGCCCGGCAACAGGCGCGAGGCGGCCCGGCCGCGCCCCGAGCGGCGGGCGAGGAACTGCTTGACGATGCGGTCCTCGAGCGAATGAAAGGTCACGACGACGAGCCGTCCGCCCGGCTCGAGCGCGCGCTCGGCCGCTTCGAGGCCGCGCAGCAACTGGCCGAGCTCGTCGTTGACGGCGATGCGCAGCGCCTGAAACGCGCGCGTCGCGGGATGCGTCGTCTCGCCGGGCCGCGCCGGCGCGACCCGCGCGATCATCTCGGCGAGCTGCAGCGTCGAGACGTAAGGCGAGGTCTGCCGGTCGAAGACGATGGCGCGCGCGATGCGCCGCGCCGCGCGCTCCTCGCCGAAATGAAAGAAGATGTCGGCGATTCGTTGCTCGTCGTCCTCGCGCAGGATGTCGGCGGCGCTGCGCCCCGTCCCTTCCATGCGCATGTCGAGCGGCGCGTCTTGGCGCAACGAGAAGCCGCGGCCGGCCTCGTCGAACTGCATCGAGGACACGCCGACGTCGAGCACGACGCCGTCGAGCGGCGCGGCGCCGAGGCGGCGGGCGATCGCGTCGAGGTCGCCGAAGCGTCCCTCGACCAGCGTCAAGCGTCCGCGCGCGGCCGCGACGAGGCCCTGGCCCGCGGCGATCGCATCGGGATCGCGATCGATCGCGACGACCCGCGCCCCGCGCTCGAGGAGCGCGCTGGAGTAGCCGCCCGCGCCGAAGGTGCCGTCGAGATAGACGCCGCCGGGCCGAACGTTCAGCGCCTCCAGCGCTTCGGCCCGCAGCACGGGAATGTGGCGGGCCGGTCCGCCGGCGGCGACTTCGCTCTCGCCGCGGCCCGCGTTCATTCCCGTGCTCCTGGCGCGGCGGCTCGCGCCGCCCGGGCGCCCAACTCGGCCCGAAGACGGCGCACGCGAGACTTGGCCTCCTCGAGATGCGCCGCGAACCGAATGGGCTCCCAAATCTGAAACTTGTGGCCGTGGCCGACGAAGGCCGCCTCGTCCCGCAAGCCGAGCGAGGCGCGAATCCTCTCGCTCAGCAGAATGCGCCCTTCGGAATCGGGGCGCAGAACCTCGCTCGTGCCGAGCAGCGCCGTCGCGAGGTCGTCGCGCTCCTGCGAGTAAGGCGGCATCGAGTCGAGCAGCGCGTTGATCTCGCGCAGCAGCACGTGCCCGCCGCAATCGAGCGCCGGCGCGTCGAGCGAGGGATGAATGAAGATGCCGTCGAAGCCGTCCTTCGCCAGCACCGCGCGGAACGGCGCCGGCACCGAGAGGCGGCCCTTGGCGTCGAAACGATTGGTGTAGTGGGAAAGGAAGCGATCCAAGACTCGGCCCTGCCCCAACGGCGCGCGCGCAATTCCTCGCCGGCCGCGAACTCGCGCTCGCGGGCGGCAGACCGGACGGGCGGTCTCCTAACGGGATGGCTTGGGATACCATGGGCGTGTATGGGCGTCAACGAAACTCGGGCCGTGCAAAGCGTTCGCGCGGCCATCGCTCCGATTAGAGGTTGTTAAGGTTAAGGTCGCGTTAGGATGGCCCCGGCCTCCGCGAGCGCGATTTTCGCGCCGCATCGACGAAAGGACGGCCTGCGAGGCGCGGCGCGTCGGCGCTCGCCGGCGCCCCGGCCGAACGCCGGCGCGATCTTGCGGCCTTGGGCGGCGAGCGAAAAGTGGTAGACGTTCGTCGCCGCGGTTGCGGCGCAGGAGGTTCCCTCGATGCTCAGCAAGTCCGCTTTGACTATCGCCGTCGCCGGCCTCGCGCTCGGCGGTTCGGCGCTCGCCCAGGAGCCGGGCGCTGCGAAGCCCGTCCCGACCGTCACCGTCGTCGGGCGCGCCACGGAAGACGTGCGGCCCGACATCGCCACCCTGACCTTCGACATCCTGGACGAACGCCCGACCGCGAGCGACGCCGCGAGCGAGAACGCGCGGCGCACGACGGCGGTCATCGAGAGCCTCGAGGGCGGCGGAATCGAGACGAAGGACATCGCGACGATCGGCGTCAATCTGACTCCGGTGTGGAACGACGAGCGGGACGCCAAGACCGGTCAAGTGGTCAAGCGCACGCTGTCGGGCTACCAGGCCTCGAACGCGCTGAGCGTGCGCGTGCGCGCGATCGACAAGACCGGCTCGATCATCGAGCGAGGCGTCCAGAACGGCGCCGTCTACCAAAGCGTCGCGTTCGACCTCTCCGATCGCGAGGCCCGCGAAGACGCGTTGCGCGTCAAGGCGGTGGCGAACGCGAGGCGCCGCGCCTCGCTCTACGCCGAGGGCGCGTCGATGAAGCTGGGCGCGCTCCAGGGCATCGACGCCGACCTCGCCCCGCCCCTCTATCGCGTCGGCAGCGGAGCGGCGCGGACCCTGAACATGGCGCCCGCAGCGGCGCCGCTGCCGATCGAGCCGGGCCTCATCACCTTGTCCGATAGCGTGACCGCGACCTGGACTCTGGCGCCGCAGTGAGGCGTCGGCGCGCTCAGGCGGGCGACGAACCCCCGTTCTCGGCGCGGAACTTGGCGTAGCCGGCGGCGCGCAGCGCGCAGGCGGGGCAGTCGGCGCAGCCCCATCCCCATTCGTGACGGCGGCTGCGGTCGCCGTTGTAGCAGGTGTGGGTCTCCTCGCGCACGATCTCCACCAGCGCCTCGCCGCCGAGGTCGCGCGCCAGGCGCCAGGTCGCCGCCTTGTCGATCCACATCAGCGGCGTCTCGATGACGAAGCGCCGCTCCATGCCGAGATTGATCGCGACCTGCAGCGCCTTGATCGTGTCGTCGCGACAGTCGGGATAGCCGGAATAATCGGTCTCGCACACGCCGGTCACGAGATGCTTGAGGCCGCGGCGGTAGGCGAGCGCCGCCGCGAAGGTCAGAAACAACAGATTGCGGCCGGGCACGAAGGTGTTGGGCAGGCCGCCGGCGGCGACCGCGATGGCGACGTCGCGGGTCATCGCGCTTTCGCTCACCTCGGCGAGCGCCGAAAGGTCGATGCGGTGATCCTCGCCGAGTCTTGGCGCCCAGCGCGGAAACGCCTGCGCCAGCGCGGCGCGCAGGCTAGGGCGCACGTCGAGCTCGATGCGGTTGCGCTGGCGATAGTCGAAGCCGACCGTTTCGACGCGATCGAAACGGTCGAGCGCCCAGGCCAGACACGTCGTCGAATCCTGGCCGCCGGAAAACAGCACCAGCGCGCTCGCGTCGTCCATTGCTTGGGTCCCTAGTGGTGAAATTCCGCCACGCGATTCCTGCGCGTTAGATGATAGGGTTCAACCCCAACCGGGTTTTCGTAATGTCGGAAAGGTCAAGACTTTCGAAATGTTTGGAAACGCCTGTATATGTCGCGTAACCGTGTTTTTTGACTGTTGGCGTCGCGCGTAATTTGCTGGATGTCTCGATTTCTATCTTCCCCAATCCTTTCGAATTAGAAGGCTCGTCATAAACACGGCGACGTTTGGTGTTTTGCGTATATTCGACCAAGCGGCGAAAGCTTCGCGTACCATAAGAATTTTGTTCAGTACATCCAGCCGATTCCACTGTTCTGTAAGGTCATAGTCCGCCTTATGACGTGATTCCTGAAGGTCAACGAATGCCGTCAAAACGGTAATAAGGTCAGCATCAAAAGGGAAAGCAAGCATCGTCTCTACCGCAGTTGGGAGAGCGCTTTGTTTGTTATTCATTATAGCAGTATTTGCTTGAACAAAGTCCTTGCAGGTAGTTTTCATTAGCCCGTGCTGGAACGCCCTTTGCACTACCTTGCGCAGGGCGGCGGGAGACGACGGCGACAGAGCGCGTGCAGAGTCCTCAATCATCAAATGAAATAACGCGTAATAAGCGGTAGAAACCGCGCGTCGCAAGCTCGCCTGCTTGGGCCTCCTCGGCTCCTTATTGGCCAATAATTCCGCTTGGTCCAGTAGATCGCGAGAAAAAGACAAAGGCCTACTCGGTTTTTATTTGTACATATGGCCAGCGTTTAAATTCTGAATTGAGCACTGCGGCGCGAAGAGTCTCAGCGGCGCGACTTAGCTCGGCGATTTTCTCTTTCGACGGATTGACGTCCGCGCTAGCGAGAACGGTAATCCACACTGCCGGAGCGCCGTCGGAATCTTCACCGAAGCGGAAATCAATATCTTTTATGGCTGCCGATAACGGCACCGATCTGGAGAGCTCGGCAAAGAATCGACCTTCCTCGCCGGTGGCTGCGCCCGGATACTTGCGTTTGGCGGCACGGGTGTCTGTCTTCGTCATGGACGCAGCTTACTCCGCTACTGGAAATTCTCAATAACGGCTTTTGCCGGTCATATCGTTGGGATTGTGCGCTCTGTGGGATGCGCAGAAATCAACCAGATCGTGTGAAAACGCTTTTCTCTCGTCGGAGACGGTCGGGGTTACGCCGACTGGATACTCAACTCCTCAATCAGCCGCCCTCCGCTCGCGAGCAAATCCCTCGCCGCGCGACGACGCGGCGGAAAATCGCCTCGCAAGCCCTTGAAAGCAAACCATCGCGCCGGAAAATGGCGCCGGCCTCGGTCGGTTCGGCCGTGGCGTCCGCCGCCACGCGCTACGCCGCTCCAGGCCCAACGCGCCGCGAAGCGAATCATGCGGCGCCCGCTCTCCACCATGGCAGACGAGCGGAGCCGAGAACCAAGCGTCAGATCCTCACCACTCGGCGCTGCGCCGAGGCCATCGCTCCGCTTCGCCTAGACAATTGCGCTCGGCTAGGGAAGGCTGGCGGCGCGTCGGGCGTCCGGCGCCTCCTGGCAAGGAGCCCCGCATGGACCTCGCCGCTCTGCGCGCCTCGCTCGCCGGCGCGACGCCGCCGCCCGACCTCGGCTTGGCGTTGCAGGCGTTATGGCGCGACGCCAAGGGCGACTGGGACGGCGCGCACCGGCTCGCCCAGGAGGACGAAGGCGCGGCCGGCTCATGGGTCCACGCCTATCTCCATCGCAAGGAAGGCGACGCCGGCAACGCCGCCCATTGGTATCGGCGAGCGGGAAAGCCGGTCGGCGAGGGCGCGCTCGAAGCGGAATGGCAAGCGATCGCGGCGGCGCTGCTCGGGGATCGACCCTAACCCGCGATGAAGGCGCCGCCGCGCGTGCCGCGCCGGCGCCGTCAACCCGCGTCATCCGCGAAACCACGGCGTTCATGCGCCGCATAATTCTCGCCGATCGACATGGCGCAGATTCGCGACAGGGTCGTGTAAGGCAGGCCGGTCTCCTCGGCCCAGGCGTTGAACTGCGCCTGCGCCTTGGCGAGGTCGCGCTTCGACTTGATCTCCTCCGCCACGTCCAGCCCTGCGTCGCGCAGGCAGGCGACGACGTCCTTCGAGGTCACGAACCCGTCCCAGCCGAGAAAGCGCAGCGTCATCTGGCCGGTGGCGCCGCCGAGCCGACTGCCCCGCTTGGCGAGCAGCTCGAGCAACCCGATCTCGTCCGCGGACGGCCAAGCCGCGAGGAACTTTCCGAAGCTGCCGTGCTCTCGCGCCACGTCCGTCACGAAGCGCGCGTTGGCGCGCACCGACATGATCTTGGCGCCGTTGCGCACGATGCGCGTATCCGAGGTGAGCCTGTCCCAGAACTCGTCGGGCTCGAACACGAGGCGCGCCGGCTGAAAGCCGAGGAACGCCTCCTCGAAGCCCGGCCATTTCGCCTCGATCACGCTCCAGGCGAAGCCGGCCGAGAACACCCGCTTGGTCATCTCGGCCAGAACGCGGTCGTCGCCGAGCGCGGCGAGCGCCTTGGCGTCGGGATTGGGCGGCAGCAGCCGTTCCAGCGCCTCGGCGCCGCCTTTGCGCTTTTCGGCGCGAGCCCGAATGGTCTTGAAGGAAATCACGCCTCGGTTCAGCCGAACTTCGGGTCGAGTTCGCCGCTGGCGTAGCGCTTGGCCATCTCCGCGGTGGTCACGATGCGCTTGATCTTCGAGGCCGCGCCCGCCGTGCCGAATTCCTCGAAGCGGGCCTTGCAGACCTTCACCATCGCCTCGATCGCCGGCTTCAGATACTTGCGCGGATCGAATTCTTCCGGGTGCTCCTGCAGCACGCGGCGGATCTGGCCGGTGATCGCCATGCGATTGTCGGTGTCGATGTTGATCTTGCGCACGCCGTTCTTGATGCCGCGCTGAATCTC
>Ga0181524_10002946_pt1 | contig 17025 bp, 5 predicted proteins | sample PEATcosm2014_Bin_34_FD_119761 | JGI IMG/M metagenome (GOLD analysis project Ga0181524, IMG submission 119761) | Peatland microbial communities from MTU Mesocosm Facility, Houghton, MI, USA - PEATcosm2014_Bin05_60_metaG | ecosystem: Environmental > Terrestrial > Soil > Wetlands > Peat | place...
ACGATGCCGCCAGCAAACTGATCAAGCAACTTCGCCCTCCCGGCAATGTTCACATTTTTCGTGCCACCGAGCCCCAGACACTTTCGAACGCCGAATTACGCGTAGCTATACATGGCCAAAGTTTTGCTACTCCTGCGATCACCGAAGACCTTTCCAGCAAATATCCTCCTCCAGTTTCCGGCTTCTTCAACATTGGAGTGCTCCACACAAACCTTGCCGGCATGTCAGAACATGCCAACTACGCGCCCTGTTCTCTGGATGCTTTGCGGAACAAGGGATATCAGTATTGGGCGCTAGGCCACGTACACAGCCGGCAGATCCTTTGCAACGATCCATACATCGTTTATCCGGGGAACATTCAGGGCCGGCATGGAAAGGAGCAGGGAGAAAAGAGTTGTGAACTCGTGAACGTTTCTGAGACGGGCATGATCTCTATCGAGACCATCTCTACCTCCGTTGTGCCATGGTTCGAGGTCGCCATCGATGCGTCGGGCTGCCAGACCGCTGATGAGGTCTATGAGAAGCTCCGGACCAGACTCGAAGAGGTACATGCGCACGACAAGAAGCGTGTTACGGCGCTGCGTCTGCGTCTCGAAGGCACAACTCACGCGCATGCAGGGCTGAGTCGCGATCCAGAGCAGGTCCGTAACGAGGCAATCAGCATCGCGAACGAATGTGGTGGTGGTTTGTTCTGGGTGGAGCGTGTGCAACAGGCAACGTCGCCCGTTCTGAACCGTGATGATTTGCTCAAGCGAGACGATCCGCTTGGAGAAGTGGTCCGAATTACAGCAACGCTTCGCCAGGATCCTGCGGGTCTGGCGAGCTGGGATGCAATTGCAGAACTCCAGAAGAAACTTCCGGAAGGAGTCGCCGATGGAGCAGAACCCGTCAAGATCGATGTTCCCACGCTAAGCACGGCGATTGAAGAAGCTGAAGGAGTATTACTTTCGCGACTGTCAGCTCTGGAGACTTTGTGAGGATTGACAGCATCGACCTGATTCGCTTTGGGCATTTTGCCAATCGGGAAATCAAGTTTCCGCTTAAATGTCCGGACTACCACCTCGTCTATGGCGACAACGAGGCCGGCAAGTCAACTCTCCTGCGGGGAATCTCGTCTCTGTTCTTTGGAGTGCCAACTAGGACGCCGGATGTGCACAGCTGCAAAGCCTCGGAGCTCCGAATCGGCGCAACCATTTCAAATGGCACCCAAAGTCTTTCCTTTCGCCGAAGGAAGGGAACAACTGGAACGCTACTGAATCTGGATGAGGTGCAAATCCAGGAGGGGCTACTGACAACGTTTCTGCAAGAACTGGATCGCGAGCGATTTGAGCAGTTTTTCGGATTAAACCATCAACGGCTGCGTGAGGGTGGCGAGGAGCTTCTGCGCGGCAAGGGCGACATTGGAAGTGCGCTGTTTCAGGCCGCGGGTCTACTCGATCTCAGAGATCTACTTGAAGAGATTAATGACGAAGCCAAGGATATCTTCTCTCCTAAGTCGCGAGCTAAGGTGATAGGCACGGCGATTGAGGAGTATAGGCAGGCGCGGGCTGAGGGTCGGCGCCTTGCTATTTCTGCAGCTACAGTGAAAGAAAAGCAATCGGAACTAGACCGAACGAAGCAAAATCACGAAGCCTTGAAGGCGGAAGCGCACGCGCTGCAGCAGGAGCTAGTGAAGCTGCGCCGAGTCGCCGGCAATAAGCCAGACCTCGCCCGGCTACAACAGTTGCGAGCGGAGCTTCTGGCCCTGGAATCCGTTCCTGATCTTCCTGTGGGAGTCCGGCGGCAGAAAGACGAGGCGATCTCGGTACGTGGAAACGCAGCGAGCCAGATTCAGGCACTCAGCGAGCAGATCGCGCATCGTAAAGAACGCATCATAGCGCTTCCCCTGAACGCCGCGTTCAAGACGCACGCTAAGGAAATTGAGGAACTGAATGCTGGAATCAGTGATTATGACCGCGGGATAAGTGACGGACCGAAGCGTGCAGCTGAGCGAAACGATGCCATTCAACTCGCCGAGGTCGAGTGGAAGGAAATCTGGCGCGAACGCCCGATCGCTGATGCGGATCAATTGAAGACCACCTATGCCCGCAAGATGGAAATCTTGGCCCTGATTACCGAACAGGCACGCCTCAGTAGTGCTTTAGAGCAAGCGGATGAACAGCTGCGGATTGGTACGCAAGAGCAGGAGAGGATCGAGGACGAACTGGCTCTTCACCCTGAACCGCCCGATCCGGCAGTCCTCATTGCTGCAATCGAAGAGGCGAAGTCCTTGGGAGATACGGAGAATGCAATTGCACGACTGAACTCCGATATTCAACGCTTGACTGGCGAGGCAAACCGGGAACTAAGCACTTTGGGTCGTTGGTTAGGGAGCCTTGAGCAGCTGGAAGCGCTCAAGGCACCACTGTTCGGAACCATTGATCAGTTTGCAAGAGATTGGGAAAGTAGCGACAACGCGCATCGGGAGTTGAGTCGGCAACTTGCCCATACGCGGGACAACATCCGCAAGACTCAAACCGAGCTGGAGCGTCTGACTGTGACGGTCGGCAAAGTGGGTGAGGGGGATTTGGCCGAGATTCGGGCTCGACGCAACGAACTATGGCAATTGATTCGTGCGGCGGCCTTCGACAAGACTGTCACGTTCGAAGAAGCGCAGACGAAATCCTCCACGTCGGTACCACTGCCGAAGTCCTTTGAGGAACATCTACGTCGCTCCGATGAGGTCGCCGACTTGCGCTTTACTCATGCTGGCGATGTTGCTGTTCACGACCGCCTGGCCAAGGAAATCGAATTGGCTGAAGCGGAGCGGAAGAGCACTGAACAGGCACTCGAAGAATCGGCAGCCGCCGAGCGCAGGCTCCGTGAGCGCTGGGCCTCCGAATGGAGGGATTTCGGGGCGGACCCGCTTTCACCCACTGAAATGAGAGAGTGGATGCAATCGCGGGAAAGCATATTGGAGCGACTCGAACAACGTCGCGAAAAAGAGAATGAGCTCCGTTTACTGCAGGAGCGGACTCTCGCCGCCGGCGCTCAGATTGAGGTTTGTTCAAAAGATTTACGACTGGAACTGCCGGCAAGACGTCCAGCCAACTCGCTGGGCGTCTTAATCAAGGTAGCGCAGGCCCTTGCCAATCAACTTCAGCAAGAAAGAAGAACGATCGCGGATCTTCGGCGACGAGGGCAACTCTTAGCGGTCGAAAAGCAAGCAGCGAAAGTCCAAGAATACAGGACGAAACTGTCTGACTGGTCGGCGAGATGGTCGCCCTTCGTGAAGGCATTGCTCTTGCCGGAGGGCAGCACTCCAGTCCAGGTTGGAGAGGCCCTTGCAGTCCTTGAAAATGTCTTTGGGCATCTGAAAGAAGCGGAGCGGCTTCAGCACCGCGTGAAACGCATCGGGGAAAACATCGCGGAGTTCGAAAGAAAGGCTTCCAGCCTTATCGCAACTATCGATCCCTCTCTTGCTGCTCTTACTCCGCAAGCTGCCGCCGCGGAGTTGCACGCCCGATATGTTGAAGCTGGCAAAGCCGAAACGGAACGCCTTACCCTTGAAACTCAGAACGCCACAGACAGTTCGGCGATAGCGAGCTGCGAGGCCAGAGCCCAAGCTGCGACCGCCACTTTAGACAACTTAAGATCCCTTGCTTGCTGCGAGGATGATCAACAACTCGAAATCATCATTGGCCAGGCCGAAAGCAAAGCAGACAAGAAAGAGGAATACGCCCGAATTGCAAAGAGCCTCATCGAGCGAAACCCTGGTGCTGGCTTAGAGCAAATCGAGGAGGAGGCCTCCGGATACGATCTAGATCTCCTCAAGTCGGAAATTTCGACGAGCGAGGACCGGCAGAAGTCTCTTCAGGACGATGTCTTCAAAACCGGAAGCGCATACGGTGGTTTATTACAAGAATTCGAGCGTCTTGAGGGCAGCGAGGAATCGGCACTTCAGTCGCAAAGGGCTGAGGGGGCACTCGCCAAGATTCGTCCGGCTGTTGCACAATACCTGCGTCTGCGTATCGCATCTGAAGTGCTGTACCGAGCAATTGAAGCCTTTCGTGAGAAGCATCAAGGTCCAGTCTTGAGTAGAGCGAGTGACCTCTTCTCGCGCCTTACACTAGGCGAGCATTCTGGTGTCACTACGAGTTTTGGAGATGACGACAGGCCGATTCTTGTTGCGGTCCGACAAAATGGCGAACAGGTGCCCGTTGAAGGGCTCAGCGATGGCACCCGCGATCAACTTTATCTTGCCTTACGGCTGGCCGCCATTGAGTACCACGTCCAAAGTGTCGCCCCCTGCCCCGTGATCCTTGATGACATTCTTATCAACAGCGATGATGCGCGGGCATCGGCAGCGTTGCAGGTGGTCGGCGATCTGGCCAAGCGCACACAAGTACTTTTTTTCACGCACCACAGACGCCTCGTGGAGCTAGGAACCAAAGCCGGTGCTCATCTGATCGAGCTTGATTCGACGCCTGTAGCAGCGGGGTGACCGAGACGACCATCCGGACGTTTTCCAAGCCGGGCATTACCGCCGCAACGGTGAAAAAGGTGTCAACCAGAATGGACGACTGACGGCCGATTAGACGGCCAGAGGATCCTACTCCCAGCTACATATCAGATCTTCAATGACTTGCCGAGGTTGTGGTTTCCCGGTGTGTCGCAAAACGTGCCGTAACGCCCTTTCTTGTTACACCGGTGCTTCAGAGTTTGTCGGCTGGTAATCGAGCGCAGCGCGCACGATCTCCAGTTCTGGATGCTGATAGTGCATAGCGGTCTTTACGTCGCGATGTCCCATCGTTCTCATCACGGCGGCAAGGTTTCCGGTTCGCATCAGAACTCGCGTCCCGTAGTCATGTCGTGCGCAGTAGAGGACCAGTTCTTTCGGAAGGCCAGCCTTGTTGCGTGCTTTCCGAAAGAGATTACAGATCGACCGCAGATGTCCCGATGCGGAGCGCTTGGATGGAAATACCCAGCCCTCCTGTCTCGCGGCGCATCGGTCCCGCAGAATGTTGAACACTCGTGCACTCATCGGGATGAGTCGCCGGCCTTCTGGAGTCTTGCTATCCGGCACAAAGATCACGCGATTTTGCCAATCCAGGTTCTCGATGCACATCTGGAAAAGTTCTCTTTCGTTCCTCATTCCCGTGTCGCGCATCAAGATGACAATGTCGCGGAAAAGCTCACGCGTTCGGGGTCGCCACTTGCATTGCAATGCTCCCGCGATCAGCTTCCTTTCCGCTTCATCGTCGAGCCGAAGATGTCGTCCATGTTCCTTCATCATTTTGATTCTCGGAGCGTGACCGATCATCTTCCACTCTTCTGCTTTGTGTAGCATTCGTCGTAATGTCCGCAAAGCGCAATTGGTATTTGCAGCCGAGCCCGGAAAACTCAGTTGCTCAGCGCAATCACCTGTGATCTGGTCGACTCGCATTGCTGCAACAGATGTCGTCTTCAGCAACCGCCAGCCGTTGCAGTAGAACTTCCTGGTTTTCTCTTCGAGTCTGCTGTTGTCCACCCAATCGAGAAACCGCTCACTAAACTCCCTGAGAATAGAAGGCTTGCTTGGGAGTGGATCGGTGTTTTCAATGACCGAAGCCAGTTTCAGGCTGCCTACTTGCAGCGCCCTGACTGATTTCGTTTCCTGGGTTGACCCACGGTAGCGACAGCCTCGCACCGTGAAGTCGTACCAATAGAACTTCGATTTCGGTTTTCGAAAGAGCTTCACGAGTTTCCTCCTTGCTGCCCGCACGGAAGCAACTCGCATGTTCTGCACGATGCAATCGCGAGAACTGCTACATGATAGCTCACTGGCGTTCGAAATAGATGCGTTTGAAGGCGGTACGTAATGCTAGTCTGTGAGTCGTGTCGTTGGTTCTGGGATGTCCTAGCGTACGCGCGTTTGGGCCGAGACAATGATTAATCATTAAGGATGAGTTGCAGACTGGGCTATTCCTTGGCCGGTTGTTCTCCACCCTGACCCACCTCCTCTTCGCCGACTACGGCGCCGCTTGGGGGCGTGGGGAGTGCCCTTTGGCCTCAATGACAACCGTTTTGGCCGCAAGCCGATCAGCATGTGCAGTCAACCGGATCTCGCCCGGTTCCGTTCCAGACTGGACAATCACCTGCGCCAGACCATTGAACACGTTGCGTTTCCAGTTCGCGGCGACGGTTTTGCTCGGAAGAATGAGGCTCACGCCTTTGTTGATACCGCCAGGGCCATCGCCGTTGTGGACAGCCACCGCGATGGAATTGTCGCCTGCATGGAGAAATTTGCGAACATCGAAAGTGGGCGAAGCCCGCCAGTCGTGAGACTCGCCGACGGGTTGGCCGTTCACATACACCCAGCCGTCGTCGTCGATCATTCCGAATCTGAGCATGATGCTGCCGGCGGTAAGATCTTCGGCAGTCAGGTTGACATTGGTGCGAAAAACTGCCGATGTGTTTTCGCGCAACGGGCCAGTTTCAGTGTTGACATCGTCCCGTTCCCAATCTGCGTCGGAAAAGGTTTCGGCAACCTCCGGACGGTCTTTGGTGTCCAGAACGAGCCGCATACGCCAGTCATTCATCGCGATCTGTCTGTCATTGGTATAGGGCAAATAAACATCCGGCTCATGGGAACTGGGATCACCGTTTCCAACCCCGATTATTTTTCCCGCTCCGCTGATCTCGAAACTGACCAGGTTGTCAGCAACAGGAAGGACGCGGGCTTGTGCGTCGGTGATTGCCACCGTGATGATACTAAGGTCTTCGCCGTCTGGATTGATCGGAGTACGGTCGGGCGTGAGTTTGATGGCTGCGGGAGGACCGGTAGTTTCAACCTTTTCCTCGGTCATGGACTTGCCGTTCTTGTACCCCCGGGCCATGAGCGTGCCCGAGGCATACGGCACCATCCATTGAAGGTGCGAATTCCTCGGCATGACTTTCCTGCCGAGGCTGACGCCATTCAGGAACAGCTCAACCTCATCCAGGTTGCTAAAACATCGAACGTCAATGTTCTGCCCTTCCTTGCCGCTCCAGTTCCAGTGCGGAAGCAGATGCAGCACCGGCTTGTCACTCCACCAGGACTGGTAATAGAAGAAGTCGTCCTTGGGGAAGCCCGCCATATCGATGATCCCGTAATTCGCATTGATGTCGGGCCAGCCGTTCTCGCCGCGGTAGTCAAAGCCGGTCCAGGAGAACCCGCCGGAAGCCCACGGGCGGGCGGCGTAGTAGGTCCACCATGATTCGGCGGTGTTCGTGTCCTCCCGGGGAAGGTTTCCGCTGTCGTCGTACGCGGATTGATAGCCTCGTGCTTGATCTATCACGTAAATCCCACGCGTCGTGAGAATGCTGGCAGTTTCCGTCCCGATGTTCGGCTGTTCTGGATGTGCAGCGTGGTACTCGTCCATGTCCTTTCCTGTGTCGTAGTTCCAGCCGCGTACATCGATGACGCTGTTTACACCCAGGAATTCGTTACCGTTGTTCGCGGCAAAGGTCGCCAAGCGGCTCGGGTCTAGGTGATGGACCAGCGTCTGCATGGTCCGCCCCACGCGCGCCGCAATGGGCGAGCTTTCGAGCGGTTCTTCATTTCCCAAAGACCAGAGGAATACGCTGGCATGGTTGCGGTCGCGGCGAACTTGGTTCTCGAGCAACGCAAGATCCTGCGCGTCGCTGGCAAAGACCCGGCTTTCGTCCAGCACCAACATGCCGAGACGGTCGCAGGCCTCAAGCAATTCCTCGGTCGGCTCGTTATGCGCGGTGCGGATGGCGTTGGAGCCCATTTCCTTGAGCGTACGGACACGGAAGTATTGCAGCGCGTCGGGCAGCGCCGAACCAACGCCCGCGTGATCTTGATGATTGGCTGTGCCCTTTATGAGATATGGTTTGCCGTTCAGAAAAAACCCTTTGTTGGGATCGAATGCGAGCGTGCGGACGCCGAACTCGGTTTCGACGCGGTCCATGATCTTGCCACCGGATTGAATGGTCGTCACCAGCTTGTAAAGCCGTGGTGTTTCCGGAGACCAGAGGACCGGCGAGGCTACGTAGGTTTTTTGCTTCACCTCGCGGGTGCCAGATGGCGCAACGGTCGCGTTAGCGCGGCTTGTGGCCACGTTCTTGCCGTCGGGATCCAGGATTTCGTAATCCACCTCGGCATCGGCTGAATTGGTCTTGAAATTAGCCAACCGGGTCTCGATATTTATTTCAGCGGGACCCTGTGGCACGTTGTTCTTAAATCGGCTGTAAACAAAAGTGCCGTCCGGCGCCACGGCTAACGGGGCAGTCTTCACCAGCCAGACATGGCGATAGATGCCCGCGCCTTCATAGAACCAACCTTCGAATTGCGAGGCATCCACACGCACGGCAACTGTGTTCCTGCCACCGTAGCGAACGACATCGGTGACGTCATAACGGAATGAACTGTAACCCCTGGGTTGACGCCCGACCAGGCAGTTATTCACGTACACCAGACTGTCGCGATAAACGCCGCCAAACTCGATCCATATGCGCTTTCCCGCGTCTTCAGCGGGCAGCGTGAACGTGCGGCGATACCAACCAACACTGTTTTCGGGGAATTTCGGCCCGATAGGCTTGAAGCCGTGGCTAGCTGACGCGTTCCGATCGAAAGGTAGGGCAACGGCCCAATCGTGTGGCAAATTTACCGTGGCCCAGGAGCTATCCTCAAAACCCGACCTCGCTGGGCCAGTGCTGACCCCAAGATTGATCGGCCCTTCGCCGGTACCCCATTCGTTGCCCAGATGAAATTTCCAGCCAAAATCCATCAATAATTTTTCACGCGTCGTCTCCTGAGCGCGTGCTGGACAAATGCCTGTCAGTATTACGCCCAGCGCCACTGAACACACCGCCACATGCAAGATCAAGTTCCTTTGCTTCATTGGAATCCCTTTTTGGTTCTGAACGATTTCTATTTCACTCTCGTCGAGATAAACTCAAACTGACTTTCCTAAATAGCGCCTACTTTGGCTCACTTGCAACGGTTCCCGAGACACGAGCGCTACTGGCATTGAATACCTGAAATTCGCGAATATGCGCTTCGGCTGAACTGGAAAGAATATTGAGGCGTATGCGCGATGTGCTCACCTGTTGAAAGCTGTCGATCCGTTTGTGCCCAATCGCATGACCTTCTACAACGGACTTCCAAGTCGTTCCATCCCACACCTCGATTCGACAATGTTCAATATGTTGGCGATCGTTCAGCTCACTCCATCGTCAGGACATGATCGAACGTTAACGCCTTCGGAAAATGAGCTTCGAGAATGGCGTGATGCGATCCAACCGGCACCGACCAGATAAGTTGTAAGCTTCAAGCGCCTACTTTGGTATGCGTATTTAGTGCTCACAATGGGGAACCAACGTAATTGCCAACACCTCCACGTTCGAGTTATTGGGCAGCGTTATGGACTTCGCCGTCTTCATGTGGTTGAGCGAGAACGAGTAGCCATACAGATAGTAAGCCTGCGAGTTATCCTCAGTGCCGTTACTCACATCTCGATATTGCATCATTGCGGCATCTGATTCACCCGAGTAGCTCTGCGGCGTGGACCAATCGCTCATGCTTTGAGCGAACGAAGAGGTCGTCCCGTCAGCGTACGTAACGGTGAACTTCTGCGAGGGTTGATTGCCATTCACGCCGGTGCCCAACATCTTCAGACTGGAGAATTTGCCCGCAGGCAATGTAATGATTTGGCCTGCGCCCGACACAACATCGGGCACCTCCGCTGTTCCTAAGTTGAACGGTATACCGTTTTGAATATTCTGGAACATCCCAACTTCCCACGAGGAGTAGGCATACCCGTTGCCATCCAATCCTCCGCTGCTGGAGAACGAATCCCCGTCGTTGTAAATTCCCGTCCGGTTGAATGCAGACGATAGACTTACCGGCGTTTGCGTGATTACATGCAGCAGGACGGGTTGTGGTTCTATCAGGCTGCCCGAAGTCCCGGTCACCTTTATGTTATATGTACCCGGAGTCGCGGTTGAGGCTACAGTTAGCCTCAGGGTTGAGGGTGCCCCCGGGCTGATTGCGGTGGGGCTCAAGCTGGCGGTTACTCCTGCAGGGAGGTTGGCTATCGACAAGAATATTGTTGAGCTGAAGCTGCCATTCGCCCAGCTGGTAATGCTTTGTGTTCCCGATTGTCCCAGCCCTACGAACATGTTGGGGATCGTCACTCCAAGTCCGAAACCAATAACAATGTTCACCGGGACGATGACACTGTGAGTTATGCTGCCTGACTTGCCGGTTATCTTGATGTAGTACGTATCCGGAGGTATATTCGCGAACGCATTTACCGTCAGTGCTGAAGTTCCACTCCCGGTAATCGAGGTCGGGTTTAAGCTGGCGGTTAGGCCCGAGGGCAGGTTCGAGTACGACAAGGCAACAACCGAATTAAAGTTGCCTGCCGCCATAACGGAAATGATGGTGGTTCCTGAAGATTCCTGCGCCACTCCTAAGATCGAGACGGGTGCAGGAGCAAAGCTCCAGCTGCTCGGAGCCACAGTCAACACGACAGATGTGGTATTGGTCCGGCTGCCCGAAGTCCCGGTCACCGTGATGTTGTACGTACCTGGAGCTGTCGTCGGCGCAACGTTCAAGCTTAAGGTTGAAGTACCAGTTGTGGTAATCGAGCGGGGACTGAATTTGGCACGCACGCCCGTAGGCAGGTTGGATGCTGACAAAGTAACGGCCGTGCTGTAGCTGCCCGTCACCGTGCTGGTAATGGTTGTTGTTCCTGAGCTGCCCGGCGCCACGCTGACAACACCAGTGCCGCCCGTAGTAAGCGTGTAACCACCCGAAGTGGCTCCACTTAACGTCGCCGCAAAGATAAAGACGTAGCTGTTGTTCGGCAACGTCAAGCTCTTCACAGTCTTGCGTGAATCGAGCGCGAACGAATAGTGATTGATGGTGTTCCAGCTAGACCATATGACATCGGTGCTGACCATGTAGGGAGAAACAACGGCCACGTCCTCGCCCGAGTTGGTTGTGCAGCCTATTGGCGGGTAGCCTCCCGGGTTGTATGCGCTGCCTATGTTACTGAGACTCTGCGTGAACGTGTTGGAGGAACCGTTGGTGTAGTTCACAATGAACTGCTGCGATGACTGTGCGGGCGCTGCGATCCCCAGCAATTCCAGCCTGCTGTATGAGCCGGAAGGCAGGGTAATCGTTTGCCCTGTGCCGGCAACCACATCGTTCGTGTTGGCCGGACCAAGATCGAATTGTGTGCCACTGTAATTCAACCTTGTGACGCCATTTGGTTCGAGAACATCCGCCGGAAAGACATTACCACCTGTACCACTTGACCACAGGGTGCCTGATGATGGGATGGAGGACTGGTCAGCGACAGTATAAAACCCTGCCGCGTTGTAGTGGGAAGAGAGGTTCACCGGCGTACCCATGCCTCCGCTAAGCGCTGGGTTGACGACAAGAGGAATATATCCCGTTATTGTTGGGTAGCCTGCTGCCGTGCCTTCGACAATTCCGTTGGGCCAGTAGGCCCCCGTGCTGCAGGTCGTCCCGAAAAGCGTGGCATTATCGCTAACGTTTAACGTGACGTTGCTCTCCTCCCAATTGGCGGGCGTGTACGGCCACGTGGACCATGATGACAATGTGGCGGGGTTGAACGAAGCCGTTATGCCGCTAGGCATGGAGCTTACGGCCAGACTGACTGGCGCGTTGAATCCATTAAGGCCCCAGGCTGCGATCGGGAGACCTACCGTGCTTCCCTGGTTGACCGGGTATCCCATACCATAATACAAATTAAAACTCGGAAGATTTTTCATGCCCAGGTCCACAAAAGCCGGCAGATAGACGTTCACAAAAGCCGTTTGCGTCAGATTGCCGCTGGTACCTTGCACTGCGACCAGATAATTTCCTCCCTGAGTCACGCCCGACGTCGTCGTAACTGTCAGCGTGACACTGCCTCCGCATGAAACCGAAGAGGCGCTGAGGCTGGCCGTCATGCCAAAGGTCTCATCGTCGGTTCCACCCGCTCCCGCAATCACGGCCTTCAATTTGGCTGTCCCGGTAAAGCCATCCAGGCCCTTCAGGGTTATCGTGCTTGTTCCTGTTCCCCCCGGTGTGAGATTCAGCGCCGACGGAGACGAGGTCAACGAAAAGTTCGGGTTGGAAGTGTTGGGATAAAGCGTTGTGAAGATGGTCGGTCCGTTTGGAGTTCCCCACCCGCTCGCCAAGTCGTAGCCCGGTATGGCGGCGAAGCCCTGGTCCCCATTTGGCAAACAACTCGTATAAGGGGCGCAGGGCTGGCCATTATCGTTGTTGCCGGTGGTAATGTCGTGGAATGTGTTGGCGTAAGTGGCGCCCCCGGCTAGGCCCAGCGGGTAGATGACCGCGTTTATCGTGCCGATAGGGTGGTTGCTGCCGGAAGCGGTGGCGTTCTCGGCTGCCTGCTGGTTGATTAGTGCTGTAACACCAGCCCACGTCGGCGCCGCCTCGCTGGTTCCGGAGGTCGCGTCCGATGCGACATCAGGATAGTTACGCGAGATCAGACTGCCCTCGTTCGCCGAGGTGATCGCGGGTGCCTGGCTCCAGGGAAAGGGCGGATTTGTCGGAATTGGTATGCAGCCCTGCGGATCCATGTTGGCGGGATCATATCCTGTGCTGTCGAACCAGCCAACGGTCTCCGACTGCCAACTTCCATTGTTGTCCACGGTGAGAAGGGTTCCACCGACAGAGGTCACGTAAGGACTGTCGGTGGGCATACCGAAGTCCCCAAAATACGCCGCACCATCGCCCGTAGCCGAGTAATAAGTTTGGCCTTGGGCCGACATTTCTTCGCGTATCGGTTCGTTACCATCGTCCAGGTAACACCCCCCCCATCCATAGGATGAGCTGAATTGTTTGACAATATTGTCAGAGGCCGCCTGCGCCTCATAGTCGTATAAAATTACGGCTGCGGCGCCGGGCGCCATGTTTTGCGCCGCCAGAACATCCAGATTAACCTCCCCATTGGAACAAAACCAAGGAGCCGACACCCAATTAGGATCAGTAGCGTCGCAGATTCCCACATCCGAGAAAGCATTGACAATGGGGGGAACGTTGGCCTGCTGTTGGGAGGTGTTGTAATAGATGTAGATGTCAGAATAGAGATATTCCCCATCCACTAAGCCGACCGCTTGTCCGGAACCGGTGAGAGGTGTTTCGCCGGCGTAGCCCGAACGCAAGTAGTAGAACCACCCCTCGTTAGGGAGGGTCCCCATGTTTAAGTCGCTATGCACTCCGCTGCCGGTCGTTTCAGCGCCGGGCCTTTTTAGCCTGCCCTGCAAAATGTCATTGAGAATCCTCCTTTGCGCTGCCTTCTTCTCCGGAGTGGCGTACGGACGATGTGGCTGATCATAAGAACTCAGCCCTTTCACTCCCCATACCGGTATGCCCGCCTCTACTGTCGGCTCACTGTCCGGCGCATAATAAGTCCGGTTCTCCGTCGGGTGCTGGTACTGGTACAGGTGCACATTAAACGCGCGTTCGATGTCAGAAACTTTCCCGACTACTTCTATTTCCATACGGTTCCTATATGTGTGTGTCACTTGCAACCCGTATGATTGTGCGAAACCCTTTACCCGCTCATGATCCACCACGGTCGGTCCGAATCTATCGGTAAAGTCCTCAACGCTCAGATAATGGTGGTATTCCGGGCTAGCCGGATCATAGATTTGCTGTACCTGCCGGTCCAGTTCTTCCTTGTCCCCCACTGGCAGCATGATGGACAGCTTCATTTGCTGTGAGCCGAGTAGCCGGCTGATCGGCTGCGCACCTAGCGGTGCCGCTGCGCGCGTGTGTAAAGTCTGCCTGTCAGCGATGTAGGATGGTTGTTGTCCAAAAGAAATTACGGAACTAACCGTTACCACGGACAGCAGGATAACTAAGATACACAATGCTGAACGAATTGCATGGATCCTTGGTATTCGCATGAGCAGATCTCCTTACCGCACCTATGAGAGGAGCTAACTTTCCACTGTCCGATTAAGAACTACTCAAGCAACTGGGTGTAGCGTCGCCGGGGCGACTTCGATCGCAATCGAAACGCTTCCCAACTGCTGCGAGGAAGCCTTGACCATGACATTTCCGGATGTCTTGAGCGATTGCACCATTGCGACACACAGGCCATTGAACGCGCTTCGCCGACCTTCCGCGGGAGAGTCGGGCTTGTCCGGCTCGTGACAACTCGGATCGCCGTTACCCATCCCAATCAATCGGCCGGGGCCTGAGACATGGAAGCTAAGTTGGTTGGATGCAGTCGGTACAATGCGCCCCTGTGCGTCCACGATCTGAGCCGATACTACGGAAAGATCGGATCCATCGGCCGCGATGGTCTGCCGGTCAGCACGCAACAGGATTCGCGCCGGAGATCCCGTCGTCTCACGCTTATCTGTGAGCACGACACGACCCTGGCTTGATCCGCGCGCTTCCAGCAGCCCTGGGGCATATTTGACTTTCCATTCGAGGTGCGAATTCTTGCGCACACGCTTCGCTCCGAGACTCTTGCCATTCAAGAACAGGTCGACGCTTTCGAGATTCGTGTGACACCAAACGTCAATTTCCTGGCCTTCTTTTTCGGCCCAATTCCAGTGGGGAAAAAGGTGCAGCGCGGGTTGCGATCCCCACCAGGCTTGGTAATAGAAATAATTGTCTTTGGGAAAGCCGCAGGTATCCATCGCGCCAAAATGAGAGCTGATGCACGGCCAGCTATATGGACTAGGTTCGCCGCGATAGTCGAATCCCGTCCACACAAAGCCGCCAGCGAGAAACTTGCGTTCGGCAAAGAAGGTCCACCACTTTTCTGCGGTGGCGCCATAATCCGGGCAGTTCACGTCGTAAGCGCTTACATATCCCTTGCTGGTATCATCTGCATAAATTCCGCGAGTACAGTAAGTGCCGGCGGTTTCGGTTCCTATCGTTGGTAATGCCGGAAAGGTACGGTGAAAAGCATCCAGGTCTTCTCTTTGATAATTGAACCCTTGCACGTCCACGGCTCTGGGCACGCCCTTTCCATCGGAATACCCGCTGTCCATCGCGACCGTGATTGGACGGGATGGATCGAGACGACGTGCCAGTCCTCGCATTGATTCGACAATCCGACGGCCGTGCACGTTTCCCTGTACCGCCCATTCCTCATTTCCCAGCGACCACATGATTACGCTCGGATGATTCCGATCGCGCCGAATCATCCGCTCCAACTGGCTCAAGCCTTCCGGGGTGGAGCACATCATCCGTGTCTCATCCAACACCAGCATGCCCAGGCGATCGCACGCGTCGAGAAGCTCAGGAGTGGGAGGATTGTGCGATGTCCGATAGGCATTTGATCCCATCTCTTTGAGACGTTCCACACGGTAGTAATGCAGGCGATCCGGCAAGGCTGTGCCAACACCGGCGTGATCCTGGTGATTGCACGTGCCCTTGATTTTTACCGGCTTGTCATTGAGGAAAAATCCTGTGGCAGGATCGAAGCGAATGGAGCGAATGCCGAATGTAGTCTCCGTTTGGTCAACCAAATCGGCATCGGTGTGAACCTCTGTAATCAATCGGTAGAGGTTCGGTTCGTCCAACGACCACAGTTGAGGAGCATCGAGCGAGGTTTGTGATTCGAACTTGAAAGTCTCTCCTGCAGCGAGCGTTTCCAAATTGCTTTGAGTGGAACCAACGGTTTCTCCGGCAGCGTTGAGGACTCGAGAAATCACCCGGCACTTTCTTGCCTCAGTGCTTTCGTTCTGAATCTCCGAGCTGATCGACAGCAAAGCACGGCTATCCTGAAGTTCAGATCTCACAAACGCGCCCCACTGCGCCACATGTACCGGAGCCGTCTTGGTCAGCCAGACATGACGATAGATTCCGGCTCCTTCGTAGAACCATCCTTCCCCGAGTGTGGCGTCCACTCGAACCGTGAGCACATTCTTGCCGCCGAAATTGGCGAGGTCGGTGAGATCGAAGTGGAAGGGCGCATATCCGCTGAAGTTTTCTCCAATGTAGAAACCGTTGAAGATCACGATGGCATCGCGAAACACCCCATCGAACTCTACCGCAATGCGTTTTTCAGCATCCGTGCTCTCTAGATCGAAAACTCGCCGGTACCACCCAATGCTCGTTTCCGGATAATTTCTCCCGAGCGGCTTGCCGCCGTGCTCAGGCAGTTCGGGTGCGTTTTTGAACGGGAGTTCGACCGCCCAGTCGTGGGGAAGGTCGACTGTACGCCATGCGGAGTCATTAAATTCCAGTTGGCAAACGTCGGGGAAATCGCCGCACTTTGCAAATGTTAGTTCGCGTGCAGGAGCGCCGTACCCAAAGTCTTTCTCTGGATCAGTCGCATGACCGAGATGAAAGCGCCAACCGAAATCCAAAAGGAGCCGCTCGCGAGGCGATGACGAGTTTTTCGGAACAATGTGTTCTAGCTGGCGTGGAGAAGCTTCTGGCGACTGCGTTTGGGACGGATCGAAACCCTGCGTCGCCCACGGAAACGCGGCTGCACTGGCCGAAGCCGCCAAACCCGCTTTCAGAATTCCTCGACGCGTCCATTTCGGCATGATCTTCTCGGACTCGTGATTCTCTACTTCCTAACCTCAACTCAATGATCGTCGACGCCGAAACTCGTGATTTGCCGCTTCCGACTTAACTAGCATGGCGTTTCGCTTCCGGTTTCGGTGACACTCCTTCGCCCCACATTCCGGGTGGAGCCTAGCCGCCAATGCAAGAAGCCACAAGGCCGAATTGCTGGTCAACTGCCGGGCCGAACGTGTTTGAAGCTTCGTCGCCGAGTCTGAACCGACCTTCTTGCTTGCAGAGTGTGCAATCAAGCTGCCCCGCGGTTTCCTGTAACGCATGTCGCCCTCTTTGAACTCGGGCCGTGTGAAGACTACTGCTTGTTGCGGCGAGCGGAGATGACGCCAGCGAACTCCCGCCATCTTCGCGGAAAGGTGGTTTAGAGTCGCTAGAAGTCGAACTGCACTTTCATCGCCATGGTGCGGAAGCCGGCGTGGTTGCCTTCAAAAACGCCCTCGGAGCTGTTACAGGTAAAGTTGTTGAGG
>Ga0181524_10002955_pt1 | contig 16994 bp, 19 predicted proteins | sample PEATcosm2014_Bin_34_FD_119761 | JGI IMG/M metagenome (GOLD analysis project Ga0181524, IMG submission 119761) | Peatland microbial communities from MTU Mesocosm Facility, Houghton, MI, USA - PEATcosm2014_Bin05_60_metaG | ecosystem: Environmental > Terrestrial > Soil > Wetlands > Peat | place...
CGGTTGCCACGAAGGCGGCGGCGATTCCGCGGCCGACCTCGTCGATATTGGCGAGGTTCTTCATCACCTGCATCAATCCGAGCACGGCGCCGATGATGCCGATGGTGGGCGAGTACCCGCCGGCCGATTCGAATGCCTTGGCCTCTGCCTCGCCGCGCTGCTCCATCAGCTCGATTTCGAGGTCCATGATGCCGCGAATCTGGCTTAATTCCATGCCGTCCACGGCAAGGTTGAGCGCTTTGCGCAGGAACGGATCGGCGATCTTTTCGGCCTCCTGTTCCAGGGACACGATGCCCTGCTTGCGCGCTTGGGTGGCATAACCGATGATGCTGTCGATGGTTTGGGCCACTGGCGGGGCGTTATTCATGAAGATCGAGCCCAGTTTCTTGACGGCGCCCAGAACCACTGCGAGCGGTGTGGTGACGAGCACGGCTCCGATGGTGCCGCCGAAGACGATCATGGCAGCGGTAACCTGCTTCACGTCCTGGACTTTGCCGCCGTCGAGGATCAGGCCGCCGAGGATGCCTCCCACGGCGAGGATGATTCCACCGATGGAAGCGAAATCGGGACGAGAGCTAGTTTTCTTCTTCGCGTTGGCCATGGGACAGATCCTGAGACTTACGACCGCGCATCATGGGCGGTGAGGATAGGCATTGGGCTTCCGGTGGGAGACCGGCCAGGATGGACTGGCGGTACTGCCGGATGCGATCGACGATTTCTTCGGTGGATTCCAAAACCAGGATTTTTTGACCGGTCGTAAGGCTGATCACGGTGTCGGGGGTCGTCTCAATTTCCTCGATCAGGTCGCTGTTGAGGACAACCCGCGTGTGGTTGAGACGGGTGACTTGGATCATGACAGGCTCTCAAAGAGCACATCGGCGACCGGCCGGCGGATTTAGATGAATTCGTCGGGTCAAATTGGACGAAGGGCGGGGGGTGGAGCTGGGGGCGTCGAGATCCTGGTTAATTCTCTAGCAAATACTAGAAACGCGCCGCCGGGACGCCGATGTAAGAAGTGACATGGGAAATCGCAGGGATAGATGCGGGCAAGACATGGATCTGGCCGGGCAACGGGCCGGGGACTTGCTCCGGGCCTGGGTCTCCGGCGACGCCGGGCGCTTCCAGCACGAACTCGAATCGATCCTAAAGGACGCGACCAGCGCGTGCGACGCGGGGGAGGAAGAACGCAGGAATCTGTTGCGGGCGGTAGCCCTGCGCATGAAGAAGTGTCCCGATGTGTTTGGCTTGCCGCGAAAGGCCGGCATCGAGCTCTGCCTACACCTGTTGGGGCACCTAACGGAGGAAGCCGGCGGCAGAGAGCCAGAATGGGCGGGAAAGGCAAGATACGGAAGCCGGATCTCCGGCGGCAGAATTGGGAATAACCTTTGTTTGCGTCTGACGTATACGACAACGGGAGTAAGATCCGGGCTGCGGCTGGTCTAGCTTATACGGTTTCGCAATTACGGTTATGTAATCGGCGGCCGATGAATACGTTACTGGACCGCTGAAACGGTGTACTTAGGGCCGGCCTGCGCGCCAGGCGGCCGGGCTAACGCCCGGCTGGACCGATTGACAATCGGTCCGCAGGTTGCCAACCTGCCCCACAATAAATCGCTCGACCCATTTCCCTCCCGCGCCACGGTTACCCGTTAACCCATATAGCTGAACAGGTTTCTCTGTTGTTGAACCTGCGCTTCCACGGAGAGGGCGGCCTGTTCATCCAATTGCGCCTGGGTCAACTGAACCGAAACGGTGGGAATGTCGGCATCGCGCAAATTGCTGAGCTGGCTGGTGATCTGGGTTTGAAATTGGGTAGCCAGATTGGTGGCGGAGGTTAGGCGGTCTTGTGCCTCGCCATAAAAGGCCAGTTGCTGGTTGAGATAGGTGTCGGCCGATTGCAGATCGGTAGCGGCTTGGGTGATGCCGGCCTGGTCGTTGTTCTGGAGCGCGGTCAGGAGGTCAGTGACGGCGGCGAAGACGTTGCCGGTGGCAGGGGTGCCATCGGTGTTCTGCGGGTCGAAGATCTGCTGGGCCGTCTGGGCGACCGGAATCGAAGTGCCGTTGGTATCCACGATCACGCGCGTGGAAGACGCCGTAAACTGCTGCGTGACTCCATCCCCCGAGGCATTCAACGCATACATGGGGCTCGAAGGCTGATCTCCGCTGAAGATATAGCGCCCGTTCACCTGAGTCTGGCTGATGCCGACCAAGGTTTGGAGCAAGCCCTGGACCTGGGTGCCGAGGTTAGCGAGGTTCGCGGCGCCGATCGAGGTGCTGGCGCCCTCGGTTGCCACGGAAGTCGCGCTTTCGACCGCTTGGAGGGCGCTCGCCAGAGCGGAGTTGGCGGAGCTGACCTCGGCGCCGGCGGTCGACAGATTGGATTGAATCTGCTGGTTCTGGTTGAGATCGGCCTGGTATTGCAGGATCTCGGGGATGGCGGCGGGATCGTCGGACGGGGTCTGGACTCTGTACCCGGAAGTTACTTCGGATTGGGCCTGGTTGACCTCGTTCTCGGTGCGATTGAGGTTGGCCAGGTAGGACTGAGTTGCTCCGCTGATAGGAAACATAGAGTTGGCTCGATTATGCAAGAGGTTGGATCACCTGCATGAGGGATTCCGCAATGTTCTCCAGAGTAGTGAGAACCTGGGCTACCGACTGATAGGCGCGCTGGAACTCCATCACGTTGACGGCCTGCGCGTCGAGGGAAACGCCGGATGCGTTATTGACCGCGGTGGTGGCGGTGGCGACAACCTGCTGTTGGTTTTGCTGGTTGTCGGTTGCGGTGGAATTCTCCTGGCCCATAGCGGAAGCAATCTGGCCGAAGTATTGAGTCAGGCTGACGCCGCCGAGCGCGGGGAGGGCGGTATTTCCCAGCGCGGCCAGGGTATTGGCATTGCCGTTGGAATTACCGGAAGAATCCACGGGCGCCAACTGAGAGGTGGCGATGGAGGGGTTGACGGACAGGCTGGCAGCGGCGTTGGTGGCGTTGGTGGTGTCGTAGGTGAACAGAGCGGAGCCATTGGCGGCGCCGGCAGTGGTGGAGACAGTGCCGGATTGGAGAATCTGATTGACGGTGGAAGCGAGGGTAGAGGCGAATTGGTTCAGGGTTCCGGTCTGCTGGGAATCGCCGATGACGGACGCCAGCACGCGGTTGGCGCTATCGAGCAGACCGCCGAGCTGGCCGCCGGTGATCTGAGAGGTGATGTCGTCGCCCTGGGAATCGTAGATGTGGGCGGTGGGGGGAGAGGTGGGGTTGGCGGCATTGGCGTCCACCGAAAAACCGGCGCTGAGCGAGTACTGCTGGGTTCCCATCACCAGCGGCGAGCCGCCGCCTAACAACACCGTGACGGTGCCGTCGGACTGAGTCACGGTGGTGAAATTGGTGAGCTGCGAAAGGCTGTCGAGGGAGCTATAAAGTTGGGCCTCCGCGGCCGGATCCGGGGTGGTCTCCTTCAGCCGCTCGGCATTGTAGGACTGGATCTGGGAGGCGATGGTGTTGATCTGGGTTACGGTGGAGCTGATGGAAGTATCGGCTTGTTGCGCCTGTTTGGACAGAGAATTGAACAGGCTCTGGACGGCGGTGGCCACATTGCCGGCATCGTCGATGACGGTCTGGCCGGCGGTGGCGTCAGTCGGGGTGGTGCTCCAGGCTGAGAATGCCTGCAACAGGGAACTGAGCGCGGAAGCCACGCCGCTGGTGCTCGAAACGTCGAACAGGCTTTGGATCGAGCTGGTGGTTTGGGCCTGGGCGGTGTAGAAGCCGAGCGCCTGGGTCTGCTGTTGAAGCTGTTCCTCGGCGTATGGGTCGCGGGAATCGGAGAGGCCGCCCGAACTGACACCGCCGCTCAATCCATCGCTGACATTCAGGGGATCGGCTTCGAGTTTGAGTGTTTGCGTGGCGTAGCCCGGAGTAGACGAGTTATTGACGTTATTTTCGGTGACGCTTAAGGCCTGTTGGAAAACATCCAGGGCATTTCCGGACGACTGCATGATGGACTGCAGGGTTGACATGCGAGTTCACCCTTGCATGTCGTATGCCGAAGAGACCGAAGCCGGAATCGGGGCGCTACCCTTTGGGGAATATGCCACTGCCATGGCGCCGCAACGCGCGGCCAAGCCGCGCTGGACAGCGGCGCAGCCATCGACCAGGCGGAGAAGGGATGACACCTCGCGTTTGACGCGGGCAAGCTCGGAACCGAGCGGGACGGCTACCGCGCCGGGTTGGCGGCGGATCTGCTCCGCCCAAGCTTCGAATTCCGCGGACACGGCGCGCAGAATATCCAGAGCCTCACGCAGGCGGGCGAGATTCGCCGTCCGGCACGCTTCGCGCGCCTGACGGAGACGTTCCAGGGTGCGCTGGAGGGTTGGCGCGCCGCCGTTTGGGACGGGGTTCGGTGGCATCAGTCGTCGTTCTCCACCGGGCCGGAGGCGAGGGCGTGGGAGACCAATGCGTGGCTGAGCTGGACGGAGTCCACCGGATATTGGCCTTGGGCATAGACAGCGGCCAGATGGCTGACGCGCTCGGCCTGCTGGGTTTCGAGCGCGGAACTGGCGTTGGCGACGTTTTCCGACAGGGAGGAAATCTCAACCTGGTCGGCAGCGCTGCTACCGAGCCCCGAAGCCGGCGTAGCGGAGGAACCCGATTGCGTCAGATTAGTCTGGCTCGCCGCGGAGGTACTGGCGCCGGCAACGCCATCGTTCTGAAGTCGAATTCGCATAGGAAGCGCCTCGGCATGGTTCTCATGCGAGGCATTACTCCTTCTACTCAAAGGTGGCATGAACACGGTCCATGGCGCAATACGCAATAGGAAAAGGCCCTAATAATAACCGCGGTTATCTACTAAATCATACCCAAATACTGGGTAGAATCCCGAGACGCGTACTAGTTACACGTAGTACATGCAGTTGCAAAAGCTGTTGTGGTTGTCACGCGCTGACTCCGCATCCGCGCCTGGAGACCCGAACTGGTTCCAGGTTCCACCAACTTTCACGGTGGTAAATGCCGCGAGCACGCCAGAAGCCATTACGGCGTTGAGCAAGGACGACTTCGATTGTGTGCTGGTAACGGCCGATATGGCGGATGCCAGCCGTATAGAAGTATTGGAAGTGATCCACGGAATCGAACCCACGCTGGCGGTGGTCTTCTGGAATCCGGAACTAAGTCCGGCCCAAGGGGTTCGGCTATTTCGAGCCGGAGCGTACTTCTGTTTCGGGCAGCAGGACTCGGCGGAGGCGGTGCGCGACTGCGTGGAGACCGCGATGGAGGAAAAGCGCGGCCGCGAGAGCGTGGCGGGAGCGGAGCCGTGGCGTGCCTTCCTGGTGGGCGACAGCCGGGCGATGGAGACGGTGATTGAGACCATTCGGCTGATCGGGAACCGGCGCTGCACGGTATTGATCGGGGGCGAGACCGGGACGGGCAAGGAAGTAGCGGCCAGGGCACTGCACGCCGCCGGCCCGCGCGCGAACCATGCTTTCGTGGCCATCAATTGCAGCGCATTACCGGAGAACCTGCTGGAAGCCGAGCTTTTCGGCCATGTGAAGGGGGCTTTCACCGGCGCGATCCACGCGCGCATGGGGCGTTTTGAGCAGGCGCACAGGGGTACTCTATTGCTGGATGAGATCGGCGATATGCCGCTCGAATTGCAAACCAAGCTGCTGCGGGTGCTGCAGGACCGCGAAATTCAGCGGCTAGGCGGGTCGGAAAGCATCAAGGTGGACGTGCGGGTGATTGCAGCCACACACGCAAATCTTCTGGAGCGGGTGCAGCAGGGCCGTTTTCGGGAAGACCTGTATTACCGTTTGAACGTGGTCCCGTTGCAGATGCCGCCCCTGCGCAAGCGGGCGAGCGATATCGGACTGTTGGTGGAGCACTTCGTCAAGCAGATCTGCCAATCGGAAGGGATCTCCGTCAAGACGGTGACGCCTGAAGCGGTGGAACGGTTGCGGACGTGCCCGTGGCCGGGAAATGTGCGGCAACTGGAGAATGCCGTAGAGATGGCGGTAGCACTGAGCGGAGAGAGGAATACGCTCTTCGCCAGCGATTTCGGTTTGGGACCCGCGGTATCGGTCGAGCCGGAACCGGCCGAGTGCATACCGTTTCCCGTTCCGGAAGCCATGGATTTCGAGACCGCGGTGAGCAACTTTGAGCGAGGTATGCTGGAGCGCGCACTTATGACTACGGCGGGAAACAAGACCGCGGCCGCGGAGTTACTAGGACTCAAGCGGACCACGCTGATCATGAAACTGCGGAATTACGAAAGCCCCGCCCTTTACGCAGCACGGTAGGTACAGCCGGTGGCAAAAGTGGGGACAGTCCGCCGTTGCTAGAGCGCGCCGTACGTCCAGGATTTCGAGTACTATCTATTCGTCGAACTGGACGGCTTCCGAGCAACCGTGGCTGCGTTGATGAGCTCGAAAATCCTCGCGTGCCGCGCGCAGCTTGAGCCGGATCTCATTCCATAAATTCCAGTAAGGCTCCGCCTCATCGATATGGCTGGTTCGATACGCCGATAGAAAGCGCGAATGCGCCCGGTCGTACTCGTCCAGCGCGTCCAGATACCTCAGCAGCAGGCGTTTGGAATCCTCGCACATGGCGGTAAGCACACAGTCTAATGAAATGCCGGTGGAGCTAGCTCGAATCCGAGTTACTTGGTGGATCTATTAGATTCGAAGCTCCGAGAAACGTCAATATGTTTTCCGTACCGCTTACCTCCGGTACGAACGTTTACCGGCGTACTAATGGTTTCCGAGTCATGGCGCGGTTTGGTTGGAGTCATCCGGCACGAGACGAGAAGTTGTATCCAGGCGATCGAGCGGGCTCGCGACTTCGGTGATCTTGATGGCGTAATTGCCTTGTACCGAAACCACGTGGCCGAAGGCGACGACCCGGCCGTTCACTCGCACTTCGACGGGGTCGTCCAGCGCACGATTGAATTCGATCAGCGAGCCGCCTTCGAGGGCCATCACTTCACCAAGCGGTAGGCGGGCGCCGCCGAAACGCAGACTGACGGGCAATTCGATGTCGAGAAGCACGCCCAGGTCGGGATTGGAGACTGGGAGGCGGCCGGGCTGGGAATTCCGACTCACGACGCTATCTTTCTGGCGGGCTGGGACAGCCAGACGCGCTCCAGGTGACTGCGGAGCCTCAAAATGGCTTGGGTACGCAGTTGCGCCACGCGGGAAAGATGCATGCCGACGATTTCGGAGATTTCCCGCAGAGTCAGCTCTTCGAAGTAATACAAGTGCAGCACGGTGCGTTCGATCTTGGGCATTCGATCGATGGCGAGGATGAGCAGGCGCTCCAGCTCCGAGCGCTCCACGATTCGCGAGGGGATGGATTCCGGGTCGCCGGAGATGAAATTCAGCAATTGCTGTCCACCGTCTTCGCCGGCGCTTTCCAGGCGTTCCAGCTCGACCGATTGGACCTCGCCGAGCCACCGCTGGTAGTTCTCGAGGGAGACGCCCAGCTCGGCGGCGATCTCGTCTTCGGTGCCCTCGCGTCCGGCTCGCTGATTGACCCGATGAATGGCGGCTTCGATCATTTTGGATTTTTTGCGCAGTTCACGGGGGGCCCAGTCCATGTCGCGCAGGCCGTCCAGAATGGCGAAGCGGATCTTGCGCTCGGCATAGGTCTTAAGCTGGACGTTGAGGGAGGGATCGAAGTTATCGATGGCGGCGAGCAGACCGACGACGCCGGTGGATACCAGGTCGTCCAGGCTGATATAGTCCGGCAGGCGGTCGTGGATTCGCTTGGCGATCAGGCGTACCTGTGGGAGGTGCTGCAGCACCAGGGCTTCGCGCCGAAGTGCGACGTCCGCTTCCAGGGCGGGTTGATATCCATAATTGCCGGTGGCCATGGGACCTTGGTTACGCGCTCGTTAGCCGGCGTTGCTCGGACAACGCTAATGACGGCATTGGCGGCATCGATCAAGCGACCGCCGCTAGTGTGTAGGGCAATTGCCTTACCAATGATCGGGCGATGGCGGCTTTGTCGGCCGGCTCGAGATCTTCGGGGACGGACTGGCCGGCGGCTAGAAAGGAGAGCGGCAGGTTGCGGCGCGCCGCGACGCAAAACACAGAGGCCATGGAAGATGTCTCATCGAGCCTGGTGAAGATCAGTTTCGAGGAGCGGAACGAGCTGTAGAGCGCCGCGGCGCGGTAAAGGTCGGTAAGGCGCATGGATGCCGTCAAAACCAAGTGGGTGTCAATCTCTTGACGGCGGCTGAGGTACGCCGCGAGGCCGGAACCGCCGTCCTGCAGCATGCGGGCGCTCGATCCCGGGGTGTCGATCAGGACCAGGGCATCGGCCGGAGCAGCGGCGATGGCTTGGGCGAGATCGGCGATACCGTCGGCGGCCTCAAAGGGCATCTGGAACGCGGCGGCAAAGGAGTGGAGCTGCTCGGCGCCGCCGATTCGTTGCGTATCCGCGGAAATCAGGCGCACGGGGCGCCCGGCGGCCAGGCCGTGGGTTACGGCCAGTTTGACCAAAGTGGTGGTCTTGCCGGACCCGGGAGGGCCAACCAGCGCGGTGACGCGGCCGAGCTGTGGTGCAACCGAAAAGCGACTGGCCAGCTCTTCCTCGGTCTTGCTCCACAGGACGCGGGAAGCCGCTTCCGGAAGCAAATGTGGCATACCGGCGCGGCGCGCCAACGGCGGGACGGTTCGGCGCCGCGCGGCCGCTTCGATTTCCTCCGCCAGAGCGATTTCTATGCCGGCGTCTACCAGCCATTCGCCGACCTCATGGCGCGGCTGGGGACTAGCGGAAGCGGGCGCCGCCGCGGGTCGCTTGGGGCTGTTCCGCAGGTTGTAGACTTCCCTCAAGCGTCTTAGGCCTCGATAGACTCCCTGCAAGCGGGCCTCGGCGTTGGGCAGCTTGCTATCGAACTCGGAAGGCGCGGGCGGAACGGTTTGAGATTCGGGTACCGATTGGCTGGCGACCGGGGACGAGGTCTCGGTGGCTTCTCCGGAATCGCCCGAGGGAGACTCAGCGACGCCGAACACCACTTCAAAGGCGCCGAGATGGCGCGCTTCGGGCAGCGTTTCGCGCGAGTCGAGCAGCAGGGCGTCAGGGCCCATTTCCCGGCCGGCCTGCTCCATGGCCGCCTGGAACGACGGGGCGAAGAACGACTTCACGTAATTACGGGGCTTGTCATTACTCGGCATGTTATTGAATCACTCCCAGCGATACGATTTTGACTTCCATGGGCAGCTCATTATGGGCGATGAAAAACAGGTTGCGGATACTCGGCTCGACCATTTGGCGCAGGAAATAGCGGGAGCCGGAGCTGACCACGGCAACCACCGGCGTCTCCGGGTTGCCAACCTTCTGGGTAATCCTCTGCAAAAGGTCGCGGATGGCCGAGGGAGAGAGGCTGGCATGGCTATTCTGTTCTCCGTGTTGCACGCTCGATTCCACCATCTGCTCCAGCGCCGGGTCGAGCAGGTAGGCGGGCAACTCGCCGTTGGCGCCCAGGTACGGTTTCACCAAGGTGCGGCGGAGGGTCTGGCGCACGTACTCAGTGAGCAGAACGGCATTCCGGGTGGTGACAGCGGCTTCGGTCAGGGCTTCCACGATGGTCACGGCATCGCGAATCGTTACGCGCTCGCGCAGCAGGTTTTGCAGAACGCGCTGCACGGTCGCCAGGGGCAGCAGTTTCGGGATCAGTTCTTCGACCAGCTTGGGCTGCTCGACGGAGACGCGGTCCAGGAACCGTTTGGAATCGCCGCGGGAGAACAACTCCTGGGAATAGCGGCGCACCAGTTCGGTGAGATGCGTGCCGAGGACGCTGACGGCATCGACCACGGTGCATCCGGCGCGGCGGGCGGCATCGGCCTGATCGCCCGGAACCCACCAACCGATCATGCCAAAGGCCGGCTCCCTGGTCTCTTTGCCTCCCGGAGGGGGCGGAATCTTGCCGGCGGGAATGGCCAGCTCGCAGCCCGCCAGCAATTCATAGCGCGCGATTTCCGCGCCCTTGAGCGAGATGACGTACTCGTTGACCTTGAGCGCCACGTTGTCGACCACGCGCACCGGCCCGAGCACGAAACCCAATTCGGTGGCCAGTTGGCGGCGAATGGCGGCGATACGCTTGATGAGCGGCGATTCCTGGCCGCCGGCCACGAATTTGACCAGGCCGAGGCCCATTTCGATGGCGAGGGGTTCGACTTTGAGCAGACTATCGACATTCTCCTTGGCCGTGGCGGGCTTAGGCGCGGCTTGGGCCTTTTGCAAAGCGAGCTGTCTGCCGCGCAGGCGCCAGGCGGCGGTTCCGATGCCGGAGCCCATGACCAGGAACGGAACGGTGGGCAGGCCGGGAAACAACGAGAGGACGATCAAAACGCCGCCGGCCAGGAACAGCGGCTGCGGGTTGCCGAATAACTCTTTGGCGAAGTCGGTGCCGAGGCGCTCATCGGAGCTGGCGCGGGTCACGATCAAGCCGCCGGAGATGGAGATCATCAAAGCGGGGATGACGGTAACCAGGCCGTCGCCGATGGTCAGGATGGTATAGGTCTCGATGGCGTGCTGCAAATCCATGCCGTGCTGCAGTACGCCGATCAGGAATCCGGCGATGATGTTGATGCCGGTGATCAGGATGGCGGCCACGGCGTCGCGCTGGGTGAAGCGCGAAGCGCCATCCATGGCGCCATAGAATTCGGCTTCCCGGGCCAGGTTCTTGCGCCGCGCGCGGGCTTCGTTTTCGTCGATCAGTCCGGAGCTCAAATCGGAGTCGATGGACATCTGCTTGCCCGGCAGGGCATCCAGGGTGAAGCGCGCGGTGACTTCGGAAATGCGCACCGCGCCATGGTTGATGACCACGTATTGAATGGCGATCAGGACCAGGAAGATCACGGCGCCGATGATGTAGTTGCCGCCCACCACGAAGTTGCCGAAGGCTTGAATGACCTCGCCGGCCGCGCCGGTGCCCGTGTTTCCGTTCATCAGGATGAGGCGGGTGGAGGATATGTTCAAAGCCAGGCGAAAGAGGGTGAGCAGGAGCAAAGTGGTGGGGAATACGCTGAACTCCACCGGCTTGCGGATGTACATGGCCACCATCATCACCACCACGGACATCATGATGTCGGTGACGATGAGCACATCCAGCACGAAGCGGGGCATGGGAGTAATGAGGGCGATGACGATCCCCAGAACGGCTATGGGCACCCCCAGTTCTTTCCAGTTGGCGGCGACCAGCCCCGGAATTTGCTTCCAGGGGGCGGGCGCCGCTATCGCTCGTGATTGTGCCAAGTTCGGTTGCTCCTGAGACTCGTTGCTATTCAGTTATCAGTTATCAGTCATCAGTTATCAGTTATCAGTTGTCAGTTGTCAGTTTTCAGCCAGAACGGTTGCGCTGACCGCTGAATGCCGATCGCTGAACGCTCTTCATGCAGTCCGCCTTCCATTCATCAGCTTGAAGACGTAGGCGAGGACCTCGGCCACGGCACGATAGAAATCGGCTGGAATTTCCTGGCCGATTTCGACGGCTTTGTACAGGGCCTGCGCCAGCGGCGGATTTTCGATCAAAGGCACCTGGTGGTCGATGGCTTTCTGGCGGATGCGTAGCGCCAGATAATTTCGGCCCTTGGCGACCACTCTGGGGGCGCCGGGCGAGTTCAGGTCGTACTTCAGGGCCACGGCGTAGTGGGTGGGATTGACGATTACGGCGGTGGCGTTGGGCACCTCGTGCATCATGCGGCGGCGCGCAAAGTCGCGGCGCAGCTTGCGGATGCGCTGCTTCATGAGCGGGTTGCCTTCCACCTCTTTGAATTCGTCGCGGATTTCCTGCTTGCTCATTTTCAGATCCTGCTGGTAGCGGCGTTTCTGGCGCACCAGGTCCACCGCGCCGAAGACCACGAAGACAAACGAAGCCTTCCATAGAAGGGCTTGAATGGAGCCGGCGACGTGGGCTGCGCCGAACGGCACGCTGCCGAGGGGGAGGGAGAGAAAACCCTGGAAGTCGTCTTTCACCAGGAAGTACACGGCGGCTCCGAATGCCGGGATCATGATGGCGGCCTGCAGCAGAGCCGGCAGGTTCTGGCGCGGCATTTGCTTCAGCTTGGTTACGGGGTTCAGGCGCTCGAAGCTGGGCGCCAACTTTTTCACGCTGATTCCCATGCGCGTGACGCCGAGCTGCACCGCGATGGTGATGCCAATCAGGACCGCTCCGAGCACGGCGAGGGGCATCATGGTGTGCGCCAGCAAATCCAGGCTGAGAGAGACGATCTCGGCGGAGCCGAGGCGGGGGTCGAGCGCGTGCTGAAACAATACCGCCATGCTTGTGCGTATGGCTCCGATCCAATCCATGCCCCAGACATGGATGAGAGCGACAAAAGCCAGAAACTGCAGGGCGCCGACGAAAGTCCGGGCGGTAGGGAAATTGCCCTCTTCACGGGCTTTCTTGATGCGCCGCTGGGTGGGCTGCTCGGTTTTTTGGCTGGTGTCGGCCATCGGCTACCGTGCGATCAAGGTTTGGGCGGCGCGCAAGGTGGCGTCGGCGCCGGCGCGGATGAGCACCGGGAAAAGCAAGGCCAGCCATCCGAGCAGGGCCAGGCCCACGATCATCTTCACCGGGAAGGCTATCGTGATGAGGTGCAGTTGGGCGTTGACCCTTCCCAGTAGCGCCAGCGAAATGTCGATCATGGCCAGGACCGCGATGACGGGGAGGGCCAGGCGAAGTCCGGTGGCGAACATGTTCGAGCCCAAAGCCAGCACCTGGCCGGCGGCGGCGCGGCCGACGGCGAAAGAACCGGCCGGGCAGGTTTCCAGGCTGCGCGCGAAGATGCGCAGGATCTCGCGGTCGAGCCCGCTGGCGAAGAACAACAAACCGGCCGCGACCTGAGCGAAGACAATCAAAATGGAGGAGTCCACCTGGGTGTTGGGATCGATGGTGCTCGCGAACCCGTAGCCCATTTGCAAGCCCATTGCCTGCGCCCCCACGGAGAAGGCTTCGGTGAGAAATGCGACCGACAATCCGATGCCGACTCCCAACGCGGTCTCCACCAGAATCCAAAGAACGAACAGCCCCGCCGAGGGATTCTGGGCCACATGCGGCCATTCGGGAAACAGGGCGATGGCGATGCCCAGAGACAGGATGATTCGAGCGGGGCTGAGTACGCTGGTTACGCCGGGCAGAGGCACGAACACGAAAACCCCGCTCACGCGGACCAGAGTGAGCAGAAATCCCAGCAGAGTGGAGGTGGAGAGCACCAGTTCACCGCGCATAGCGGCTGAGGTCTCCCAGGGTGGCGACGGTATAGACCGTGATCTTATTGAGCATCCACGGCAGCGAAACCATCAGCGCCGCCAGGAAGGCGAGCAGGCGAGGAATGGCGCTGAAGGCGTTGTCCTGAATGGAAGTGAGGATCTGAACGAGACTCATCACAATCCCGGCCACGAACCCCACCGCCAGCAGAGGCGCGCTGATCCAAAAGGCAGTCATAATCGCCTGCCGAACGATCTGAATGGCAAATTCCGGCGTCATGCGTAGAAACCTTTCATCAAGGAACCGATCACCAGGTTCCAGCCGTCGGCCAGAACGAACAGCAGGATCTTGAAGGGCGCGGAGATCATCACCGGCGGCAACTGCACCATGCCGATGGAGAGGGTGACGGAGGCCACCACCAGATCGATGATCAGAAACGGGAGGAAGAGGATGGCGCCGATCTGAAACCCGGCTTTCAACTCGGACAGAATGTAGGCCGGAATGAGGATTTTCAGGTCCAGGTCGGCGGCGGTGCGGGGTTGCGGGGCGTGCGAAATCTCGACGAAAAGTTTGACGTCCTTCTCGCGCGCGAAGCGTGTCAGGAACGCCTTCAGCGGCTTGGCGCCGGCTTCGAAGGCTTGGCCGGCGGAGAGCTGGTTATTCTGCATCGGCTCCCACCCCTGGTGATACATATCAACGGCCACCGGCGAAATGATCAGGATCGTCAGAAAGAGGGCGATTCCCACCAGCACCTGGTTGGATGGCGTGGTCTGGGTGCCCAGCGCCTGGCGCAAGAAATGAAGCACGATGGCGATGCGGAGGAACGGGGTGATCGACATGATCACCGCGGGCAGCAGGGTGAGCAGCGTCAGCAGGATGACAATCTGCATGGGGACGCCGAGCGACGAGCCGCTTTGGTCCATGTTCATGCCCAGCAGAGAGGACTGCGCGGGGGCGGCCGGCGTTGGCCACGCCGCGGCAAGCAGGAGAACAAGAAAGCGGGCGGAGCCTGAACTGGTCCGCGTTATGATTCGCGACATGGTTGGTGTCATGGGTTGTCCGTGCGGTGGCTGGCCGGCAGGATCTCCCGAGTGTCCCCGCTCACGCCGTTGTCGAGCAGGGAGCAGCCGCCCGGCGAAACGGCGATGAGCAGGGTTCGTCCGGCAACGCTAACCAGATGAAGGGAATGTTGCGCGGTCAGCGGCAGGCGTTCGATCGATTGCATTTGGCGGTTCGCCAGACGGCCAAAGCCTCGGCCGGCAAAACTGGCTGCTCCTTTGCCGCGGAGCCAGTACAACGTGCCGGCGAGCAGGCCGAGCACGAACAGGACCGTTACCACCTGTTGAATTGCTTCCATTGGGATTCGCTCCCGGCAATCGGCCATCGGCTGAGCGCGGCCGGTTGCCGAAGGCCGGCCGCTCGAAACTCGATGGGCGTTTGCCGGCCGTTCGGTTGCTACGATCGGATCAGATTCGCCGTATCCTGCATCAACTGGTCGGAGATGGTGATCACCTTGGACGCCGCCTGATAGCTGTTCTGATAGGCCAGCAGATTGGTGAATTCGGTTGCCATGTCGACCGTGGAGCTTTCGAGCGATTCGCCTTCGATCTTTCCCAACGAGCCCGAGCCGGCCACTCCCAGAACCGGCGCGGCGGTGGCGCCGGACACTTGCAGATCGTTGTTGCCCACCTGGTTCAGAGTGTTGGGATTGGCAATACTGGCCAGCGCCAGTTGCGCGACGGTAACATTCTGGCCGTTCGAATACGAGGCTGAGACGATACCGCCGGCGCCTATAGTCATACCCGTGAGCTCGCCCGCCGCAAAACCGTCTTGCGAGGTGCTGTTGACCGCGGAAGCGGCGGCGTATTGGGTGATCTGGGGGGTTCCGACGGTGTTGTAGAGGTTCCAATTCACACTCAAGTCGGCGGCGCCATCGGCCAGGCCGGTAACTGAGAGAGTGATGGGGCTGCCCGCCGCCGGGTCGGTGAGTTTCCCGCTACTGCTGAAAGTGAGTGTGCCGGTAGTGACGGAGGTGGTGGTGCCCGGCGCGCCTCCGCCGGCAAGCGCCGAATTCGGAATGGTTACGGTGTAGTCCCAAGTGTTGGCCGTGGTGGTGTCCTGGGTGAAGCTCACGGTCAGCATCTGCGCGTTTCCCAGCGAATCGTAAACCTGGATCGGGGCGTTAAAGGTGTTGGCTGTGCCCGAAGAGGTGGCGTCCAGGTTCACGTTCAGGCTCAAGTTGGCCGTTGCCGTAGCCGCGCTGGTGGAGTCGGTGGCAACCTGGATGGCGCTGGTGGGGCCGCTGGCGGTTACCAGGCCGCCGTCGGCCAGCCAGCCCTGCACGTAGTTTCCGTTGGCGTCCACCAGGTAACCGCTGGCGTTGGTTTGGAAGGAACCGTCGCGGGTGTAGAGGGTCTGATTGGCGGCATTGTTGAGCACGAAGAATCCGTTGCCCTCAATCGCGGCGTCGGTGGAGACGGCAGTGCTGGTGATCGCGCCTTGCGTGTAGTTGGTTTCGGTGGATATGGGCAGCACGCCTTCGCCGACCTGCGACCCTTCGGCGACGCCGCCCAGCGACTCCGCCATCATGTCGGCGAAGCTAACCTGAGTGGCTTTGAATCCGGTAGTGTCGAGATTGGCAAGGTTGTTGCCCGTGACGTCGAGGGCGGCCGTGTCGGCCGTCAGTGCGGAAAGCGCTGCGGTAAATGCGGGAAACATGGCGTATCGGTTCTCCTAAATAATTCCTTCTACTAAGACCCTGAAGTCGAATTGCTGCCGGATGTCGAGGAGTCCGCGCTGGCAGCCGCGGCGGCTTGAGAGTGGTAGTTCTCGATGTCCGACCGGATTCCCATCACCTGTTCGAGCTCACTGAACTGTGCCAATTGCGAAACGAACTGGGTGCTATCGGCGGGATTCAGCGGGTCCTGGTTTTTCAACTGCGCTACCAGCAACTGCAAAAACATCTGCTCGGTGGGCGGAGCTGTCAAACTATTGGAGTTGGAGTTCGAGTTCGAGTTCGACCCGGACGAAGAGCCCAGCGGGTTAATTCCGGATGCCATAAGGTTCTCCTGTTGGATTCTGGTTGTTGAGGCGCGCTTCCAACTCGTCTACCCAAGCTGGGCGGCGCGACGGATTCTGTTGTCTTTGGCCGCTCTCCTGGCGCGAGCCGCCGTTGCCCGGCTGCGAATCGTCGCGCTGGGAGTTCTCCGAAGAGTTTTTGGTTTCGAGCACGGCGCCCGAGTGAGAGTCGGGGCCGCCGGGCCGCCATGCCTCGGCGTGATACCCGCTCTCCTGCAACCGGCCCACCAGATCCGACAGGCCCTGTTGCAGTCCGTGAGAAAGATCCGAATCGCCGGTGCGGACGGCCACTTGCAACTCACCGGGTTGATGCACCATGCGGATTTCTACTTTCTGCGCGCCAGGCGCTCCGACCTGAAGCGAGATGTTCTGCAGGGGCGCGGCCGCGGGTTTGGGGACTACTGGAGCGGTCGCTTCCACCGGTCGTGAGGAGAGCGTCGCCGCGGTCTGAGGCGTGGCAGCGGTTGGGTCGTTTTGGCGGAAGGCCGGGACCGGTGCAGCGGCGAGCGACGCGGCAGCGCTGGAGGAAGCCGCTGCCGGCGCGGCGTCCGGCGTATTGGGCGCGGCGCCCGAAGCATTCGCGTGGGACGAGGATGGGGCGGGCGAAGATCCGGTGGGTGCAGATCCGGTTGGCGAGAATGCACTCGAAGAGGATGCCTTGGAAAAGGGTGCAGTGGAGGAGGGCGGGTTGGAAGGGGATGAGGTGGCAGGCGAAAC
>Ga0181524_10002956_pt1 | contig 16990 bp, 16 predicted proteins | sample PEATcosm2014_Bin_34_FD_119761 | JGI IMG/M metagenome (GOLD analysis project Ga0181524, IMG submission 119761) | Peatland microbial communities from MTU Mesocosm Facility, Houghton, MI, USA - PEATcosm2014_Bin05_60_metaG | ecosystem: Environmental > Terrestrial > Soil > Wetlands > Peat | place...
CATGCCCGCTGCCTCCGACGACCTCATCGCCTATCTCGACTCGCTCGGCATCGCCACGGCGACGGTCGAGCACCCGCCGCTGCACACGGTCGAGGAGTCGCAGGCGCTGCGCGGCGACATCCCCGGCGGGCACGTCAAGAACCTGTTCGTCAAGGATAAGAAGAGCCGGCTGTTCCTCCTGGTGCTCGGCGAGGAGACGCCGGTCGACCTGAAGCGGGTGCACGAAAGAATCGGCGCCCAGGGGCGTGTCTCCTTTGGCTCGGCCGAGCTCCTGGAGGAGGTCTGGGGCGTCAAGCCGGGGGCGGTGACGCCGTTCGGCGCGATCAACGACGCCTCGGGCCGCGTCACCGTCGTGCTCGACGCGACGATGATGCGCTGCGCGCGGCTCAATTTTCACCCCCTCGTCAACACCCGCACGACGGGCCTCGCCAGCGCCGACCTGATAAAGTTCCTGCGGGCGACCGGTCACGAGCCGATGGTCGTCGAACTCGGCCGAGAGGGCGTCGGCGTTGAATAATGGCGCCCGCGGCGCCATTTAGGCGGCGGGAAGCCCCTCGGGGCGCTTTGGAGGCAGGAACAATGGCGAGCGGCAATGGCGCGGGAGCGCCCGCGAACCCGGTGAAGGACGTCACCACGGCTTCGTTCAAGGCGGACGTGATCGCCGCCTCGGCGCGCCAGCCGGTGCTCGTCGACTTCTGGGCGCCGTGGTGCGGCCCGTGCAAGCAGTTGGGGCCGGTGCTGGAAAAGGCCGTCGCCGACGCCAAGGGCAAGGTGGCGCTGGTCAAGATGAACATCGACGATCACCCGCAGATCCCCGGTCAGCTCGGCATCCAATCCATCCCCGCGGTGATCGCCTTCGACAAGGGCCAGCCGATCGACGGCTTCATGGGCGCGCTTCCCGAGAGCCAGGTGCGCGGCTTCATCGAGCGTCTGGTCGGGCCGCTCAGCGCCGCGGCCGACGAGCTTCTGGCGCAGGCCGAAGCGGCCCTCGGCAAGGGCGACGCGGCAGGCGCGGCCGCGCTCTACGCGCGCGTCCTCACCGAGGACGAAACCAACCCCAAGGCGATCGCCGGCCTCGCCAAGCTGCACGTCGAAGCGGGCGACCTCGATCAGGCCAAGGCGGTGCTGTCGATGGCCGCGCCGCCGCCGGCCGGCAAGGATCAGGACCCGGCCCTCGCCGCGGCCTGGGCGGCCGTTCACGTCGCCGAGCAGGCCGCCGCGGTCGGCGATCTCGCGCCGCTGGAAAAGGCGCTCGCCGAAAATCCCGACGACCATCAGGCCCGTTTCGACCTCGCCCTGGCGCTCAACGCCAAGGGTCGGCGCGACGAGGCCGCCGATAGTCTGCTGGCGATCATCAAGCGCGACCGCAAATGGAACGAGGAGGCGGCGCGCAAGCAGCTTCTGCAATTCTTCGAGGCGTGGGGCCTGATGGACCCGGCGGCGGTGACGGCGCGGCGCAAATTGTCGGCGATCCTGTTCTGATCGGCGTTTGAAAAACGCGCCGCATTCGAGTCGAGGTCCATGAAGCTCAACAGGAATTATCGCCGGCCGAAGGAAATGCCGCGCTTGATGCCGGTGTTTCCGCTGGCCGGCGCGCTGCTGCTGCCGCGCCGGCCGATCCAGCTCACCATCTTCGAGCCGCGCTATCTCGCCATGCTCGACGACGCCCTCACCGGCGAGCGCCTGATCGGCATGATCCAGCCGAGCGCCGGCGACGAGGCCGAGGAGCCGGCGCCCGAGCTCTATCCCATCGGCTGCGCCGGGCGCATCGTGCAATACGCCGAAATCGGCGACGACCGCTGCTTCCTCACCTTGATGGGCGTGGCGCGCTTCCGCGTCGCCAAGGAACAGACGACGCCGACGCCGTATCGACTGGTGCGCCCCGACTTTTCCGACTTCGCCGACGATTTTCGCGAGGGCCTCGGCGAAGGCGCCGTCGACCGCAACGGCCTCATCGAGGCGCTCAGGGCGTTCGCCGAGGCCAACCGGATCAAGATCGACTGGGAGGACGTCGACAAGGCCTCGAACGAAACCCTGGTCAACGGCCTGGCGATGCTCAGCCCCTACGGCGCCAAGGAGAAACAGGCGCTGCTGGAAGCAGCGGACCTCAAGTCGCGCGCCGATATCCTGGTGGCGATTTCGCAGATGGAGCTGGCGCGCAGCGCCGACGCGTCGATTCAGTTGCATTGAGACGCGCGACCAATTTCCGGAACTCGTCATGGTCGGGCTCGTCCCGGCCAAGACGGCGGTTGGTATTTCGGGGCGCTCGGGTATGAACCGCCCTACCCGCCCACCGGCAGGCGGATGACGAACTCGGCGCCGCCCTCCGGCCGGTTCGTCGCCGTGATCGCGCCGCCGTATTCGCGGACGATGGAAAAGCTGATCCACAGGCCGAGGCCGGTGCCCTCGCCGACCGCCTTGGTGGTGAAGAAGGGCTCGAATATCTTGTCGATGTCCTTCTCGGCGATCCCGGCGCCGTTGTCGGCGACGACGATCTCGGCGGCGCCGTCCCTTCGCTTCAGGGAAACGAAGATGCGGCCGTCGGCGCGGTCTTTCACCGCGTAGAGCGCGTTGTCGATGAGATTGACGATCACCTGGTGGATCTGACCCTCATGCGCGACGATGGTCGCGTCCGAAGCGCTGTCGATCGAGATCTCGGCCTTGGCGGCCTTGCTGCGCGCAGTCAGGGAGACGGCCGCGCGCAGCACCTTGTCGAGATCGAGCCGCTGCTTGTCGCTCGTCTTGGAGAACGAGAGGCGGCGCAGATTCTTGACGATCTCGGTGACGCGCGTCGCCCCTTCCATCGTGCCTTCGAGCAGCGGCTGGTAGTCGGCGACGATCGAATCGATCTTCAGGCCGGCGCGCAGCGACTCCCTCGTCGCCGCCGGCGCATCGGCGTGAATGGCGTCGAGATAGGCGAGCAGGCTCTTCTGGTAGCGCTCGAGCGCGAAGATGTTGGCGTAGATGAAGCTGATGGGATTGTTGAGTTCGTGGGCGACGCCCGCCACCAGCCGGCCCAGGCTCGCCATCTTCTCCTGCTCGATCAGCCGGTTCTGCGCCTGCTGCAGATCGACGTGCGCTTCGTGCAGCGCCTGATAGGCGCGGCGCAATTCGCTGATCGGCCGACCCGACAGCACCGCCCCGATGCGGCGCCGATCGGCGGTGAACTGCGCCGAGCAGCGCACCGCCAGGGATTCCTCCTCGCCACTGGCGGCGCGAAAGCGCAAATCGACTTCCTGCACCTTGCCCTCGCGGCCCGAGGCGAGAAGCTGGGCGAGCCTGCCCTGATCGGCCTCGACGACGAATTCGCCGATCCTCGCCCCGACGAGTTCGTCTTCGGCGCGGCCGACCAGGCGCATGAAGGCCGCGTTCACCTGGCGGATGACCGCCTTCTCGCTGACGACGATCAGGATGTCGGAAACCGAGGCGATGACGCTCGAAATGAACGCCTGCGCCTCCTCGAGCTCGGCGTTCTTGCGCTCCAGGTCCGTTTCGTTGCGCAGCAGTTCGGAATAGACTTCGTCCATGCGGCGGATGACGTCGATCCACATGGATTCGCTGACGCCGTCGAACGAAAGGTCGCTTCCCCCCGTCACTCTCGCGATCAGGCCGGGATGGCCCGGTTCATTCCTCGAAGTCATGAACGCCGCGCCTGAGATTGTAGCGCTCGATCTTGCTCCTCAATCCCACCCGCGACAAGCCCAGCTCGTCGGCCGCGCGGCTGATATTGTCGCGGTGGCGCTTCAGCGTGGCATCGATGGCGGCGCGTTCGAGATCGGCCACCTGATCGCGCAGCGGGCGCGCTTGCGCAGCTCCCGGCCGCGAAGCGGCGGGCGGGCGCGGGCTTTCCGCGATCGAAAGAAGGCTCGCCGGCAGCGGCTCGTCGCTCGGCGCGAGCACCACCATGCGCTGAATTTCGTTGTGCAGCTCGCGCACGTTGCCCGGCCAGCGATACGCCATCATCTCGGCGATCGCCTGCGGCGCGAAGCCGGGAATCTGCCGCCCGAACGCCTGGTTGACCTGCAGCAGGATGCGCGCCGCGATGGCGGGAATGTCCTGCGCGCGCTCGGCCAGCGGCGGCATGTGGATGGGAAAGGTGGCGATGCGGTAATAGAGATCACGGCGGAACCGCCCCGCCGCCACCTCCTCGGTCAGATCGCGATTGGTGGCGGAGATCACGCGCACGTCGACCTTGCGCGGACGCTGGGCGCCGAGCGGGCGAATTTCGCCCTCTTGCAGCACGCGCAGCAGCTTCACCTGGAAGGCGGCGGAGGTCTCGCCGATTTCGTCGAGGAAGATCGTGCCGCCGTCCGCCAGCTCGAACAGCCCGACCCGGTCCTGATAGGCGCCGGTGAACGCCCCCTTCTTGCAGCCGAACAATTCGCTTTCCAGGAGCTCGTCGGGAAGCGCGCCGCAATTCTCGACCACGAAGGCCTTTTCGGCGCGCGAGGAGCTGTAGTGGATGGCGCGCGCCAAGAGTTCCTTGCCGGTGCCCGAGGCGCCGGTGATCAGCACCGAGATATCGTATTTGGACGCCTGCCGGCCGAGCGAGATCGGCTCGCTCATCGGGCTCCCCGGCAGGTGGACGATGCGGTCGAACTCGTAGAGGCGGCCCTCGTTCCGCCGCCGGTCGCTGACGACGCGGCGCAGCCGCTCGCCGGTCGGCTTCGCCTCGACCGGCACGTCGACCGCCTCGCGCTGCAGGCGCGACAGCCGCGCCGCCTCGCGCACCGTCTCCAACAGCTTCTCGGGATGCCAGGGCTTGGTGACGTATTGATAGATGCCGGCGATGTTGACGCCGGCGATGACGTCCTCCGAATCGACGTAGCCGGAAATGATGATGCGGATGGTGTCGGGCCAGCGGTCGCGAACGCGCTTGAGGAACTCGACGCCGGACTCGCCGGGCATGCGCTGATCGCAAAGGATGATCTGCACCATTTCGCCGGCGAGAACCGCCTCGGCCTCGGCGGCGTCGCGCGCGCCGATGACCTCGAATTCGTCGGCGAGCACGCGGCGCAGCGCCTCGATCGAGCGGACTTCGTCGTCGACGACGAGGACGGTGGCGAGGGCGTTCATGCCGGGCTCGAAACGGGTTCGCCCGGCGCGCGAAACGCGCTGGAGCGGTGCACGGCCAAGGTCAATGGCGTGCGCGACTTGGCTATTCTGCGGATGAAATTGTAGCGCGCGACGTGATAGCTCGGATCGAAACCGTAGAAGTTTCGCTTCATCCGCGCCAGCTCTTCTTCCCGATAGGCGGCGAGCGGCTTGAGCGCTTCGTCGTGTGCGCGCCGGCGCCGCTTGGCTTCGATGCTGCGCGTCAGGTCCTCGGCGTCCGCCGCGATCGCCCGCGCGCGGAGGCGAATCTCTTCGTCGGCGCGAACCGGATCGGCGGGAAGGCGCAGGCTCGCCAGCCCGAGCCGCATCGCTTCGTCGATTCCCATCGGCAGACGCGCCTGAGCGATGCCGCGCGCCCGCGCTTCGCCGACGCGCTTGGGCAAGAGATAGGTCCAATATTCCGAGCCGTAGAGATTGCCCATGTCCTTGTAGTGCGGATTGAGGACGACGTTCTCGCCCATCCACACCTCGTCGGCGGCGAGCGACAGGAACACGCCGCCGGCGCCCGCATTGCCGCGCATCGCCGAGACGACCCAGACGCCGTCGGCGCGCGCGATGCGCTCCACCACATCATCCATTGCGTTGATGTTGCGCCAGGACTCGTCGGCGGGCGACTCGCTCGCCTCGATGACGCCGAGGTGCATCCCGTTCGACCAACAATCCTTGCCCCCGAGCAGGACGAGGACTTTGGGGGCGCGGGCGAGGACGCGGTCGAGCTCCGCCGACAGCGCCTCGCAATCGGCGGTCGCAAAGGCGCCGTTGTAGACGTCGAAGCTCAGGAAGCCGACGCCGTCGGCCTCCTCGTAGCGCAAGGGCGAGGGACTTTTCGCGAACGCGAGGCCGTCGAGATGAGCGGCCATCGCCTGGGCCGCCGGCAGCTTGATCTGGTGCGCGCCCGGCCGTTTGGCCTGGCCGATCCACAGCGCGCCGTCGCGTACGCCCACCGCCACCGCCGCGCGCGAACGCGCGAGCGCCGCCCCCGGCGCGCCGGCGAGCCCCTCGGCGCGCGAGGCGTCGAATGCGCGCCAGTCCTGCCCGAAGAGAGGAATGAGAGCGCCCGGCGAGCCGTCGCTCGCGCGCACGATGCGCAGAGCGTCCTCGACCCCGTGCCGGCCGAAGTCGATGCGCCGCTCTTCCGCGCCGCAGGCGGCGCGCGCGCGTCCGGCGCCGCGATTGACCGGCGCCGGCGCGCTCGTCTCGCCCGATTGCAGCCGCGCGAGAGTCTCGAACACGCAGTCGAGGGCGGCTTGCGTGACCTCGCGACGGTAGAGGCTCGCCTTCGTCGCCGCGCGCATCGCAAATTCGCGCCACGCCCACACCGGCCCGCCGTCCATTTCGTCGCGCGCCTCGATCAACGCCACGCCCCAGCGCTTCTCGCCCTCCAGGATCGCCCAGTCCAGCGCCGAGGGTCCCTTGTCGCCGCGAACGCCGGGGTGAACGATCAGGCAACGGACGCTCCGCCAGACGTCGCTCGCGATTGCGCGCTTGAGGAACGGCGCGATCACCAGGTCCGGGCGGAACAGCGCCACGGCCTCGAGGGTGACCGCGTCGTTGACGTCGAGCTCGACCGAGACCTCGTGCCCCGCCTCGCGTAGCGCGACGTGCAGGCGCTGAGCGAGGGAATTGAAGCTGTGGCAGACGAGCAGGATGCGCATCAGGCGACGCCCGCATGCTCGTCCCCTCTCCCCGCTCGCGGGGAGAGGGTTAGGGTGAGGGGCCGGGCGATGAGCCGCAGTCCGCAGCCGCAGGGGCAAATCGCCAGGCCCCTCACCCCCGCCCTCTCCCCGCGCGGCGGGGAGAGGGGGCGGACCGGCGGGAAATGAAACCGGTCGCGCATCGTCAGCAGATCCGCGGCAGTTGCTCGCCCGAAAGCCAGTCGACGATGCGGCCGCCGCCGAACGAAGTGCGCATTTCGACGAAGAAGTTGGGGTCCTCGACGACGCGGCCGATCACCGCGGCGCCGGCGCCGAGCGGATGGGCCTTCATCGCCGCCAGCGTCGCCTCGACGACATCAGGCGAAAGAATCGCGACGAGCTTGCCTTCGTTGGCGACGTTGAGCGGATCGAGGCCGAGAAATTCGCAAGCCGCGGCGACCTCGGGGCGCACCGGAACCGCCTCCTCCTCGATGGCGAAACCGACGCGGGACTGGTGGGCGAACTCGTTGAGCGTCGCCGCGAGCCCGCCGCGGGTGGGATCGCGCATGACGCGAATGCCGGCGCCGCCCGCCGCGACCATCGCCGCGACGAGGCCGTGCAGCGCCGCCGAATCGGAAAGAATCTGCGTCTCGAATTCGAGGTTCTCGCGCTTCGACATCACCGCGACGCCGTGATCGCCGATCGTCCCCGAAAGCACGACGAAATCGCCCGGACGCGCCGCATCGCTGGACAGAGCGAGGCCGGGCGGCGCGACGCCGACGCCCGCGGTCGAAATGAACACGCCGTCCGCCTTGCCGCGCTCGACGACCTTGGTGTCGCCGGTGATGATCGGCACGCCCGCTTCGCGCGAAGCTTCGCCCATGCTCGCAGCGATGCGCTTCAGGTCGGCGAGCGGGAAGCCCTCCTCGATGATGAAGCTCGCCGAGAGATAGAGCGGGCGCGCGCCCGCCATCGCGATGTCGTTGATGGTGCCGTGCACGGCGAGCGAGCCGATGTCGCCGCCGGGAAAGAAGATCGGCGAGACGACATAACCGTCGGTGGTCATCACCATGCGCCCGGCCTCGACGTCGAAGGCCGACTGGTCGTTGCCCGCGCGCAGCCAGTCGTTGTCGAAGGCGGCGTGAAAAATGTCCTCGATCAATTGCCCCATCGCGCGCCCGCCGGCGCCGTGGGAAAGATCGACGCGGCCGTTCTTGACGTCGAGCTTGCGGCGGATCGGCTGTTGCACGCTCACGCGACGCTCCTGCGTTGCGGCGCGGCCTTCGTCGCCTCGCGGAAGCGCCCATAGGTCCAGTGCGCCGAGCAGGCGCCTTCGGGCGAGACCATGCACGAGCCCATCGGCGTATCGGGCGTGCAAGCCGTGCCGAACAACTTGCAGTCGCGCGGCTTCTTGACGCCGCGCAGGATCGCGCCGCACTCGCAGGCGGGATTGTCCTCGGCCGGCTTCGCTTCGAGGCCGAAGCGCTTTTCCGCGTCGTAGTTCTGGTAGGCCGGCCGCAGGCGTAGCGCGCCGTAGGGCACCTGGCCGAGACCGCGCCATTCGAAGCTCTCGCGCAATTCGAACACCTCCGCGACCTCGGCCTGCGCCCGCTCGTTGCCGAATTCGGTCACCGCGCGGACGTATTGATTCTCGACCTCGTGGCGGCCTTCGTTGATCTGGCGAACCAGCATCAGGATCGCCTGCATGACGTCGAGCGGCTCGAAGCCGGCGACGACGACGGGCTTCTCGAACTCCTCGGCGAAGAACCGATAGGGTTGCAGGCCGATGACGGTGCTGACGTGCGCGGGGCCGATGAAGCCGTCGATGCGCACGCTGCCGAGCTCCCTCACCTCGGGGCTCTGCAAGATGCTCTGGATCGCCGCGGGCGTCAGCACGTGATTGCAGAGGATCGAGAAGTTCGCGAGGCTTTTCTTGTGAGCGGCGCGAACGGCGAGCGCGGTCGGCGGCGTCGTCGTCTCGAAGCCGATGGCGAAGAACACCACTTCGCGCTCCGGCTCCTTTTCGGCGATGCGGATCGCGTCGAGCGTCGAATAGATCATGCGGATGTCGGCGCCCGCCGCCTTGGCCTTGAGCAGGCTCGAGCCGCGCGAACCGGGCACGCGCATCAGATCGCCGTAGGTGCACAGCGTGACGTTCGGCCGCTGCGCGCATTCGATCGCCATCTCGAGGCGGGCGATCGGCAGCACGCAGACCGGGCAACCCGGCCCGTGAATCATGCGCAGGTTCTCGGGCAGCAGGTCTTCGAGGCCGTAGCGCGAGATCGCATGGGTGTGGCCGCCGCAGAACTCCATGAAATGATAAAGGCGGGCAGGATCGGCTTCGCGCGCGATCGTCGCCGCGATCCCTCGAGCGAGCTTGCCGTCGCGATATTCGTCGACGTACTTCATTGCAACGCCGCTCCCGCCGAAGCGAGCAGTTCGAGCGTGCGCTGCGCCTCTTCCGGATCGATCTTGGCGAGGGCGTAGCCGACGTGCAGCACGACGTAGTCGCCCACATGCAAGTCCTCGACCAGCGCCGTCGAGACGATCTTGGCGACGCCGTCGAGGCTGACCTTGGCCATGTCGTCGGGCAGGATTTCGCTGACCTGCACGGGGATGGCGAGGCACATGGGCTAGTCCTCCTCTAGGGAAGCGCCGGCGCGGATGCGCGTCAGGGCGAAAGCCGCCTGACCGAGCGAAACGCCGCCGTCATTGGCGGGAACCGCGCGAGGCAAATAGGGCTTCAGGCCGCGGGCGCGCAGGCGCGCGCACAGGCCGTCGGCGAGAACCTTGTTCATCAGACAGCCGCCGCCGAGCGCGATTTGCGCGAGCCCGCGCGCCGCGGCGGCGGCGCCGATCCATTCGTCGAGCGCGCCGATCAGCGCGCCGTGAAACAACTCGGCCGCCTCGCGGCCGCGCAAGCCCGCCTCGATCATCGCCGCCATCAGCGGCGCCATGTCGAGCCGCCCCGTCTCGATGCGCCACAGCTTTTCGCCCGCGCGCGGCGTCGCCACCAGCGCCTCGAACTCCATCGCCGCCTGGCCTTCGTAGCGCTGCTCGAGACAGACGCCCGAAAGCGCCGCCGCGGCGTCGAACAGGCGGCCGAGGCTGGTGGTCATGGGAAAGCGCGCGCCGCGCGCAAAACTTTGCGCGAGCCGCGCCGCGTTGGGCGCGTCGGGAAAGAAGCGCTCGACCGCACCGAGCCGTCCCAGCCGGTCGAGCATCGCCACGCCCATGCGCCAGGGTTCGCGCGCGGCGCGGTCGCCGCCCGGCAGCGCCAGCGCTTCGAGATGGCCGATGCGGTCCCAGCGGGCGCCGTCGAGCACAATGAGTTCGCCGCCCCACGGCGCGCCGTCCGTCCCAAAACCCTGGCCGTCGAGCGCGACGCCGAGGATCGGCCCGCGCAAGGCGTGCTCGGCGGCGACCGCCGCGACATGGGCGAGGTGATGCTGCACGCGCCCGCAAGGCAGCCCCGAACCTTCGGCCGAGCGCGTCGACTGGAAATCGGGATGAAGGTCGCAGGCGGCGAATTCCGGCTTGATCGCCAGGATCGCGCGCAAATGCGCGATCGTCTCGTTGCGGAAGCGGATCGTTTCGCGGTCGTCGAGGTCGCCGATGTGTTGCGAGACGAACGCCTCGCGCCCGCGCGTCAGCGTCACCGTGTTCTTGAGGTCGGCGCCGACGGCCAGGACGCTCGGGCCGTCGGCGCCGAGGTCGATCGGATCGGGGACGAAGCCGCGTGCGCGGCGCAGATAAGCGGGCGCGCCGTCGATGACGCGCATCACCGAATCGTCGGCGCGCACGACGATGGCGCGCCCATGGGTGACGACGAGGTCGGCGATCGGACCCAAGCGTCGGCGCGCGTCGTCGTCGGCGGCGACCAGCGGTTCGCCGCCGAGATTGGCGCTGGTGGCGACCAGCGCGACTTCGTTGGCGGCGTGCCGCCAGCCGGCGAAGTCGGGCGCGCCCGCCAGCGCGTGCAGCACCAGCCAATGTAGCGGCGTATAGGCGAGCATCACGCCGACGTCGGCGAGGTTCGGCGCGACGCTGGGCGCGAGGGCGCCGCGGCTCTTGGCGAGGACGATCGGCCGCGCGCGCGATTCCATCAGCGCGACTTCCGCGTCGCCGAGTTCGGCCAGCAGCGCCGCGCTCGCCGTATTGGCGACCATCACGGCGAAGGGTTTGGCCTCGCGCGCCTTGCGGCGGCGCAGCTTCGCCACGGTCTCCTCGTTGCGCGCGTCGCAGACGAGGTGGAAGCCGCCGAGCCCCTTGAGCGCGACGACGCCGCCCTCGCGGATGCAGGCGGCGATCGAACCGATCTCGACGTTGAGCTTCGGGCCGCAACGCGAGCAGGCGATCGGCTCGGAGTGGAAGCGGCGATTGCTCGGGTCGGCGTAGTCGCGCGCGCAATCCTCGCACATCGGGAACGGCGCCATCGAGGTCTGCGCGCGATCGTAGGGCAGCGCGCGCGTCAACGTGTAGCGTGGCCCGCAATGGGTGCAGTTGACGAGGGGATAGGAAAAGAAGCGGCCCGCCGGGTCGAACAGCTCGGTCAGGCACTCCTCGCAGATCGCGGCGTCGGCGCCGATGCGCGTCGTCGCCGGGCCGCCCGCGGTGGCGTGAATCGCGAAGCCGTCGCCGGCGGCGAGCGGCAGATCGGCGACGTCGATCGAATCGATGCGCGCGAGCGGCGGCGGCGCGAGACGCAAGGCATGGAGAAATTGCTCAGCGCCGGCGCCCTCCACTTCGATCAGCACGCCCTCGGCGTCGTTCAGCACAAAGCCGCTGAGCGCGAGGCGCGAGGCGAGGCCGTAGGCGAAAGGTCGGAAGCCCACCCCCTGCACGGCGCCGCGCACGCGCAGGCGCAAGCGCCTCGCTTCTCGCGCGTCGACGGAGAGGAGCGCCGACATCGCCTATCCCTTCGCCATGTCGGCCGCGCGGCGCGCGGCGGAGGCCTCGATCCAGGCGACGAACGCGGCCAGGCCTTCGCCGGTCTTGGCCGAGACGATCAGCGTCTGCAGCCGCGGATTGACGCGCAGCGCGTTCCCCAGACACTTGCCCACGTCGAAATCGAGATGCGGCAGCAGGTCGGACTTGTTGAGCAGCAGGAGGTCGGCCGCCGCGAACATGTCGGGATATTTGAGTGGCTTGTCCTCGCCCTCGGTGACGGAGAGCACCACCACTTTGTGCGCTTCGCCGAGGTCGAACGCGGCCGGACAGACGAGGTTGCCGACGTTCTCGATGAACAGCGCCGAGCCGGGCGGCGGGGCGAGCGTCTCCAAGGCGTGCCCGACCATGTGCGCGTCGAGATGGCAGCCCTTGCCGGTGTTGATCTGCACGGCGGGAGCGCCGGTGGCGCGGATGCGCTCGGCGTCGTTGGAGGTCTGCTGATCGCCCTCGATCACCGTGACCGCGATGCGGTCTTTCAGCGCCTCGATCGTCTTGACCAAGAGGCTGGTCTTGCCCGAGCCGGGGCTGGAGACGAAGTTCAGCGCGAACACCCGCTTCGCCGCGAAGGCGCGCCGGTTGTCGCGCGCGTAGGCGTCGTTCTTGGAGAGAATATCGCGCTCGATGCGGACGATGCGCTCCTGGCTCAGGCCGGGCACATGCGCGCCGCCGATTCCCCCGCCGTAGTCGATCGCGCCGTCCTCGCGATGATGATGGCGATCATCGTGGTCGTGGTCATGATCGTGGGGATGGTCGTGGTCGTGGGGATGGTCGTGCAGGCCGTGCGCGTGCGCGCCGCCGACCGCATCCTTGTCGAGGACGATCTGCGCCTCGCCGCATCCGCACACGCTGCACATCAGTCGATCTCCATCTCGCGAATCTTCATTTCGTCTCCGGCCGTCATCTGCACGCGCCAGCATCCGCACTGCGGGCAGGCGCCGAAGCGCTCGGCGAGCGGCACGCTCTTCTCGCAATCGAGGCACCAGCCGGCGCCGGGGACGCGCGCGATTTCCAGCGTCGCCCCCTCGGCGGCGGTGCCGGAGGCGACGGCGGAAAAGCAGAACTCGAGCGCCTCGGGCTCGATCGGGCTCAAGGCGCCGACGTCGAGGAATACGCGCGTCACCCGGCGCGCGCCTTGCTTCAGCGCCTCCTCGAGCGCGATTTCGACGATGCTTTCGCTCAACGCCATCTCATGCACGGGCCGATTCCTTCAACGTCACGTCGAAGGCGACGCAAGGGCTGAACAGCGCCGCCAGCCGCGTCACGGCGAGGCGCGCGCCCTCGCCGTGACCGACGCGGGCGCCGAGCAGCCCGGCGACGAAGGGCCCCGCGGGGTGAAAATTCCACTCGGTCGGCGCCAGGATGGCGTAGGCGACGATGCGTTCGTCGGGTCCCATCTCGGCCCAATGGTACAGGCGTCCACGCGCGCTTTCCACCGCGCCGAAGCCTGCGTTCGCGCCGGCCGGGCCGGCCGCGAGGACATCGTCGAATTCCATCTCGCCCGATTGTAGCCCCTGCCCTGCCGCGGTCAACGCCAAACGAATATCGACGAGGCGCGCGGCGAACCGCGCTGCGAGGATGCCGCGCCGCGACGGCGAGCGGCGCCAAAGCCGGGCGTAGGCGCCCGTTTCGAGGCGTCGTCCCGCCAGGCGCGGGCGAGCGGCGAAACCCTGCGGATCGCCGCGCAGCGCGGCGACGACCGCTGCGTCGTCGTCGCGCGTCAGGCTGTCGGGCGGCAGGCAAGCGAACGCCTCGTCGCGCTCGCATTGGTCGAAGATCGCGCCGAACGGCGTGTCGGCGGGCGGCTCGGCGTCGGGGCTCGAGGGAACGCCGAGCGCCGCGGCGGCGTCGGCCAGACGCGCGTGCGGCGCTTCGAGCGCCTCGCGCCGCGAACGCTCCAGCCCCGAAGCGGCGCCCTCGAGAAGGGCGCGCGCGGCGAGCGCGGCCTCCTTCAGCGCGCCGCCGGCGCGCCGGACCACGGCGTCGGCGCCTGGCGTCCACGGCCAGCCGGCGACGCAGGCGCGCATCGTTTCGAAGATCCGTTCGTAGAGAACCCTCAGCGCGTCGGCCGAGCGCGCGCGCTCCTCGACCGCGCGACCGCTCGCGAACGCGACCGCGCCGCTCGCCGCCGCGCCCTGCGCCTGCGCGCAGAGCGTGTAGACGCGCCGCGCCAGCGCCGGCGTTTCCGAGCGGGAGCGGCCGACGAAGAGGCGGGTGAGCCCGAGGGGCCGGCTCGAGCGGATCGCGACCGAGCGGACGCGCCCGCCCGCGACGTCGACCTCGATCGCGATGACGCCGCCCTCGACCCCCGAATTCATCGCGCCCCCTGTGCGCCCGCCGCGAGGCGCCGGCGGCGAGCGGCGATCGCCTCAGCGCGCATCGGCGAGCCGCGCGAACCCGGCCGCCGACGCTTCGCCTCGGCCCTGGCCCTCGAACGCCCTCATCGGAAATAGGCCTCCTCGATTTCCCCGAGGCGCGCGGCGGAATCGGCGAAGTCCTCGTCCGCCGCCTGGACGACCGCGGGCGCGTCGCCGATCTCCAGCGTGTCGAGCGTCACCTTGTCCATCGCATCGGCGAATTGCACCGACCAGACGTTGCGCGCCGAAGTGGCGGCGACGCGGCACGAGCCGTGGCCGCGCCAGACGAGACGGACCGACCCGACGCCCAACGTCGCCCGCAGAAAGTCCATGTCCGCCGGCGTCATCGGCAGCCGCGAGAGGGCGATCACGTGCGCGGGATCGCCCGGGCGACGGCGCGCCATGCGGTCCCGGATTTCGGCGAGAACCGGCATGACGTTCATCGCCTCGCGCGGAGCTTCGCCGACGACGAGGTCGCTCGACGCTCCGGCGCAGGCCGCGCGCACGACCTCGGGGATCGCGCCGACCTCGATGTAGTCGCCGCGACGCGCCCCCGACGCGTCGGCGAAGCGCACGCGCCAGAGGCCCGCCATCGCCGCTTCCTGGATCTGCGCGGCGAGGCCGCCCGCGAGCGTCGCGACGCCCGCCACTTCGCCTTCGCCGAGCACGTCGTCGACGAGCGCGCGATCGTCCGCGCCGAAATCGGTGACGTCGAACATCCGGTTGCTCGCCGCCGCTTTCTGCCGCGCCAACGCGCCGATCAGTTTGGGGAGCAGCGCCGCGATCGGCCGACTGCGCCCGATCGTCGCCCCGGCCGCGCCGCCTGGGGGCGAATCGACCGCCTTGGCGCCCTCGAAAGCCTCGGCCATGCCCCGCGTCGCCGCGAGAGCGGCGTCTTCGCCCTCGGGGGCGACCCAGTATCCCGCCTTCACGCTGCCCCCCTTTGTCCGAAGAATTGGAAATTGCCGTCGATCTTGGCCCAACTCTCGGCCAAGTCCTTGATCTCGGGCAAAACGGCGAGCGGCGCGACGGCGAGGCCGCACCGCCCGCTCAATGCGCTCGCTTGGGTCGACGGCATGGGGTTCCTCCGTGATTGGTTCGTTGGTCCGTCCGGGGGCAAGCGACGTGCCAGCCGGCGCACCCTCGCGACGATGTTGATGCGTAAGCGGAATTCCCTGCGGGCGGGAGTGCGGAGGCGGCGGCGGATAGAAAATATGTTTCCAGACCGGAAAGCAACTGTCCATTTTGGCCGCGGGACGGCGCGGGCGCCCGGTCGACGGCGCGCCCGAGGCGGCTTGCCGGCTCGAAAACGCCGCGCCAAGCGACGACCTGGAAGTGCGCGTCCTTGTTGACAACAACTCGTGGTTGCATCACTCTACCGCCGCTTGTGGCGCAGAATCGCGGGCGGCGAGGCGCAGAACAACCGGAGGCGTCCATGAAAACCATGCTTCTTCGCGTCTGCGCCGCGGCGCTCGTCGGGCTGCCGGGCTGCGCGTTCGCGGCCGACCTGCCTGCCCGAAACAGCGCTCCGGCGTTCGCGCCGCCGCCCCCCGTCTTCACCTGGGCGGGCGCCTACATCGGCGCCAATCTCGGTTACGCCGCGAACAACGACCAGACGAACTACGGCTATTCGTACCTGCCGGGCAACGGCACAGGCAATTTCAGCGATTTCTTCGGCAACGCCTACGACAATCGCTTTGCCTCGGCGGCCAACGGCCCCGCGAACGTCGGCGGGCTGAACGCCGTGCAGAGCGCGCTCGCCAGGGGCGTCATCCCCGCGTCCTTGGGCTCGTCTTCGCAGAGCGCCTTCGCGGCCGGCGGCCAGATCGGCTACAACTGGCAAACCGGAAGTTTCGTCTACGGCGGCGAAGCGGATTTGAGCTGGATCGGCGCCGGCGGAACTTCCGGTTTCAGCGCGACCATCCCTGGCTACACGAACGCCGGGTGGGGGAAAACTTCGGTGGATTGGATGGCGACCGCGCGGCTGAGGGCGGGCTACGCCGTCGATCGCCTGCTCGTGTTCGGGACGGCAGGCCTCGCCTTCGGCGGAACCCAGGCCTCGTCGGGCTCGGTCGGCAGCGACGGCACGACAACGGACACCTTCGCCGGCTCCAGTTCCGCCACGCGCGTCGGCTGGACCGCGGGAGGCGGCGCGGAGTACGCCTTCACCGATCATTGGATCGGTCGCGTGGAAGGGCTCTATTACGATCTGGGCAGCGTCGATTACGCCGTCGCCGCCCAGAACGCGCAGACGCTCGCCGAAGGCGTGAGCGTCGAAGCCCATCACCGGTTCGACGGCGCGCTCGCCCGCGTCGGCCTGAGCTACAAGTTCTGATTTGGCCGCACGCGGTCCGCGGCTGGCTCGGCCGACCTCGTAGGCCGGCGCGATCGGCCATGCCCGCCATTGAGCCCGGCGAACCGGCGCGGCGCGCGACAGATTGCGCCGGATCCGGAACGAAATCTCCGCCATGACGCGCGAAACCCCGCCTCGGCCGGAACGAACCGGCCGGCGAGGACGTTGAATTTGAAACAATTCCTATTTGGGCCCGGTCGTCTTGCCTTCGAACCTCTCGTCGGCGACGTAGACGCGTCTCCCCGTCGTTCGAACCCCGGGATTACCGAATGTCCACAGTCGCGGTCGCTCCTCTTCCCTTCAACTGGCGCAGGTTCCTCGTCGTCGCCGGACCCGGCATCGTCGTCATGCTGGCCGATACCGACGCCGGCAGCGTCATCACCGCGGCGCAGAGCGGCGCGCAATGGGGCTACAGCCTGCTGCTGTTGCAGTTCATCCTCATCCCGATCCTCTATATCGTCCAGGAATTGACGGTGCGGCTCGGCGCGGTGACCGGCAAGGGCCACGCGGAACTGATCAAACAGCATTTCGGACGAATTTGGGCCTGGGTCTCGGTGGCGACGCTGATCCTGACCTGCCTCGGC
>Ga0181524_10002957_pt1 | contig 16989 bp, 15 predicted proteins | sample PEATcosm2014_Bin_34_FD_119761 | JGI IMG/M metagenome (GOLD analysis project Ga0181524, IMG submission 119761) | Peatland microbial communities from MTU Mesocosm Facility, Houghton, MI, USA - PEATcosm2014_Bin05_60_metaG | ecosystem: Environmental > Terrestrial > Soil > Wetlands > Peat | place...
CAACCGCGGCCTTGTGTCGGACCCTGCGGCGCCCTTCGGCGGCACGAAGCAATCGGGCCTGGGCCGCGAGGGCGCGCACGAGGGCATGCTTGAATTCATGGAAACCCAATACATCTCGGCCAATTGGTGAGGTGGGATGCGCTGAAGCGGAAGTAGGAGTTGCCGAGTACAAGGGTTCAGAAAGGGTCGAGAGTCCACACGGCGCTGCGCAAGAGCCAATGTCCGCTTCGACATTTCGAGCCCCCAAAGCCGCCCTTCTGTGAGATCGTGGCGGCGACGACGCCGCTACCGATTTCGGAGCTGCGACAATACTTCGAGGACGTGTCGTCGCGGAACACGCCTCTGGTTACACTGGTCGGGAGCTGCTTCGCGCCTACGCTGAAGCGATCGTCAGACGAGCGGCCAGACTCGTCGGCATCAACGGCTCGCGTTTCATCGCTCCAAGACCGGCCGTCGCGATGGCGGCGCGGGACGCGGCGAAGCTCGACCTTCAGGTCGGTGAACTAGTCCAAGTTCGGCCCGCCGAAGAGATCCTCGCCACGCTCAATGAGAATCGAAAGAATCGCGGGCTGGTCTTCGAGCAGGAGATGCTGCGCCACTGCGGCGAGACCTACCGCGTGCTGGCGCGCGTATCACGGATCATCGACGAGAGATCGGGAGAGATGATCAAGCTGACGAACGACTGCATTGCGCTTGAGGGCGTGACTTGCCGCGGCCTCGACAATCGCAAGCGGATGTTTTGCCCGCGCGGGCCGTTCTTCTACTGGCGCGAAGCGTGGCTGCAGCGCGTGAACGCGCCAACCGGCGGCGCGGCTACATGAACGCTTCGCCCTCGGTCACTTTACAAGCGCGGGAACCTTCGCGGTCGAAGTGTCCTTCGACAGCTCCGCGGTTGACGCTCAACGGGAGGCGCAAGATCAACACACATCGCGCGGTATGGTCGTAACGCCGCCGACATTAGCCGTGACGATTGCGATTTGATGCGCCCCGCGGGAAGATCGCCGATCACTTCCGGCGCGCTGTCAATGTCGCTTTCCTGGCGCATGACGCGTTTTGACGGAATCGCGGATTTCCAAATCAGCGGAATTCTGATTCAAACTCCTTGCCGGAAAGCGAGGCCGGCAAGGATGACGCGACCTTATTTGACCGATCTTCCCAATTCGACCGATCTTCCCAAACAGGCGCTAGCCCGGATTGAGGACCGAACCAGAGCGATTCATACTCCATCCGCATCAGAAAATGTCGCGATCAACCCCCTGGCAATTCCTCTCCTCGGTTCGTGTCGCGCAGCTCTGGGAGGGTTGTGAAAGTCGGTGGAGCGTCGTCGATAATGGCCTCCATACGGGCCCTCACTTCGTCGCGCACTTTCGGATGGGGCAGCACATAGAAGCGCGACCCCTGGACCGCATCGAGCGTGACGCGTGCGATGTCGTCGGCGGTAATGCGCGCGCGAGCCATCGCTTGTCGAAGCGGCTCGGAGCCGTGGTTCGACGCTGGTTGCCGGTTATGCAGCGCGGCGGGACGATTGCGCTCCGACTCGGCTATCGCCGTCCTAACGAAGGACGGGCACAGCACCGAGACTCCGATCCGGCTCGTTTTCACCTTTAGCTCCTGGTGAAGACACTCCGACAAAGCGACAACCGCGTGCTTCGAAGCGCAGTAGACCGCGCCACCGGGAACGGACACCAACCCCGCCGCCGAGGCGGTATTGATGATGTGGGCCGGGTGGCCTTGGGCAAGCATGCGCGGCACGAAACTTTGGATGCCGTGAACGACACCCATCAAGTTTACGCCCAGAACCCATGCCCAGTCCGCAGGGGTCGATTCCCAACTGAGTCCGCCAATTGCGACGCCGGCGTTGTTGAAAAGCAACGTGACCCGCCCGAAACGGTCGAAGCTGCGGTCCGCCAGCGCTTGCACCGAAGCCGAATCGGATACGTCGGTCGGGACGACTAGCGCCTCGGCCTCGGATGGCAGGAGGTCGCGGGTGCCGGCCAAGCCGCTGTCATCGACATCGGCAAGCACGACCTTCATGCCCTCGGCGACGCAGGCCTGTGCGAAGGCTCGCCCGAATCCGCTTGCCGCCCCGGTGATGACCGCCACTCCGTGGTTCAGGTCCATATCAACTCCTCCCTAGATCGCAATAGCCAAGCGCACCCCCTCTTCGATCGCCCGCCTAGCGTCGAGGCCGTTGGCCAGACGCGCACCGCCGATCAGGCTCAGCGATTTGCCGAGCGCCCGCAGGGGGACGGCCAATCGATTCGCTGCCGCCTGCCCGGCGCAGACCACAATCGTATCGACTGCGAGCAGACGGCTCTCGCCCTCAACCGCGATTTGCAGACCCTCGGCGTCAATGCGCTCGTAACGGACCCCACTGATCATGATCACACCACGGCGCTCGAGTCTTAGGCGCTTGATCCAGCCGGTGGTCCGTCCGAGCCCCTTCCCCAGCCCGCCTTGCCGACGCTGCAAAATGTGGACGCGTCGCAAACACGGCAGCGGTGCGATCGGCCGCCGCAGGCCACCGGGATGAGCGAGGGTTCTATCGATACCCCATTCCGCCTCGAATTCGCCCTCGCCGTCGGCGCCCGGATTAGTCAGTTTCTCTGCGACGTCAAAGGCGATCTCGCCTCCCCCGATGACCGCGACGGATCGCCCTGCTTCGCGGCTGCCATCGATGATCTCGCGGTATCCCGCCACGAGCGGCAGATCGATTCCTGGGATGTCAGGTAAAACCGGCGTAGCGCCGCTCGCTAACACCACGTGATCGAAGCCGACGAGGTCGGCGACGTCGGCCTCCCTTCCTAAGATCAGCTCGACCGAGAGCTGCCCCAGCCGATGCTCGAAGTAGCGGAGTGTTTCGCCGAACACTTCCTTTCCCGGAACCAGGCGAGCGAGGTTCAACTGCCCGCCAATGCTCGCTGCGGCATCGAATAGGGTGACGCGATGCCCGCGTTCGGCGGCGACGATAGCGCAAGCTAACCCCGCCGGCCCCGCGCCGACCACGGCGAGGCGTTTTGGGCTCGGCGTCGGCCGCACCACCAACACCGTCTCGTGGCACGCAAAGGGATTGACAAGACAGGAACACACTCGTTCGGCAAAGACCTCGTCAAGGCACGCTTGATTGCAGGCGATGCAGATATTGATCTCCTCGCGCGCGCCGCGCGCGGCCTTGGCAACGAATTCCGGGTCGGCCAGCAGCGGGCGCGCCAGTCCAACCAAATCGGCTTTGCCGCAGACCAAAATCGCCTCGGCTAGCTCCGGCGTGTTGATGCGATTGGTGGCGACGACCGGAACGTCGATCTCCTCGCGAAGCTTCGTCGTTAACCACACGAATGCACCCGGTGGCACCACGGCCGCGACGGTCGGAACCCGAGACTGGTGCCATCCGAATGTCGAGTTGATTATGTCGATCCCGGCGTTTGCCAGCGCCCGGGCGAGGGCAATGACTTCCTCCCAGGTGCTGCCGCCCTCGACCAGGTCGATCAGAGAGAGGCGGAAGCTCAACAAAAAGTCTGGCCCGGTTGCGGCACGGATGGCATTGACAATTGCGAGTGCAAAACGGATGCGGTTGTCGTAGCCGCCGCCCCAGGCGTCGTCGCGGCGGTTGGCGCGAGCGACAAGGAATTGGTTGATCAGGTAACCGCCAGAGCCGATGATTTCGACCCCGTCATAGCCCGCCTGCCGCGCCAGTTTAGCGCAGGCAGCGAAGTCGCGGACCGTCGCCTCGATCTCTGCCCCCGTTAGCGCACGTGGCAGATAGCGTGAGATCGGCGCTCGGATTGCCGAGGCTGAAACGATGTCGGGGTGGTGGCCGTAGGATCCGGTATGCAGTATCTGCAACAGGATGCGCCCTCCCTCGCAATGCACCGCCGAGGTGATCAGGCGATGGTCCGCGAGATAGGTTTCGCTGTCGAGCACGGCCGAGTTCGCCCGTGCCCCGCCAGCGCGATTGGGCGCGATTCCGCCGGTGACGATCAGCCCGACCCCTCCGCGCGCACGTGCCGCATAGAAAGAAGCGAGGCGGGGAAAGCCGTCCTCCTTTTCTTCAAGCCCGGTATGCATGCCGCCCATTACCACACGGTTTTTCAACGTCACGCCGCCAATCTGCAGGGGAGAGAGAAGGTGCGGATAGCGGCCCAAGGACATAGCTGCTCCGCTAGCCAAGATAGCTTTGTAGTAAGGCCGGGTCGGCTAACAAGACGGCGCTCGGGCCGGCTAGAATGACGCGTCCCCCTCGCAGGACGTATGCGTGATCAGCGACTCTCAGGGCGCTATAGGCGGCCTGCTCGACCAGAAGTACGGTCAGTCCGTCTTCGACGAGGCTTCGTAGCATGCGTAGGATCGTCTCGACGACGCGCGGAGCCAGCCCGAGAGACGGTTCGTCCAACATCAAGACCTTTGGCAGCATCATTAGACCGCGGGAGATCGCCAGCATCTGCTGTTCGCCACCCGACAGCGCCCCGGCGATGACACGGCGCCGTTCCCAAAGAGCGGGAAAGCGGCGGTACTCGCCGTCCAGAAGGCCCTTTCGACTCGACGCCGAAACGTGCGGAATCTGGTTGCTGCCAATCAGCAGATTTTCCTCGACCGTCAGGTCGGCGATGATCCGCCGCCCCTGAGGCACGTGAACGAGCCCGGCTCGCGCCAGCAGATGCGGCGCCTTCGCGTCAACAGGAGCGCCGCAGAACAGAATCGTGCCAGCCCGAGCGGACAAGAGCCCAGACAAAGCGCGAATCAATGTCGTCTTGCCGGCGCCGTTGGCCCCGACCAAGGCTACGAGTTGCCCAGATCGAACGTCCAGGTCGATTCCCTTAAGGATCCGGCTTCGACCGATCTCGACGTGAAGATTCCGCACCTGGATCACGACGCCGGCACCCCCAAATAGGCGTTTATGACGGATTGATCCCGCCGTATCTCCTCGGGGCTTCCGTCGGCGATTTTGCGACCGTAGTCCAGGACCGTGATCCGGTCGGAGAGGCTCATGACAAAGCCCATGTCATGTTCGACCAAGACAGCGGTGACGCCAAGAGCGCGCAGACTCCGGACAGCTTGTACGATCTCAACTGCCTCTTCCTCGTTCAGCCCGGCGACGGGCTCGTCGAGGAGAATCAGTCGCGGCTGCTGAGCCAGCGCGCGGGCGAGCTCGACGAGCTTGCGATGGCCGTAAGGAAGTTCGTCAGGAGACAGCGCCGCGTACCGGCCGATGCCGAAAAACTCCAGGAGGGCGAAAGCCTGGTTCCGCTGTTCCGCTTCGAACGATCGACCGCCGAGCCAGCGGAGGAAATACGCAACCGCTTTGTCTCGCCGCGGCAGGCCGAGCATGACGTTCTCGAGGACGCTCAGTCCGCCGATCAATTGGAGGTTCTGAAAGGTCCGCGCAATTCCGAGGCGTGCTCGCCGGTAGGCGGATGCCCGTGTCACGTCCCGCTCAGCGAAGATTATGCTGCCCCGGTCGGCGTAGGTTAGCCCAGCGATGACGTTGATCAGCGAGGATTTCCCTGCCCCGTTCGGACCGATCAGCGCATGAACGGTCCCGCTCTTTACTACCATTGACACGTCGTTGACGGCCGTGACGCCGGCATAGCGTTTGGTGACGCCATCGAGGAGCAAGATGGGTTCGCCCGGCTCCCAATCCGCGATCGGCGCCAGCGTCGACGGCAGGCGGCCGCGCGACCGCGACTCGAGGCGACCCTCGGCGCTCCCTTCGCCACGGCGGCGGACGATGGTCGTAAGGCTTGCGATCCCCCGCGGCAGGAACAGCATCACCGCCAACAACAGACCACCGAAAATGAAGTTGGCGTACTCGTACAGACCCGCAATTGCCTCACCCAGCAGAACGACAAACACAGCGCCAATCAAATGACCATAGCGACTTCCCAGCCCGCCCACGATCACCACGATCAGCAGCGACAGGCTGCGATCGAGGGTGAACGCGTCGCTGGAGACGAACCCCGATTGGTGGGGAAAGAACGCGCCCGAGAGTCCCGCTAGGACAGCTGAGAGCACGAAGACGCCGACCCGCCATAACGGAGCATTGACGCCAACCGTCGCGGCGAAGCTCTCGCTTTCCTTGATCGATCGAAGGATCCGCCCCGAGCGCGACTCGATCGTGAAGTCGCTGACGATTTGGGTGAGGATCAACGCCGCGCCGATCGTCCAGAAGAAGTTCGTTGGACCGGCGCGGAACTGACCCCAGTTCAATAGGGGAACGCCGGCGATGCCCATCGAACCGCCGGTCAGACTAATCCAGCGCTGCGCGAGAATCGCGGCGATAAGTCCAAACGCCAGGGTCGCCATCGCCAGAAAGTGGGTCCGCGCCCGCAGCGCGACCAGTCCCATAACCAGGCCGGCTAGCCCGGCGACGACTAGCGCCGCCGGAAAAGTCAGCCACAACGGCCACGACAGCCGCGCCGACAGGATCGCCGTGCAATAGGCGGCCAGCGCGAAGAAGCCGACCTGGCCAAGAGATATTTGGCCGGACAACCCGAGCAGAAGATTGAGGCCTGCCGCGCCGATGGCGAGGATCGCCACCTCCTGACCTAGGTTGATGACGTAGGCGTTTGGAGCAAGCGTCGGAAAGACAGCGACGACCAGCGCAAAGATGACGTAACGGATCCAGGGCGCGGCGAAATTAGCGGACATCGGACAAGCGTTTCTTGAACAGACCGGTCGGCCAAACGATCAGGCAGCCGAAAACAATCAGGAACGGGTAGAGATCGCCGAACGTTGAATCGAAGAAATTGCTGAGCGCCTCAACGACGCCGAAACCGAAGCCGGCGATCAAAACGCCGAGGGGGTTGACTAGACCGCCGACAGCAACGACGGAGAACGATTTGACCAAGAACAACGGCCCCATATGCGACTGGACTGTGCCGAGCGGGCCGACCAGGACGCCGCCGGCCGCGGTCGCCGCGCCCATGATCGCGTAAGCGATCGTGATCGTCCGGCGGACATCGATTCCCAACAGAGATGCGGTCGCCGGGTCGAAGGAGACCGCGGCCAGATTACGGCCCCAATTCGTGCGATTGAGCGCGAAATAGAATCCAGCGACCGCCGCCAGCGATACGGCCGCGACAATCAACTCATCGACCTGGAGCGCCGCACCGAACACGTGCAATGGCGCCAGGTTCTTACTCGTGAAAAGCGGCGGCGAATAGTAACGCGATTTCCCCCAGACGATGGTGATTACGTTCTGCAACATCAAGCCAAAGCCCAAAGTGGTCAGAATCCAGCCGACGTTGAGCGACTCGCCGTCGCCCCGACGTTCGAGCGGCCGGATAGCGATCCGTTCGACCGCCATGGCGAGCGCAGCGACGGCGGCGCAAACGCCGACGAAGGCAACCGCGCCCGAAATTCCGATCGTCATCGCCGCCATTCCGAGAAAGGCGGCGACCGCAAGAAAGTCGCCCTGTCCGAAATTCATCGCGCGGCTGGCGGCGTAGGTGACGAACATGCCTAGCGCCAGAAGCGTGTATGTCCCGCCCAAGGCAATGCCACTGAGAACGACTTGGAGGAGGTCCGAACCGAACATTGTTCCACCTTGCGGTTCATCCCTCGCGCGGCCCCTCGGTCGAAAGGATTCGCGCCTCCGGCCCGACCCGAGGTTCAGTTCGCGAGCCGGACGACTTCGCCGCCGCGCCAGACACCGAGGAAGACGGCGGACGGCTCGAGACACTCGTGGTTGTGCGCCGAGAACGGATGCGACGGCGTGTCGGTGACCGCCCGAAAATTGTCCGTCTCCTCCAGCGCGTCGCGAACCTTAGCCGGTTCGCCGCCGGCCCTATCGACGGCCTGGAGAACTAGCCGCATCGCGTCGTAACCAAGCGCCGCGACCACCGGCCAGCGGTATTTGTCTCCGAATTCCGCGCGCATCTTGGCGTCGAACTCCCTGGCCTTGGGATCTTCGATGTCGAACGCCTGAGCCATCACCCCGCCCTCGATCGCTTCCTTGCCGATAACATTGACCGCCATCTGCGAGGACAGCCCCCACCCGGCCGCCGTCGCCGGCTTGTAATCGAGTTTCTGGAACGCCCGGAAGATCAGCTCGGGGCTGTCGTGGTAGATCAACACCAAGTCGACTCCCGCGTCCTTCATCTTGAGCGCCTGCGGCGTCATGTCCGAAACCGTGGGAGCCGCCGCTTCCACGGCCGCCAAGGTCCGTCCGCGCGCCGCCATTCCAGACTGCACTTCGTTCAGCGCGAACATGCCGTAGCCACTGGTAGTGTGGATCATGCCAATCGACTTGTAATGCTTGACCGCCCAGTCCAGAACGGCGTCGGTCATGAAGCGCTCGACCATCGAGCAGCGGAATATATAGCTCGGCTTCTGGTCGATGAACTTTGTTGTGATATCGGTCGCGGTCGCAGGGCCGATCATCAGGGGGACGCCCGCCTGCTGTGCGAGCGGCGCGAAGGCGACGACGCTGCCGGCGTTGACCGTCCCCACGATCGCCGAGACCTGGTCGCTGGCGATGAGCCTTTGGACGAGGGAAACCGACCGCTGCGGGTTCGCCTCGTCGTTGTAGACGACGATCTCGATGTCGCGTTTCGGGTTCGACGCCTTGTATTCCTTGAAGGCGAGTTGGATTCCTTGAAGATAGGACTCGCCGAAATCCACGATCACCGGCGGGCCGCTCAAAGCCTCTACGATCCCGATCTTCACGGTTTCCGCATGGGCGCCGGAGATCACTCCGATGATCAAACCGGCCGCCAGACCCAATATCTTCCTCATGTCCGCTCCCCTTCAGGTTCTCGGGTTTCCGCCCTCAGCAGGTAATTCTTTCAGCCGTGGGATCCGTGTTTGACTTTCGCGAGATCGCCCTCGTCAGTCGGCAAGAGGCACATCACGTTTCGCATCAGTCGGCCGACCCAGGACGCCCTTGCAGGTATCGCCGCGGCTGTTGAATTCTATGCACTCCGCCATCCGCCCCAACCCTCTGCTCCATGTTAGAAGCTGCGTGGAAGGTCGAAACTCTCCGCGATGTAGTTCTTCGCCATCTCGTCGGAGATCGGTGAGAACATCATCTGCTTATAGTCGCGGAAGTGGCGTTGCATGTCGTATTCCATCGCGAAGCCATAGCCGCCCATGATCTCCATTCCGTGGCAGGCGGCCAGATGCGATGCGCGGGCGGCGAGGACCTTAGTCATCGCCACTTCGACGTCGTAGGGGCGCCGCTGATCGGCCAACCAGGCGCAACGGTAGATCAGGGTTCGGGCCGCATGGATTTCGATTGCGATGTCGGCCAGATAGTGCTGCAGAATCTGGAAGCCGCCGATCGGCCGGCCGAAGGCCTTGCGCTCCTTGGCGTAGGCGAGCGCGTAGTCGAAGGCGGCTTGGGCCACGCCGAGCGACATGACCGAGGTCATCACCCGCTCTGGGTTCAAGGTGCCCAACAACTGGCGCCAGCCGTGGTTTTCTTCGCCGAGCAGATGTTCGACTGGCACCGCCACGTCGTCGAAGAAGATCGCGTTCGTTCCGCATCCATGAATGCCGAGTTTTGGGATCGGTTGAATGGTCACGCCTGGCGAACGGGCGTCAATGATCAGAACCGACAGTCCCTTCTTGCGCGGCGCAGTCGGATCGGTAATCACCACGGTGGTCAGAAAGTCGGCCTTGTGGGCGCCTGTGATCCACTGTTTCGAGCCGTTGACGATATAGTGGTCGCCGTGTCGCGTTGCGGTCGTGCGGATCGCCCCGAGGATATCGGTGCCGCCAGCGGGTTCCGTTAGCGCCAGCGACCATTTCTCTTGGCCTCGAGCAATTCGCGGCAAATGAAGCCGCTTCTGCTCCTCTGCGCCCATACCGACCAACGGGCTAGCGCCGAACGATATCGGCAGTCCGACGCAAAAGGCCGTTGCGACGCTGCGGCGCGAGATTTCCTCCATCACGCTGACGAGTTCGATCATACCGAGACCTTGTCCGCCATATTCCTCAGGAATCGTCAGGCCAAAGGTTCCGAGGTCGGCGAATTTCGCGAGCAGATCCTCGGGTGCGAAGGTCGTCTCTTCGTCCAACTTGCGCGCATATTTCGGTGGCAGCGTGTCTGCGCAAAAGCGGCGATAGCTTGCGCGGATGAGCTCTTGCTCCGGCGTGAAATCGAAGTCCATCAGGCGGCCCGTTTTGTTTGTGTCACGAAAAATGTGGTTTGCGTTTCTCTAGAAAGGCGGAGACACCTTCCTTCGAGTCCGGAGAAGCCACGAGAAGGACATTGGCGCCACGTTCCAGACTGAAGGCGACCTCGTCTCTCGCATGAGCGCTGTCGTTCATAACCTGCTTCGCGACGCGGACAGCGAGGCTGGATTTGTCGGCAATCTCTTGAGCGACGACTTCGATCTCGCGATAGAGATCGGCCGAGGTGTCGAAAAGTTTGTTGATCAGTCCGAGAGAGTGAGCGTCCTCGGCGCTGATGATTTCGCCACGCAGAATGAGTTCCTTCGCTCGTCGTTGACCTATTGCTTGCTGCAGCCGGACGGTTCCACCCCAACCCGGCAAGATTCCGAGATTGATCTCGGGCAGACCGAAGCGCGCGCTGCGTGTCGCGTAAGCGAAGTCGCACATGAGGACGACCTCACAACCGCCGGCAAGGCACCAGCCCTCTACCGCGGCGATCACTGGCTTCGGCATTCCAGTTATTGCTTGATGGGTCGCCCAGCCGCGATGAGTGCTATACCACTCGCCTCTAAGGGGGGTCATGCCGTCGAAGATCTTGATGTCGCCGCCGCTGCAAAAGGCGCTGTCTCCGTCGCCGCGAAGAATCACGCAGCGAATGGCTGCATCGGCTGCGGCGAGCTTCAGTTGCTCGAGCAACTCGACCTGCATCGTTTCATCGAGAGCGTTGCGAGCTTCGGGATTGCGGAGGTGAATCCAGAGGAGTTCATCGCGGCGGCCGGCCCGCCGAACAACGAGACGCGTACAAGAATCGGGCATTCCTCAGGCTCCCGCTGCGCGATTGGGCCGCCATTTCGGCAACACGAAGCCGTTGCCCGCGTCGCGAAAGACGACCTCGAGTTGCATGCCTTTGCGCAGTTCCTTGAAGTCGACATCGACGATGTTCGAGATCAGGCGCGGACCCTCGGGAATGTCGATCAGCGCCAATACGAAGGGGATATCCTCGATGAAGGGGACGGGCACGCTGTGCATATTGATGGCGTAAGCCTGCAGCTCTCCACGCCCGCTTGCAACGCGCCACTCGCTTTCCTCGCTCCCGCAAGCCGTGCAGAAGGGATAGGGCGGGTGGTCGACATGGCCGCATGAGAGGCATGTCTTGAGCAACAAGCGCCCGGCTTTGGCGCCGTCCCAGAAGGGTTTGGACCAGGCCGTCGGTTGCGGAAGCGGTTTGGCGAAATCCGCGTCGGTCAGGCCCAACTTTTGTTTGAGAGTTTCTCGTGCGCTCATGGCCTGCGCTCCGGTCCCATCGGTGGTGGTTTCAGTAGGCATTGGGAATCTCGTTGCCGAGGACGGAATAGTGAATGTCCATGAAGGCGCCGCCGCCGCAGTTCTCGATCAGGAAGCGCGCCCCTTCGACCTGCGCCGCGCCGGCCTTGCCTTGAAGCTGCCGAACGCTCTCCACGAGAACCGAGAAGCCGACGCCGGAGCCGGTATGTCCGAAGCCCAAGGCTTCGCCATTGGTCGTCGTCGGATAGCGGCCGCCGGGGCTGGTTTGCCCCGCCTCGACCAATGCGCCGGAACGTCCGGGCTCGACGATGCCCAGGGCGTCCATCACCATCAGCGAGATGACCGGATAAGAGCCGTATATCTCGAAGATATCCATGTCCGCCGGCCCAAGGCCGGCGGCCTCGAACGCCCTGTGGGCCGGCGGCGCCATGAATTCGTGCCAGCGCCCGAGGTCTCGCACTTTCGACCGGACAATGCTGCGATGACTGTAGTCCGAGCCTTCGCCGAGAATATAGACAGGCTTGCCGCTATGTCGGCGCGCGATATCCGCCGTCGTCATGACGAAGGCGCTGCCGCCATCGGCCAGCACGTTGCACATCTGCGCCGTCAGCGGATACGCGACCATCCGGCTCTTCAGCACATCGGCGAGAGTGATCGGCTTGTCGCGGAACATGGCGTTGGGTTGCAGATTGGCCCAACGTCGGCAGGCGACGCAAACGGCGGCCAACTGCTCGATCGTCGTGCCGGTCGACGACATGTAGCCTTGGCTAACCATGGCCGCGAGCGCGTTATAGGTCATTCCGTAGGGCACCTCCCATTCCGGGTCGGCGCCGGCGGAGGCGAAGAACTTGGCTTGCTCGTTGGCCGTGAATTGCGAGAACCTTTGCGCATGGACGACGAGAACGTAGTCGACCTCGCCGGAGCGCAGCATGCCTTCCGCGGTCTTGCGGGTGGAGAAACTCGAGGCGCCGCCGGATATGGTGGTCGCCACCATCTTGCAGTTACGCGCGCCGATGGCCTCGGGGAGGCGACCAAAATAGACCTCAGTATTATATTCCGAGCCCATGATGTGAGCGGCGGAGACCACGCCCCCGATGCGGTCCTTGGAGATGCCGGCATCGTCGATCGCGGTCTTGGCGACCCGGTACGCGATCTCAAACTCGGAACGTTCGGGATAGTAGCCGCAGGCGACCTCGCCCGTGCCGATGATCGCGAATTCCGCCTTCGCCATATGCGATATCCTTCACTTATAATCCGATGCGAGCCGAGAGGGCCGCGCGGATCTACGCAATTGAGCGCGATCGTCCTTGCCAAAGGACGCTCTTCACATCTTTGCGGAGTATCTTCCCGACAGCGCTCTTGGGCAGTTCAGGCCAGAATTCGATCTTCTTCGGGCATTTGTAGCCAGCCAGGAATTCGTGGCAGAAAGCGATGAGTTCGGCTTCCGTCGCTTCGGCGCCGCCTTTGAGCACGACCACGGCGTGAACACGCTCGCCCCACTTCGGATCGGGGGCCGATACGACCGCGCATTCCTTGACGGCGCCATGCTTGTGAAGAACGCCTTCGGTTTCCGAGGGGTAGACGTTCTCGCCGCCTGTCACGATCATGTCGGCTTTTCGGTCGAGCAAGAAGAGGTATCCGTCGTCATCCAGCATGCCGACGTCTCCGGTGTGCAACCAGCCGTCACGCAAGCGGTCGCGCGTCAAATCCGGGTTGTTCCAATATCCAAGCATGACATTGGGTCCGCGAACGACGACCTCTCCCGCCACGCCCGGCGGCAGTAGGTCGCCGTTCGCGCCGCAGACGCCCACCTGGTTGAGGATCATCTCGCGACCGGCCGAGGTCAGGAGGCGGCTCCGTGGGCCGTCGAGCACGTGGTCTTCTCGACCAAGGAATGTGGCGGTGGGCGCGGCTTCGGTCAGCCCATAACCCTGAGAGAAAATTGGACCGAACTTTTGTATGCAGCGACGCAGCACTTCCTCCGGAAACGGACTGCCGCTGTAAGTCATGTCTCTGAGCGAACTCAGATCGAAATCGGCGACCGCCGGATCATCCACCATCCAGCCGTACAGGGTCGGGACCGCGTTGATATGGGTGCAGCGTTCGTCCTGTATGGCGCGGCAGATCGCTTTTACCTCTGGACGCCTCAGCACGACGACACGACCGCCAACCATCAGATGCGCGAACGCGGGCCAAAAGGCGACGTGAAACAACGGCAGCGGCAGGCAAGTGGAGTCCCCGCTCTTGAAGCCACATTGCAAAAGGACACTTGATAGAGCCGACAGGATATTACGATGTGAAAGCATCACGCCCTTGGGCAGCCCGGTGGTTCCGCCGGTGTAAATCAGCGCCGCGAGATCTCCCTCGGCGCCGTCCGCCTGCGGGTCATCGCTCGATTGGCCCTCCAGGAGCGCCTCGTAGTACGGCCAACCGGCAATCTCCGCTTCAAGAGAAATCCAGCGGACCGCATCCGGCAATTCGGCGCGCAGCGCCTTGGCTGTGTCCTCAAACCCGGCCCCCACGAATACAGCAGCGACATCGGCGTCGCGCAGCACCTGGAGCAGCTCGCGTCGCGAGAGGCGGATGTTGAGTGGAGTGGTCACCCGCCCGGATTTGGCGACGCCGAAATAGATCTCCAGGTAATGGTGAGAGTTTTCAGCCAGCACGGCGACGCGGTCGCCGCGATTGCCCCCGGACGCGATCAACGCGTTGGCCAACCGATTGACCCGGCCATCGAACGCCGCGTAGGTCAGGCGTGCGCCCTCGAAGACGACAGCCTCCGTCCGCGCCGATAAGCGAACTCCCTTGCGGCAGATATCTCCTAAAGTGAACATCGCCCCTCCCGTCCCTGCCGATCTGACGCCCGTCGTCCTGTTCGTTCGGGCCCTGTGCGAGCGGCGTCCGGATCAATTCTGCTGCCCGGGAGCCTAGCCGAACCGCAATATCTTGTCAAACGTTTAATAAGTACTCGCACCCAATTCCACGCGGCGCCATGTTGCGGGGGGACCGCGTCCACGGCTCGGCGAGATTTTTCGACGTGGGACGGCGGACGCCTTGAAGGAGGTTGCCGACCAGCCCCGCGCGTTCCCCGGCGAAATCTGATGTCTCCGGCAAGGGCTGGAGCGCCGCGCTCGGCGATTCGACCTGTTCATCGGTTGGTCGGCCCCTCCGCGACGCCAAAATGCCGAGGACGATGGCGAATACCGCCTCGCCGACGCTCGGCGTCGGCTTGGTCTCGTGCCGCAACCGGCAGGGAAGCCCAATCGGGCCGGCGCGCGTCATCGAAGCGCGCGCCGTTGATAGGAGTGTCCGCTTTTGCAAAATATCCGATCCGCTCGAATCGGACCGGTGCCAGCGTCAGAAACATGTTTTTGACTTAACAGCCGTTAAATAGTATCGACTGACCTTATGGTTCGTCGCCGCCGGATGGTCTCTAATCAGCGTCGACTGTTCGCCAGGAGCCGGAACGGAAATGAAATCGCCTGCCGCGGAACCGAGGACCGAGCGCAAGACAAGAAAGAACGAGTTCGCCAAGCGCGCGGAAATTCTGGCTCTCGCCAAGGAAGCGTTCGCGACACACGGATACCCTGCTTCGGCGCTGCGAGACATCAGTCGGCAGGCCGGCGTCACCGCCGCCGCGATCTACTATTATTTTCCCAGCAAGGACGACATGCTGCGCGAGATCGTTCTAAGCGGCCTCGATCGGATTCAGGTGGCGGTGGTGGGCGCGCGCTCATGCGCCAACGGGCCGGTCGCAAGACTGGAATCGGTCATTCGCGCTCATCTCGTCTTCTGCACGCAGAACCCGGACGAGGCGAAGATCATCACCGAGGACACGAGATTCCTCAATCCACGCGATCTCGCGGTCGCCCGCGAGAAGCAGATCGTCATTCTGAACATCTATCGCACCTGCATCCGGGAAATCATCGATGATGGCGTGATCCCCGAGACGGACCCGACGATCCTCGCCTTTAACATCATCTCCGTGATCCTGGGCTGGTATCGCTGGTTTCGAACGGATCGCGGTTTGAACCTCCGCCAGACGATCGAGGCCACGGTGCGTTTCGCGATGGCCGGCGCGCTCGGCTTGCAATCAAGCGCCCGTTAACGTCCCAGCCCATTGCGCGCCAGGCGCCTTTCCCATCGACCCGCCAGGCCGGCCACCCGCGCCTCGGCGAAAGGTCGGAGGGGCCTCGGCTCAGGCTCTCAAATTAATTCGGCCGGTTGTCCCGCCACCTAGGCTCTCTGTCCTCTATATGTCGAATTGCTTCGACCAGAACGCCATCCGGACTGTCCGTCGGAAATCCCGGGGAAGCTGGACGGCAACCGGGCTGGCGATGGATAAGCGTCTGCGAACTTACTAAACGTTTGACAGTATTCCACTCGTGCTGCGGGGTTGGGGCCTCGGCGCGCGGCAAGACGCTTCCTGCCGCGCGCACTACGATGCGATCCCTCGCCCGTCCCGTTGATCGGCGGCGGCTCCCGATCGGCACCGATCGGACTCCCGGCATCGATTAAGATTCCAATACGATCTTCGTGTTTTGTGCTCATTTCTGGCGGAACCCTTTCGGGTGCTCGAATACACCCGGCGGAAAGGCGGGGTCTCGGTCGCGCCAATCGCGGCCATTCATATATTGGCGCGCCGGAGCGTTTATGTCCAACGCCTATAGCTTTCATGGCGACAGCATAAAATCGCCGAAAAAAGCTTCCAGCTTGGCATAGGCGGCCAGCGGGAGAACATGCGCCACATACTGGTCGGGCCGCACGACGACCACACATCCATGCTCTCGATCGGTGCCCCGCATGTTAAAAATGTCGTTGCCGCCCTTGAAGTCGGGGCAGAACATCTTTTCGTAGTCACGAAGCCCGTAACGGCCTTTCGCGGGGAGAAGGAAAGAGGACAAGTCGATGAAGCGACGGCCCTCTACGTCCCATAGCTCGGCATTCTCCGCGCGGTCCGCAAACATAGGGTACGCAGTAGCGACTCCCCTGGGAACGGCGGCGAGACGGCGGGCGGCAAGATTGGCGTTCGTGGAACTCATGGGCTTGTCCTTATTTCGAAGCGGCGACTCGGGCCTGCTAGCCAAGCCGGAACGGGTGCCGGGAATAGAGCGTCGAACGCCGCGCGCCGATGTCGCAGTCATCCATTCGGTCTGGCGCGGCTCTTTCGACCGGCATACGCAAACTGCTTGGCGTCAGCGACAACGAGATCGCTCAGTTGTTCGATCGCCTGGGCGCCGCCCCGACCGGAACCACGCTTAGATGACGAATTCATCAACACTTGGATCGCCTTGTGGCCAAAAACGTCGGGATCCCGTTTCGGTCAGCATTCACACGCATTTGTTTCAAGAGCTTTGGCAGCCACGTCGATTCCGCCCCTGGTCATAGCGCCCGGTAGCGTCGCATAAGGCCTCTACGATCAACGCCTAAGGTCTAGGGATGCGGCGAGGCCCGTACCGAATATCAAGACGTCCGCATCCGCGTCGAGACGACCGACAACTTGGACGCCAACACTGCCGCCTCCGCCGACCGCCGGATAAGGCAGACAAAGCACGGGGTGGCCGCTGTGATTGAACAGGGCCGTGTAGCGCA
>Ga0181524_10002958_pt1 | contig 16987 bp, 15 predicted proteins | sample PEATcosm2014_Bin_34_FD_119761 | JGI IMG/M metagenome (GOLD analysis project Ga0181524, IMG submission 119761) | Peatland microbial communities from MTU Mesocosm Facility, Houghton, MI, USA - PEATcosm2014_Bin05_60_metaG | ecosystem: Environmental > Terrestrial > Soil > Wetlands > Peat | place...
AAACGCGAAGACTTGGCTCACGGGGGAGCTCACAAGATCAATAACACAATAGGCCAAGCTATACTGGCTCAGAAGATGGATAAAGAAAGAATTATCGCCGAAACCGGAACGGGGCAACATGGGGTCGCAAGCGCGATCGCCTGCGCCGCGCTCGGTTTGAGTTGCGAGGTTTACATGGGCTCGGAGGATGTCGAACGACAGAAACTGAACGTATTTCGAATGAACCTACTGGGCACCAAGGTACACCCTGTTCGCTCGGGCTCGAAGACCCTCAAAGATGCGATCAACGAATCTTTCAGAGATTGGGTCGCAAATGTGGAGAGCACATACTATCTCCTTGGCTCAGTGGTCGGCCCACACCCATATCCAACGATAGTCAGAGATTTCCAGAGCGTAATAGGACGGGAGATTAAGGAACAAATTCTCCGCCTCGAAGGACGCCTGCCTGACGCCGTAGTAGCATGTGTCGGAGGCGGAAGCAATTCGATCGGAGCATTCTATCCATTCATCAACGACGAACAGGTCGCGCTGATCGGTGTTGAGGCAGGGGGGTTAGGCCTCGAAACCGGCAAACACGCTGCAACTCTATGCGCAGGCGAAGAAGGGGTCTTTCACGGAATGTTGACTTACGTTCTTCAGGACGCTGACGGACAGGTTCAGCCAACCCATAGCATCTCGGCGGGGCTGGACTATCCTGGGGTTGGACCAGAACATGCGTATCTGAAGGCCACCAAAAGAGCCACCTACACTTCGGTAACAGACCAGCAGGCATTGGATGCGTTCATGGAATTGAGTAAGGCGGAGGGGATCATCCCAGCCTTAGAATCCGCCCATGCAGTTCACTATGCCATGACACTGGCATCGGGGATGGCTAAGGATCAGATCGTAGTCATCAACCTCTCGGGACGCGGGGACAAGGATGTGAATGTCGTTGCAGAGAAGTTAGGCGTGAAGATATGACGGCTATCTCAAAAACTTTCAATCAACTAGAGAAACGGAAGGAGGCGGCTTTAATCGCCTACTTAACTGTCGGGGATCCCCAATTGAAATACACGCCACGACTCGCAGCCGCCTTGATCGAAGGCGGCGCCGATATAATTGAACTTGGGATTCCATTTTCGGATCCGATCGCGGACGGGCCTACTATACAGGCCGCGGTTGCCCGTTCGCTTAGGGGTGGCGCGAGGCCTATGGACGCTCTCGATGTCGCCAGAAAGATTAGGGAACGATACAATAGTACTCCCGTTGTTCTGATGACTTACCTCAATCCCATCTTCAGGGTCGGATTGGAGAAATTTCTATCCCAGTCAAAGTCTGCAGGGATCTCTGGGATCATTGTTCCCGACCTTCCGGTGGAGGAGTCAGCTGATTACAAGAAGCAATGCTCCGCAGCAGGTGTTGACTCGATCTTCCTCGCGTCACCTTCAACTAATCCACAGCGACTCAAGCGAATTCTGGATCAAACTTCAGGGTACCTTTACCTAATCTCACTCTACGGCGTAACGGGAGTTAGGACGAATGTCTCCGATGACGCAGTTAACATGGTCAGAAGATATAGTTCCATGATCGGAGGGTCCGTCCCCCTTGGTGTTGGTTTCGGAATCTCGAAAGCCGCGCATGTCAAGAGGATAGTCGAGGCCGGAGCAGATGGGGTGATAGTAGGAAGCGCTTTTGTAAAGGTGATTGAAGCGAACGCCCGAAATCTCACTCGGGCAGCCTCGAAGTTGAAAGGCCTAGCTCAGGAACTGAAGAAACCGACTACAAAGCTGTCTCGATAAACCGCTGCGGATTTTGCGATTCAATTAGCCGCCGAATCTTTCTGAGAACTGCGTCAAACATCGGTTTTGTTAGTTTGCGGGTTTGCGTATTCTGCCGACTTGGATGATAAGAGGCGGTTAAAGATGGGTGTGGAGTCGGAGGCCTGTAGAGCGCACCGTGGTAGAACCTGAAGCCCTTAGTATTAACGTCGTGTTCCTTCAGGTACTTTACATATGTTTCAAAGGCTACCCTCCCAAGCGCAAGGACAACCTGCACGTTTGGCAGAAAATGAATCTCCTCTGTCCAGTAGCGTTTACACGTTTGGATCTCCTTTGTGCTCGGCTTGTTTTTCGGAGGTGGGCACCTTACAATTGCCGTCATGTAGGCGTCCGTTAACTTCAGGCCGTCGTCCACGCTAATGGAGGTAGGTTGGTTGGCAAACCCGAAATCATGTAGCGCAGCCATGAGGAACTGTGCCGAGCCGTCTCCAGTAAACATTCGACCAGTCCTATTGCCACCATGTGCCGCTGGGGCAAGTCCGAGAATTAACAGCCTTCCCTGCGAATCCCCAAACCCGCATAATGGTTTCCCACAGTAAGTCCAATCCATATACTGCCTTCGCTTCTTCCGCGCGACGATGTTGCGGTAGCGCGTGAGCCTTGGGCAGAGCTCGCAGTCAACTACCACTTTGTTGAGGTCTGCGAGTGATTGGAAAGCGGCCTGCGCTCCAAGCACCTTCTATAGCCATCAGAATTGGGGAGCTAGAGGTTTTCTCCTTGTAGGCTAAAGATTTGTTGTAAACCTTGGTGTTGACCATCGCCGAAGTAAATTATTGTCAATTGAAGCCACCCTGTCCAATTCATCGGGAAGTGTATCTCAAAGTACCCGTTCTGGTCTGTGGTCGCAACCTGAGTCCTGTAGGCCCCCTCGAAATAGTATTGGGCATACACGTTCGCTCCCGAGACTGGTTGACCTGATGTGGTTTCTAGGTAACCCTGCACTCCAGCTGCGAGGTTTCCTTGCGTAACCGTGGCGACGGAGTCAAGCACTACAACTTCTCCCGTCTTGGAGACGGGTGTTGCAGGTAAGGTGACGAAATCGGAGGGACGCATTTCGAAGGCTTCGAAGGTCCCGCTAACCGTTGCCATTGCGTATCCGGCGGCTACCACGGATAGTATAACGATTACCGCGATTAGAACCGTCTTTCTATTCACGGTCTTCCTTTTTCCCGCTTCATCTAGGTTGGCCATCGCTGTTCACGTTGACGGATTTGAAATTCGTTGAACAACGACTTCTTTCAGAGTTAAAGTCTTTCCGGCGCAGTAGTGCCGTGAAAAACTGTACCTGTCTCTTCCGAGGCGAGAAAGGACTTATCTATTACGCTTCGCTAGCAGTCGCGTGAGATTACTGAAATGTCTGAAGGCAATATTCCTGTTCTTATTCTGAAGGAAGGTTCTACGAGGACGCGCGGTCGGGACGCACAGCGTAATAACATTCTGGCTGCAAAGGTTGTTACTGAAACTATTCGCACTACACTCGGCCCTGAAGGTATGGATAAGATGCTGGTATCTGGCATGGGTGATGTGGTGATTACGAACGATGGGGCTACGATCATGAAGGAGTTGGATGTTCAACATCCCGCAGCCAAGATGTTGGTTGAAGTCGCGAAAAGCCAAGACAACGAAGTTGGCGATGGTACAACCACAGCCGTTGTTCTTACCGGCGAATTATTGTCCAAGGCTGAGAAACTTCTGGACCAAGAAGTTCATCCCACTGTCATAGTTGAAGGATACAAGAAAGCTTCTGAGAAGGCACTGGAAATTCTAGAAAGCCTCTCAGTTCCTATCCAACCTGGTGACATGAAGATGCTCAAACTCATTGCCATGACCTCGATGTCAACAAAGGCGACCGTGGGCACTAGCGACCACCTCGCCACGCTGGCAACTGAAGCGGTTAGTCAAATCTCGGAAGAGCGGGCAGGAAAGGTCACCGCCGACATTGATAGGATTAAGGTTGTCAAGAAGAAAGGAGAGAGCATGGATGAGAGCGAATTGGTTAGGGGCATTGTGGTCGACAAGGAAGTTTCTCATCCTCAAATGCCGAAGCAAGTCAAGAACGCAAGAATCGCTCTGCTTAACGCCAAGCTTGAAATCGAAAAAACTGAATTCGACGCGAAAATTAACATAAACTCTCCAGACCAAATGAAACTCTTCCTCGACGAAGAGGAATCGATGCTTAGAGAGATGACGGACAAAGTGGTGAAGAGTGGCGCGAACGTGATTTTCTGTGAGAAAGGAATCGATGATCTTGCACTGCACTTCCTATCCAAGAAGAACATTCTCGCCGTCAAGAACGCCAGCAGTAGCGACATGGAGAAATTGGCGAAGGCTACAGGGGGAGCGATCCTCGCGAGTACGAAAGATATCACCTCGGAGTCTCTCGGGGAGGCGAAGCTCGTGGAGGAAGTTAAGATTGGGGACGATAAACTTGTCTACGTTCGCGACTGCAAAGACCCGCGAGCAGTCACCGTCGTAATTCGGGGTGGATCGGATCATGTTGTGGACGAAGCCGAACGATCATTCCACGACGCACTCTGCGTTGTCAGAAACGCTGTTGAAGATCAGAAGATCGTTGCCGGAGGAGGTGCACCCGAAGCCGAAACCGCAAAGCAACTGCGCGAATTCGCGGTGAAAGTGGGCGGCCGCGAACAGTTGGCGATTGAAGCCTACGCTGAGGCTTTGGAAACTATACCACTAACCATCGCCGAAAATGCTGGTTTAGACCCAATCGACATTATGGTTGAGCTAAGGTCTAAACATGCGGAACCCGGAAACAAGTGGTATGGCGTGCAGGTCAAGACCGGCAAGATAGCCGACATGTTCGCGGATAATGTAGTCGAACCTCTTAGAGTGAAGCAGCAAGTCGTGAAGTCGGCAACGGAAGCAGCAAGTATGCTCCTTAGAATCGACGATGTAGTCTCTTCGAAAGGAAAGGAAGGTCCACCCGGTGGTGGAATGCCGGGAGGCATGCCAGGCGGTATGGGCGGAATGCCACCCGGCATGATGTAGACCAACGACGCGTTCAAGTTTTGGTGGCGCAATGCCAGCCAAACTCAACGAGAAAGCTGTCAAACTAATCGAAGCGAAGAATTTCGCCTTTTTTGCTACCATCCTACCTGATGGATCGCCTCATGTTGCTCCGGTATGGATAGACCATGAGGGGGACCTGGTTCTCGTTAACACCCCGATGGGCCGAGTCAAACAAAAGAATACGGCCAGAGATCCAAGAGTCTCCATTTCCGTCGCGGACCAGAATAACATGTACAACAGGATCGTAATACAGGGCCGCGTGGTCTCACAGAGTTTCGAAGGAGCTGAAGCGCACATAGACAAACTTGCTAACAAGTACACTGGAGCTAAGAAATATCAGCGCTCCTCGCCAACAGAAAAAAGGGTCATTATCAAAATTCAACCCATTAGAGTACGTTGAACCTAACAGGAATCGAGGTATTTCGAATCTAGCTCCCAGCGCAAAATTACAAACGACTCGAAGAGGGGAATTGTAATTGAAGAATTGCCCAAACTGCGGAACTGAGCTAAGCGACCAAGCGATATTCTGCCACCAATGTGGAGCCTCGGATACAACCGGGGTTGAATCCCGGCCGCTAAACGGCTCTAAGCAGCCGTTGACATTGCCGAAGGATGTTTTCTACGTCGTGATTATCGCTCTCGCTTTAATGGGGTTTGTAGTAGTTGGGCTAGTTGTTCGCGCTCCAGCTGTGTCTGTGACCCAGACTCAGACGAATTACGTAACTCAGATGCAGTTGACAACCGTTAGCGTCAGCTTCACGTCAAGTACCACAACAACTCAGGCCTATACAATGACGGTACTCCCATTTACAACCCTGCCAGCAGGCCCACCACCGACTTGGTTCATCCAACAGTATTGCGGCTACCCATTCAACCCATACGTCTGCAACGAAGGCCCCCCAGTCACTGTTACTGGGTATTTGACTAGTGACTCATCCTGTGTGAATCTGTACGTTGCGACGGGAGTAACCTACGTAGTATGGAATCTGAATCAGACAACGATTTCCCAATACCAAAACCAAGCAGTCCAAGTATACGGTTTCATTTACCCTAACTGGCCGCAAACCCAACCCTTCCCACCATACCCATTCCAGAAGACCCTCTGCGTTGGAATCCCGATGTGGGCGATGCCACCCTACATCCAGACCGCTTGACACTAGCCCCCATGATCACACCCCGTCGACAATAAACCAGAACGAAAACAGTCTCGCCGCCCTAGTAAGATAGCATGGCCCTGAGCGTAAGTTCCGCTTCAGAGCCGTGAATTTCACGTCGGTTGTTCTTCCTAGAACGTAATCGCCTAAGGTACTTGTCGGGCGCAAACGGTTACCCTTTAATGCCAAGAATCTGGTCTTGTTTTGGGGTCCAAATTGCGAGATGAAACTGACGAGGTCATGCTGGCTCAAGAGCAAGGTGTTGCGATGCGAGGGTCAGGAAGAGCGAAGGAGTTGGAGGGACGATTGGGTGGTGAATTGGAGGGTACTCTCTTGTTGACAAACCGCAGATTGATATTCGTCTGTACCCACGAGAAAGAAGATGACCTTAAGACCTCGCCCTTCGGGAAAATGGCTCTGGTATACTCAGATGTTGAAAACTTAGTCTCTATCCCCGCTGGTGGCGATAATTTGTTCATTGAAATATCCACCATCTCTTTTGTCAAAGGCCACACGGGACACGTGACGAAGCCCAGTCTTGAGGTCAAATGGCAGGAAGGAGCGAAGGAGAAAGGTAGAGTGTTCATTGAACTCTTGAGCGGACGGAGTAGGCGAAGGAATCTAAATGACTGGGCAAAAGTAATTGAACGTTTGAAGACGGGTGACCAGAAGCTTATCCAACTTCCGAAACCATCAGCAACCGATACACTCGACGGCAAAATTTACCGTGTCCTAACTGACATGCAGAGGAAGGGCGTCTTCGAAGTCAAGGAAGAGGTCGAAAAACAATTCAATTCAAAGCTCGACCCAGATGAGGTTCAAGCCGCGTGCGATAGGCTCTCCAATATCGGCCTGCTAAAGAAGATGCCCGACCCCAGCGGAGATACCTATTACCAGAAGTGTTCCCCGTTGGGCGAGGATGAATTAAATTCTTAAAATCTCGATGGCGTTAAAGTCTGATCGAAAGACGCGAACTCTCTTCGCGCAGCCCAAGATTCAATCTTCGCTGAGAGAACTGAAAAGCCTGAAACCAAAACCATCTGCGTTCTACACGTTTTTGGGATAGGCCGTTGAAACTCCCAGGCACAGACCCTTGGGGTAGTCGAGCGAAAGGACCGTAAGTATTACAGATTAGACGAATGTCGATTGATGAGCTAGCAGTAATTTCGCTCTGAATCATCGGGGACGGATTGTTCTGGATCCACGTAGAGTTTTGGGTTGCCTTTGACGCAAAGGAACGTGAATGGTTCATCCTCGCCGTTGCTGAATTGGTGGATGGCGTTTGAGGGTATGAATAGCGAGTCACCTGGCTTCAGAGGGCGCAGAGGTGCGTTTGGTTGTTTTGATTGTCTCAGTAACCCCTCGCCGTTCATTACGTATACGTGATGTTCGTAGGGGTGTTGGTCGAGTGGTGTGTGACCGCCTTTCTTCACCGTGTAGAGGCGCAGGGCAAATCGATCGGAGCCGTGCCGGTCATCGATCAGGTATTGGACCTGGGTTTTCTCCGCGCCCTTCTCCAAAACTTCTATCGGAACGCTCGTCGTGTTGACTAGGAATATTCGTTTCTCTTGTTCTGTTTCCTGCCCCAAGTCGATCCCTATTTGTTAACGATCCAGCGTGATTGTTCGCGCATGAATTGTTGGACGTAGTAGGGGCCTAAGCCGCTTTTGCCTGTTGACCCGCTTCCCTTCCAGCCTCCGAAGGAGTTAATTCCAGGCCAGGCTCCGGTAGTTGCGCCTGCTCGTCTATTCGCATAAGTGACCCCTGCTTCGACACGGTCGAAGAATGTCTCTAACTCGTTCTTGTCTTTGCTATATATGCCTGCACATAATCCATATTCTGAATCGTTCGATAATTCCAATGCCTCATCGAGAGATCCCACCGTCCCGACAACGAGGAATGGTACGAATAACTCATCTTTGAAGAGTTTGTGGGTTAGGGAGAGGTTGTCGACGATCGCGGGTTCGACGAAGTATCCACTCTCGAACCCCTCGCCCTTTACCTGGTTCCCTCCGTACAGAAATGTTCCGCCTCCGTTTCTCGCGTCCGCCGCCGCCTGCAAGTAAGTTTCCACGGCGCCTTTGTTGATGACTGGTCCGAGGAACGTTTCTTTCTTAATCGGGTCGCCGACTTTCACAAGCTTCTCCGTGTAATCTTTCAATGCCGCCGTGAACTTCTCTTTGACCGGTCTCTCGACATAGACGCGTGAGCATGCGCTGCATTTTTGGCCTCCAAACCCGAAGGCCGCGCGGACGATCCCCTCCGCGGCTTGGTCGATGTCGGCTTTGCTGGTGACTATTGCTGGGTTCTTTCCGCCCATCTCTGTTATGACGGGTTTGGGGTAGTCTTTCGCGAAGTTATGGTATAAGCCGATTCCAACAGCCATGGAGCCAGTGAAGATCATCCCATCCACGTCTTGGTTCTCTTGTAACTCAGCTCCCACCGAACCTCCCGGGCCAGTGACCATGTTGAAGACGCCATGTGGGATTCCGGCCTTCGCGTAAGCTCGGGTTAACTCGTAGCCGAGTACGGGGGATTCGCTGGAGGGTTTGAAGACCACAGTATTCCCCGTCACCATTGCCCCCGCAGTCATGCCCGTGGATAGTGCGACCGGGAAGTTCCAGGGCGCGATCACCGCCCAGACCCCATACGGCCTAAGAACGCTAGCCGTCTCCTGTCCAGGGCCGGGGGATTCGAGTTGTCTTAAGAATCCTCTATTCACTTCTACCTGGTCACAATAATATCGTATGAGTTCCGCGGCCTCATTCACCTCTGCCAACGATTCGGCTCGGTTCTTACCCACCTCAAAAGCCATCCAAGCCGATAACTCGTAACGCCTCTCGACAATGATGTCGGCGGCTCTGCGCAGAAGTTTCAAGCGTTCCCTGTATGGTGTGTCACTCCACTTCGAGTAAGCTTCCTGTGCGGCATCTACTGCCGCATTCGCGTCGTCCCGTGTTCCCTTCGGGAAATGGCTCACCGTGATGCCTGTGTTGATTGGGCTCGGGTGTGGGACCTCCTCACCCGTTCCAACCCATTTTTCGCCATTCACGTACATTGCGAAATGGCCGCCAAGCCCCGCACGCACCTGTTCAACGGCTTGATCATACGCCCTGTCATCCTCAGGTGTTATCCTCAACGTGGCGTAAGTGATTCGAACTACCTTGCCCGCTTTCGCGGAAGCTTTCATCGGTTTCTTTCTAACTTTCCTGGAGGAAGGCATAAGGAAAACTTCTCCACCCGCGCCCTGTCACCGCGAGTATTTAGAGTTACGTACAGATTTCATCCAATCTCGACGAATGAGACAAAAAACTGCTCCCGTCAAAACCTCTGCAGGCAGAGTCGGTTCGGGAGGTTCGGATCGAATGGTGATAGTGTTTGGGATTGGACTCCCGTGAACGGGTTTTATGTTAGACGACGAATCGGAGCAGTCGAATTAGCGACATGTAATCCCCAGTCGCGAAGAAAACAATCGCCACTAGGAGTGGAAGGTGTCTCCGGTATCTTCCAAATCTACCCGCTGTAATCATAAGCATCTACATAATTCTCGCCGCGGATGTAAACAAGAGTACTTGCAAACAATTAAATCAAAACTCACCGAAACTAACTTCTATTGCAGATAGGATTGTTTGCATGGGGATGCTGGTGCATTCGCAAATACAAGCTAATTGGATCAGTCACGGTTCCGCTTCTTTTCAGAGATTGTACGCCACACAAAATCAAGTCAATCCTCGGAACCACCTGCTTCAAGGATACATACGAACCAGACTCCATGAATGGATCGTAACTACATGAGCCTGGTTAGTAATTGGCATGAACTTGTGGTCTTACCCATCTTTCGTAAACTGATTGAACGCCCGCCATGGTTTTGCCATCTAAGGGTGCTAGCGAGGCAGTCCTGACATTTTCCTCGACCTGTTCGACGTGTTTAGCCCCTGGGATTGCGCAAGTCACGGCATCGAACATCAAAATCCACTTGAGCGCCATTTGAGTCAGATTCATCCCTGCCGGAACTAACTGTTTCAATTCTTCAACAGCCGCTAGTCCTTTGTCGAGGTCAACTCCCGAGAATGTTTCGCCTTTATCGAAAGCTTCACCGCGGATGTTGTAGTTGCGGTGGTCGTCGCGCGGAAACTTCGTCTCGGCCGTTATCTTGCCGGTGAGTAGGCCGCTTGCGAGTGGGACACGTGCCAATATTCCCACTTTGTGTTCCTTAGTTTTCGGAAAGAATTCCTCTGCGGGCCTTAGACGAAACATGTTGAATATAATTTGGACGCTTTGGACATCTGGGTACTCGATCGATCTCAACCCCTCACTTATCTTCTCAACACTTACGCCATAGTTTCGAATCTTACCTTTCGATTTCAGGTGGTCGAGAGCGGCGAAAACTTCAGGCCGAGAATAAACTGGCGTGGGTGGGCAGTGCAGTTGCAGTAGGTCAATTGATTCTACGCCTAGATTCTCTAGACTTCGGTCGACGAAGCCCTCGATGTTCTTGAGGTTGTAACCTTCCGAAACATGTGGGTCAAGGTGTTGCCCGGCCTTCGTGGCCACGAAGATTTCTTCCTTGCGTTCTTTCAGCAGTCGCCCAATTAGTCTCTCACTGCGGCCGTCGCCATAAACGTCCGCCGTGTCGATAAAATTGACTCCCAGATCGATCGCGCGGTTCAGAGCAGCGTAGGACTCTTTATCATCAACATGGCCCCAGTCGCTTCCGATTGGCCAAGCTCCAAAGCTGACGACCGAGACGCGCATGCCGGTGCGGCCCAACTCACGGTACTCCAAATCAAATCACCTCAAATTGTATGCTGAAATTACTTATGAATGCATGCTTGCCGGAGGCGAATGTAATGGTGCGTTCTCAATGTCCTGATCTCTCAGCCGACAACGTTTGACTTGCCAAACTCGTAAGCGAGTTTGGCAAGCGAGAGGGCACCGTATTTGAGAACATCCTCGTCCACTTTGAATTTCGAGCTATGGTTTGTGTTCGTACAACCTTTCTTCGCGTTGAGCGTGCCGAGAAAGTAGAATGTCCCGGGCGCCTTCTGGAGGAACCGTGAGAAATCTTCAGCGCCCATGATAGGTTTGCACACCACCGTTCTAGTTCCGTCTATCGTTCTGAGTATTCGTACGACTTTGTTTGTCACTGAGGGATCATTGACCGTGACTGGGTATGCGTTTTCTTTGAATTCGACCTCGGCCTTGGCTTTGAAGGCCCGGCACATGGATTTAGCGACAGAGCTGACGTACTTTTTCGCTTGAACCCTAGTCTTCTCATCGAGCGTGCGAATAGTGCCCTCGAGTAAAGCCTCATCAGGGATGATGTTATCCTTCGTCCCTGCATGTATGCTGCACACTGAGATTACGAAGGGTTCACGTTGATCAATCATTCGGCTCGTGACACCCTGAAGCGCAGTAACTACCTGTGCTGATACGAATACGGGATCGACGGTGTTATGCGGCGAGGACCCGTGTCCGCCCTTGCCAATTATTCTAATTTTGAAAGTGTCAGGAGCAGCCATCATCGGACCAGGTCGCAAGGCGAAGACTTTCGAAGGTTCAGTACCGCTAATGTGCAACCCGAAAACATAATCGACCTTCGGGCTCTTCATGGCCCCGTCGTCTATCATTGGTTTAGCTCCTCCCCGACCCCCGTCCTCTTCCGCAGGTTGAAAGAGAAACTTCACCTGTCCATGCAAGTCATCTCGATGATTTGAAAGTAGCATCGCAGCTCCGAGCAGCATGGCAACGTGCGTGTCGTGCCCACAAGCATGCATAACCCCTTCTCGTTTCGACTTGAATGGTACATCCACATTCTCAGTCACCGGCAGCGCGTCCATATCGGCTCTGAGCGCAACGACGTTCCCTTTCTTAGCTCCCTTCAGCAAACCAACGACACCGGTCCCGCCGACCTTTGTCCGCACAGAGATGCCCAAGGTTCGCAGTTTTCTCGCAACTAGTTTGGCCGTTTCAAACTCTTGATAGGACAACTCCGGTTGCATGTGAATTGTCCGCCTGACTTGAACTATCTCGCCCTCGACAGTCTTAGCTTCAGATAAGTTGAACATTGTCAGCAACCAAGGATTGTATGGCCAATTCAATTTCACCACTCAGATAAAGTTGATATCTGGATTATGATGACGATCATGCCAACATGCACATCAAAACTGGCGTAGCTTACGGTTGATTGCAGAACCCAAATAGCCTCCCCAATTGTGAATTAGCGATGGGTTTGAGTTTTGAGTGAACTCCTGCCGAACGTTGTGGTCACTTTCTCTGCTGACGGAGACCTGCGAGGGACTGTACTCAAAGTTCTAGGCCAGGTTGCTCGAGTCATCTTTCTTTCAGAGATTTCACCCGAGGCACGTTCACGAGAACTTGCCTCAGCTGATGTGTTGATATCGTGGCACCCTGCACGCGAACTGCAACCTGCGGAGTTCGGAATGATCTCCCACGCAAAGATGATGCAACTACTCTCCGCCGGAGTAGATCACCTGCCATTTCCCCAGCTACCCACCACTCTTACAATTGCAAGCAACGCTGGGGCCTACGCGGCGCCGATGGCAGAACACATACTGGCAATGACGCTGGCAGTAACGAAGAACATCCTAGACCGGCAAAACAAACTCAAGAATGGCATATTTGATCAAACTAATGCAAACCGCCTGTTGAAAGGCTCCACATGTGCAATCTTGGGGTTCGGGGGTATTGGAAAGGCTACTGCTCGCCTCCTACGATGTTTCGGTGTGAAAATCTACGCGGTCAATAGTACTGGGAAAACGGATGAGCCCGTTGATTTCATTGGAAGCCTCAGGGATCTCGAATACGTGTTGCGACACACTGATGTGGTCGTGGTTGCGCTTCCGTTAACGAATTCAACTCGGGGACTAATAGGTAGCCGAGAGCTGGGTTGGATGAAGGAATCCGCCATCCTCGTGAATGTAGCTCGCGGAGACATAATTAATGAAGCTGCGCTGTACGAGAAGTTAAGGGCGGATCCGAGTTTCACGGCAGCGGTGGATGTGTGGTGGAATGAACCTTTACGCGACGGAAAGTTTCGTACTAATTACCCATTCTTAGAACTTCCAAACTTCTTAGGGTCCCCACACAATTCAGGGCTAGTGCCAGGGTCTTTTACGACGGGCGTAGCATATGCGACTGAAAACGTGAAAAGGTTCCTAAACCATGAACCCGTCGTGGGCATTGTTAAGAGAAGCGATTACACGTAAATGCTACAGCCAGCCTACACAGACTGCGAAGTCAAGGAACGCAGAATGACCGGCATCGTGCACTCCTCCCTGCGAAAGAAGCAACGGGCCGACAACTTACAGCCTGCGAAGACCAGGACCTCCCGGGGTGATCCTTCTCAGAAGCTTTTCGGTACTTCTGGGATCAGAGGATCAGCAGACGAAATCATTACCGCAAATTTTGCGGAAAGGCTCGGCAGTACGTTTGCGGCATTTCTCGCCGCTCATGGAATAGTCTATGTCGGTCGCGATGTAAGGTTGCATTCAAAATCAATCCAGAACGCCATCATGAACGGTCTCCTGAAAGGAGGCGTAGACGTTATGGATTGCGGAGTAGTGCCAACACCAACCTTACTCTTCGCTATGAGAGAAGCTGAATCCTCGGCTGGTGTCATGGTGACGGGAAGCCACACACCACCAGAAATTGCAGGTGTATTGTTCTTTCTCGGCGATACTGGGGAGATGGATTCGCGCGGAGAGAGATTATTTGAAGAGATCTACAGCTCCGCGCCATGGCGGCAACGTCCACTCAGCATCAAGGGTTCGATGAGTTCCATCGAAATCCTTGACGCCTATACCAAAACGATCGAGACGAAAATAGGAGACGTCGGCGGCTACAAGGTTGTCGTCGACCCGGGTAACGGGGCGGCGTGCGCAACACTAGGCCTCGTTCTGGAAAGATTAGGATGCGAAGTTATCACTATAAATGGTAATCCTGACGGACGATTTCCCGGACGCCCTCCGAACCCCCAGCCTTCCACACTTACCCAACTCTCAAGAGCCGTGAAGGAAACCAACTCAGACCTAGGAGTCGGAACTGATAGTGACGGCGACCGGGCCCTATTCGCTACGGAACAGGGGCGAGTGTTATGGGCCGATCTAACGGGCGCAATTTTCGCGAAGAACGAATTGAGGAGGCGTGGTGGTGGAACAGTGATTAGTACCGTGAACACGTCGAGTATCATGAAGCTTCTATGTCAGGAATACGGAGGGAGCCTCGCTGTCACGAGAGTTGGGCCTCCGGCAATCGCTGAAGCGTTGCGCTCTACTAAGAATGTGATATTCGCAACCGAGGAGTCTGGGAAGCACATCTGGCCAAATATCATACTGTACGGGGACGCTGCTGTATCCTCGGGCAAGCTGCTACAAATCATGAAGTCTGAAGGCATGGCATTAGAGCAACTTCAGGATGCCCTCCCGAAGTTTCACCAGTCTAAATCAACAATCCCTTGCCCAAACCAATTGAAAGCTGAAGTGATGAAATTTATCATCCTCTCGTGGAAGGGTAACGAATGCACGCAAACGTCAACTATTGACGGCTTAAAGGTGGAGTACCCTGACTCGTCGTGGTTCTTGGTGAGAGCTTCCGGCACTGAACCGCTACTCAGATGCAATGCTGAAGGTAGAACCCTCGGACGCTCGCATGAACTTCTAAGGAGAGCAACTAAACTAGCACTTCAAGCCATTAAGAGTGTTAAGGAATCGTGAGGAGCTTGACATCTCGAACGAAATTGGCGGGTATGTTAGATCACTCGGTGTTACGTCCAGACTCAACCGAAGAGGACGTTAAGAATGGGTGCAAATTGGCTGTTGATCTCGGATTGGCTGCGGTTGTTGTCAACCCTACACATGTGCCAATAGCCGCAACTAGCCTCAAAGGTTCACGTGTGAAGACATGTAGCGTTGTCTCATTTCCTTTCGGCCTCTCGACGAAGGAGGTGAAACTCGCAGAAACAAGAAACGTTCTAGCCCTAGGAGCTGAAGAAATCGATATGGTCATGAATTTCAGTGCCCTTCGCTCGGGCCAGGAGGCTTACGTCTTAGCCGAGATAAAGGGAGTTATGGAGATGGCAAAGACATACTCGAAGAAAATTACTGTGAAGTTGATTCTTGAAACCTGCTACCTGAACGAGAATGAAAAGAAGAAAGCATGCCTCTTAGCAGTCGAGGGAGGTGTCGATTTCGTGAAGACCTCCACAGGGTTCGGTCCGACCGGGGCCACTGTCGATGACGTTCATCTGATGAGACAGGCTGTCGGTTCAAGAGTAGGTGTGAAGGCTGCGGGTGGCATTAGGACGATGGAACAGACGCTGCGGATGGTGGAGGCGGGAGCTGACAGGATAGGGACTAGCTCAAGCCTCAGCATTCTTAATGCGATGCAGCCCTAACTTGTATTCTCAGCTGCATTAACACTCTGGGTAGACTTCCCGAAGTATTGCGTATTCAAGAAAATCCATCCTGAACCTTAAGAAACCAATGTTCTCGGCGTTAGCGTCAAATCGTCCTGTTTGCCGGTGCATAACACAGGGTATACGCGGCTTTTCTTGGAAATAGTACCCATCGTTTGGGTCGCCTCCTCTAGCAGTCGGCTTTCCATGATGTTTACACGCGCTCAGGTTTGTCTACCCTTCTTGCAAAGTCTTAAATGCAAATCAGAACCGAAACCTTACACCATGTCAAAGCCGAAGGTTTTCGTTAGGGAGCCACGGGTCTGGTTAAGAGCGTTAGCCCGTGGACACTATTCTTCGCGATGCTTGGCGAGATAGGGTTCGGAACCGGGCTGCTGCTAATTAACGTCGCGAACTCCTTCTTTCCGGACGGGAATCCCGGAGGGAATGCGGTCGACGCCACGCTGCTGTTAATGTTCTTCGTCATCTTCGAGGCCTTCATCTTCTACCATGTCGTTCGTTCAGTAGGAAGAACGGGGGGCGATTACGTGTGGATGAGCAGGAACATTGGACCCGTACTGGGGGAGCGCACTCGTCCTCGGCTTCGTCTTTACTGGCCTACCGTTCTTGGCTGTGTCGGCAAATTGGTTTGTCACGTTATCACTCGCACCGAGCTTATCGACAATCGCCGCAGTGACAGGAAACAGCGGTTTAACGTCCTTCTCAGCCATGTTGACGACGCCGACGGCGTTGATAGCCTTGGGATTATTTGTGATCGCGGTTGTGACCGCGGTTGACATAGTATCACCCCGATCGGGATTCCAACTACTTGCTGTCCTAACGATAATACCTCTCATAGGGACGCTCATTATGGCGGGCGTTTTCTTGGGGCTCGGCCCGACGGGCATACAGAGTGCTGTCTCGAACTTTCTGTCACAAAACGGTGGTTCATACACCCAGATAGCATCTCAGTATACTGGCCCCGGCGCGTCATTCTCTGGCGTGCTGCTGCTCATTCCTTGGCTTTTCTTCACGTTGCCATGGGTTAACAACGCGGCAGCGTTCTCTGGAGAAATCAAAAATCTAAAGAAGTCAGCATGGGTAGGCACAATTCTTCCCGGCGTCTTCAGTGGAGTAATGCTAGCAGGATTCATAGCATTGTTCAATTGGGGGTTGGGTTTCAATTTCGCAATGCAGGCACCAATCCCCTGGCCCGGGGCGCTATATGGAATGGGCGTCGTCCCAAACATGCTGACAATCGCAACAATTGCGATTCGTGACAATGTTGCCTTGATGTGGGTGATGAACCTAACATTTGCCGTCTGGTACCTAGCTTCGCTTCAACAAACCATTCTTTCGATCTCACGCTACATCCTCGGAATGAGTTTCGACAGGCTGATTCCGGTTCAACTAGCCCATGTCAGTGACAGGTTTCATTCTCCAACAGTGGCTCTGCTGTTGAGTTTCATAGTTGCGATTCCAATGGTATTCATAGCTGACATAACGAACTGGACATCACTTTACACAACCACCGCGCTCGGGAGCGTGTTTTTCGCTTTCATCGGAATCAC
>Ga0181524_10002966_pt1 | contig 16966 bp, 19 predicted proteins | sample PEATcosm2014_Bin_34_FD_119761 | JGI IMG/M metagenome (GOLD analysis project Ga0181524, IMG submission 119761) | Peatland microbial communities from MTU Mesocosm Facility, Houghton, MI, USA - PEATcosm2014_Bin05_60_metaG | ecosystem: Environmental > Terrestrial > Soil > Wetlands > Peat | place...
GCCAGTAAACGGGTTAGGTGAATCAGCCTAACCCGTTTTTTGTTGATCTGAGGCCCGGAGGAGGAAAGGGGGAGCTCGGCCTAGTCTCTGATTTGTCTCAATGACGGTGAGTGGGCCGGGGCACCAACTGGTTTAGCCTAGCCCCGCATTTTCTCGTTTTCCCAGCCCCTCCAACCCACCGCCAGGATGTGGTGGGTCCCGGAGTCCACGAAGGCCTGGTTCATGCCAGGGGTGGCCGGATCAGTTCCTTAGCACCGTCGCCTTGAGCAGGCCGGACTCGGCGGGCGGGGGCACGCCGTCCAGATCGTAAGGGCGGCCACGGTTGTTCTCGTGTGCGGGATGGTGGTGCGGGGTGAGTTGTTGCGAGCGTTGCGACCGCGGCCGGCGCCATGGTGATGGTCATGCCTTCCCGATCGGGCACCGTCAGGAACATTCCGAAGCGTGCTCCCCGGCTTCTCGGTCGTTCAGTCTCTTGAGCTCGCCGCGTCTTCCATCCCGGCCATCAACGAGGTCCGGGCAGGCGCTCGACGTGGGCCACCAGGCCCCCGTCCGGGAGTTCCTCCGTCTTCACCACGGTATGGGCTTTCATTCCGAGCGACTTTCTGATAAAGGTTTCCAGGCGCATCGGGCCTTGACCTCCTCTCTCTGGGTTGCGAGCCCCGAGAAGGATAGCCGAGTTCCCCGATGCGCTTCTACTTTTCAGATGTTACTTGCTCAGACACTTTTGGGATAGCAGCCTTCTTTAACTTCTTGAGGTCTTGGTAAGGGCGTTCGCCCTTCTTCCACTGGAATTGGCACCTGCGGGAGATTGCACCGATCTTGGCCTCTATAGTATCGCCTTGACCCCTAAAAGCCTCCTTCTCATTTATCCATAACTCAGGGCATATTTGTTCACCGAGGAAATTTACAAAAGCCTCAAAGGCAAGATAGGCCATTAGCAGTGCCGAGAGGTTCAGATAGAACCGATCTTTCTGCGAACACTCACAGCGACTCAGTCTCTCCGCCGTGCGCCACAAGAGGTTGTGAGTGTAGACTTCTTCGGAGATCTTCATGAGGCCGTCTCACTACGCAGTCAGTAGCAGCGATAGCCCGCCACAACTCACAAGCAATACATAACAAGAGAAAGAAGAAAGTGATCAAGGGCCAAACGGCCCATCATATGCGGTCCGAAACTGGCTGGGTAAATCGCCCGTAAAGTGAGAAGGTGATGGGCAACTCAGGCGGGAGCAGAGCGCTGACCGATGGTCAAGTCAAGGTACGGTAAGACGCAAGGGTGGTAGACCGCAGAACGGGGACGCGGCGCGCAGGGAGATGGAGCGGCTACCAGGTGTTCACCAGTCGCAGGAATTGCCCGAGGTTGAACTTCCAGGCCGCCCCTTCCTTCCAAGCCGAGATCGTGCCGCTGAAGGATTCGCTGGTGCTGTCCCGGGGGTTCTCCAGGGTGAACCGCACATCCATCTCGACGCGGCGCGCTGACTGCGGATAAACCTCGATGGCCTCCACCTGCTTCCCCGCGGCGGGCTTGATCCCCTTGAGGCGGAGGCGGTTGGCGAACTCGTTCTGGCCGATCCTCGCCTGGCTGTCCTCCGTGCCCATCTCCCACATCCGCCAATGCTGGTCATAGGCCCAGGCCGCCATGAAAGCGCGGAAAGCCGCCTCCGCGTCTCGGGCGACGACCTCACTATCGAAGTCGGCCCTCTGCGCGGAGGCAGGGGCAGCGAGAAGCAGAAGCACACCAGTCATCACCCGTAGCAGACGGCGAACCATCCTCCCTCCTTTTCCCCTCCCCGGCCTCATCTGACCGGACGCGATGAGGCGGCAGCCAGACCGCCGATCAAGAAGATCACTCACCGCCGAGGAAAAGCACGCTCCCAGCTCGGGCATGGAGGAGACCAAGAAAAACCGGGGGCTGAAAAGGATCCGCAGGAGCTGCCCGACTGAAGCCGTACCTTTTCTCGCGAGTCAGAAACCGGTACGGCGGCTGTGCCATGACCTGGGGACCAGGCGATCATTCGGGGCCTTGCCAGTGGTGGCCTCGCACCGACCGACGAAAGAGACCATTTCAAACCGGAGCTTGGTTCCGGTGGCCTCGTTCTACCCAACTGTAGCCCACTTGCCGTGTTTGCTTTCAGCAGGTTCGACCTCGGACGGAGGCAGGCTAGCTCGTTGACTTCGCTTGACAGTCGCCGGTTTGAAGATGCGCTCCCACACTGACGGCCCGCCCGCCAGGACTGTTCTCTACTCCGTTACCCCCAACCCCCCAACAACACCAGCAGCCCCAGCCGCACGGCTGGAACTGCTGGATGGCTGCGCACGAATGCCGGCCTGATGTTCCCGTGCCGTCCGGCGTGGCCGGCCCCTACTTGCCGGCGTCTTGCCGGATCTCGCGATTGATCTGGTTCTCCTGCTGGTTCATCACACCCCGCTGGCCACGGGTGATGTAGCCGCCCCGGACCGTCCCGTTCTTGCTGTTGGCCCCGGCGTCCGCGTAGTCTTCCTTGCGCATCGCATGAATCTGCCCGCGCAGCTGGTTCCGCTGTTGCGCCGAGATCTTGCCCTGCTTGTACTCGCTATTTACCCGGTTCCGCTCCCGGTCCACGCGGTTCAGCACCTGCGTCTGGCGCGGATGGTGCTTCTGGAACTTCGGGCCCTTCTCCGGGCCTCCGGCCCAGATCGGGGATCCCGTGGTGAGGAGGGCCCCCGCCAGCACCAGCCCGAACAGCGCGGTCTTGTACGTCATCATGTGCGGTCTCCGTGTGCGAGGGTGGCTGCCTGACCTCTCAACGGCGTTTGCGCGGGGACGGCTCGCGCCGGGCTCGACGCGAGCCGGCCCGCCTACTTCTGTTCGGCTTCCGCGCGCCGGGCCTGCCGCCGGTCACGTCGGTCGGCCCGCACATCCTTCCGATCCTGATGGAGATCCCGCCGGTCGTGCCGGACGTCCCGGGTATCCTTGTGGAGGCCCGCGCGATCCTGGCGGAGCGCCTGCCGGTCTTTGGAGCGGGTGGCGCGGTCCTGCCGGAGCGCCTGCCGGGCTTGCTGGAGGGCCGCCCGATCGGCGGTGACGGCGGTCTGGTTCCCGGCCTTCCGATCCGCCTGGAGCTTCTGCCAGTCCTGCCGGTCCTGCTGCCGGGCCTGCCGGATGGTCTGGTCATCCTTCTTGAGAGTCTGGGCATCCTGCCGGAGGTTCTGCCGATCCTGTTGGATGGCCTGCCGGTCTTTGGAGCGGGTGGCGCGGTCCTGCTGGAGCGCCTGCCGGTCCTGCTGGAGGGCCGCCTGATCGGCGGTGACAGCGGACTGGTTCCCGGCCTTCCGATCCGCCTGGAGCTTCTGCCAGTCCTGCCGGTCCTGCTGCCGGGCCTGCCGGATGGTCTGATCTTCCTTCCCGAGAGTCTGGGCATCCTGCCGGGGGTTCTGCCGATCCTGTTGGACGGCCGGCTGGCCTGGCGGGGTCTGGGGGGTGGTTGGCGGAGGTTGCTGGACATCCTGCGCGTGCGCCCCCGGGATCCCCAAGGCCAGGGTCACGAGACATCCTGATACGAGACCGATCCAGGGTTTCATAATGGACCTCCTTTAAGAAATGGGTGCTGTGGTTGGCTCGCCCTACTTGGTAAGAGCCCCGTGAGCGCCAAAGGTTTAACGACGAGGACCCCCGACGCTGGTCGACCCGGGCGGCGCGCACCGGGCTCTCGACCGCCCTGGCGCACCTTCGGCACTGGCCGAGGTCCGGCCACGGCAGCCCCTTGCGCCGACCTATCGAGCAAGACCTGTGCCGGAGCGAGAACCGGTGGCCGACGCCCCAGGCCCTTCCACAGCGTCGCCGGGGTGCGGGGTATGCGCATTGGACGGTTGCTGGCGTGGCAGCGTCGGAGTGCCAGGATGCAGGGATTGCAGCGGTATCCCTCCGGCGATGCCGGGCGTGGCCTGAGGGCCCTGCCGGATGGATTCCCGAGGGGACCGCTGTGCAGCCGAGGGCTTGTCGAGATGTCGTCGACTGCGGGCGGAGCGGCCGCAGACCGGCGCCGGGACCCTCCCGCCGCTCAGTCGGGCAACCCGGTGATCTCGTACCGGAAGCAGGTCCAGCCGAGGGCCGACGGGGCCGGGACCACGGCGGCAAAGGTCCCGGTCCCGCCGGGCGGGATGGTCCGGGGGAGGACGGCGGCCTCAATGGTCGTGACGAACTGATTCCGTGCGTCGAAGAGCGCGAACCCGACGATCACTTCGGACACCGCCTCCTGCCCACCGTTGCGATAGGTACCCTGGATCTCCCCGCCCAGGCTTCCTTCGAGGCTCCCGATCTCGACGGCCTTCTCGTCAGGGCAGACGAAGTGGGTAACCGCCTCCGCGGAACCGGCCGGGAGTTGACTTGCGCCGTTGCCGTGCTCCCGCTGCTTCGTCAGCTTGGCCTGTATGTACTCGCATTCGATCTGCGAGAGCGATCCCGGGGGAAGAGCCTGGCACGAGAGCTCAGCGGGGGCTGCTGGACTCGGCCAGATCGTGAGAAGGACGCCGACCACCGCAAGGATGACGAGGGGCATGCAGTGCTCCTTTCTTAGATCTGGGCGCCGCCCTGATAGGCTGGGGTGAGAGGGCACCACGAGCCCTCGGTCAAGCGCGGCGCCGCGCAGTCGGACGCCCGAGGGCCTCACGGCTGGCGCTCGCCGGCGCGGAACTCCTCGCGCAAGCGTTTCCGCTCCTCGGGAGACAGGTTACGCGTCCGCTTCTGGTTCTCGTGGAGCCGCTGGCGGAGGGCCTGCTTCTCCTCCGGCGACATTTGCCGCCACTGCTGCGCGCGTTCCCGGAGGCGCTGACGCTCCTCGGGCGAGAGGCGCTGGAACTCCTCGAGCCGCTGGCGGAGGGCCTGCTTCTCTTCCGGCGCCAACTGCCGCCACCGCTGCATACGGTCGCGAAGCTGCTGCCGTTCCTGGGGAGGCAGTTGCTGCCAGCGTCGGAAGTTCTGGCGGATCTGTTGCTGTGCCTCCGGCGGAAGACGGCGGAACGTCTCCAGGTTGCGGCGGATCTGTTCGCGCTCCTCCGGCGAGAGCTGCTTCCAGCGCTCGTAATTCTCGCGGATGCGCTGCCGTTCCTCGGGGGAGAGTTGATTCCAGCGTTCCAGGTTCTGCTGCGCCCGCGCCCGCTCCTCGGGCGTGAGGGACTCGAGGCCCGGGATCCCGCCGCCGGCGGGCGGCACCTGTGGCCGGGCCACCGGCGGGCAGGCCAGGAAGATGAGCAACAGGCCCAGCAGGAGGGTGGACATCCGCCTCATGGCTTCCCCTTTGCCTCTGTACCCGTGGACGGAGATGCCGGAGGCGCCGCCGGGCGCCGCACATCCTCCCGCGGGCGCAGCAGGTCCAACTGCCGGAGTAAGTCCAGGTCGCGGAGGACGTCCATGTCGGCGAGCATCCGGGCGTCCGCCACGGCGTCCGGTTGCGGTGGCGGAGACTTCGGCACCGGCGCTTGTTGCGCCGCCAGGGCGGCCGCCGTCAGCAAGAGGCCTGCCGAGGCCGCCACGGCTGTTCGCCACGCCTTCCACATGGGTGCGCGCAGCTCAACCGGCCACGGCGCTCCCGTCCAGTCGCCGCAGGAGGTCCAGCCGCTCCAATAGGTCGAAGTTCTCCAGCACGTCAAAGTTCTCCAGCACGTCCAGGTTCTGCCCGATGCCCAGGTCCTCGGCAAGGGCCAAGGCGTCGGCAGGTGGAACCTCGCGGAGCGCCCGATGGCTTCGGACCACCCCGAATGCCAGGAGCAGGCCCAGCGCCGTGGCCGCGGCCAGGGCCGGCACGCGCCAGGGACCCCCAAGGCCGCGTAACCGTATCCAGGCCGAGGCCCAGAGGCGGGGGCGTGGTGGGGGCACCGCCGCGATCCGGCGTCGGACGGACTCGCCGAAATCGACCCAGAACGCTGCCGGCGGCTCCGGCACCGGGAGGGCGCGGGTGCGAGTTACCACCTCTCGGAGTAGACGAGCCTCGCGTGCGCAATCGGGGCAGGCGGCGAGGTGGGCCGCCAGCCGCCGACGCTCTTCCGGCGCAAGCTCATCCTCCTCAGCGAGCAGCCACTCCCGGATCGTTTCGCATTCCCTCATGGGCGCCTCACCCTCTGCCGCCCCGGCCCCTCAGTCCCCGCGCCTCACCGCTTTTCACTCGGTCTCCGTAAACGCCGCCAGCTTCCGGCGAAGTGCGCGGACGGCATGGAAGTAATTCGCCTTGGCCGTTCCTTCCGCACAACCGAGCACCTCGGCAATCTCGCGGTGGCTGAGCTCCTGGTGGACCCGCAGCGTCAGGGTCGCCCGCTGTTGTGGCGGCAGCGCCTCGATCGCGGCGGTCAGGGCCCGATCTCTTTCGTCCATCAGCAGGGCCGTCAGGGAATCCTCCCGGTCGTCCGGCACCCGCGCATCGACCTCGGCCGGATCCTCGTGCATCGTCGCCTTCCGATGATTCAGGCACAGGTTCATAGCAATCCGGTACAGCCACGTCAAGAAACTGGCCTGCCGCCGGAAGCTCCCCAGCGATCGGAACGCCTGGACGAAGGCTTCCTGGGCAATGTCTCGGGCGTCCTCGACATTGCGCGTCATTCGATAGCTCAGCCGGAAGATCGCCTGTTGATGCCGGCTCACCAGCACGTCGAATGCGCCCGCCTCCCCCTCGAGGACCCGCTGGATCACCTCGAAATCGGCGTGGGACACGATGGACGCATCGGCGCGGTCCGTCGATCTCGGAAGGGGTGCCGCCCGTCGAATCCAGTCCCCTGTGCTCACTTAGACAGACCTGCCCGCTGAACGTTTAGTCGTCTGGAATGCAAACAATGTCCGGCACCCGTCCCAATTTCAATAACTGGCAATCGATTGCCTCGCGCGCCTTCTGGCCAGGTTCTTGAAACGGACATCTGGGGTGAGATTCGGAATCGGGTCGTGGCCCTCGTACTGGTGCCCTCGACGTCAATCGTTGCTCATCCCCGGATGCCGACGATGGAGCACCACGACATTGGGATGCCCCAGAGCAGACCGACGAGTCCGGTGAATTGAAGTCGTGGCACGGCACTGATGCCTCTTGATCTACGCTCAGGATGGTGCTCCTCGCGTTCGCTGATGGGCAGGTCCCGTCACACTGAATTACAGGTTGCTGGATGTCAACCAGAATAACTGGAAGACATGTCGGCAGTTCAATGTGTTACGAGGACCAGAGCGTTCAGGTGTACCGGGTACTGGGCGAAGTACGGGGGGGTTGGCCCCCGTATTTACCGCACCCCGCGTTACTCAAATCGGGGGCGGTTTGCCTGTGGTAGTTCAGTCAATCTGTCACCCTAACTGTTCAATGAAAATGTCACCCCTGCGGGATGGCCCAGTGCTGTAGCGCCGGCGCCGGAGACTCTGCTGCGGGGGGCCAGCCACCGCCGCCTGGGTGGCGAGGAGCCGATTCTGATAGTAGACCCGCCACATCCCATTGAGCAGCTGCCGGACCTCGACCCGCGCCTTCGCGTAGCCCCGGCCGCCGGGGCCCGGCGGGATCTGGATCAGGGTGCCCTGGGTGCGCACGGTATTGTCGTTGAGCACGGTCGCCGCGGTGTACAGGCACAGATCCGGGCGAGTTCCAGCCCTCGGGGGACCGGCCGCCACGCCGGGACCGGGTCGGCGGGGGGCCGGGCGAAGCGGGCATTGAAGGACGGCGTGAAGAGGGGGAGGAAGGCGTTGGCGGCCGGGACGGTGGCAATGCCCGCCAGCCGCAGCTCGGCCACCCGCCGATCCTGGAGGGTCTCCCACAGCCGCTCGATGCGGCCCTTGGCCTGGGGACTGAGGGCATAGATGGGCTGGATGCCCAGGGCAGCCAGGGCCCGCCCCACCTGGGTGGGGGCCTGGCGCCCCCGGAGTTCTTCCTCGAGCGTCCAGGCGTCGTCATTGCGCCGGAAGATCCCATGGCAGTCCATGTAGAGGGCGATGGGGATCCCACAGGTCTGGAGCAGCGTCTGCAGGAGGCGGAGGTAGCTCACCGGGGCTTCCTCCGGGACGAAGGCGGCCCCCGGGAGGAGCGCTCCCGTCGCATCGTTCAGCGCCCCGACCAACGAGCAGGCAGGCCCCCGGTCTTCGAGCCAGGCGTGGGGACTCCCATCCCAGAGGACGCGCAGGCCGGCCTGGGTCTTCCGCAGGCGGCGGGCGCGGTGGCGGGGCGGCGGCCGGAGGGCCGACTCCGGTTCCCGTGCACGAGAGGGCGGCGGCCCTCGTGACGCAGCCGGCTCGTGAGCCGTCGCACGTGTCGGAGGCTCAGGTCCAGACTCGTGGCGGCCTGGGCGCCGGTCATCCGGCGCTCGAGCACGAGTCGCAAGGTGTGATACCGATGCAGCTCGCGCTGGCTCACGGGGATCAGCTCTCGGTCTCTGGTCATAGGCCCTCCCGTGGGAAAACGGGAGAGCCTAGCATTCCAAGCCCTCTACGGTGACAGAATCACTGAACAGTTAGAGGGTGACAGAATTATTGATCTACCACAGGCCGACCACTCGGCCTTGTCACGCCCTAACTAGCCGACTATAATTTCGCCATGTGGCGACGGATCCCAAGCGTGGTCACGATCGCAGCCGGCCTAGCCATCTTCCTCCTCCTCGCATGCGGCGCGCCAGCCGCAGCACCTTGGTCTGCTGCCGCCCACGAGACCCTGCCGTCAGAGGTGACCACCTACTTCACCCCGATGGAGTTCGCGCGGGGCCAGGCCTACACCGAGGGTCTCTACTGGCTCGCCGCCGCCGGGGTCACGCTTCGCCTCGGGGCACTACTGGTCTTGGTCTTCACGCCCGCATCCGCGGCGCTCCGCACCCTGGCGCCCCGGTGCGCGCGGGGGCGGCCGGCCGTGGCCACCGCCCTCTACGTGGTCCTCTTGGTGGTCGGCTTCAAGCTCCTCACCCTCCCGCTCGGCTATTACGCCGGCTTCGTCCGAGAGCACGCCTTCCATCTGTCCACGGAGACCCGAGCCGCCTGGCTCCTGGACTGGGGGAAGAGTGGGCTCCTCACCGTGGGGCTGGCTGTCCCAGTGGGCGTCCTCCTGACGACCCTCTGGCGGCACGCCCCGGGCCGCTGGGCCCTGTGGGCCTGGGCCCTGAGCGGTCTCGCCATGATCGTCCTGGTCGCCCTCGCGCCCCTCGTTATCGATCCGCTCTTCAACATGATCCGCCCCCTCGAGGAGTCCGCCCTTCGCCAGCGGGTCCTCGCCCTGGCGGAGCGAGCCGGGCTCCACGTGGACCAAGTCTACGTGAGCGACGCCAGTCGCCGGACCACCGCTGAGAACGCCTACTTCACCGGCCTCGGCGCCACGAAGCGGGTCGTCCTCTATGACACCCTGCTTCAGCACAACGACCCTGACGCGGTGGCAACCGTCGTGGCCCACGAGTTAGGCCACTGGCAGCACGCTGATATTTGGAAGGGCATTGGCCTGAGCCTCCTCGGCCTCGCCGTCAGTTTCTGGTGCGCGGCGCGGGTGCTCGCCTGGGCCGGACGGGGAGCACGGTTCCATCTGACGGGACCGGCCGACCTGGCCGCCATCCCACTCTTCCTGCTCGTCCTCTTCGTCCTGAACCTCGTCAGTCTGCCCCTCCAGAACGCCATCTCGCGGGGCTTCGAGCGGGCCGCCGACCGGACCTCCCTTGAGCTGACCCACGATCCCGCCGCCTTCATCCGCTCCGAGGTGGAGCTGGCACGCGCCGATCTGGCCGACCTGGACCCGCCCCGACCCCTCGTGCTCCTCCTGTACACGCATCCCCCCACGGTCGACCGGATCCGCATGGCCGAGGCCTTCGCGGCCCCGCGGGGCACCACGCCTTAGCGGCCGCGCGGCGCCCATCCGACTCTCGGTCCTCCCTTTGATCAGGCACCTCGGCGCGGCCATGCGGTTCTCGGCTCTTGTGACAGTTGCCACCGCTTCCGCCTCTCGTCGGCGCAGCGCACGGTCTGGCCCTTTCCCGGCGGGCGCCCACGCGCGATTCCCCTTGACAGGCAGCGCTTGCGGGTGCACAGTTTAACTATCTAGTTAGTCAAACACAGGAGGCGCTTCTCCGATGCGTCACCGTGGCAATCATCGCCATCGGAGCACTGCCGAGTCTCGGACGTCGATCCTGGAAGCCGCCGGGCGCATTTTTGCCGGGCAGGGCCTTTCGGGCGCCCGGACGGATGCCATCGCTGCCGAAGCCGGCGTCAACAAAGCGCTGCTCTACTACTACTTCAAGAACAAGGAAGACATCTATTGGGCGGTCCTCGATGAGGAGGTGACGGGGTTTCACCTGAAAGCCCTCACGCTTCTTTCCCAGGAAGGGCCCGCTGCACCCATCCTGTTGCGCTATGTGAGCAATCACTTCGACTTCATCTGCACCCATCCGCACTACCCCCGCCTTTTTCAGATGATGATGATGGCGGGAGGCAGGCGATGCGAGCGCCTGGTGGCGGGGCGCATTATTCCCGTGGCGCAGAAGCTGGATGCCCTGCTCCGCCGGGGCATCCGCAACGGCGAGTTCCGCCCGTTCGACGTGGGCCACACGGCTGTCTCCCTGGCCGCGCTTACGGTCTTCTATTTCAATGCCGCGCCCATCATCCGGCTGGTGAGCGGGCAGGATCCCTTTAGCAGGGCGAATATGCGAAAGCGCAAGGCGGAGGTTCTCAAGTTTATCCGCTACGCGCTATTCACCGATCCGGAGGCGGCCGTGTTATGAAGCGCAAGATTCTTCTCCCCCTCGTTCTCCTGGTGATGGTGGGAAGCGGCCTCGTGTACTACGAGGAGACAATGCGCCCGCAGGGCATGGTCCTCACCGGCGTCGTCACCACGGACGACGTGGTCGTGAGCTCGCAGATTCAGGGTCAACTCGCCCGACTCCTCGTGAAGGAAGGGGACACGGTGCAGGCCGGGCAACTGCTCGCCGTGATCCAACCCCACGAGCTGGCGGCCGACAAGGCCTATTATGCGTCCGCCGAGCAGGCCGCCATGGCACAGGTGAATCAGGCCGAAGCGGCCTTGAAGTATCAGGAATCGCAAACGCGCGATCAGATCCGCCAGGCGGAGGCCACCCTGGCCGCGACCCAGGCGCAAGTGACCGAGGCCGCGGCGGACCTGGAGCGCGCCCGCCTCGACTACCAGCGCACCCAGGACCTCTTCAAGGACAGCGCCGTCTCCGCGCAGCAACTGGACCAGGCGCGTACCACCTTCGATGCGCAGAAGGCCCACCTGGAGTCGCTGCAGAAGCAGGTGGACGCACAGCGTGCCACCGTCGCGCTTGCTCGCTCGACCGAAGAGCAGATCCAGGTGCGGCGGAGCGAACTGAAAGCCACGGAGCGCCAACGAGCGGCGGCGGGGGCCCAGAACGACAAAGCGAAGGTGCGACTGGACTACACCGAGATCCGCGCCCCCATCCCGGCGGTTGTGGCGCTGGACGCCGCCCGCCAGGGTGAGGTCGTGAATGTGGGCCAGCCCATCATCTCGCTCGTCGATCCCGACAATCTCTGGATCCGGGCCGACGTCGAAGAGACGTACATCGACCGTATCCGGCTCGGCGATCATCTCAGGGTCCCCTTCCCCTCCGGCATGGAGAAGGAGGGAACCGTCTTCTTCCGCGGGGTGGATGCGGATTATGCCACCCAGCGCGACGTCAGCCGGTCGAAACGCGACATCAAGACGTTCGAGGTCCGCCTCCGGGTCGACAACAGCGATCGCCGCATCTGGCCTGGGCTCACGGCGTACGTAGTGCTGCCCCCGCAGGATGTGCGATGAAGTCCGCTCTCGCCACGCTGTGACCTGCGGTGCGCGACGAAAGGCGACAAAAGCATGGCTGCCATTGAAGTCAACGGGATCCGGAAGTGCTTCGATACGTTCTGTGCGGTCGATGGATTGACCTTCACGGTCGAGCACGGCGAAATCTTCGGCCTCCTGGGTCCCAACGGGGCGGGGAAGTCCACCCTCATCCGCATGCTCACCACGCTCCTCCCGCCCACGGCCGGCACCGCCAGGGTCAACGGCTTTGACGTGACGGGCGAGGCGGATCAGGTCCGCAGCTCCATCGGCGTGATTCCCCAGGCCATGACCTTGGACCTGGATCTGAGCGCGGCCGAAAACATGCTCATCTTTGCGAAGCTGTACGGGGTCCCGCGCGAGAAGCGCAAGCGGGTCATCCCGGAACTGTTGGACGCCGTCGACCTGCTGCCTTGGAAGGACAAGCCGGTGAAGAATCTCTCCGGCGGGATGCGCCGGCGTCTGGAAATCGCCCGGGGCCTGGTCCACGAACCGAAGATCTTCTTTCTGGATGAGCCCACCACCGGGCTCGACCCTGTATCCCGCGCGGCCGTGTGGGAGATGATCACGAAGTTGAAGAGCGCGCGCGACCTTACCATCCTCTTGACCACCCATTACATGGATGAGGCCGACAAGCTCTGCGATCGCATCGCGATCGTTGACCACGGCAAGCTGGTGGCGCTGGATTCCCCCCTGAAACTGAAGGCGTCCATCCCCGGCAACACCATCCTGGAAGTGAGCTTCTCGCGCGTCCCCGACGGTTGGGTGGAAACCCTCAAGGGGCTTGCGGAGGTCCAGGACGTGAAGGCGGACGACACGGTCTTCCGGATCGGCTCGAACAACGGCCCGCGCACCACGGTGGACCTGCTGGAGGCCGCGCGGACGGCCCAGGTGGAGATCACGTCGCTTTCCGTGCAGAGCACCACGCTGGATGACGTCTTCATGCACTATACGGGCCGCCAGTTGCGCGACGCGCTGCAGGATGCCTTGAAGTACGACCCCAGCTTCATGTACCAGCGGCACTGAGGAAGAGGCCGGTGAGCAGAGTCCTCGCCATTATCGAGCGCGACGTTCGCAAGTTCCTGCGCAGCCCCACGCTGATCGTCGTCTCCATGTTCTTTCCGCTGGTCCAACTGGTGATTCTGGGCTACGCCTTCGGCGGCAAGATTCAGAATCTGGAGGTGGGCGTCGTCAACCAGGATCGGGCCCTACAGACGGTGAAGCTGCGGGAGATGTTCGGGGCGATCGCCGCCAATGCCCGCACCTTCGTGAGCGTGGACTATTCGGACCTGCACCAGGCCTTGACCGACCTGCGGAACGGTAAGATCAATGCGGTGCTCAACATCCCTCCGGGATTCTCCCGGCGCGTGCTCAGCAAGAACGCCCCGCAGGTTGCCCTGATGGAGGACAACACGGACAACTTCTCCATGAGCGCCCTACAGGGGGCGCTGGTCGACCTGCTGAATGCCTTCAACCACGGCGGAGTCCAACCCCGCGTCGGGGCCGACGCCACGCTTTCCGTGGTCGAGATTTACCCGTACGTGCCCTACATCCAGTACCTGTTGCCCGGCTCGATCGTCCTGGCAATTTTCGTGTCGGCCATGATCGGCGGCGGCATTATCTTCATCGACGACAAGGCCCGCGGCCTCCACGAGGGGTACCTCGTGACTCCCATCCGCAAGTTCGAGCTGATCCTGGGGTTCAATCTCTCCGGCGCGTTGAAGGCCTTCCTGGCGGGTCTCGTGCTGACGACACTCGGATCGGTCATCGCCGGCATCCCGAACCCAATGGACCCTGTCCGGCTGCTCAAGCTCCTGCTGGTGATCGCGACAACCGCTCTTGCGCTCATCAGCATGATGTTTCTGATGATGGTCCGCGTGAGCGACCCCTTGGTGCCTCGCGCCACGTTCGGGGTGCTGAACACGCTGCTCTACTTTCCGAGCGGCGCCGTCTACCCCGTATATGGCTTCCCGAAGTGGATGCGGATGCTCTCGGCAGTCGACCCCTTCACCTACGCCGTCGACGCGTTCAAGAATCTGCTCCTGAAGAATACCCCCCTCCTTGCGATCGCCGGGGACCTCACGTATCTCGGCGCGTTTACCGTCGTGGTGCTCGTTCTGGCGACAGCGCTCTTCCGCCGCACGCTGTAAGCCTGCTCTCAGAATCGCCATGCCTCCTCTGGCTGACCCTTTCTCCTGCGGTGACGGATCTCCCGGCCCAGAGCCCCGCGAACCCTTGGAGTTGCCGCCTCTCGGCTAATCGGATACAGTCGGCTCACTATGCGCACCGGGGGAGGGGGAAACCAGGGGCCATGGCGGCGGAAGACCGTCGGCACGCTGGCGGCAGGATTCTCCCTCGTCTATCTCATCGCGGTTGCCCCGCACCTCGTTCACCACCTGTTCGAGGAAGACCACGACTCCCCGGCGTGTCCATTCCTCGCGCTGAGCCAGCACACCCCACAGCTCCAGCCTGATCTCCCAACGATCACATGTCTGATCTGGACGGAACTCCTTGAAGATCCGAAGCCAACGGTGTCTCTTCCTTTGCCGCTGGTTCACAATAGCCATACCCGGGGTCCACCCTTTCTCCCAAAATCCCATCTTGAAATAAATGGTTTAGAGGATCGAGGGGTTGGCCGCACGTTTGTTCTGGGCGATTGGACGGGTCACCCGTTCAGCGACCTCCGGCTGTGGAATCAAGCGATGATCCACAGTCTTCAGACCATGATCCTACAAAAGCCTGAAGAATTGATCCCCGTCGGGGTCGCAAGATGGATCAGTGTTTTCCAGCACATGTTTGGTCCTTTACTGCTCGGCCTCTTTGGTTTGGCAGTGCGGCAGCGTCTTAAGCGATAAATTCAATTTGGCGAAGAGCCCATTGGACGATGTGTCCCGTGAAGTGATGGTGGCGGGTCCAGTGAGGTTGCGACCAAGTGCGCAGCGTCTGACTGTCCGTGTTCTGTCCGTGAACAGCTGCCGAAAGGTGCCTACAGGAACCAAACGGGAAGGGCAGAAGTGGCTGTTTTCTTCGGGGTCAATTGGTAGGCTTCGGTTCTTTTGGGGGCTGGATTTCCCCTCATAACCCAAAGGTTGCTGGTTCAAATCCAGCCCCCGCAACCATCGCCAGTAAACGGGTTAGGTGAATCAGCCTAACCCGTTTTTTGTTGATCTGAGGCCCGGAGGAGGAAAGGGGGAGCTCGGCCTAGTCTCTGATTTGTCTCAATGATGGTGAGTGGGCCGGGGCACCAACTGGTTTAGCCTAGGTGGAGCGGTCAAACGCCTCCGCGGAGTTGCGTCTCCGACGCGGAGCCAGCCTGCAGCGCGACGTGCGGTCCGCAGCAGGGAAAGTCAGAAGGATCCAAGCGGAGATCGGGATGCGCGGGATGAGGCAAAACTTGATGTACTTGCCGGGTCCCCTGTTCCGTGGTCAACCCAAGAATGAAATCATGCCTCGACAGAATCAAAGGGTTAGGGCGTAAATGGTGTCCGGTACCATTTTCTGTGGCGTGACAAGCTCTGGGAGGTCTGCATCACGAGGATCGCCTGGCGACGGTGGCGGCGTGAGGACAGCGATTGTTTTTGCGCACCACATTGGCGGTGCAGGGGGTCGTCGCGGGGCGACACCGTGGGCCTTGTTCGATGAAGGACGGTGTGGTACCGTCCAGGAATTTACAGAGCATGAATGCCGGGAGAGGCGGTGGAGCGTGCGAATCGCAGGATGATCCCCGGCGAGAAAGGGGCTCGACCGTTAGTATGGGACTCGACCAGAGAAGTTGGCAGAGATAGGTGGTGTCATGCTCCTTGCCCTGGTCGTCTCTAGCGTGTATTTGGGGATGAATTGGTATGTGCTGGCGCGGCTGTTCCACCTGTTCGCGATCAGGACGACCATCTGGTTCTACATCGCGCTCATCCCGCTGACTCTCTCGTTCATCGTCGCCCTTGTCCTCGAGTCGAGGTTCGGAAACCACCTGACCGGCGTTGTTTTCACCCTGGCGATGTTGTGGCTGGGAATGTGTTGGGTGCTGCTCTGGATCTTATTCGCGCAGCAAATCCTGTCGCTGGTGGTGCCGATCCCACAACGGGTGTGGGCGATCAGCGTTTGTGGCCTCGCCTGCGGCCTCGCGCTGTATGCATTCATCAACGCCCGTACGATCACCGTCCGCCGGGTACAGATCCCCCATCTGCCGCTCAAGGTCGCGCAGCTGTCGGACATCCACATCGGTTCAATAGGGCCTTCGGTACTCGCCGACATCATCGCCAAGACTAACGATCTCAAGCCCGATATGATCCTCATTACCGGCGACCTGTTCGATAACGCCAACCCCACCACCCGTGCCGCTGCCACCCAATTGAAAACGTTTGTCGCTCCTGTCTTGTTCACCTCGGGCAATCACGAGGTCTATACGGGGTATGACAACGTGCGGCAGATGCTTGCAGCCACACAGATACGCTGGCTGCGTAATGAAATGCTAGAGTTCAAGGGCATCCGGATCATCGGCGTCGATAACAGCTACAGCACGGAACTGATGCAGTCCGTGCTCGGCCGCACATCCCCTTCTCCGGCGTTTACGATCCTGATGAACCATCAGCCGACAGGATTTGACATCGCCGCCCGTCACCGCATCGGCCTGATGCTCTCTGGCCATGTGCACAACGGGCAGATCTGGCCGTTCAACTACGTCGTGGGGATATTCTATCCGTATCTCAAGGGCCTGCATGAAAAGGCGGGCACCTTTCTGAATGTCTCGACCGGCACGGGCATTTGGGGCCCGCCTATGCGCCTCGGCTCACACAGTGAGATCGTGTTTTTTGAACCGATGCCATGAAGGCAGCCTTGCCACCGAGGTTGTCCGAACAATCCTGCTTGTGACGTGCAGCGTGGGACGGAGCGCCCCGACATGCACAGAAAACCGGCATCTGGTTCAAATCCAGCCCCCGCAACCATGAAGCAACGACGGGCCATATGCAAGCCGCATGGCTCGTTTTCATTTCGCTCTCGGCCGCATCCTCTAGCAGGTTGCTGAGAAACTCGTTTGACTGATAGGCGAAAGCTCTACAAACGTCGATCAGCCGCGAAACACATCAAGGGAAGGAAAACGGGTCGATTGTCGATCCTGAGCCTCCACAGGCCATCTGGGAGCTATTCGATGATTCGCCTTGGGGGTACCTGGAGACCAAATCGATGACCCCCGAAAATAGTTTTTCAGCAACCTGCTA
>Ga0181524_10002969_pt1 | contig 16949 bp, 13 predicted proteins | sample PEATcosm2014_Bin_34_FD_119761 | JGI IMG/M metagenome (GOLD analysis project Ga0181524, IMG submission 119761) | Peatland microbial communities from MTU Mesocosm Facility, Houghton, MI, USA - PEATcosm2014_Bin05_60_metaG | ecosystem: Environmental > Terrestrial > Soil > Wetlands > Peat | place...
TCGCCGCCGACTTCCTCGGCGGCCATATACTCCGCGCCGAGCGAGAGGCCCTCGATGTGCGGCGGCTCCGACGGGATCATGCGCAGTTGGATCTCGCGCGCCACGCGGAGCTGCTCCTCGGCGCGCTGGCGCTGGACCATCTCCCCGTGGAGGCGCGCGTCGTAGATGGCCAGCCCGGCCTGCTCGGCGATGAGGCTGGTGAAGTGCAGGTCCGATTCGCTGAACGCGGCCCCATCGCGGCGGTTGACGACCTGGATCACGCCGAAGATGCCCGCCGGCCCGCGCAGCGGCAGGGCGATGGCCGTGCGCACGCGGACCGCGCCGGTCGGCCAGGTGTAATGCGCCGCGGCGTCTTCGGGCGAGGCGATGTAGAGCGGCGCGCCGGTCGCGGCGACCTGGCCGATGATGCCGGCGCCCGGCGGAATGTGCGCGCTGGAAATGAGCGTGCGGATTTCGACCGCGTCGCGCGAAGCGAGGTCGCCGAGCGGCAGCGGCGGCGGATAAGGCCCCTGCACGCGCACCGGCAGCAGTTCCGAATCGGCGTCCGCGCCGACGTAGATCGCGCCGGACTCGGCATGCAGGCGGTCGAGCAGGCTGTTCAGCGTGATCTCGTAAAGCTGCGGCAGGTCCGAGGTGGATTTGAGCTGCGTGGTGATGCGGTGGAAGAGCAGCATGTGCGCGGTGCGCTCGGTCGAGGCATGGACCGCGTCAAGCTCGCTGCGGCGATAATTGTCGCGCAGGAGCACCCCGACGAAGAGCGTGAAGGCGAACGTGGTCAGGAATTCCTGCGGGCCGTCGAAGATCTGGACGAGCGCGCCGATCACTCCGACGACGGCGCCGAGGAGGAAGATGCGCGTCTCCGTGCGCGAGAGCCAGACGCGCCGCGTGATCAGCGCCTTCCAGCCCAGCAGCGCCATCGCCGCGGCCTGGATCCCGTGGAGCAGGTACGAGGCCGAGCCCATCTGATGGCGCGAGGTCGGGAATTCGTCGTGGACGAAGGACGCCCGCATCAGCAGCGCGCCCAGCGCAAAGAGAATCCCCGCCGCGACGAGGAACCGCAGGCTGTGCGACCGGAGCGACGGGCGCGGACCCGCGCGGTCCGGCTCGCCGCCGGTGAGGCGCATGAAGTCGAAGCAGAACGCCAGGCCGAGCAGCCCGACCGACGACAGCACCGGATACCAGACCCACATCGCCGGCGGCAGGCCGGTCTCATCCAGGAGCGACAGGCAGAGGCCGAAGATTTCAGCGGCCATGAGGAAGATGAACGTGCTGAAGAGGATCAGGTGCTGCTCGAAGCCGACGCGTTTGCGCCGCGCGAGCAGCGCCTGGCTGCTCATGATGATCCCGAGCACAAATGCCCGGCTGAGGCAGCTTACCCCGCCGATCGGCAGATGGAAGTAAAGGATGTGTAACACGCGCTCCCTCGACAGCCGGCGCTGAAGGAACCGCCGGAACGACTCGCGGATTCTATCGGTCAATGCCGGAAAATGCAAAATGAAAAGTGCGAAAGGCCCTTCGGCAAGTTCAGCGCATTTTGCGCTTTGCGCTCTTCTGTTATGGCGGCAACTCCATATCGCGCGTTCCACATGAACTACCGCGCCTCCAGAATAAGGCGGCGGACATGTTCAAAAATACCGCAAAACGCGCATTATCGGACAGGGCTGGCCTGAGCCGTCGTCGCGCAGTAGTTTGTTCCGGATCAGCGCCGATTGCGAATCGGCGCGCCGGGCGCGCGGCGGAGGGTCGGAGACGACACGTCTGCTTCGCATGTCGTAGCCGGTCATTCCGCTTGGACTTGCGACATCACGATTTTGCCGTTCGGCTCGCCGGGAACGACGAATTCCGGCCCTCGGCGGCATCGCCGGGCCGCTGAAAATCCCTCCAGTTGAAGCCGAGTGTCGCTCGTCGGCACAGGTTTTGCTCTTTTCCACTCGTAATCCAAGTGCAGCCGGCGGGGGCGACCGGCGGATGGCGCGCTGCAAGCGGCATCCGACCTTTACGCAGGGAAGGGAAATCAAGATGGCCAGCCACGCGTCGGCCCAGTTTGCCGAACCCAGAGTCCGCCGCGCGCGAACCGGCCGGCAACACGCAGAAAACGGACGCTCGACCTCAGGACGCATCCGCAAAGTCACGCGCTTCTCGGCGAAAGAGCGGGAGAAACTGATCCTCGGCCATCTGCCGCTCGTGAAGTACGTGCTCGGCCGCGTGGCCGCGCACCTGCCGCCGCACGTGGACCGCGGCGACCTGCTCGAGGCGGGCGCGCTCGGGTTGATTGACGCCGCCGACCGTTTCGACCCGGCGCGGAACGTGCGCTTTCACACTTACGCGGTGACTCGCATTCGCGGCGCCATGCTCGACGCCCTGCGCTCCGACGACTGGCTGCCGCGGTCGGTGCGTTCGGAGCTCGCGCGAGTCGCGCGGGCCAGCGCGCAGATCGAACAGGAAGTCCACCGCTCGCCTACCTCCGCGGAAGTCTGCAACCGGACGGGGCTCGACGAGCAGGATCTCGCCGACTTGAAAGGCGCCGGCGCGCACGCGTTCTACTCGCTCGACGAGATGCCGCTCTCGGCCTCACTCGACGGTGAGCGCCCCCTGGCGCAGCACGAGCGGCGCGACCCGGCCCTGCAGCCGCTGGACCATGCATCGCTCGAAGAGCAAAAGTCGCGTCTCGCCGAGGCCATCCTCCGCCTGACGAAGACCGAGCGGCTGGTCATCACCCTCTATTACTTCGAGCGGCTGGCGTTGCGCGAGATCGGGGCGATCCTGCGCGTGACCGATTCGCGCGTCTGCCAGATCCACCGCGCCGCGCTTAAATCCCTCGCCAATGACCTGGGAGAATGACGCTAATTGCCGAATGATTAAAACGGGCGCAGCCCGATCCGCGTCCTCATTCGACAATCGGCATTCGGCAATCGGCAATCCCATTCACCCCATTCCCATAAGCGTCACGCCGATCAAACCGGCGCCGACGGGCATCACGAAGTTGTCCCAGTCCTGCAGCGGCAGCGACTCGATCAGTGCGGCGACGATCGCCAGCGGCACGGCGCTCCGCAGCGGCAGGTAGACCGACCCGCACACGACCGCGCTGACGAGGAACGCGGTCGAGCCCTCCAGCGACTTCAACCGGTTGTGCGACCAGAATGTGCGCCCCCATCGCGCGCCGATGATGGACGCGGCCGAATCGGCCACCGCCGCAATCAGGATGCACGCTTGCGCCACCCGCAGCGGCAGGCACCAGAGCGAAACCAGCATCCCGAACGCCAGCGTCAGCGGCGCCGTCGCCAGCCGGCGCGATTCCGATCTCCGCAGCACCACCTGCGTCAGCCGATGCACCAGCGGCAGATGCACGCCGTGGACCCGCCAGAACTCCAGCACCAGGTAGCCGGCCGCAAGCGCGAGCAGCAGCAGCGTGACCCCGATCACGGAATATCCCGCCAGGAACGGCACCGCCAGCGCGCTCATGTGGAGGCCTTTGCGGGCGATCTCGTGATGCCACGAGCGCATCGCGCTCGGGTGATGCGGCAGCAGGTGCGGGCCCGCCGCGCCGAGCGCGCAGGGCAGGATGTCCGCCAGGTCATCGGACTCGACCAGGTGGCTGACTTCGCGCCGGACGGTGTACACGGCGTGGAAGCCGATGCTGATGCCGGCGCGCCGCATGAGGGAGAGGTTGTTCGGATCGTCGCCGACGGCGACGACGTGGCTCCACGGGATCCCCTCGCGCTCGATGAGGCGCGCGACGAACTCGCGCTTGCTGTTCGTCCGCGCCAGCGCGCCGGAGATTCTGCCGGTCAGCCGGCCGCCCTTGACCTCGATGAGCGTCCCCGCGCCGCCGTCCGCGCCGAGCGCCGCCGCCAGGTCATTCACGAACGGGTCCGGCACGCCGGAGGTGAGCAGGATCACCTGGCGGCCGGCGGCCTTCAACTCCGCGATCGTCTCGGCGGCGTGCGGCGCGATGGCCATGCCGCGGAAGACCTCGCAGGCCGTTTCCCACGGCATGCCCTTCAGCCGCCCGAACGAACGCCGCAACAACTCCTCCAGCCCGATCCGCCCGAGGTTGAAGAGCAGGCAGTCGGTCACGGTCCGTGCGAAACTCCAGATCCCGTGCCGCCGAGCCAGCGCGATCATGAACTGATCCGGAAAGATCACGCCGTCTACATCGAGGACGACGAGACCTTTTGATTGCCGATTGCCGATTGCCGATTGCCGAATGGGAACAAGGATCGGGCCGTTCGGCCCTGAGCTCACGGCCGAAGGGCTGCGCCCGTTTGAAGCGCGCTCCCGCGCGCCGTCGGCGGTCATTGTCCGTTCCTTTCCACGTTGCCGTTATCAATTAGCATTCGGCAATTGGCAATCGGCATTCGGCAATGTAGTTTATACTGTGTCGGTTGCCTTTGCTACAATGCTCTGCCGACGTTGGATCAGTTCAATCTCTGACCGGATCGCGGCGGAAAGCGGCACTCGATGGCAGACGCACCTCCTCTCTATGCGGCGGTGGCGCTGAACGTGCCCATGGACAAACTGTTCCATTACCGGGTGCCGGAGGCGCTGCGCGGGGCCGTGGCGGTCGGCGCGCGGGTGCGCGTGCCGTTCGGCCGCCGCGAGATGACCGGGACGTGCATTAAGTTTTCGGACGATCCGGGCATCCATTCCGCGCGCGTCCGGGATATTCTCGGAGTGCTGGACCAGCGCGCGTTCCTCGACGAGCACATGCGCGACCTGACGGAGTGGATGGCCCGATATTATTGTTGTCCCTGGGGCAAGACGCTCGACGCCGTGCTGCCTTCGGTCATCAAGGCGGGCGCCGTGGCGAGGACGGTCCAGTGGGTTTCCGCCGCCCGCCCTGCGGACGAACTGCTCGCCCGCGCCGCGCAGATCGAGAAGCGCTCGCCGCGGCAGGCGCGCACGCTCCGCGCGCTCGCGGAGGTTCAGGGCGAAATCGCCGCCGGCGAACTGGCCCGCCTCGCCGATGCCGACGCGGGCGTCATCGCGACGCTCGGCAAGGCCGGGTTCCTGACCTTGCTGAAAAAAGCGGCGAACGATCCGCTCCTGGATTCTCCCGTCGAGCGCGCCGAGCCGCCGGTGCCGACGCCCGAGCAGCAGGCGGCGCTCGACCGGATCCAGGCGGCGTTCGCGCGCGGCCGGTTCCACGTGGCGCTGCTCCATGGCGTCACAGGCAGCGGCAAGACGGAAGTCTATCTGCGGGCGCTGCGCCTCTGCATCGAATCGGGCCGGCAGGGCATCGTCCTCGTGCCGGAGATCGCCCTCACGCCTCAGACGGTGGCGCGGTTCCGCGCGCGGTTCGACCGTGTCCGCGTGCTGCACAGCGACATCACCGATTCCGAGCGGCGCGAGCAGTGGACGGCGATCCACGAAGGCCGGGCCGACGTCGTCATCGGCACGCGCTCCGCCGTCTTCGCCCCCGTGCCGAAGCTCGGGCTGCTCGTCGTGGACGAGGAACACGACGCCTCCTTCAAACAGCCGAACGCCCCTCGCTATAACGCCCGCGACGTCGGCATCTGGCGCGCCCGGCAGGAAAACGCGCTCGTCATCCTCGGCTCTGCCACGCCGTCGCTCGAAAGCCTCTACAATGCGCGCTCGGGAAAGTACGAACTGCTGACGCTCCCGCGCCGCGTCGAGGGACGCCCGCTGCCGCCGGTCGAGATTCACGACCTGGCGACCGAGCTGAGCAAGAAAGGGCTGCCGCCGCTGCTCTCGCGACGGCTCCGCCTGGCGATGGAAACCGCGCTCGCGAAGGGCGAGCAGGTGATCCTTTTCCTCAACCGCCGCGGCTTCAACACGTACATCAGTTGCCCGCGCTGCGGCTTCGTGCTGCGCTGCGCGAACTGCGACGTGAGCCTGATCTACCACCGCGAGAGCGACACCGCCCGCTGCCATTACTGCGCTTACAAGACGCAGCCGCCGACGGCCTGTCCGACCTGCGGACTTCATGGGATCAAGCTGCTCCACGGCTCCGGCACCGAACGCGTCGAGCAGGAAGTCGTGCGGCTCTTCGGCGCCGACAGCGTCGCGCGGATGGACACCGATTCCATGAAAACCAGGGGAAGTCACGAGAGCGTGCTGGAGGCGTTCCGCGCCGGGAAATCCCGCATCCTTCTCGGCACGCAGATGGTCGTGAAAGGGCTGGACTTTCCCAACGTCACGCTCGTCGGCGTGATCAACGCGGACACGAGCATCCACATGCCGGATTTCCGCGCCAGCGAGCGGACCTTTCAGTTCCTGGCGCAGGTCGCCGGCCGGACGGGCCGCGGGCCGAAAGGCGGCAGAGTCATTGTGCAGACTTTCGAGCCGGACCAGTCCTGCATCCGCGACGCGGCGAGGCACGACTACGAGGCGTTCGCCCGGCGCGAGCTGGAGGAACGCAAGCGGTACGGCTATCCGCCGTTCACGCGCCTCGCGCGGCTGATCTTCAGGGGCCGCGACGCCGGGCAGACGCAGAGGCGCTGCGCCGAAGCCGTCGCCGCGCTTCGCGCGCGCGTGCCGGCGAAAACGGTCAGCGTAGTCGGTCCGGCGGAGGCACCCATCCGGCGCATCAACAACCTGTTCCGTTGGCATGCGCTCATCAAGGCGCCCGATCCGGAATCACTCCGCGAGGCGCTCCGCGGCGTGGACCGCCGCCGCGCCGAAGGCGTCGAACTGACCGTGGATGTGGACCCGGTGTCACTGCTGTAGCTTGGTTGAGGCGTGGCTTGCCAGACTTCTTCAGCTTTTTGCCCCGCCTCATGTTAACGTGGTGTGAGGCAAGTACATTGAGAACTTGCCTGATCGGTACATAGGTGGCTGAAGAGGGCGTTGCCATGGCGGGAACACGGGAACGGGCTGAGGAGATCATCAGACTGTGTCCGGAATGGTACCACTCGATTGAGTTGGCGCCCGGCGTTATCACCCCGGGCCGCGCGCCGGCCGAAGTGTGGGAGAGGGAACTGGTCAATCTGCGACTGCCCGACCTGCGAGGCAAATCGGTCCTGGATATCGGCGCATATGACGGCTTCTTCTCGTTTGCCGCCGAGCGGCTCGGGGCGTCCAGGGTGACGGCTCTCGACCACTATGTCTGGGCTGCCGACATGGTGGAGTACATGAAAGACTGGAGAAAGTCGCGAGCAGCCGATTCCCCGATCCCGCCGCCGCACGAGTCCCGTCACTGGCGGCCGGACGAGTTGCCAGGGCGGCGTCCCTTCGACGCCGCGCGCACGATACTCGGCAGCCGCGTCGAGCCGGTCGTGGGCGACTTTATGACGATGGACCTGGCGGGCCTTGGGCGATTCGACGTCGTTCTTTTTCTGGGCGTGCTGTATCACCTGGAAGAGCCGCTCCGAGCGATGCGGCGGCTGGCAACCGTCGTTGCGCCCGGCGGATTGGCCGTGATCGAGACCGAGGCGGTTGAGTTGCCGGGCTTGGGGGACGCCGCTTTCTGCGAGTTCTTTCCCGGCCGGGAACTGAACAACGATCCGTCGAACTGGTGGGCTCCCAATGCAAAAGCCCTGGAAGGACTGTGCAGAGCCGCCGGGTTCCGAGAGGTAATCCTTCTCACCAGCCCGCCACGCCCGCCTTCGCCTCCGCTGGCGAAGCGACTACGCACCGCAACCAGGCGCCTGATTATCGAGTCGCACATCCCGAAACGGCTCGGCTACAAAGAGGGCGCAGAGACGCCCATCCCGAAGATGCACTACCGGGCGATCGCCCATGCGCGATTGTAATCCATAACCAGCTTTCGTAAACGAGGCATCCACGTTTTTCCGCGCTGATCTCTGGGAATTCCTTGACTCAACCCTGAACTGAGTCGTATATTTCGCGACAGGCGGCGGCAGAGCGAACGAAGGAGGAGTAGAGCATGGCTCGCTTTCTGCCGCTGAGATCAAACGGTGCTAAGATAGTGTCCCGGAACTCCGGAACTGTCCCCTGGAGCGCAGCCGGCAATGGTGGACCGTCCTCTAAGAGAGAAACTCGCGTGCGCCATCGTTGATTATGTTACATGCAGGATTGACAACGATCACCTCGATGGTATTCTTCAGGTTGTCCGGGGCGGCGAGGACAAGATAGTGCTGGAAATTGCGATGGAGATGTGGTGTTTCTATGACGACCTTGTTGTGCACCATAATGAGGGGAAGCAGAAACTGCCGGCACGAATTGAAGAAATGTTTTGCCGATGGACGGAGCTGCTCAAATCCAACGAAGAGTGGCATTGGCCGCCAGAGAGAATAAGCACGAAGCTCAGACGCATCTTGCGTTGGCGTGCTCGATGTGGTGAGAATGAGTATTTCCTCTTTCGATCACGAGAGGAGTGGCTGTCGTTTCACAAGGATCGGTCGCCTGGCCGGGTACAATGAAGGAGGTAAGCTTGCAATGCGTTGGAAAAGGCTGCCGGCAAAACCGGCTGTACGGAAGGTCCTGATCAGATGTTGTGCTGCCGCTGCGATTGCAGGGGCAGCCAATCTCATGTATCCGCACTGCAATGTCCTTTACGGTTCCGGGAGTTCAGGTGACACAGGAAATGAGGTTGGAATTATGAGCAAGTCGAACGAAGCGAAGGTCTCAGTGCAGCCGGCGCCAGCGGGCGAACCTTTGTCGGGGGACTACTCGGTTGCCGTTGGCGGCGCAGCCGTGCCGGTGTATTCCTGTCGCGTTTCAGCGGTGCCGTTGGACCAGGTCTGGCCGGGGTACCAGCGTCCAATAGACCAGACCGAGTTGGCGGCTTTCGCCTATTGCGACGCGGCTGGTCCTGTCTCCGTGCAGGTCACGGCGCAACGGGAGATAAAGTCGGTGGTGGTCCGGCCGTTATCCAGAAAAATAACGCCGTCGGTCAAAGGCGGGCAGATCAGCTTTAAGGTTTCAGGCCCCGGCCAGCTCACGGTGGAAGTCAACGGGTGGCACAACGCGCTGCACCTGTTCATCAATCCGCCCGAGCAGGCGGCGCCGCGATCCGACGATCCGAACGTCCGATATTTCGGACCGGGCGTGCACCATCCGGGCAAGATCGTCCTGGAAAGCAACCAGACGGTTTATGTGGCGGCCGGCGCGGTTGTGTATGGCAGTATTTCCGCCCAGAAGGCCAACAACATTCGGATCCTCGGCCGGGGCATTGTGGATGTCAGTGAATCCGAGCGCGGCAAGGGCGGCGGCGCGATTCGGCTGCGAGACTGCGCGGACATCACGATTGACGGCCTTGTGCTGCGAGACCCTGACGTCTGGTGTTGCACGCTCCTCGGCTGCCATAATGCGGAGATCAGCAACGTCAAGTGTGTCGGCCTGTGGCGGTATAATTCGGACGGGATTGATCTCTGCAACAGCCAGGATATTCACGTCCACGATTGCTTCGTGCGCGCCTTCGACGACTGCATCGTGCTGAAGGGCCTGATGGGCGGCGGCGGGCGCAACTCGGGTGTTTCATTCGTTGACCGGCCGGTGCGCGGGATTCTGGTCGAGCGGTGCGTGATCTGGAATGACTGGGGCCGGGCCCTGGAAATTGGCGCGGAGACCAGCACGCCGGAGATCGCCGACGTCGTCTTCCGCGACTGCGATATCATCCGGACCGACTACATCGCCATGGATATCCAGCACGGGCACCGCGCCAAAGTGCATGACATCCGTTTCGAGAACATCCGCGTGGAGGCCGACGACTTCAACTTGCGGCCCGTCATTCAGAAGACCCGCGACGAGAAGTACGTGACCGATCCGAAGGACGACTACCGGCCCTATCTCATGTACATCGTCATCGAGCCGAACTCCTGGTCGGCCGACCCGAATCACGGCGTGGTGCGAAACGTGGTCTTCAAGGACATTACCGTCACTAGCAAGCTCTTCCTTCCGTCGCGTTTCCAGGGACTGGATGCCGAGCACGACGTAAAAGGCGTCACGATCGAGAACGTGCGCGTGAACGGCCGGCAATGCGCCACGCCGGAGGAGGCGCACCTGGAGATCCGCCCGCACGTATCCGACGTGACCTTCGTGGGCGGGACGAAGTGAAAAGGGGAAGACGGTCTCATGCAAGGACGAAACGGAAGAAACAGGTTTCACGCAAAGGCGCAAAGACGCGAAGAACGGCAAAAGTAAAAAACTGTCGTCGCCCGTTCATTGCGTCTTAGCGTGAGCCGTTTTATTCTTGATACTCATACCGGTAGATGAACCACTCGGGCTCGATTGGAACGACATAAAGACCGCTAGCAACAGCTCCGTTCTCTTGAGGAAGTTTCTCGCTGGCTAAGGAGTTAACCACAGTCTGTTCCCATTCCCCGGAAGAAGGCAACTTGTGATCCTCCGGGCAGTAGCGCACTCCCATGTACGAATCCGACATGATCGCAGCGCCATATCCCCAAAGCGCGAAGTTCATCGAGCCATCATCGCTGATTTGCACGAACTTGGCTCCAATCTTGCGCATGTGGTGCCGGTATTCCGGGACCAGTCGTTCGTGAACTCCATCAATAGGGACCGTACCATCGCTGCCGACAAATCTGACGGATGGATCCTTTCGAAGGAGCGCAGCAAACTGCATGTAGTCGGTCCTGTGGCTCTCGAATTGCTCGCGCGCGCACTGATCAGGTGGAAGACGGTTTCCGCACGAGCGCAAGCCAACGCCGGCTAATAGGAAAAGGCCTATAAGGCCCACAGCCGAAAGGCAGACGCAGAGCAAAACTTTGTGTGTTTTCTTCAATCTTCGCCCAACTCAATTCTATCGAAAATCTCCGTATGCCATGACGCCAGAGTCTCCTTGGCGCAGAGCATAGAATCGGCTGGCTGCGAAGTCAAATTTTTCTTGTTTGCGGCCAGGAGAATCGTGACGGAGAGCGGTCAGGCGTGCCCTTCGACTCCGCCCAGGGCGTTGCGCTGCAACCGGGCGATTCGCTCGAAGAGGTCCTGCAGGACCAGGTCAATCGTGGCGTTCGCGTCAATCTGGCGGCGCGCGTCGCATACCGCTTCGTGGATGCCCAGCAGCCGCTGGGGCGCGAGCCGCTGCGCGCCATCGGGGAGCGGGACGCCCGCTTCAGGCATGGCCTCTTTGCCGTCGCCGACCGCGCGGACCATGATGTCGCGATAGGTGCTTTCGAGCATGTAGAAGAAGGCGCGGAGGCGCTCGCGCTGCGGCTCGTATTGCTTCGAGGCCGCCTTGGCCCAGTCGAGCACGTCGTCGGCGATCTCGAACACGTCCTCCGCCGGCAGCGCCAGGATGCGGGCAAGCGTTTTCCTGCGGATTTCCAGGCAACCGGATTCGATGAGCTGGAGGGCGCGGTCCGCCGAGCCGTCGGCCAGGCGCACGGCGGCGGCGACATCCTCCTCATCGAGCGCGGACCGGTCCGCTCTTCGCGGCTCCGCTGCTGCGGCGGGCGAAGAAGAGCCTTCGAGGATGGCGCGGACGTGCCCGGCGGAGAGCGGCTCGAAGCGGATTTCCTGGCAGCGCGAGCGCAGCGTCGGCAGCAGGGCGCGCGGCCGCGACGAGGTGAGGATCAGCAACGCGGAGGCCGGCGGCTCCTCCAGGGTCTTGAGGAGCGCGTTGGCGGCCTCTTCGTTGAGCGCGTCGGCGTCGCGGAGGATCGCCACGCGGCGATTGCCTTGGACGGGCATCAGGCTGAGCGTGTGGATGAGGTCCTGGACCTGCTTGATCTTGATGACGCGGCTGTCGCCTTCCGGCTGGAGGAGCAGGAAGTCGGGGTGCGAGTCATGGGCGAAGAGCCGGCAGTCCTGGCAGGCCCCGCAAGGGCGCGGGCCGTCGCCGCGGCAGAGCAGCGCCTGCGCGGCCTCCTGCGCGAGGAGCGTCTTGCCGACTCCGTCGGGGCCGGTGAACAGGTAGGCATGCCCGATCCGGTCCGGAGCGAACGCCGCGGCCACGAGCAGCTTGGCCCGCTCCTGTCCGAGCACGTTGCCGAACGCCAGGGCCGGCGGCTCACTCTTCTTCGTCTTCCTCGACGGCTTCGTCCTCGTCTGTGCACTCCATGAGCGCGACCGGTTCGCCGACCCGGACGATCTCGTCCTCTTCCACAATCCGTTCGATCAGAACACCGGCGCGCGGGGCGGGCACTTCGATCACGCCGGCCTCGCAGGCGATCTCCATCAGGATGTCGCCCTGCTCAATGGACTCGCCCTCCTCGAAATGCCACTCCACGACGGTGGCATGGTCGCCGGCAAAGCTTCCCAGGTCCGGCACTTCGACCTCGATGTTCATGTCACCCGTCCCCCAAACGAACAGCGTCTTGCGTCCTGTTTATGTGATTATCAAAAACAGTTCGCGGCCCTCTTGTCAAGCATCTCCATCGGAAATATTTGAGGCGCACATCGTGTCGGCATGCCAGGAGCTTCGGACGAACGGCCCGGAGGCGACGGCCGCGAAACCCATCGCGCGCGCCTGGACCTCGTAAAGGGCGAACTGCTCGGGCGTGACGAATTCGCGGACGGGCAGATTCCGCGGCGACGGCTGGAGGTACTGGCCGATCGTGACCCTCTCGCAGCCGGCTTCGCGCAGGTCGCCGAGGACGGCGAGGACTTCGCCGGGCGTCTCGCCGAGGCCGACCATCAGCCCGCTCTTGGTCCGCAGTTCCGGGTGGCGGTCCTTGACCTGCCGCAGCAGCGCCAGCGAGCGCCGGTAGTCGGCTTGAGGCCGCACCTCGGCGTACAGCCGCGGGGCGGTCTCGACGTTGTGATTGTACACGTGCGGATGCGCCGAGGCGACGCGCTCGATGGCGGCGCGGTCGCCCTGGAAATCCGGCGTCAGCACCTCGACCCGGCAAGGCAGTTTCTCGGCGAGGGCGAGGATAGTCAGCCGGAACTGCTCCGCGCCGCCGTCCGGGAGATCGTCGCGCGTGACGGAGGTGACGACCACGTAGCTCAGCGCGAGCGCGGCGGCGGCTTCGGCCACGCGCGCCGGCTCGGTCGGGTCGGGCGGCGGGCACGCGCCGTGCGCCACGGCGCAGAAGCCGCAGTTGCGCGTGCAGGCGCTGCCAAGGATCATGAACGTGGCGGTGCCGCGCGCGAAGCACTCGCACTGGTTCGGACAGTGCGCGCTCTGGCAGACGGTGGCGAGCTGAAGCCGGCTCAACAGTTCCCGCACGCGTTCGCCCGCGCCGCCGGCGGGAATGCGCTTCTTGATCCAGGGCGGAAATTTTGTCTTCTCCACGTCTTCCTCTCATCCTGCGGTTGTCTCGTGCGCCGTTTTGAGTCTCTTGCGCCTCTTCGCGGCAAAACCGCCGTCGGCTTCCGCCGCGAGTTACAGAACGGCCGGAAGACGATTGAACGTCCGGCCTTCTTCGAATTTGAACTCCGCGCGGAAATGGGCGATGAGCCGGCTTTCGACTTCGCGCCGGTCGGGCGCGCGGCCGAGGATTTTTTCCATCGAGGCGATCTCGACGCCGACGAGCCCGCACGGGTGAATCAGCTTGAAATGCTCCAGGTTCGGCGCCACGTTCAGCGCGAAGCCGTGCCAGCTGACCCAGTGCGTGATCGCCACGCCGATCGAGGCGATTTTCCCGGTCGGCGTCCAGACGCCGGTGAAGCCTTCTTTGCGCTCCGCCTTGATGCCGTACTCCCAGAGCGTGGCGATCAGGAACGCCTCCAGCCTGCGCAGGTAGCGGTGGACGTCCTTGCCGTGGAACGCCAGCGGCAGGATCGGATAGCCGACGATCTGTCTGGGTCCGTGGTAAGTCACGTCGCCGCCGCGGTTGGTCTCGATCACGCGCACGCCGGCGCGCTCGAGTTCCTGCGACGACGCGAGGATGTTCTTCTCCGTGCCGCTTCGGCCGATCGTGAGGACCGGCGGATGCTCGAGGAGAATGAGCGTGCCGGCGTCCTCGAGACTTTCCGCGTACTCGGCCATCACGCGCTTCTGGAGCGAGAGCGCCTCCTCGTATCCGACCGTGTCGAGCTGGTAAACCGTCAGCGCGCGCGGCATGTCGAGCGCTCTCCCGGAATCGAGCGGCCAGGCCGTCTCAATTCAATGGTATGGGCGTCCGGCCGCGATGTCAAGGTTCGCATCGCCGCCGGCATCGTAATCGTACTCGCAATCGTAATCTTGCTCGGTGTGCGTCCGGGAACGGCGCGATTACGATTGCGATTAGGATTACGATTACGAGTAGAAGCGCGAGTTCATTTCCTTGCCCGCGGATGCGCCTTGTCGTAGACCTGCTTGAGGCGCTCGGCGGAGAGGTGAGTGTAAATCTGAGTCGAGCTGAGGCTCGCGTGTCCGAGGAGTTCCTGGACGGAGCGCAGGTCGGCGCCGCGGTCGAGCAGGTGCGTGGCGAAGGAATGGCGCAGCGTGTGCGGCGAGGCGCGCGCGCCGAGGTTCGCCTCGGCCAGGCGCTGCGCGAGCATGCGCGCGACGCTGCGGTCGGTCAGGCGCGTCCCGCGCAGGTTGAGGAAGAGCGGCTCGCGGCACTGCGGCGCGCGGACCAGCGAAATGCCGCGCCGCGCCAGCCAGGCTTCGAGCGCCTTGAGCGCGTAGCTGCCGAGCGGGCAGACGCGCTCCTTGCGGCGCTTTCCCATCACGGTCACGACCTCGGCCGAGAAATCCACGTCGCTCACCTTGAGCGCGACCAGTTCGCCCACGCGGATGCCGCTGCTGTAGAGCGTCTCCAGAATCGCACGGTCGCGCAGGTCCGCGGCGCCGTCGCCGGAGGCGGTCTGCAGAAGCCGCGCGACCTCCTCGACGCTCAGCACGTTCGGGAGGCGCTTCTCCTGTTTCGGCGTGCGCAGGCCGAGCATCGGGTTGGTCTGCGCCTCGCCTTCGCGGCAGAGGAAGCCGTAGAACGAGCGGAGCGCGGCCAGCTTGCGCATGATCGTCCGCTTGCCGAGCCGCCGGCTGTGCAGGTGCGCCAGGAAACTCCGGAGTTGAACTCGCGTGACCGCCGGCAGCCCGCCCGCGCCGGGGCCGAGGAACGCGGTGAACTCCTCCAGGTCCTGCCGGTACGCGCGGACCGTGTGCGGCGAATAGTTCCGCTCCTGCTCGAGCCGCCGCAGAAATCGCCTCGGCAACGCGCCGATGTCCGCGGTCATAAGCACCTCCTCCGCGAGATTGACTCCAGTAAAGCGTGCGAGTACAGTGTTGTCAACTGCGGAAGCCGACGATGATTTTTTGCCGCGAAGAGGCGCAAGAGACGCAAGGCAGGAAAGAGTTACCTCGCTCGTTCTCTTGTGCCTCTTGCGCCTCTTTGCGGCTAGCTGTTCCATACTGGGCCGGGCGACGGGTTGGAGGGAGCCCTGCAATGTTCCGTGTGAAATGCCCCGTGTGCGGCGGGATCCTGATGATTGACGAGCGCCTGCGCAAGGTGGTGGACCACATCGTTCCCGGCCAGCCGCAGCAGAAACCCGAGGAGAAGCTCGGCTCGATCCTGCACAGCATCGAGAAGTCCAAGTCGGAGCAGGAGGCGAAGCTCGCGGCGGCGAAGGAGCGCGAGTCGCAGCGCCAGCAGCGTATCGAGGAGCTTTTCAAAAAGGCGCAGGAGAAAGCCAAGGAAGCGGGCGACGACGGCAAGCCGCAGGGGCCGGTTTGGGATTGATCGGGCTGTCCATCGGCCTCGTTGACAGCGGGTTTCAGCGGGCCTATAATCCGGGCGTGTTGAGGCTCTGAATCGTCCTCGTCCTCGCTCTCGTCCTCGTCCTCGAACTGCCGTTCAGAACTTCCGAGGACGACGACGACGACGACGAGGACGAGGACGAGGACGAGAAACACGCCGAGGACGAGGACGAAAAAAACATGATGCGCTCCCGACTCATCATCGTCCTGGCGGCCCTGTGCCTGCTCGGCGCGGCGACGGCGGAGGAGAAGCCTGCCGGCGCGCCGGCACCCGCCGCGCAAACCGCGCTCGCGTCCAAAGTCGCTGTCATCCCGATCACCGGCGATATTGATTACGGCCTCCAGAAATCCCTCGAGCGCCGCCTGGACTCCGCGCTCGAGCAGGGCGCCGGCGTCATCATTTTCGAGATGGATTCCTACGGCGGCGGGCTCGATCCCGGCGCGGAAATGGCCGACATGATCCTGGCCGCCGGCAGCAAGGTCAGGACGGTGGCCTATGTGGACAAAAAGGCGATCTCCGCCGACGCGCTGATCAGCCTGGCCTGCCAGCAGATCATCATGCGCCGCGGCACCACGCTCGGCGACTGCGAGGCGATCATGATCACGCAGTCGCAGACGATGGAGGTAGCCCCCGAAAAGGTCCAGACCTTCGTCCGCGTGCTCATGCGCAAGTACTCCAAGGCCAACGGCTATCCCACCGCGCTCTGCGAGAAGATGGTGGACCCGGACATGGAGGTCTACCAGTGCAAGTCCGCGAACGGCCCGGTCCGCTACCTCTCCGGCCAGGAGCTGAGCGAACTGAAGACCGACGAGAAGCTGGGGATGGAGACGAAGCTGATCGCCGGCAAGGGCAAGCTGCTGACCATGGATGACGAGGAGGCGCGCGCCTACGGCATCTCGCGCGCCAGCGTCTCCAGCCTCGACGACGCCATCGCGCTCGTCGCCGCGCCCGGCGCGCAGCGGATCACCGCCGAAGTGAACTGGTCCGAGGAGATGGTCCGCTTCCTCAACAGCACCGCCGTCTCCAGCCTGCTGATGATCATCGGCACCATCGCCGTCTACATCTGTTTCAAGACCCCCGGATTCGGCGCGCCCGAACTCGTGGCGATCGTCTGCTTCGGCATCCTGTTCCTGAGCAAGTACATGGTCGGCCTCGCGACCGTGGCGGACATCCTGATGTTCGTCGCGGGCCTTGGCCTGATCGGCGTCGAGATCTTCGTCTGGCCGGGGCTCGGCGTCCTGGGGCTTCTCGGGGCCATCTGCATCATCGTGTCGCTCGTGCTGGCGTTCCAGAACTTCGCCATCCCGAACCCGAAATACGACTGGCAGCTCAGCATCCTCGTCCACAACCTGATCTCCGTCTTCGGCAGCCTGCTGACGGCGACGCTGCTGTTCATGGTGATCGTGCGCTTCCTGCCGAAGACGCCGTTCCTGAAAA
>Ga0181524_10002971_pt1 | contig 16944 bp, 20 predicted proteins | sample PEATcosm2014_Bin_34_FD_119761 | JGI IMG/M metagenome (GOLD analysis project Ga0181524, IMG submission 119761) | Peatland microbial communities from MTU Mesocosm Facility, Houghton, MI, USA - PEATcosm2014_Bin05_60_metaG | ecosystem: Environmental > Terrestrial > Soil > Wetlands > Peat | place...
ACCCCGCGAGGCACGTCAGGTTTATCGTAGAAGGAGATGTGCATGTGCATTGATCGTTGCAGAATCATTGATCTTCCGAAAATTCAAGACCCGCGCGGCAATCTGACCTTTATTGAGGGCGGTAACCACATTCCTTTCGATATAAGGCGGGTTTATTATTTGTATGATGTGCCGGGCGGTTCTGAGCGTGGCGGTCATGCTCATAAGGGTTTGCACCAGTTAATTGTTGCGATGTCCGGAAGCTTCGATGTCGTGCTCAACGATGGCAGTAACACGAAGCGAATACATCTTTGTCGGTCTTATTATGGGCTCTATGTGTGTCCTATGATTTGGCGAGAACTGGACAACTTTTCTTCCGGCTCGGTCTGCATGGTGCTCGCGTCGAATCAGTATGATGAAGGGGACTACTACCGCGATTTTTCGGAATTCATGCAGGCAAGGAGACTTGGATGATAGCGATCGGTCGGATAAAGGCGATTTATAAGTACGGTTCAACGGGCTACTGGATTTTGAGCGGACTTTATCGTTCTCCTATACAATTTGCTTTTGCTTTCTTAAATAGCCTTATTTGTACTAAGAGACTCTGCGGGCATTACTGGCCCATCAAGGTTCGTGTAGCAGCGGGTCAGAGATTTGATGTTAATTGTTCTTCTTCCAAAAGCGTACACGTAAGCGGTATCCTTTCTGTAGTTCCGTTTATTGGCTCAAGATTGCCTAGTTCTTTGACGTTGAATCCTGAAAGCGACTTAGTGCTATCAGGCGACTTCGAAATTGGTCCCAATGTTCATATTCTAGTTGGTTCAGGAGCATCGCTAACAATAGGGGGATGTTCAAATGGTAATGCATGCGGTATAACTAGCGACTCGTATATTTTGGTTGAGCGATCGGTCAAGATTGGTAGTGATTGCATTATTGCATCAAATGTGTTTATTTCTGATTCTAACTGGCATGATATTAATGGCAGAGAACGAAACGCACCGATAAATATAGGTAATAAGGTGTGGATTTCGCACGGTGTATCAATCTTAAAGGGCGCGATTATTCCATCCGGATGCATCGTGGGTGCTAAGAGTGTGATTTCTTCGGTCATAGAGGAGGAAAATGCACTGATTGTAGGAGTTCCTGGAGCGGTGAGAAGCGTAGGTGTAAAATGGTCAAAATGATTCCTTTTCTTGACCTAAGAGCAGCGTACGAAGAGATTCATGGCGAGCTTGAGTCCGCTGTTCTGGATTCTTTGCGCTCCGGCTGGTATATTGGCGGACAAGATGTGGAGGCCTTTGAAGAGGATTTTGCGGCATACACGCAAACCGACATTTGCATAGGTGTAGGAAACGGGCTCGATGCGCTGCATTTTGCATTGCTTGCTATGGGGATTGGCGCGGGTGATGAGGTTATTGTTCCATCCAACACCTACATTGCAACTTGGTTGGCTGTCAGCCAATGTGGTGCTATCCCGGTTCCTGTGGAGCCAGTAGAGTCTACCTATACGATCGATCCTGGCAGAATTGAGGCAGCCATTACGCCTCGCACTAGAGCTATTCTTCCGGTGCATCTGTATGGACAACCCGCAGATCTGGATCCGATACTCACTCTGGCGCGGAAACACGGACTGCGCGTCCTGGAAGATGCGGCCCAGGCGCATGGTGCGCGATACAAAGGGCGGCGTATCGGTGGGCATGGAGACGCAGTGGCTTGGAGCTTTTACCCGGGAAAGAACCTGGGTGCACTGGGTGATGCGGGCGCGGTCACCACGAATAACCCGGAGATCGCGGGTCGGATTAGAGTGCTGCGGAACTACGGTTCGAGCGTGAAATATGTGAATGAGGTAAAGGGCTTCAATAGCCGTTTGGACCCGGTGCAAGCGGTCGCTTTGCGGGTCAAGCTCAACTATCTTGACGAATGGAATGCACGGAGGGCATCAGTTGCCGTGCGGTACGCAGGGGAGCTGGCCGGCACGGGATTGGTGCTTCCTCGAGTACCAGTGTGGGCTGAACCCGTATGGCACACTTATGTTGTGCAATATGCGAAGCGGGACGCACTCCAAAAATCTCTCCAAGCATCTGGAATCGGGACGCTGATCCATTACCCTATTCCGCCACATATGCAAGAGGCGTATCGGGATGAGGGTTACGCCGCAGGCTGGTTTCCCATTGCTGAGAATTTGGCCAATCGAGTACTTAGCTTGCCCATGGGGCCGCAATTGGATGATGCCAGTGTCACAGCGGTGATTGCCGCACTCAAGGTGGCAACTCAGACATGACCGAGGGGAAAGCATCGTATCATCGAATATTGAAAAGCACCTCCATTATTGGCGGTGCTTCATTTGCCAATATCGTAATCGGGATATTGCGCACAAAGGTATTGGCAGTTTTACTCGGGCCGGCCGGAGTAGGTTTGACAAGCCTGTATACCAGCCTTATAACAACTGCATCCTCTTTCGCATCCATGGGAGTCGGCACGGTTGGTACGCGGCAGATTGCAGAGGCTTGCAGTAAGGATGACGCCCGCTCGCTCGCGGTAGTGCGGCGCGCCATGTTCTCGGGCACCATGTTCCTTGCTAGCATTGGCGCTCTGGCGGTGTGGTCGCTACGTACTATCCTGGCTACGCGGGTTTTGGGCAATGCCTCTGATTCGGCCCTTGTTGGTTGGCTCTCGCTCGGTGTGGCGCTTTCGGTAGCTGGAGCCTCGCAGGGAGCGTTGATCCAGGGAATGCGCCGCATTGGCGATATTGCTCGCCTGAGTGTATTTGGATCTATCTTTAGTACGGTGCTTGGTATCGGAATGCTTTTGCGGTGGGGCAACGCAGGACTGATTGCCTATGTACTGGTTGGCCCGCTGGTGAGCTTTGTACTCGGCCACGTATACGTGTCGAGACTTCCTAAAGTGCAAGCGGGCACAATTAAGATCCAGGAATTGGCGCAAGAATGGAAAGTATTATTGACCTTTGGTTTGGCGTTTGTCGGTGCAGATCTCGTTGGCTCATTGACACAACTTTGGATACGTACCGACGTCGTTAAAGTACTGGGTGTGGAGTCTCTTGGCCAATATCAGGCAGCCTGGATGATTTCAATGCAGTATGTAAATTTTGTGCTTGCAGCCATGGGGGCCGACTATTATCCTCGATTAACTGGCGTAATCAACGACCACAAGGCTGCGGGGAGGCTGGTCAATGAACAAACAGAAATAGCCATGCTCCTCAGCGCGCCCGTAATCATAGGCATGATGGCGATGGCTCCATTTGTTATACATCTGCTATACGCCTCATCCTTTACGCCTGCGATCGAAATCCTGCGTTGGCAAGTGTTGGGTGATGTTCTCAAGGTTGCAAGCTGGCCCTTAGGGTTTGTGCTTCTGGCCGCAGGCGACGGGAAAACCTACTTTTGGTGCCAGAGTGTTACGGTAATTATCCCCACTGTTCTTATTCTTGGGCTAGTCCCCATTATGGGGTTGCGGATAACGGGCATCTCGTATTTGGCAATGTACGGTTTCTGTCTGCCGCTGGTGTATTGGCTTGCGCGCCAGAGAATTGAGTTTCACTGGACGAAGCCTGTCTTCCACTTGTCCGTCGTGACTCTCACCCTTTGTGCAGGTATTGGTATAATATCTTCTATCACACGATGGGGGGGGCTGCTTGGCGGCTTCATTGCCTTGGCGTTTGCTGTCTTCTCGCTCGGAAGACTGACGGAAGTGAGCAATCTTGGTGGACCGGCAGAGCGTATCGGCAAAATGGCACGTCGACTGACGGGACGAGGAAAAGCGTCTTAGAGACAAGCTGCAGATTCTGCGCAGACGATAACAGGTATTTCGGTAGAGGACAGTTGCTCATGAATCGAGATTGCATGCCCCTCGTCACGGCGGTGATACCTGTATATAACCACGAGAAGTTCGTTGCTGAGAGCATTCGGAGTGTTATCAATCAGACGTACCGCAACATCGAATTGATCGTCCTCAATGATGGCTCGACGGATAGTTCCCACGAGAAGGTATTAGCCATCGTCGAGGAATGCAAGCACCGGTTTGTCCGCTTTGAATATATTTGCAGGGAGAATCTTGGCGTATCTGCCACCTTGAATCAGGCTTTGAGCATGGCTAGGGGAACCTATTTCACTGCCCTTGCTTCGGACGACATAGCTCTCCCTGGAAAAATTGAGGCGCTGGTAAGTGCGCTGGAGGCAAAAGGACCTGAATACGCAGCAGCTTTTGGAAATGCCGCGTTCATCGATGACCACTCTTGTCAGTTGTGGCTAAGCGAGCACGGGGTAGTTTCTCGTGCAGAAACTGAAACCGCCTATGACAATTACCTAGACTTCCGAACCGCTGGTGGAAGCGTTGTTGACTATAGAGGCCGTAACTTTGGTACATTTGCTACCTTATTGGCTTATAATTATCTTCCCGCGATGTCCAACTTGGTCAAAACAGAGCTGATTCGGCGTGCCGGAGCTTGGACCGTCGGTAATGCATCCGAAGACTGGGAAATGTGGCGCAAGCTTTCTAAGCAATACAGGTTTTTGTATATTGACGAACCTGTGGCCTTGTATCGATGGCATGACGGCAACTCTGTTAAAGTAATGAGCGATAAACTCAAACTTTGTTCTCTTCACCTCTTGGCGGAAGAAAAGCAATATTGCGCAAGCAACGGCCTGACTCAATTGTGGAAAAGAGCCTATGCCTCGCTTTTTTTGCCGGTATTATTGGACAAGAGAATTGCCCTGAGCGAGAAGCTTTCGGCTCTGGATTGCTCTGCAATGTCGTATGTATTGACCTTCCTTGTGAAGCGTCTGGCGCTCAAAGCTTTCAGGATGGCGAAAGATGGTAAATAGCCTGCGTATTACATTTGTTCTACCGTTCGCGGGGACTTATCCGTGCGGGGGCCCGAAAGTTGTCTATGAGTACGCAAACGGCCTAGCACGAAAAGGCCATTTGGTAACGGTCGTTCATTCGGCGTTGACTCGTGCAGATATGCCGTGGATAAATCATGCCAAAGCTGCGATTCGTTACGTGCAGCGCAGTATCGATGGCACGTACCGGCCAACTAAATGGTTTAAGGTCGACGACAAGGTTCGCTTGACCTGGGTTCCGTTTTTGGCGCAGCGATATATTCCAGATGCCGACGTGATAGTCGCAACTGCGTGGGAGACTGCGGAAGTCGTAGCTCGTTGGACGAAAGGTAAGGGAAGGCCCTTCTACCTGCTGCAGGGTCTGGAAACTTGGGCCGGTCCGGAGGAAAGGGTTCTTGCAACCTGGAAACTTCCATTGAAGAAAATCGCGGTCTCTCCATGGCTGAGAGACATTGCGAACGACATGGGTGAGTCGTCGATACTCATCCCAAACGGTTTGGATTTTCAGCGGTATGGTGTAGATACAAATCCGCGTGATCGAAATGGCAGCCAATGCATGATGCTTTATCATGCTCATGCCTGGAAAGGATCTGCGGATGGACTAGAGGCTATGACGATCGTAAAGCAGGAAGTTCCGGACTTTCGAGCAATTTGTTTTGGTGTTTCACGTCCTCCGCCTCGTCTTTCGGATTGGATCGAATATTATCAGCTACCGGAGCAAGCAACACTTCGAAGGTTATATAATGAAGCATCCATTTTCATTGCTCCAAGCTGGACTGAAGGTTGGGGGCTAACAGCGTCTGAAGCAATGATGTGCGGAGCCGCCGTTGTAGCGACCGATGTTGGCGGTCATCGAGAATTCGCTTTCCATGGGCGAACTGCTCTAGTTAGTCCTCCGAGAAATCCGCGTCTTCTTGCTGCGAACATTTTGCGCTTAATACGTGAGCCTGAACTTCGTATATCGCTCGCCATAGCAGGAAACGCATGTATTCAGCAGTTCACCTGGGAAAAGGCTGTAGAGCAATTTGAACGTGCTTTGATCCAAAGCGTATGATTCAGGTAGGGCGGATCTCTGGCGCTGGAAGTCGGCATTCATCGAAAGTAGTCTTCACAACAGCGTAGACGCACCTTATCAGAGGCGATGCCCTCTGAAGTCAAGAGCGCAGCAGATTCCCAGGCCGTGGCAGAGATGTGAACTGCTTGGGCTTTCGATTTTCCTGGGACAGGGTCAAGGGTCGTCGGACAGTATGTACAGCAGCGTAATTGTTCTCAACTGGAATGGATGGAAGGACACCATTGAATGTCTGGAGTCGCTATTGCGTCTCGACTGCCCTGACTTTCGCGTTGTGGTTTGCGATAATGCCTCCACGGATGGCTCATTGGAGAAGATCAAGGCGTGGGCAAGAGGCGAGCTGCTGCCAAAGTCTGCTAACCCAGAGTTGTCTCGCCTAACTTTACCCCCCTTCCCGAAGCCGATCCCATATCATGAATTGACCCGCGAGCAGGCGGAGTCGGGATCTGCAAGCTACGAGGTCCAACTGGTTCTCATTCAGACAGGCGCGAATCTCGGGTTTGCTGGGGGGAACAATGTTGGGATTCGTTATGCCTTGGGCGACGCCAATTGCCAGTTCTTCTGGCTGCTGAATAACGACACGGCCGCGGAATCCGATGCGCTTTCGGCGTTGGTGCGCCTCATGCAGTCGCGGCCGGAGATTGGGCTCTGTGGCTCGTTGAACCTCTCATATTACAATCCAAAGCAGGTTCAGGCGCAGGGCGGCAAGCGTTATTGTAGGTGGACGGCGCGTGTGCATACACCCCCCCTGTGCATGGTCGATGAGTTGGACTCTTATCTTGCGCCGATGGATTTTGTCAACGGCGCCTCCATGCTGGCTAGCCGTGGTTTTCTGGAGAAAGTTGGGCTGATGGAGGAATCCTATTTCCTTTACTTCGAGGAATTAGACTGGGCAATGCGCGCCAAGGGAAGGTTTAAGCTCGGCTATACTCGCGAAAGCGTGATCTACCACAAAGAGGGAGCGACAATTGGTTCGAACCTGGATCGCATGAAGCGTAGTCTGCTCTCGGAAAAGTATCTTTCCCAGAACAGAGTGTTGTTCACGAAGCGCTTCTTTCCTTGGGCGTTGCCGACAGTGCTGGCTTCAGTATGCCTTGCCGCTGCCCACCGGCTTTGCCTGAGAGACTTGAAACGCGCTAAGACGATGTTTTCATTCATGCTATGGGGCCTAATGGCGCATATTCCGAGAACGGAGAAATGTGAGGTGCGCAAATGAATGAGCCCTCAAAGTTCTCCGTTTATCCGCTGCTCGCCTTCCTAGCGGTTATTCTTTTCCTTCTGTCGCTTGTGGACGGTGCAATCCCACAATTGCAGATGTTTCTCCTCGGCGGTCATATCCTGATAAGCAATGTTCTGGTTAAGATTACACTTCTAGCCACTGTGGCACTTGGTAGTTGTCTGCACCCGACGCTTAAGCTAGCGGGGTTGCCAATGTTCGCATGGTTGCTCTGCGTCGGATTTCTAATCGTCGAAATTCCATTCTTGATCTTAGCATGTGGCATGTCCGTCGGAGACCTGTTGCAATCATACAATGCGTATTACTTATTGCTATTGATTGGCCCCGTGTTGCTCGTCTTTCAGGATGCCGTTTCTGAGCGAATAATGATACGATGGATCGTATTGTTGCTCTTAGTCTGCGCAGCTATCGGGGTTGCCCAGTACGTGACGGCGAAGCCCATCTTGTACACGCAAAGCACCGACGGAGGCTTCGCAATTCAAAGCTGGGAATTTTTTGGTGATGTCAGGGCGTTTAGCCTATTCACAACAGGTTTGTCATTCGGAATTTTTTGCGCCTTTTGTGGTGCACTCGGGGTAGCGCTATCTCGAACACTTCCCACAAGGGGAACTTTGCTAGTGATTGTTTCGGCGCTGGCATGTTTTACTACTCTGACTAGACTTTGTTATTTGGTCTTCTTTTGCGCGTGCACTTATGCGGTAGTTCTCACTTTTGGGAGAAGGCGTACTCGCGGACTCTTGCTTCCGCTTCTCTTTGCTGCGTTGGGAATCGGAACAATTGCGTTCGGATTAAACTCTATCGCTAGCGGTGGCGCAACAAATTTGCAGGACGTTGGGTCGACCTTGATGCGAGTTGACGAGTGGACTTATTACTTCAACCTTCTCATTCACGCTACTCTAGCTCATCAGTTGTTCGGCTTCGGAATAGTTCAAAATGAGAAACTTATTTCATCGGCCCCGATGGCCATTGATAACGTACCACTGGCATTGATCATGCATATTGGAATAGTCGGCTTGGCGCTCTTCGGCGTTCTGCTGATAAAGATGTGGCTCTATTTGCGCCGCGAGGCTTTATCAACTCAGCAGCCGCTTCTTATTGCAGCGGCCAGCCTATGGGCAACTTTCGCATGTGCGGGTATTTTTAACATTGTATTCGGTTCATTTGGTGCTGTATTTGCCCTTGTTATTCTTTGCAAGAGGGAGAGTGTCATGAACCAGCATACTTCCCCGTAGCCAGCCCTAGAAGTTCATGAACCCTGGCAGTCGTGCTAGCCCATGAAAACTGTGCGGCTTGCGCCAGTCCCTTCTCCCGAAGCTGCAGGCGTAGTGATGTGTCGCTTACAAGCAGTTGCATCGCCGTTGCGATCTGGTCCATTGAAGTTGGGTCCACGAGCAGAGCGGCATTCCCGGCAACTTCCTGCAAGGCGCCGATGTTGGAGGTTACTACAGGGGTGCCGCAGGCCATTGCCTCGAGTACTGGGAGGCCGAAGCCCTCATAAAGGGAAGCAAATACCAACGCCTCAGCGCCGCGATAGAGGGACGGCAATTGCGCTTCTGGAACCATGCCCACGAAGTGCACACGTCGGGCCACATGATTGTGTTCGATGCAATCGAATAGCTCAGGTGTAGGGTTGCCCGTGAAGACGAGCCGTATCCCGGCCGCAAGGCTGGCCCTCGCAAAAGCCTCCACCGTTCTGAACTCGTTCTTGTGCCGCTTGCGGTTGCTGACGCAAAGAAGGTAGGGAAACGGGAGTTCGTAGGGAGCAACTCCGGGGTGATACTCAGGGTCAACTCCGAGGCGGACGTTGACAACCTTCTCCGGTGGCACTCCAGACCACTCAATGATTCGTGCGCGCGAGAATTCTGAGACAGTCAGGATCTTGGCAGCTCGATAACAGGCCCGCTTCAGGACCGTTGCGTAATATACCCGCTTGAATGGACTGCTATTCTCAGGACGGTCAATGTGATTCAGATCATGGATGGTGAAGACGAAAGGTGCAGCACAGAACAGGGGAGAGTTGTAGCCCGGTGAAAAGAACAGGTCGTGGTATGTCAGGTTGCCGAGCGCACGCGCGAGCCACCAGGGGTCGAACGGCGCGGCCGGATGGGAGGCAAGCGGAACCGGACAATAATCGAGGCCGCCAAGCACATGCCGCGCAAAGCGGCCGATGCCGTGGCCTCCAATCCATCTCTGATCGGCATAGATCATGGCAGGGTCTTCGGGCTACGGAACGTCGCCCGCAGAGCGTCGAGGCGCTGGCGTTCAGTTGGGTTGCTGTTCAATCGCCGGAGAGACTCGGCAAGGATGCCCCATCCGCAGGCCACAAAGAAGGCGAGGACCATCGCCAGGATGACGGTGATCGTACGCTTGGGGTACGATCGGTGATCCGGAGGGACGGCCACATCAACCACCTGAATAACCGCTCCTTGGCGCGCCTCATCCAGCTTGGCCATTTCAAACTGCTTGGCGATGAGTTCCGAGATGGTGTCGTAATACTTCACATCGCGGAGCTTGCGGATGTACTCCATCCCGGCCTCGGAAACTTTGCCCTTGGGCACAATCAAGCCAGAGCTTGAGTCCTGATCGGTGTCGGCGAGCCGGGCTAATTGGGCCTGGAGCGCGGCAAGTTGCTGCTTGGCCTCAAAGATCTCCGGATTGTCCTCGGTGGCATAGGAGCGCATGCCCTGAATCTGAACCTCTTTCGCCACGATCTGGGCACGAAGGGCCGCGGCGGACTCAATCAGGACTCGTGTCTGGCTGTCGATTTGAAAAACGCCCGTCGATTGCTCGGTTCCCTTCATCGCCTCTTCGGCCGCCGCAAGGTTTTCCTTGGCCTCCTGCAACTGCTGCTGGAAGAAAATGCGGCGCTGCGACGCCTCGGTGATTGCCAGGTTGGCGGATAACTTGCGAAACTCATCGATATAGCCGTTGGCAATCTCGGCCGCCTTCTCGGGATCGCGATCCGTCACGCTGATGGTGATAAGTCCGTCCTTGGCCCCCAGGGCCACCGTGGAATGTGCCTCAAAGGCGGCGCGCGCAGTGGAGGGCATTTTCGCGCCATACCTGGCCATGAGCCCAAAGCGTTGGATGATGGAATCTTCAACGGTACGACTGCGAAAGAGCGAAACATATATCTCACCGGGGTTCTTGATACCGAGACTTGCGCCTGCAAGGGAGGTGAGGGTTCCGGAGCCGCCAAGCTGGCCCAGCAGGGCGGAGCTCATGGACGAGTTCTGACCGGGCGGCAGAACAAGTGTGAACGCAGTGTACCGGCTCGGGATGAGGAGCACCGTGATCGCTGCCAGGATCGCTACGCCAGCCGTGAAGTAGATGATGAATTTCCGGCGTATTGAGAGAATAGTCAACAAGTCCAGCAAGTGCAGCTCCTGTGAGGACGAATCCTGCGTCGTTGTCTCCTGGATCTGGCCACCGCTCGGTTCTGACTTCATCCTGACTCTTCCTCCGCACCCATTTTATCAACACCTTACCCAACTTTGCCTTGATCGTCTGGGCATTGCGACAGAAGTGCTGGAGATTCCAGGGAGTCAGGCAGCGTTCTTGATCTCGGCTCGGGCCTTTGTTTACCCCAAGGTCAATTGTCAATGCAAATGAAGTAGATTCCTGTGCATTGTTGACCAAAGATCATTGCTGTCCAAGATAGACCGATAGCTCTCCTGTCTGATTGAGTAGGGGGGCGGGCTGATCCCCGTTACTCTGGAGTGGGTTTCTACGCAGGACCACAGACAGAGGAGAGAGGATCAGCCATGACTCAAGTATGCAGTGTGTACGCGCAGATTTTGCAACTGTTTTCGCGTGGGCAGTTCGCCCAGGCAGTGAGGCGGCACCAGGCCGAGCGCAACGCCAAGGGCTTCACTTGCTGGGAACAGTTCGTGGCTATGCTGTTTTGCCAGGTGGCACATTTGCATTCGCTGCGTGAAGTCTGCATGGGGCTGGCCAGTTGCGAATCGCCGCTGAAGCATCTGGGCATCAGCACCACGGCGAAGAAATCGACTCTGGCGTATGCCAACGCCAACCGCCCGTGGAAACTCTACGAGTCGGTTTTCATGCAGTTGCTGGAAAAGTGCCGAGCAGAGGCGACCAATTTTCCATCCTGAGCCCCTGAACCCGCCCAAACTCCCTCGTGTTGATGGTCACCAGAGTGAGTCCAAGGCAAAGGGCATGAGCCGCAATCAGCAGATCATTCGCGCCAATCATCGTTCCCCGCAGCTTGAGATCGGCACGTATCAGCCCATAATCCACGGCGGCCTCGCCGGGAAAGTCCAGCACCGCAACACGCCGCAGATACGCATCCAGCGCTGCCTGGTCCTGTTGCCGTCGCGGCGGCACCTCAATCCCATACTGAAGCTCCGATTTGACGATTGCGGAAATGCACACGTCGCTTGTTGAAACCCTCGCAAGCCTTCGTAAGACAGCATCATCTCAGCGCTTCATGATATACGACGAGATGTCCGTGTCGAGCATGTACACGGGGGTCACAGCGCCCGCTCCTGCACCGGCAGATCCTCGACCCCCTCCATGAACTCCTCTGAGGCAACGGGGCCTGAGGCCAGGTATGCAGACCAGTCCTTGGGCCGCGCGGAGAGAATCACCTCGTCTCCCTGCCTCCGGATGAATACCTCAGAGGTTGCGAACTGAAACTTCTTCGGAAGCCTGACCGCCTGGCTCCGATTGTTCATGAATACCTTCGCTGTCCGCTGCACCATACCTTCCCCCGCATTCGACATATATACATACATGAGTATCTGCCACAATAGATGCGCGCAGCACGGCAGGTGGCTCATTCATCCGCTCACTCTTCACCGGGCCAGAAATGCTGTGCCCCATTCATCGCGGCCTTATCGCGATGAATGGGGCTTCGGCAAAAGAGCGATCCAACAGACGATGCCGCCGGGTGCCGGGTGCCCCAGGTCTCGATTTTGAAACCTGGAAAACCACAACGCCCCCAACCCGAAACTGATCACTGTCCACTGGTCTACCTTCTCCTCCGATCCGTCTTCTCCCGCGCCACCCGCTTCGCATACACCATTAACTGGTCCTCGAAGTTCCCCTCGCGGCGGGTGGCCCCGATCTCAAGAGGGATTCTATCCTGTTGTGGGTGCCCCCGGTCCCTCGCACTTGGGGACCGGGGAGACTGCGGACCTCAATTGGCAGGAACAAGCCCGCGGTCTAGCAGGATTACTCCCGGAAAACGTCCCTTCCGTTGACTGACTCAATGACGCTCCGGAGCATCCCCGACCCGGAAACCGGAGCCCTGGACAGAACGGCAACCTGTACGCGAGATATGTATATATGGCTCCACAAGGGGGGGCAAAAACGATCGAAAACGGGGCGAAAACCATCAATTTTGAGCTGTTTTACGCGCTTTATGTTGGGTTCCAGCCGGACCCTCTGCGTCTTTTTGCACCCTTGGAACAGCACGTTTTTGCCACTTCGCATGCGGCCCTTCCGTTTGTAGGCTTGGAGGCCGGCATTTTCCTTCTTTTTGTAGGCTTATAGCACTACACAGTTTGTACGCTTATAGCACTACACAGTTTCGCAGTGCGCTGAATTGCTCGCTGCCCCGCCGGCCCCTGATCCCTGGCCCCTGACCCCTGTTCTCTGTTTCCGCATCTAGTTAGAAGGAGCCGACCCGAATGAAGAAACTCCTCGCCTTGAGCCTGCTCGCCTGCGCCGCCCTCCCGGCGCAGCAGATTCCCGCGGCCACCGAACTGCCGGGCAGCCCCTTCGTCATCAAGCAAACCTGGATCGTGGGCGGCATCGGGCCCTGGGACTACCTCACGATGGACCCCGGCACGGAACGACTTTACATTGCCCATGGTCACGCCGTGCAGGTGGTGGATGTGACCACCGGCGCCGTCACCGGCCAGATCGCCGGCCTGCGCGAGGCCCACGCCATCGCCCTCGACGATACCGGCGAGTTCGGCTACATCAGCGATGGACCGGCCAGCCAGGTAAAGGTATTTGACCGCCGTTCGTTCGCCGTCGTCGCCAGCATTCCCACCGGCCCCAACCCCCGCGCCCTCGTCCTTGAACCGCAGAGCAGGCTCCTCTTCGCCATCTGCACCAACCCCCTTGCTGAGACCCCACCGCAACCCTCCGCCAGCCAGGCAAAATCTTTCCCCAGCGCCACCACCCGCTCTTCCCCGCAGAACAGCAACCCGCAGCCTGTCCCGGACCGGGAAATCAAGACCTCCATCACCGTTATCGATGTGCAAACCCGCCAGCCGCTTGCTGAAATCCTCATGCCCGGCAAGTTGGGATTTGCGCAAAGCGACGGCAATGGCCAGGTGTTCATCCTCATCGTCAACCGCAACCAGGTTGCCCGTCTCGATGCGCAGGCCATTGCATCGTTGCTGCGCAGGCGCTCCGACGCCACCGCTCCCACCCCGCCCAATCCAGACCAGCCCAGCCCTGCAATCGAAACCGCCCCGCCCATGGTGCTGGACTGGAGCCATGAATCCCGCCCAGCCCAATCCTCCGAGAATTCCCTGCGCCTCTTTGCCCTTGGGCCCGACTGCCTCGAAGCCCGCAGCCTGGCCGTCGACGGCAAACACCTGCGTCTGTTTGCCGCCTGCAATAACATGAAAATGACGGTGCTCAACGCCGGCACCGGAGAAGTTGTTGCATCGCTCCCCATCGGCCCCGGCGTGGAAACGATCGGCTACGATCCCGGCCGCGGCCTCATCTACACCGCCAACGGAGGCGCCAATGGCAGCCTCACCATCATCCATCAGGACGTCACCGACACCTATGCCGAGATCCAGAACCTGCCCACTCGCCAGCGCGCCCGCACCCTGGCCGTGAACCAGGACTCCGGCCAGGTCTACCTCGTCACCGACCTCCTTGGCATGAACCTCGCTCAGCCCGGCGGCATCGGAACCCTCAAAACCGCATCGGTGAACGGCAGCTTCCAGGTCCTGGTCATAGGCAATTGAACTGAGCCCATTTTGAGTGAACCGAACCCATTTTGAGCTCCTGGGGGCCATCACTGCTTGGATTCACCTTGCTCATTTTCGGTCAGACCATCCTGCTCTTGAGTGGCACACTGAATGTATGCTTGATATCGTCACCAGGCACGACCTTCCCACGCTGCTCCTCATTGACGACGACATGGTCAGCCGCGAGGTCATGGCCACCGTCCTCACCATGAGCGGCTATACCGTCCACACCGCTACCGACGGCCCCGCGGCGCTGGATTTGCTAGCCGCCGGAGAGTGCGTTCCTGGCGTCATCCTGATGGACGCCCAGATGCCCGGCCTCAGCGGAACCCAATTGATTGAGCAACTTCGCGCCCTCACTCCGGCCCGCCTCTATACCATCAGCGCCAGCAATGCCCCGCACCAGGTGATGGCCGCCGCCGACGGTTTCCTGCTCAAGCCCTTTGCTCCCGAAGCCCTGACCAAGCTGATTGAGGAGCACCAGGCGCAGTTGCAGCCCCCCGCCGCCGAAGGCCTGGATCCTGATGAAACCATCGTCAACCCCGAAACCCTGGCCCAGCTCCGCGAGATGATGCCCGACACCGCGGTCCGCCAGATCTACGAGGCCATCGTCGCCGATCTGGCCCGCCGCATCGCCGCGCTCGAAGCCGCCATCGCCAAAGACGACGACCTCGAGGTCCGCCGCATCGGCCACGCCATCAAGGGCGGCTGCTCCATGGCCGGCGCCCTCCAGGTCGCGCGGATGGGGGCGGTGATTGAGGGGGGAGGCATTGGGGTTACCGGTTCCGGCGTTAACCATCTGGATAACGGGTCTACCGTGCTGCGCGATTTGCGCGCCGCCGCCGCCAACCTCCAGCGTATGCTAGAGGGTGAATTCCAGGCGTAGTAAAACTCTGCCGGGAGGTTAGCCGCTCACGTGGAAAAATCCATCCGAATTGTAATCGCCGACGATCATCCTGTAGTCCGCATCGGGGTGCGCAACATGCTCTCCGAAAAGGAAGGCTTCGACGTGGTCGGCGATGCCAGCGACGGCGACGAAGCCATCACCCAGACCCTCGAGCTGGAGCCCGACATTCTGCTGCTCGATCTGCAGATGCCGCGCCTGCCCGGCCTGGAGGCCATGCGCGCCATCATGAACGGCACACCCACCGTCAAGATCCTCCTCCTCACCTCCACAGTCACCACGCAGCAGATCATCGAGGCCCTGCACATCGGCGCCCGCGGCATCGTTCTCAAAGACGCCCTCGCCAGCCACCTGCAAACCGCCATTCGCACCGTCTTTGGCGGCGATTACTGGATCGGCGGCAAGCGCGTGATCAACCTCGTCAGCGCTCTCCACGACCTGATGCAGCAGGCCGTCGTGCCGCAGCGCAGGACCTATGGACTGACCCCCCGCGAACTCGACGTCGTGGGCTGCATCGTGGAAGGATGCTCGAACCGCGACATCGCCAAGCAGTTCACCCTGAGCGAAGAAACCGTCAAGCGCCACCTCTCCAACATCTTCGACAAAACCGGCGTCTCCACCCGCCTGGAACTGGCGCTGTTCGCCATCGCGCATCACCTCGTGGAGCCGCAGTAGCAGGGACCAGAGCGGCGAGGACAGCCCAGGACGCATGAACAGCGAGTACTGGACATGGAGACGCGGCCATACCAGGCGGCGCGGCCGGTGCAGCGCCCATGGCACGGTTGGGCTCAGCCTGGCCAAACTCGCCTCTCAAGGGCAAGGTGTCCTCCGACTGTGCGAAGGGGGTCGGCGGGTGATTTTGCCTCGCGAAGGCGGGATGGAGGTTGGGCGGGGTGGTTTTCAGGAGATCCACGGTTCGCTGTCCCTGCGGCGAAGACGTATCGCTGAGGATCCCGGTTTCCGGCTTGGCGATGGGCCGGGGCGGTCGAATCAGTTTACGCAAGGGCGTTTCTGACCGACTTCTCATGAGATCGCTCGCCAGCTGAGGTTCCGTGCCGCCTTTCAGTTTAAGACTCGGCGATTTTGCGCTCATCAAAGACGTTCCGTGCTTGCGCAAATCTCCGGATTGGTATCGATCCGAGAGATTGAAAAAGAAGAGAGAGCATGACTCCGCGCAAAGAACTAAACTTGTGAGCCTCTTGCAAAATTCCCAACAGCGGCATTTGCTTTGTTCCTGCTGTTGTTTTCACTTGATTTGGAAGGCATGAGATCACTGTATCGAGGCCCTGGATCGGGCCCTGCATGGAGACTTCGATCACGCCGGCCTCAGCGAGCCGACCGTGGGACCGGTCTTCGGCTTGCTCTACGTCCTCAAGCAGGTTGCCGATCAGATCGGCATTTCAGCTGCTCTGGGCTCCAGGGAGATCGGTAAACTCGGGCTTTTCCTGGTTCTGGCTCGAATCGCTCATCAGGGTTCCCGTCTGTCGGCCGTGCGTTGGGCCGAGGCGCAGGCGGTTGCCGAAGTGCTCGGAGTTCAAGGCTTCGACGAGGACGATCTTTATGATGCCCTGGATGATCTATGTGAGCGCCAGGAGAAGATCGAGCAGGTTTTGTATCGTCACTACCTGCGCCAGCAGAAAGCTCCGCCGCGGTTGTTTCTTTATGACGTGACCAGCAGTTATCTGGAGGGGGAGCACAACGAGTTAGGTGCCTACGGTTACAACCGGGACGGCAAGCGGGGCAAACTGCAGATCGTCATCGGCCTGTTGACCGACGAGCAGGGAGAACCGCTGGCGGTGCGTGTCTTTGAGGGCAACAGCGGGGATCCGACCACGGTTGCCGATCAGATCAAAATCCTCCAGGAGCAATTCCAGGTACAGGAGTTGGTCTTTGTCGGAGACCGGGGCATGGTGAAGAGCAAGGGCAGGCAGGCT
>Ga0181524_10002974_pt1 | contig 16928 bp, 13 predicted proteins | sample PEATcosm2014_Bin_34_FD_119761 | JGI IMG/M metagenome (GOLD analysis project Ga0181524, IMG submission 119761) | Peatland microbial communities from MTU Mesocosm Facility, Houghton, MI, USA - PEATcosm2014_Bin05_60_metaG | ecosystem: Environmental > Terrestrial > Soil > Wetlands > Peat | place...
GATTGGGGCCGCGGAATTGCGGCCAATCGCCCGGCCCCGCCAGCGCAACCGAGGTCAGGGAAAGAAGGAGAATCGCGCAGGGCGTGTGCGTTCGCAAATGTTTCAAGCGGTCTTGCATAAATTGGGGCAGATGTTTGCGAAGACGGCGTTGAATTGCAAATGGAATGGTACGCAGGATTCATCGGGCTGAGTTTGCCACCGCCCTGACCGTCCTCAACAATTAATCAACAATTAATCCCCCCTCAGCTACTCCCCTGTGAGCAAGGAGAGCACAAGTGAGCAGTATTGAGAACATAGAAACATGAGAGGACCGTGGTTGAATGGAAAAGCCATTGTGGCATAGAGGTGCCAACGCATTCCCTTCGCAGGACTATCACACCTCGATAGCTGAGTTGCATAATATCGTTATCACTTGAATGGCTGAATCGCCATTTTTTTAGCGTGACTCAACCAGATGAGATACAATATCCGTTGTGTCAGTCAGCTTAGAGGCTTAGACTGCTGGCGCAAGTTGAGGAGGCGAGCGCTGGGGTCCAAACCCGGCATCGCTCGCCCCGTCATTACGAAGATGTCAACTTGTAGGGCTGAGGGTCCAAACCTCAGCCCGCTAATTTAGACAATAATATGCCGCCAACAAATCAAAAAGCACAATCAAAGATTGCTGCGAAGCAGCTACAGCTTCGAAACAAGCTTTGGCCTAATATCGGCGACGATAAACTGTGGCTGCGAAAGGTCCGGACTGGCTTTACCACGGTTCCAAGGACGATGCCTTTGCTGATGGAAATTATGGACAGTCTTTCCAAAGGCAAGCCGGTTTCATCGGCCTATTTTGACCTCTGGTGCAGGGCGTATGACGAGTGCTTCGTGACTCTGAATAAACCCCGCGAGATGGCTTTCCATGCCGGCTATTCGGGACAACGAGCCGAGCAGACATGGACGGACAGGATACGAATCTTGGTGAAACTAGGATTCATAGAGGTCAAGCCGGGCCCCTCGGGTGAACTAAGCTACGCCATCATTCTCAACCCCTACCAGATCATTAAATTCCACTACAAGAAAAAGACGCCTGGCATGCGCGAAGATCTGTTTAACGCACTTCTGCAAAGGGCCAACGAGATCGGCGCCAATGATTTGGACGACTGATCTGCGAGCGGGAGGCGCCTCCAAGCAGGAACTGCCTTGCGGAATTTGTTGCAAACGCGACCTGTGGAGGGATGAGTTAATGGTATTGCCATGTTGCAGGGCTTCGCGGGGGCATGACGCGCAAACTGCGGATGCAGTGTCCGGGAGGGATTCATCATGTGATGAATCGAGGGGATCGCTGGGAGATCATGTTCGCGGCCAAAGGGGATGGGGGATGGAGGAGAAAAACTCCCGAGCCGGTTACCCCGGGTGGCGCTCGCGGACTCGCTGACCGGGGGCTATTGTCTGAAACCCTTGCGGGGTTTTTGCGTGAGACAACGAGGGGTGTTCTGTCTATATCATGGTGGTGCCGAAGAATTCAAACGCGGTTCGGGTTGGACGCCAAGGAGGCGGGGAACCGATTACGATTATGAGCAGGATTAAGATCAAGAACGGCAGGTTCATGGAAGGCGGATGGGCCGGAACAAAAAGCTGGCCAAAGTTAAATTAGCGCATAACGTCAGTGAAGTCGGTCAAACGAAAGGTTTAAATGAGAACATTACTACGAATCGTATGGAGAATTATCAAGGTGGCATTGTTTGCCATAGGCGGCCTGGCGGTGCTCGGGATGTTGGTGGTGATGGCAGCGGCCATCTTCGCGCCACGAGGGCATAAAATCGCGGACAAATCGGTGCTGGTGTTCAATCTCGACACGCAGATCACCGACCGGCCAGTGGATGAACGCTCCGCGTTGCTGGCCCGGCTCTTCGGCAACCGCAGCTCAACCCTCCAGTTGCGCGCGGCCACCACGGCCCTGCGGGAAGCCGCGCAGGATAAACGCATTTCGGGGCTTTACCTTCACGGCAACCTGGTCGCGGGCGGCTACAGCTCCGGCTACGGGGCGCTCAAGGAACTGCGGGAAGCCATCCAGGATTTTCAAAAGAGCGGCAAGCCGGTCATCGCCTACATCGCCGACGCCGACAACCGGGATTACTACCTGGAATCGGTGGCGGACCAGATTCTGCTAAATCCCTTCGGGCTGCTGGCTTTCCGCGGCCTGGCGGCAGAGGGGACCTTCATCAAGGGCGCCGGCGACAAATACGGCATCGAGTTCACGCCCATCCGGCACGGCAAATACAAGTCGGCCATTGAGCCATTCGCCCGCGAGAACTTCAGCCCGGAAAACCGGGAACAGATCGAGGCGCTCTGTAAGACCATTTGGGGCGAAATGCTTAACGCGGTTGCCGCCGCGCGCAAGCTGCCGCCGGACCAACTCCAGGCACTAGTCGATCAAGAGGGCCTGATCAGTGTCCAGACGGCCAAGGCGCATGGCCTGGTCACGGAAGCGGCTTACGAGGGGCAGGCGCTGGACAAATTGCGCCAACTGACTGGCAAGACCGCGGGGGACGAACCGATTCCCCAGGTTTCGCTCGCCAAATACGCAGGCGAAGCACAAGCCGCTGCGGCCAAGAAGCAGCATGGCAAGGACAAGATTGCCGTGGTGTATGCCGAAGGCCCAATCGTGAACGGCGAAGGTGATCCCAGGTCGGAAGGGATGGTGGCGGGCGACCGGTTCGCGCGAATGCTGCGGAAGCTGCAACAGCGCAAGGATGTGAAGGCGGTCGTGCTGCGCGTGAACAGCCCCGGCGGCAGCGCCGAAGCCTCCGAGGCGATCCTGGTCGAGCTCCGCCGGTTCAAAGCCGACCGCCCGGTGATCGTTTCGATGGGGACGGTGGCGGCCAGTGGGGGGTACTTCATTTCCATGGCGGCGCGGCGGATCATCGCCGAGCCCAGCACGATTACGGGTTCGATCGGAGTGGTTGGCCTGGAACTCAACGTGAAGAAGCTCGCGAACGACCACGGCATTACGTTCGATTCCGTCCAGACCGGCGCGCTGGCGGAGCTGGGCACGCTGTCGCGGCCCCCGACGTCCGAGGAACTGGCCGTGGTGCAGAACCTGGTGGACCACATCTATGACGAGTTCCTCCAGCGGGTGGCGCAGTGCCGCAACCTGACGACCAACCAGGTGGACGAGATCGCCCAAGGCCGGGTCTGGTCCGGCGCGGATGCGCTGAAGATCGGGTTGGTGGACGAGTTGGGCGGCCTGCAACAAGCGATCGCCGTCGCCGCCAAAGAGGCAAAGCTGGGCAGCAGCTACTCGGTCATCGAGTTTCCACAGAAAAAGGGTCTCCTGGAGAGGCTGTCCGAGGCGCTGAGCGGGGAAAAGGGGCCGCTGGCCAAACAGGACCTTGCCAGCCGCGTGACGCAGAAGGTGATGGCCGAATGGCTCTGGCTGTCGAGCTTTAATGATCCGCACGGCATCTACGCGCGGCTGCCGTTCGAGTTGGAACTGAACTGACTTCTCTTTCCAGGCGAACCTGGCGAATCATGGCCCCTTCAAAGTCTGGGAGCGTTCCGGGCCAGGCAGCGAACGGCAAAGGGGTTAAAAAGGGGTTAATGGTATTGACATGTTGTAGAGCCTCGCGCGGGCTTGCCGGGCAGGATCGGGCGGGTATCATTGCGCTTCATTGCAGCGGCAAGAAGAGAGGGCCTGTGAGCGGCTGACGACTATGAGGTTCATGCTCTCACCTGCGTCAGGTTCGCGCAGGATGCGTCAGGTTCACGCAGGGCTGGGGCGACCCGGGGGAAGGCTTTTCGAATGTTGCTTGCGCCCAGGTCGCCACTCTCGCCAGCGAAAGGAGGCGGTTCCGCAAGGTCCGTATTGGGGTTAATGGGGCTTCGGATGGATCCGTGTCTCCGATCCTGAAGCTTTGATTTTGGGGCTTGGCCCATTCTGTGCTTGATAGGAGGCGGCAGCGGTGGTTGCGTAAGGCCGGCGGTGCAAATGCGAGCGATGAACCAACGGGTCCTCGAAGAGGCGGGCCGGCCCCAAGGCGCAGGCCGACTTGGCGGTGTCGAGGAACTCTGAACGCGGGCGCTGAACTATGAACGAAGCGATCCAGCACGAACCTTCAACGGACGTGGTGGTGACGACGGTGGCCGGTCAGGTCACGCCGACCCACTACGCGGCCTCCCCGGAATACAATGAGATGGTGCTGTCGCTGTTGCGGCAGTCGGCGCGGAGCGGCAACGCGGATTCGCAAGCGAGGCTGGGGGCGATGTATGCTTGCGGCGACGGCGTCCGGAAGAATTACAGCATCGCCCTGGCATTTCTGCGGCGGGCGGCCGACAAGGGCCATGCGATGGCGCTGTACAATCTCGGAGTGATCTACGCCCAGGGGTACGGGATCGAGGTGAATCCCGAGGTGGCCTTCAACTGCTACATGAAGGCCGCCGAGCGGGGCAGTCTGGATGGCCTCAACAACCTGGGGGTGTGTTATCAGCACGGTTTCGGCTGCGTGCGCAACCTGGACCTGGCGTTTGAGAAATTCCGCGAGGCGGCGGAGCGCGGCTATGTCATTGCGATGTCCAACTGCGGCTACATGAAGGAGCTGGGGCTGGGCACGGACCTCGATGAGGAGGAAGCCCTGCGCCACTATCGCAGCGCGGCCGGGCGTGGGTGCGTGGAGGCCGCTTACAACCTGGGCCGGCTGTATATCTTTACCAAGACGTTTTACAATGACTTCGGCCTGGGGCGCGAGACGTTGCACAAGGCGGCCAAGATGGGTTCGGGCGACGCTTACAACTTGCTGGGCTGCATTGCCTACAAGGGCTTCAAGGTGAAGCGCGACTACGCGCAGGCGCGGGAGTTTTTTTTGCAGGCGGAGCGCCTCGGCAACGCGGCGGCCCGGAACAATCTGGCCTGGCTTTACCAACACGGCTACGGCGTGCCGGCGGACCTGGAGAAGGCCGTGCACTACTACACGGAGTCCGCGGCGCTGGGCTACTCCAGCGCCCAGTGCAACCTGGGCTACCTGTATTTTCAGGGCCTGGGCGTGGAGAAGAACCTGACCAGGGCCTTTGAATTGTTTGGGCAGGCGGTGGAGGCGGAGAACACCACCGCGATGTTCAACCTGGCGCTGCTGCATCTGGAACCGGACTCCGGCTACCACGACGCAGCCCGGGCGGCGTCCCTGCTCAAGAAATGCGCGCTGGAGGGCTTCGCCGAAGCCCGAGAGCTGCTGGAGGAAATCCGTTCTGAAGAAGCGCACGGTGCTTAAGCTCATTTACCATACGGCGGTCTTCGGCCCCATCGATCTCGAATATGACCGGCCGGTCATTCGCGTCGGACGCAGCGAGGATAACGACCTGGTCCTGCGGCATCCCTCGGTCGAACCGTATCACTGCCTGCTGGTGTTCCGGGGCGAGAAGGTGCTTTGTCTCCCACCGAGCCAAGCCATTCCCTCGCAAACCGACCTAGGGAGTCTGACCGGTCCCGAGCTTGGCGCGGGGGACCCGATGAGGATCGGCGATCTTCAGTTTAGCCTGGCGCATTCGTCCAAGACCGTGGCCGTTCCTGAGGTTCACAGTCAGGGTTCGACGGCCAGAGCTTGGGAAGGTGATGCGGCAACCGGAACGGGCGAGGAGACGAGTCAACGGCGATACTATTGCGCACACTGCCGGGTATTTATCCAAGAGGCGGAGGTCAAGCGTGTGGGGTTGGTAGGCCATGCCAAACGCAAGCTGTGTCCCAAGTGCAGCGGTCTGCTCGAAACGGAGGCTGAACCCGAAAAGCCCTTGCCGGACCTCAAAAAGCGATCACGACGGGCGGCCCGGAACCTGAGCGCCTGATGAAAAAACGGCGGTCACCCGAGCTGCCCTCTTGCCTATAGATTCTTGTTGTTTTTGGGGAGTATTTCGGCATACTTGCCGTCGAACAGAGCATGAAAGGAAGCAGTTCGATTATGAACGCTTCGCATAAAGTCTGGGCAGTCCAGCCCAGCCCGACCCAGGCGCTGGTGGACGGCAACACCGCCTTCGCCTGCGACCTCTACGCCCAGTTCCGCAACAACCCGGGCAATCTGTTCTTCTCCCCTTATAGCGTTTCCACCGCGCTGGCGATGACCTGTGCCGGCGCCCATGGCAACACCGAAACACAAATGGCCCAGGTCCTGCACCTTGGCCAGGATCAGCCAGCGATCCATCGGGCCTTTGGCCAACTCCAGCGCCAGCTTGCGGAAGCCGACAAGCAACAGGGCATCCAACTGAGTATCGCCAACGCCCTCTGGGCACAGCAAGGCCATCCCTTCCTCCCGGCTTTCCTGAACATCGGCAAAGACGACTACCAGGCCAGCCTCAACCAGGCGGACTTCCAAACCGGCGCGGAGGCTGCCAGGCGCGAGATTAACGCCTGGGTTGCGCAGCAGACCAAAGACAAGATTCGCGACATCCTGCCGCCGGGAAGCCTCGACGCGCTCACTCGGCTGGTGCTGGCCAACGCGATTTATTTCAAGGGAGTCTGGGCCGAGCCTTTCCCCGAGGCCGAAACGTCCACGCAGCCGTTCCATCTCACCGCGCATCGCCAAACCGACGTGCCGCTCATGCACCATTTCGACACGGTCAAATACATGGAGAACGACTCGTTCCAAGCCGTCGAGCTGCCCTATACCGGCGCTGAGCTTTCCCTGCTGGTGTTGCTCCCCCGGAAAATCAAGGGCTGCGGCCAACTCGAAGGCCAGTTGAGTCCGGCCTTGCTCTCACGCTGCCTGGAGGAAATGAAAAGCCAGCGGGTCGAGCTGTTCGTGCCCCGGTTCAAGATGGAGTCCAGCTTCGCTCTCAACGCCACCTTGGCAAGAATGGGCATGTCCGACGCCTTCGGGTCGCAGGCCGATTTCTCCGGCATGGATGGGATGCGGTTTCTCTTTATTTCCGACGTGTTCCACAAGGCCTGGGTGGAGGTGAACGAGGAAGGCACCGAAGCCGCCGCGGCAACTCTCGTGAACGTAGCAGGCTGCGCCCTGGAGAGCCCGCCGCCGCCGCCGCCCGTTTTCCGCGCGGATCATCCGTTCATCTTCTGCATCCGCGATACCCGTTCGGGCAGCCTGTTGTTTCTGGGCCGGTTCGCGGACCCGGCCCACTAATGTCCTCCGATCAATTGCATCTAATCAAACCGATATGAAAGCGCAGTCATCTTCTCCCTGGAATGCATTACTCGCCACGATAATCTGCTGGTTCCTGCTCGCATCTTTAAGGAGCCAAGCCGCACAGGTTGTTGTCACGACGCTGGCGGATAGCGGGCCTGGTTCGCTGCGGGCGGCCATGGCCAATGCCAATGACGGTGATGTCATCACTTTCGCCATTGCCGGCACGATCACGAATCTTACCGGGGAATTGCTCATCGACAAGAACCTGGACATTGCCGGGCCTGGTCCGAACGCCCTCGCGGTCAGCGGGAACAATTCGAGCCGGGTGTTCAACATTGCCGGCGGAGTAACGGTCAATCTGTCCGGCCTGACGATATGCAACGGGCACGCCGCTGATGGTGCTGCCGGCACGAACTCCGTCACTCCGGGCGACCCGGGGAACGACGGCGGTGGAATCTATAACTGGGGCACGCTCGCACTCACCAATTGCGTCATCACCCGGTGCCGCAGCGGCCAGGGGGGCGCGGGGTTTAGCACCACGGGTTTCCCCGTGGGGGTAACCCCAGGGAGCAGCGACGGCGGTTCGGGTGGAAACGGCGGCGGAATGTACAACGCCGGCACACTGATGCTGGTCAATTGCAGCCTCAGTACTAATGCCGCTGGCAGCGGGGGCAGCGGCGGCACCCCGCTCAACGGCGGTTTATCAGGCTCGACGGGAGGCCTGGGAGGAAGCGGCGGCGGCGTTTATGATGTGGGGACTTTGACAGTCATTGGCAGCACTCTAGCTTTCAACAGTGCCGGCGCGGGAGGCGCGGGCGGGCGCGGCGGCGCCGCCAGCGGCACCCCTGCCGACGGCGGTGGCGGCGGCTGGGGTGGCGACGGCGGCTCGGGTGGTGCTCTTTACAGTCAGGACAGTCCGGCTTTCACCTCTTGCACATTTGCCGGGAACACCGCTGGAGCGGGTGGCTCGGGTGCCCTGGGTGGCGCTGGCTACGCCAGTCTTCGTCTGACCTCGGGTAACGGCGGACCCGGGGGCGATGGGGGGGACGGCGGCAGCGGTGGCCTATATTGTCTTGGCGCTTTTCAGTCGGTCGCCTGCACCATCACGGGCAATGCGGCCGGGACAGGAGGCAGTGGAGGTCAGGGGGGCGCGGGCGCATTCGCCAGTCACGGCACCGGAGGCAACGGCGGCAATGGAGGAAACGGCGGCAGCGGCGGTGGTGGCGGCGGGGCGAGCACCTGGGGCGGCGCATCGTTACAGAACGTTTTGGTCGCGCAAAACCTGGCCGCTGCGGGCGGACTTGCTGGAGCTGGTGGCGCCGCAGGCCCTGGACTCCTCGGGTCTGGCTACCCCGGCTCCCCCGGCTCAGGCGGCACGGACGGCTCCGGCCCTGATCTGCTCGGCGCGTTCACCTCGAATGGATACAACCTCATTGGCCTGGACGACGGCAACACGGGCTTCACCGACGGGGTTCTCGGCGACATCGTCGGCTCCGGCACCCCGCTCAATCCGCTGCTTGGGCCGCTGGCCTATAACGGCGGCCCGACCTTCACCTGTGCCCTGTTGGCCGGCAGCCCGGCCCTCGACACCGGCGACGACACCTTACTGGGCTTGCCGTTGAGCCTCACCACCGACCAACGTGGCCTGCCACGAGAATCCGGCTCGCATGTGGATATCGGTGCTTTCGAGCTTCAGTGGGCCTCGACACCCCTCCGCCTCGCCGCCTGCGCCCGGACAGCCAACGGCGCCATTCAGATGACGCTCACAAATGTCCCGGGCGCGAGCCTCACACTCCTCGCGGCTACCAACACGTCATTGCCACTTTCCAACTGGACTGTCCTCGGTTCCGTTCCCGAAATCGCCCCCGGGCAATTCCGATTCATTGATTCGGCTTCCACCAACCTTCCGCAACGCTTTTACCGCTTGCGCTGTCCATAATTACCCGGGCAGCGTGCAAAATGTCGGCAGGAGGGTCAAAGTGCATGGCCGACCTTGTTCAGTTCAGCGCCACGCCGCGGCGGATGTAGGTGGGCACGTCGAGGTCTTCGCCTTTGTGAATGGTCGGCTCGCTCTTATCGAAGCGGCCTTTGGAGACGATTTCGAGCGGCAACTGGGTCTGCCGCAGCCTGGCCGTGCTCTTGCGCGGGCGCGAGCCGGCCCGGGTTTGCCGCGTCAGGAGTTGCTGGACCTGCTCCGGAGGCAAAGCGGGGGCCGGGGGCACAAATCTTGATCCGGGCCGCGCCGTAGTCGAGCGCGGCAACAGTTGCTGACCGAGTTCTTCTCCGCTTCCCGCAACGGCAGTTTCCCCGGCCTCAGGCTCGGGGTTGCTCCGGGCGGCGATGAGGGCCACCGCCAGGCGCTCGGCAAAGGATTCATCAATGGCGGCGCCCATGATGACCTGAGCGTGCTCGCACTGGCGGTTGACCTGCTCCATCACGCGATTGACTTCGGCCATCGTCAGGTCCGGCCCGCCGATCAGACTCACGAGCACAGCCTCGGATTCGCCGAGCATCTGGCCGCCGTCGAGCATCGGGTGGGCGAGCAGTTTGTCCATGACCTCGCGCGACCGCGTCGGGCCCATAGCCTCCGCGACGGCGAAGGCGCTCTCCGCGTGGCGATCCCGGAGGAGGGCGGCGAGATCGGGGAAATGGATTTCAATCAGCCCTTTGTGCGTCAGCAAGCGCCATAGGCCGCGCACGCCGTCGGCGAGGAGTTGGTTGGTGATTTTGAAGGTCTCGAGCACGCTGGTGTTCTCATCAATCAGCTTGAGGACTTTCTGATTGGGGAGACAGATGACGCCGTCGGCGGAGGATTTAAGCTCGGCCAGGCCGTGCTGCGCCAGGCGCTGCCGCCGGCTGCCTTCACACGCGAAGGGCGTCGTCACAAATCCCAGCACCAGGGCGCCGGCCTCCTTCGCCGCGCGGGCCAGCACCGGGCTGATACCGGTGCCCGCGCCGCCGCCCAGGCCGGCCAGAATGAAAACCACATCGACGTCCTCGCAGAGGGCCTTGAGCTTCGGCACCTGCTCTTCGGCCAGGGCACGGCCGCGGTCGGGGTCGCCGCCGGTGCCCAGGCCGCGCAGGATCTGCGTTTCCAGGTGGACCTTCACCGAAGCGGAGGAGGCCGCGAGCGATTCGGCATCCGTGTTGACCGCGACGAAGCTGACACCGGGCGGGGCGCTCTTGAGCATCAACTCCATCACGTTGACACCGGCGCCACCGACGCCAACCACTTTGAGGGAGAAACTCTTCTTCGGCGTTTCCACTACCGCGTCGTTTTGTGCAATCGCATTCATGGCAGGATAAAGATGCCGGGCGGCGGTCAACCCCGCCGGAAGAACTGGCCGAGGGTGGTCTTGATTCCATCCGTCAGGATCGATTTGGTGGCGCGCTTGCGCTGTTGAAAGGAGCCGAATTTTACCAGGCCAATGGCCGTCGCAAACTCCGGCTGGTCGAGGGCCGACTTGAGGCCGCTAATCGAATTGGTCTTGCCGAGGGAGACGGGCATTTGCAGGACCTGCTCGGCGAGTGGGGCGATCTGCGGGGTGCGCGCCCCGCCGCCGCAGAGGAAGACTCCGGCCCGCAGGTAATCCAGCCCGCCGGCCTGGTCGAGGGCCTGGCCGATAAGCTGGAACATCTCTTCCAGCCGCAGCGACATGATGCGGCGCAGATGTTCGAGATTGACGGTCTTGACCGGCAGGCCCAGTTCGTTGGAGATCGTAATGGTCTGCCCCCTGGCGGGCTCCGCGAGGAAGCTGGAGCCGTGTTCGATCTTGAGCTGCTCGGCGCGGCTGAGGGGCACCTTCAAGCCATAGGCCAGGTCGTTCGACACATGATCGCCGCCGACCGCGAGCACGCCGGTGTGCTTGATGATGCCGTTGGCATAGACGACGTACTCCGTCGTGCCGCCGCCGATGTCGATGACCAGGGAGCCGAGTTCCTTCTGCTCGTTGGTGAGCAGCGCGAGCGAAGAGGCGAGGCCGTTGAAGACGATGTCGTCCACCTCCAGTTGCAGGCCCTTGACCACGCGAATGGCGTTCTGCAGGCGGTTCAGATTCCCGTGGACGACGTGCACATCCACCTCGATGCGCGAGCCGAGCATGCCGACCGGGTTGGTGATGCCGTCCTGCCCGTCCACGAGGAAATGCTGGCGGATGGCGTGGATGACGTGGTTCTGGGCAGGGAGGTTGATCGCTTTGGCATTCTTGATCACGTCCTGCACGTCCTCTTCCGAAATCTCCCGGTCGGCCGACACAACGGGATGCACCCCGCGATTGTTGAAGCCGCGCAAGTGGCCGCCCGTCACGCCGAGGAAAACACTGCGGATCTCGACATCGGCCATTTGCTCCGCTTCGACAATGGCGTGGCGCACGTCCTCTTCGGCCAACGGCGCGTCGGCGATTTCGCCTTTGCGCACGCCGCGGGAGCGCGATTGGCCGAGACCGACGATATTCAGCGCGCCATCGGCACCGAGGTCGCCGACGACAGCGCAAACCTTGGACGTGCCGATTTCCAGTCCTACGATGATCGAAGAGGCATTAAACATGTTTCTTTCTGGAGCGCAAGGATTTGGCTGATTGCGGAGCCGCGGGCGGAACCGCGCTGGCCTCGAGCCAGCGGGCGGGGATGTTATTGGTAACCGCCAGATCGAGTGAGCCGATCGCCTTGTTCATTTTCTGGCCCAGATCGAAAATGACGCGCCACCGGCGCAGTTGCTGCTCCAGGTCGGCGAGGCCGAACGTCACCTCGCTTCCCTGGCCGGTTGTCACGACCAGCACCTCCGGAGACGACACGTCAATGCGTCTCAAGTCCACCAACCCGGCCATCGGCGACTGCTCGAAGGCGATGATCAGTTGCAGGGCGGCCTGGACTGGCGAGGCGCCGATGCGCCGTCCGGGCTGGAGTTCGCTGCTGTTGATCCCGCAAATCGCCGGCAGAGCGTCGCCCGGCTGGTTGGGCGGTGTGGCTCGCTGGCGCGGGTCCAGTGGCACCATGACATACCCATCCGCATCAAGTTGATACACCGCCAGCTCGACACCTCCGCCACGGCGGGGCCGGGGGACGTTCACTTGCGCGATCGGTTCGCGTTCGGTAATGCGAATGCGCAAGGTGTGGGGCAGGATGCGTTCGACGGAGACGGACTGCACCAGGGGGATCAACTCCAGGTCACGTTTCACACGCGCGAGGTCGAGCGCCAGCAGGTTTTCCTCCGGCTTCACTCCCGTCCAGCGGCGGAGTTGGTCCGGCGAAATAACGCCGTCGGTTTGCACGTCGATTTCCTGGATGGCGAACGCCTTGTTTTCATAGACCAGGCGATTGACCGCCCATTCCGCCGTCCGGTAGAGCAGATACAGACCAAAGACAGTCGCAAAGACGGCGCCCAGGCCGATCGCGCCCATACGAGTCCGCGCTGCGCGGACCTGGCTGGAGCGCAATTTGACGTCCAGCACCTGCTCGCGTCCCAGCCGCCGATTCTTTGGTCTGCGTTTAAACCACATTTTACATAGCTTCTTGACTGCTGACCAGTGACTACGAACTACCGACTACGTGTGCTTCAGCGCCAGGTCCACCATTTGCTGGCAAAGGTCCGGGTAGCTGATTCCCGCCGCGGCTGCGGCTTTGGGCAGCAAACTGGTTTCGGTCATGCCCGGCAGGGTGTTCACCTCCAGCACCACCGGTTGGCCGTCCGGTCGCACAATAAGGTCCACTCGCGAATAATCGCGACCGCCAATCGCCTTGAAGGCGCCCAGCGCCGCTGCTTGAACCCGCGCGGTCGTCGCCGCGTCAAGTGGCGCGGGGCAGAAATACTCCGTGGTGCCGGCGCTGTATTTGGTCTGGTAGTCGTAAATGCCTGTTTTGGGCCGGACCTCGACAATCGGCAGCGGTTCGCCGTCAAGGATGCCGACGGTGCATTCGCGACCGGAGATCTTCTCTTCCATCAGAACCTGCGAATCGTGGCGCATCGCTTCCGCCAGCGCCTTGCTCCAGTCGGAGACCCGCTCGACGAATTGCAGACCGACGCTGGAACCCTGGCGGGCGGGTTTGAGCACGACAGGAGGGTTCCAGCCCATCGGCCAACTGGCCGCAGGCGACTCGATGAGCAGGAAGCGCGCGGTCGGAACCCCCGCCGCCACGCAACACTGCTTCGTCAGGAATTTGTCAAAACCGACCCGGCTGGCCTCGGGGTCGCAACCGGTGTAGGTCACGCCCAGCTCCTCCAGCCGGCGCTGGACCGTGCCGTCTTCGCCGTAGGTCCCATGCAGCGCAAGGAACACCACGTCCGTGGCTTTGGGCAGCTTCCATTTCTCGTTCCGCGGATCCACCTCGTGGACCTGGTGCCCGAGCGAGCGGAGCGCCTTGACCACCTCTGCGCCGGAGCGCAGCGAGACTTCGCGTTCAGCGCTCGGCCCGCCGAGCAGCACGGTGATATTGAGTGTTTTACCCGCAGAATTCATTCGCCAACGATTTCAACTTCCGTTTCCAGTTCGATGCCGCGCTCCGCCCGGGCGCGCTGCTTAATGATCTGGATCAACTCCAATATGTCCCGGGCGGTGGCGCTGCCATCGTTAACAATGAAATTGCCGTGCTCGGCCGAAACCACCGCTCCCCCGGCGCGCGTTCCTTTCAAGCCCAGTTCATCGATCAGCTTGCCGGCGGGAATCGAGGGCGGGTTCTTGAACATGCACCCGGCGCTCGGCGCGGCGGGCTGCGATGTCCACCGCTTCCGGCTGTACTCATTCATGCGCTGCTCGATTGCCTCCCGCGAGCCAGGCTGGCCGCACAGCACCGCTGCCAGGGCAATGTGTGTCTTCAAGGCCGGGCAACTGCGATAGGCGGTCGTCAGCTCCCGGGCCGCTTGCTCCTTCACCTTCCCATCGAAACTCATCAGGCGAACCGACTCCACCACGTCGAACATCGCGCCGCCCATGGCCCCCGCGTTCATGCGCAACGCGCCCCCGACGCTGCCGGGAATGCCTTCCAGAAATTCCAGTCCCGCCAGACCGTTGCGCCTGGCTTCGACCGCGACGGCTTTGAGCTTCGCGCCCGCCCCGCAACGCAGACGCTGGCCCGCCGGTTCGATTCGGCTGAAATGCGGGTGGACCAGGCACACCACCACGCCACGAAAGCCGCCGTCCTTGACCAGCAGGTTCGACCCGCGCCCGAGAACGAAAAACGGCCGGTTGCGTTCATGGCAATAAGCCAGGACTGCCGCCAGGTCCTCTTCGGAAGCCGGTTCCACGTAAATATCCACTGGCCCGCCAACCCGCAGCGTGGTGTGCCTGGCCAGCGGTTCATCGCGGCGAATCACCGTTGCCGGCGAGAGGCGTTGCGCCAGCTCATCCGGTGCCTCCGCTCCTTTCGGTACTGCTCTTTGCAGCAGGGCGTTGTGCTGATTCATGCGACCCCCTCCCGGTGCAGCACAACTTTGCGACCGCCGGCAGAGTCGAGCTGCAAACGGCTGGCGCGTGGCGATCTGAAGGACTGTGGGCTATTCCCGGTGTCCGCAGTTCGGGAGGCCGGCGTTGCGGCGGGTTGCGAGTCAGCGCGACAACCTTCGACCGCGCCGGCGCCGGCGGGCGCCAGCATGGCTTCGGCAATCTGCTCCGCTGCGTGTGGCGCGTGCCATTGCGCCAGGGCGGTCTGCATCTTGTCATGCACCGCGGGCTTCTCAACCACCTCCAGCAGCAATGGGACTAACGTGTCCGGCGTGGCGCTTTGCTGCTCCAGCAAGCGAGCGGCACCGCTCGCTTCGAAAGCGCGCGCATTGTGAAACTGGTGATTGTCCGTGGCTGCGGGATAGGGGACGAGGACGGCGGGCACGCGCATGGCCGCGAGTTCGGCGAGCGAGGACGCGCCCGCGCGGGAGACGGCCGCTGTCGCCGCGCCTAAGGCCAGCTCCATCTCGGCGAAAAATGGATGCACGACTGCCCTCAGCCTCAACGCCGCGTAAGCCTGGCTCACCTTTTCCGCGTCACCGGAACCGGTCAGATGGAACCACTGCCACTCGGGCGCGCGGCCGGCCAGCAGCGGCAAAGATTGGAGCACCAGGTCGTTGATTCCGCTGGCGCCCTGGCTGCCGCCCATTACGAGCAGGACGGGGCGCGCCGGATCAAAGCCTAGTTCAGCCCGACAATCCGCTGCCATGCGGGCCTGAAACCGCGGGCGCACCGGCGTGCCGGTGACCGTCACGTTGGGATTGTGCAAGCGGCCGGCAGCCGTCGGGAAACCGACGAACGCACAATGCACGACCCGCGACAGCCATCGGTTGGCACGGCCCGGTATGGTGTTCGATTCGTGAAGGAACGTCCTCGCTCCCGCCCGCCTGGCCGCGCCGCCCTCTCGGGTGGGTCGCCGCCATCGGAACTACCCTCGCTCTCTGGGCCAGCCTCTGGCAGCTTTCTCTGCCTGAAGGATCCGCCTTTTTCTCCACCGTCGAGACAAGCGCATTCACCATCTTCTTCCACGTCCTTATCTGCGGCATCGTGCTCGTGGCCCTCCTGCTCTCGCTCGACACTCTTCCCGATCACACTCACCACCAGGGCGAGTTTTACGCGCTAGTCGTCTTCGGCGCTGTCGGCATGTGCCTGCTCACCTCCGCCGTCGAGCTCCTCCTTGTCTTCATCGCCCTTGAAATCTCCTCCATCTCCACCTACATCCTCGCCGGCTGGCGCAAGCAAACCGGCCGCGGCCCTGAAGCCGCCATCAAATACTTCCTCCTCGGCTCCTTCGCCACCGCGTTCCTGCTATACGGCATCGCATTGATCTTCGGCGCCACGGGAACCACGCAGATCTATCAGATTGCCCTTCTCGCTCCCGCCGCACAGAACCAATCCCTCGTTCTCGCAGCGCTTGCCCTCATGCTCGTCGGCATTCTCTTCAAGGTCTCCGCCGCGCCCTTTCACGTCTGGACCCCAGACGTCTACGAAGGCGCGCCCACCCCTGTCGTCGCGCTGCTCTCCACCGCCCCCAAGGCCGCGGCCTTCGCGCTGCTCCTCCGTGTCGTCTATGAGATGTTCCCTCATCTCCGTTCTCTCTGGGCGCCGCTGCTCTGGATCGTCGCCGTCCTCTCCATGACCGTCGGCAACCTCGCCGCCCTCCGCCAGCAGAACGTCAAACGCATGTTGGCCTATTCCGCCATCGCCCACGCCGGCTATCTGCTCGCTGCCTTCGCCGGCATCGGCGAAATCGGCATCGCCGCCGCCGCTTTCTACACCGCCGCCTACGCCGCCATGAACGTCGGCATCTTCGCCGTCGTCACCCTCGTCGCCGGCTACGACGAGCAACTCTCCCTCATCGACGATTTCCGTGGCCTCGTCTATCGTTCGCCGATCCTCGGAAGCCTGCTGATCTTCTTTCTCATCTCGCTCATCGGCATTCCCTTCACCGGTGGCTTCTTCGGCAAGTTCTACGCGTTCTCGGCAGCCGTCGGCGGCGGCGCTATCGCTCTGGCCATCATCGGCCTACTCAACTCGGGATTAGCCGCCGCTTATTACCTCCGTCTCGCTCTCGTCTCCGCGCAGCGTCCCATTGACGACCAGAAAATCGCGGCTCCCAAGCCCGCAGTCGGCCCCGCCGTCATCGCCGCGCTCTTCCTCGCCGTCGCCGCCACGCTGGTTCTTGGCATCATCCCTGGCGCAACCCTCGACGCCGCTCAGTCCGCCGCGCACACGCTGCAAGCCCCACCGCAAACCTCCATCCCCGCCGTTCCGTTACAATTTCCTCAATGAAGCTTGGCGAATTGGCAACGCAACTGGGCGCGGAACTCCGCGGCAATCCCGATCTCGAAATCACTGGCGTCAAAGGCATTGAAGAAGCCGGCCC
>Ga0181524_10002975_pt1 | contig 16928 bp, 13 predicted proteins | sample PEATcosm2014_Bin_34_FD_119761 | JGI IMG/M metagenome (GOLD analysis project Ga0181524, IMG submission 119761) | Peatland microbial communities from MTU Mesocosm Facility, Houghton, MI, USA - PEATcosm2014_Bin05_60_metaG | ecosystem: Environmental > Terrestrial > Soil > Wetlands > Peat | place...
CAGCCGCCTGAGCCAACCACTCCTCGAGCCGGAGCTCGACTGGGAGCGCGCCGGGGACGTCAACGACGTCGTGTTCGTCCAGGGGGCGCACTGCGACGGCGGGGACGTGTACCTCACCTACGGCGCCGCCGACCGCTGCGTCGGCGTGGCCACCGCGGACGTCGGTCTGCTGTTAGAGGCTCTGCACGCCGCCGCTTGAGAGGTCGCGGCGTTACCGGTGGCCTCCTCGGCGTGCTGGAGGACGGCCAGCCGGTGTCTGAGCTGCCGATGGGCTTGTTGTTGAGTCATGTGGTCTCCGCGGATTCTGGAGACCCGAAGTGTCGAGTAGGTCCGTAAGTTCCAGAACGACCTGCTTCCACGGCCGCAATGCCGCGGCGCGGTACGCCAGGGGATGGGTGCCAGCAGTGCCAGGCGCATTACGCAACGCCCGGGGTCGCACTCGGAGGCGTGCCGTCGCCCTCCAGCCGGTACGGGTGCTCCTCGGTCAGCGGGTACGGGTGCTCTTCGTCCGGCGGGTACGGGTGCTCTTCGAGGTGGCCCAGCAACTTCTCCAGGCTCGCCTCGGCCACGCAGACCACGCTGTCCGCGGCACCGTAGTAGACGTGCAGGGTGTCGCCGTCGTCGCGCAGGATCCAACCGCACGGGAACACGGCGTCGGGCACGTCGCCCGACCGTTCGTAGGTCTCCTGGGGACCGAACACCCACTCGTTGCCGCGCGCCAGAACCTTGGTCGGGTCGTCCCTGCCCAGCAATGCCAGCCCGAGCCGGTAGATCGACCCGGATGCGGTGACCCGAACCCCGTGATAGCAGAGCAGCCAGCCGTCCTTGGTGAGCAGCGGCGGGGGGCCGAGCCCGACCTTGTTGGCGTCCCACCAACCACCGCGCCGTGCCGCAAGCAGCACTCGAGCGTCGCCCCAGTGGCGCAGATCGGGGCTGAACGACAGCCAGATGTGAGCGCCCAAACCTGACATCGCCGGTGCCGGCCGGTGGATCAGCGCCCACCGCCCACCGAATCTCGTCGGGAACAGTGCGGCGTCCTTGTCCTCGGGAGGCTGCAGGACACCGCTCCGCTCCCATTGCACGAAGTCACGCGTCTTGGCCAGGCAGACGAGGGGACCAGCGGTGGAGTACCCGACGTAGACGACGAAGTACTCGTCACCGACACGCGTGATCCTCGGGTCCTCGATCCCCCAGTGCTCCTCGAAACGGTCCGGCTGTGGCTGCAACCCCCGAACCGGGTCGATCTCCCACCCGGTGAGCCCGTCTTCGCTTGTCGCCGCGACGAGAGAGGACAGGCCGGTGCGGTACTCGACGCGCAACAGCAGCAGCGTTCGGCCGTCGACGACCGTGGCGCCCGGGTTGAACACCGCGTTGACCATCTTGGGGAAGTCGTGCGGGCGCAGGATCGGGTTGCCCGAGTACCTCTGCAGCAGTTCGCGAGGATCGGCTTGGTTGCTCATCTGTGTCCACCACCTGACTGGTTCACCAGTGCTTGTCTTGTGTCGATAACGCGCGCGTTGCCGCCCCATCGATCCGAGCAGGAGGCGCCGTGCACGACAGCTCGGTGATCGGGATTCCAAGGCGTCCGGTCCGGCGCTTGCGCGACCGGCCCGTTGTCGAGGCCGGAGCGGTGCTCGGCTACGGGCCGCTGTTCAAAGCCGGTGTCCTGCATCACGCCGGTGTCTACCACCTGTTCGTCCGGGCCGCGCGGGACGGCTACAGACCCGGCGCCGTCATGCCTGCCCGGGGAATCCGCGATCCGGGTGCCGCGACTTGAGGGCCTCGGCTCTGCTGCTTGCTTGTCGCCGATCGCGAGTCCGCTGTCGGGGTCAAAGAAGACGGTGGGCAAGGTCCCTTCGGTGCTCAACTTCGCTCGGGCGAGAATGGACCCAAGAATGGACCCAAGGGTCTGAAGCGCCCGCGCAGGCTGCGAGCGGGCACCGGTGCCGTCAACACACCCAAGCCGATCCCGATTGCGACCAGCGCGACCACAACGAACATCACGATGGGGTGGGGGACCTTGAGCATCACGCTCACCTCAACCCATACAACATCGTCGTCCGGGAGCGGGGGAGTTCAGCCGAGCGCACCTACGGCGGCGAGCTACGTGCGAGAAGGTAGCTGTGGGTAGGCAAGCCCACCGACAAGGCCGGTGCCGATGCCGACTGCGGCCAGCATGGCCGCGGTGAGCATCAGGAACGCCTTCACGGTGTCACGGTGCGTCTTTCGACGGTCCTCAGGACGGCCAATTGTTAGGTTGGGCGGACCTTGTGGGCATGCGGTATCCGACGCATGCCCAGTGATGAAGCAAACGACGCCGTGCCGAGGACCAGGGCTCCGAGCACGATTCCCCAGGCGAGGTGCCACCGCTCGGGGTATGTGGGAGCACACGCGTTGAGCAGCATGCCGACATCAGACGGCACCGGGAAGTTGAACGGGTGTCTCCAGTTGCTCCACGGAGTGCTGCAGGTGCCGGTCAGGTGCTGACCGCTAAAGACGTAGCCAACCGTTGGCTCCGTTACGACGAGCACGACCGCCGCGACAACAAGCGCGAGTGCCGCGACTCTCGCGGCCCAGCGGAACCAGGTGAAGTCATCTTGCCGTCGCCCTTTCTCACGCCCGAGAACCGGACATCTGGAAGCGGTGGGCCAGGTCACGTCGCCCGCAGCGAGTAGAGGATCGTCCGCGCCGTCATGCCGTTCCCGGCCAGCCCGATCACCGGCACAAGGACGCGCGATCCCACTGTTGCCATGCTCCCACGAAGCGCTGACGGGACGGTTCCGCGTACCGTGTCGAGCCTCTACATGCACATGTTGAAGAAGTTGGCAGTGACAGTGCGACCGGCCTGCACGGTCACAGACTTCGGACGGTATGGCTGAAAACTTCGGGTCCCCGCTCGCTGCCGGAACTTGACCGTGTACGCCCCTGGCGTGGCGGTCAGCCGGTACTCGCCACCGGAGGGGAGCGTCTCCGATGTGATGAGGCGCGACCCGGAGTAGAGCACCACGGTCACGGGAGGCAGACCCTTGGCTGACACCGCCAATCCCCGGCAGGCGTTGGCGGAGCCGGTCACAACCCCGGTGGGCCTGCTCGTGCTTGTCGTGCACGCGGCGAAGGTCAGCGCCACAGCCACCAGCACGATCCCGACGAGCTTGCGCACCGTGCTCATGGTCCCATGAAGTGTCCCCGCCTCGCTTTCGCGTACGGGGCCCGCGGTCGGTGGACGCGCTACCTGCACAGGTTGGGGACGCCAGCACTGGTCGTCCGCCGCGGTTGGCTGAAAGCTGCCGAATTCAATGCCAAACGGTCCTCTTCCAGGCCGAGGGTGCGAGTTCGGCTCCCGGCGCCTGAGCGAATGGGCCCCGAGCAGCCAGCCTGAAGTTGGGATGTGCGCTTCGAGCGGGGCTTCGCTCCGCATCCTCACATCCCGTCGCGGTGATCGCCCGAAGACCGGCACAGCCGGTCACCGTTCAGGCTCAGAGCACCTTGGAGAGGAAAGCCTTGGTGCGCTCGTGGCGTGGGTTGGCGATGACCTCCCGAGGCGTCCCCGCCTCGACGACGACGCCCTCGTCCATGAACACGAGCGTGTCGCCGACCTCGCGGGCGAAGCCGATCTCGTGGGTTACGACGATCATGGTCATCCCCTCCTCGGCGAGTGCGCGCATCACGTCGAGGACCTCCCCGACGAGCTCGGGGTCGAGCGCGCTCGTGGGCTCGTCGAAGAGCATGAGCTTCGGCTGCATGGCGAGGGCCCGGGCGATCGCGACCCGCTGCTGCTGACCGCCGGAGAGCTGGTTGGGGTAGGCCTCGATCTTGTCCGACAGCCCGACCCGGTCGAGCAAGGCCCGGGCACGCGTCGCGACGTCGGCTCGCGGCTCCTTCTTGACCAGCACAGGCGCCGCGGCGACGTTCTCCAACGCCGTCATGTGTGGGAACAGGTTGAAACGCTGGAAGACCATGCCTATCTCGGTGCGCCGGCGGCAGACCTCGCGTTCGGGAAGCTCGTGCAGGCGATCGCCGCGCTCCTCGTAGCCGACGAGCTCCCCGTCGACGCGCAGCCGCCCCGAGTTGATCTTCTCGAGGTGGTTGATGCAACGCAGGAACGTCGACTTGCCCGAGCCGGAAGGCCCCAACAGGCACATCACCTCGCGGGGGGCGACCTCGAGGGTGATCCCCTTCAGCACCTCGAGGGGGCCGAAGCGTTTGTGCACCGCCTCGGCTTGCACCATTGGGCCCGGCATCTATGACCCTCCCGTTCCGCTCGCCGAGAAGGGGATGCGGCGCAGCGTCGTGAGGTTGCGCCGCATCCGCTGGATGGGCGTCGGCGGGAGCGCGTAGGAGGAGCCCCGCGCGTAGTAGCGCTCCACGTAGAACTGGCCCATGGTGAGCAGTGTGGTCATGAACAGGTACCACATGCAGGCGCCGACATAGAAGGGGATGGCCTCGAAGGTCCGGGCGGCGTCGTTCGTGGTCTGGTACATGAGCTCGGGGTATGTGACCACGACGAGGAGCGAGGTCGTCTTGAGCATGTTGTTCAGCTCGTTGCCCGTCGGCGGGACGATGACTCGCATTGCCTGGGGGAGCACGATCTTGCGCATGAGCGTCGCCCGGCGCATGCCGAGGGATTGCGCAGCCTCGAACTGCCCGTGGTCGACCGAGAGGATCCCCGCCCGCACGATCTCGGCGTAGTAGGCGCCCTCGTTGAGGCCGAGCCCGAGGAGGCCGGCCACGAGCGGGGTGATGATCGTGTTGGCGCTCAGGTGCACGAACTCCGGCCCGAACGGCACGCCGAGGCCGAAGGTCGGGAAGAGCGAGGAGATGGCAAACCAGAATGTGAGCTGGAGGTAGACAGGCGTGCCCCTGAAGAACCAGATGAAGAGCCACGCTGCACTCGAGAGGACCTGGTTGGGCGAGAGCCGCATCACGGCGAGGAGGATGCCGAGGATGACGCCGATCGCCATGGCGAAGATCGTGATCTTGATCGTGTTCTCCGCCCCCGACACGATCGGCGGAGAGAAGAGGTTGCTGCGGATGACCCCCCACTGCCAGCGGGGGTTCGTCAGCATGTTGTGGGCCAGCATCACCGCCAGCACGAGCAGGACGGCCGCGGCCGCCCACCGCCCTGGATGGCGCAGGGGCACCGCCCGGATCTCCTCCGGACGGTGCCCCTCAGTGCTTTGCATTGTCACCGGCTCGCCTCCGCTCGGGGAGCCGCCGCCCGGCTAAACGATCGCCGGATTGGTGATCGCTCCCGCTTGCACCCCCCACTTGTCGAGGATTTTCTTGTAGATGCCGTCTTTCATGAGGTCCCTGACGGCGGCCAGGGTCGCCTTGTCGAGTGTCGAGGACTTCGGGAAGGCGAAGCCGTAGGGCGCGACTCCGAAAGCCGGGCCGTCAAGCTTGAACAGGCCCTTCGACTGCGAGACGATGTAGCCGGCGACCTGGGAGTCGGCGAAGCCGATCTGGGCCCGACCGCTCGAGACGGCGAGGTTCGCCTGGAGCTGGGTCTCGAAGGCCGACACCGCGTCCGGTGTCCTGTGCGCTTTCTTGCAGGTGGCGACCGTGTTCACGGCGTCGATCTGCTCGGTCGTGCCGATCTCGACCGAGACCGAGTGGCCGCACAGGCTCATCAGCCCGTCCAGCCTGAGAGAACTCGACTTCTCGACGTAGTAACCCTCGCCCGCCTTGAAGTACGTGACGAAGTTGACCTGCCTCTCACGCTTCTTGGTCACGGTGAACGACGAGTTCCCGACGTCGTACTTGCCCGCCCCGAGGCCGAGGATGATGGTGCTGAAGACCGTGTTGACCCCCTTCCACTTGACGCCCATGACGGCGCCGAGCGCGGCGTTGAAGTCAGCGTCCATGCCGATGATCGTCGTGCCGTTGGCTGCCACGAACTCGTCGGGCGGGTAGCTGGCGTCCATCGCGGCCGATACGTAACCCTTCTTCTTGATGCTCTCCGGCACCAGGGCCGCGACCTTGGGATCCTTCCGCGGGGTGGGGATAGCGACGGCCGCGTGGGCGGCACGGCCCGGCGCGGCGAACGCCACCGTCCCGGTGCCGGCGAGCAACGCGGCACCCACGAGAGCGATGGATACAGAGACGACCCCGGACCTCCGGAGCTTGTGCTGTGAATCGTGAACAGTCTTCATCTGTACTTCCTCCCCGGGCTCGATTGCGTCATCTTCTACTGTTGCGAAAACCCCTGGTGCAACGTTGTGCGGAGGTTACAACACTGCGCCCCATGCCTGTCGAGTTCACTATCGGAGATGCCCGTTTGTTACGGCATTTCGGTGACGGCCCCACCGGAATGACAGGCGATGCAATCGATACGCCTTGGGTGGCGGTCGCGGTCGGGAGGTCTGCGCCTGCGCCTCGGCCCCCGTTCGGGTTGCGGGTGGCCATGATCTTCACCCCCACCTGCAGCCGCATGCTGCGCACCGGCCTGTCGTAGATCCGCGGCCCGGTGCCCACCGGCACACCACTACACCGTCACTTCGGTCGACTGGAGCACGCGATCGCCGACCTCGTGGTCGAGTTGGCCTGGCCGCATGAGGACTTGACTCGGCTGTGGTGGCTTCGCCGTCCGACGCCCTAGAGAGATCTCTGAGGGCTCTCAGGACTCCGGAGCCGCTGTCGCGCTGGAACCGGACCTGCCCGGCTTCGCCGGTAATGCTGCGTTCACATCCCAGACACGGTGAGGAAACCCAAGAGGTTTACGTTCACGCCAAGTGCAAACGGCACTCGTGTGCGTACGCGTCGCGCAACCGACGATCGACAAGGAAAGGGCACGGTTCATGGCTGGCATCAGCGTTGGCGAGATGCGACGAAGCCTCACCTTGACAGGGGTGACCGTCAACGCGATGGCGCTAATTGCGCCAGGCGCCTTCTTGTGGACGACGTTCGAGACCCAGGCCGCGTTGTCACGCCACGGCTCCTCGACAGCGGACGGGATGTGGGCGGGCCTGCTTCTTTCCCTGATCCTGGCGATGCTGACCGCGTACAGCTATGCGGAGCTGGCCCGGATCTACCCTGACGCCGGCACCGGCTCGGGCTACTACTTCGCAGAGGCGGCCTTCCTGGACAAGGAGCGCCCGGCTCACCAGCGTTACGCGCGCTTCGCCAAGCTCAGCGTGGGCTGGATCAGCCACCTCTACTACTGGATCTATCCCGGGATCATGGTGGCGTACACGGCGACGCTGTTCGGCTATCTGTACTCGGCGATCTTCCACCACACGCTGACCTACCTGCCGCTGGGCATCGTGGCTGTCGGCTTTGCGGGCATCGTGGGCTACATCGCTTACCGGGGCATCAACGGGTCGACCATGACTTCTATAGCGATCAACGTGATCCAGATCACCTGTCTGTTGCTGGTCAGCGTGATGTTCATCTGGTTCCGGATAGCCCACGGTCACGCGGTCGGGGGCTTCGCGCGAGCCAGCGCCGTTCACGTCATCATTCCTCACAGCGTCATAGACATGCTGTACCAGTCGACGGTCGCCATCCTCCTGCTGGTCGGGTTCGAGTCGGTCACGGCGTTCGGGTCGGAGGCGGTCAACCCCCAGCGGGACATAAAGCGCGGGGTGCTGATCAGCCTCTTGATCCAGGGCGGAGTGTGCTACCTGTTCGAGTACTTCGCCGCGAACCTCGCGATCGGCGGCGCCTCGTTGACGACCGGATCGGGTAAGACGCTGGCACATGGCTACGCAGCTGCTTCCGCTGACGCGGCGCCTATAGGCGACATGATCAAGACCATCGGCAACCATTACCTGGGCAACAGCGGGCAGACGCTCGCCGTGCTGGTCGCCTTCACGGTCCTGCTGGCGCTGGTCGGCACTGCGCTCGCCAGCCTCAACACCGCGGTGCGCATCACCTACGCCATGTCGAAGGACAGGGAGATGCCGGCGGTGCTCGGCTTGCTCCACGGCCGGTTTGCGAGCCCGTACGGTGGAGTCCTGGTCCTCACCCTCGTGTCGGCGGCGCTCGGCGTCTTCGGGGCCGATCCTCACCAGGTGGACAACCTGACCCAGATCACGCTGGCATCCAACCTGGGGACGTTCCTCGTCTACGGCGCTACCTGTGGCATTGCCTTGGTGGCGTTCGCCAGCCGTCACGATCGCCATTTGGTCAAGCACATCTGCATCCCGGCGCTGGGGTTGGTCCTGAACCTGCTCGAGATGGCCGGCGTGGTGTACATCGCCGTCACTGGGTCGGGCACGACTCCGGGTGACGCCTACAAGGCCATAGCCGTCGTCACCGTCTGGGCCGTCCTCGGGTTCATCTGGGCAGCGGTGAACCCCAACAAGCAGAGCGCGCAGATGGTCATCTCGGAGCGGACGCGACCTTCGGTGGCCGTCAACTGAGCCGGTGTCGTGAGGGGCGTCGGAGCACCGGGATCAGCGTTGCGAGCGACGATCACGGCGCAGGACTGTGGCGCTGGCGCCTCGCACGAAGTACAGCCCAACCCCGACGAAGGCAATCGCCGGAACGAGCCGCCAGCTGGCGGTCATGGCGAACAGCGCGATGACCCCTGCTGCCACCCACATCAGCCCGACCACCATGAGCAGCAACGGAGACGAGGGCCTACGACCAACCTGGAAGGGCTGCGCGGGGTCGAAGCCCCGCCTACGGGGACCACCCGATGGCGTTGCGTCCCGCTCCCCGCCCGGGGTGCCTGGCTGCCGACTGCCGGGGCGCCGCTTGTTCTGCGGACGCTTGGCCACGTCCCGGCAGGCTACTCGCACCCGACGCATCGCGAGTTCAGCCGTCGGAGCAGGAGATCGCGATGACAGACGATGAGCTCCTGCCCGGCTCGGAGGCAGAGCAGCTTTCGGGCAACGGTTCTCTCCGGGGCCACGGCCTGCTGAGCAAGTTCGGGTGGGCATTGTGCTCCGAGCCCGGAGACGTGCGGCCCCACAACGAGGACTTCGCCGGAGCGTACGCACTGACCACCCCGGACGACGCGTGGGACCGTGGGCCGCTGTTTGTCGTGTGCGACGGGCTCGGAGGCCACGCTGCAGGCGAGGTCGCGAGCCGGGCCGCGGTCGAAGCAGCCCTTGGCATATGGACAGCACCCGATCCGCGTCCTCCGCCCCAGGCCCTGCGGGCCGCGGCAAGGGCGGCGAATGCCGCAGTCTTCGATGCCGCCCTCGAACGAAGGCAGCGGGGCATGGCCACCACCTTCACCGCGCTGACGCTGGCCGGGCGCCAAGCCGTCGTCGCCCACGTCGGAGACAGCCGGTGTTATCTGGTCAGACGGGGATCCTGCACACAGATGACAGCAGACCACTCACGGGTGGGGGAGATGCTGCGAATGGGGTTGCTGAGCCCCGAGCAGGCGGCCAGGCACCCTGGCCGTTCGCAGCTGGTGCGGGTGGTCGGCATCGAGCCGACAGTCCAGGTGGACATAGCCAAGGCGGACACCGAGGCGGGAGACGTCTTCGTGCTGTGTTCCGACGGGCTCTGGGACACCGTGGCCAACCACGAGATCGCCGAGCGCGCCGGGGCGGTGGGGACGCCGAGTGTGCCGACGGTGGTGGAAGCTGCCGAGCAGCTGGTCGACCTGGCGATCAAAGCTGGGTCGCCTGATAACGTCACAGTCATCGTCGTCAAGGTGACGACAGGCGGCGCAGTTCCGGCTGCGGGCGCCCGCCGGTCAATATTCCGGCGAGGTTGACGATGACCCGCTTCCAATCCGGTCAAGTGGTGGACCGTTACGAGATAGTCGAGCTGTTGGGCATCGGCGCGTACGCCGAGACCTACAAGGCCGTCGACACCCGCACAGGCACGACAGTCGTGCTGAAGATGCCTCCCCCCGGCCTGTTCGCCGACCCCGGTCTTTTCAGCCGCTATCAGCGGGAGGCCGAAGTCGCGAACCGCCTCGACCATCCCGGCGTCCAGCGCGGGGTCGACCCGGGCGAGAGCCGTACCGAGCCCTATCTCGCCCTCGAGTACATCGAAGGTGAGTCGCTCCGCACGCGGGTCAGGGGCCGGGGTCAGCAGGTCGAGGTGGACCAGGCCGTGGACTGGGGCCGCCAGTTGGCCGAGGCGCTGACCTACGTCCACAGCCAGGGCATTGTGCACCGCGACCTGAAACCGGAAAACGTGCTCATCGACACCCAGGGGCGGCTCAAGATCTCCGATTTCGGCACGGCCAGCCTCGACGGTGCCAGACGGCTCACCTGGAGGCACCTGTCGGAGGGCCTGGGCACGCCGGACTACATGAGCCCGGAGCAGGTCCAGGGCAAACGGGGCGACGCTCGAAGTGACATCTATGCCTGGGGAGTGATGATGTACGAGATGCTGACCGGCGAGCCGCCGTTTCCTGGGGACAATGCGATGGCTGTCATGGCCGGGCACCTGCAGGGCAAACCGAAACTGATCCGCAAGGTCCGGCCCGACGTGCCTCCTGCGCTCGAAGCCGTCGTGTTGCACGCCATGCGCCGATCGCCCGAGAGCCGGTACCAGTCGACGACCGACATATTGGACGACCTCGATCATCTCGACTCGCTCGACCCGCAGCGCTACGACCTCTCCCCGGAGCCCGCGATAGGCGGCATGGCGGCCGCCGATTCCGCCAAGCGGTTGTGGGCCTATGCGGGGCTCATCGCACTGGCGTTCATCGGTGTGGTCGCTGTGATACTGATCGTGTCGGTCCTCCGTTGAGCACCGAGCCCGACGTGAATGGGCCAGGCGCCACGGCGCGTTCGGGACGGGCCCGCCTGATCTTCGTCGACGTCTTCGGAGGTTCGCATGCTGTGCTGCTGCCCGCCGGCCGGCTCCAGGGCGCGATGGACTCCGGTGTCCCCTTCGATGGCTCGGCGCTGCAGGGCCGCAGCCGCCGCTTCGAGATCGACATGCTGCTCAAGCCGGACCCCTCCACGTTCGTGGACCTCGGCGGCGAGATCCGGGCCGTTTGCTCGATCACGACCCGTGACGGCCAGCCGTGGCTGGCCGATCCTCGTGCTGCACTGGCGGAGATCATCTCCCGTACCGGCGAGCTGGCCGAGCGCTTCGAGGTCGCGGCCGAGCTCGAGTTCTACCTGCTCGACCACGCCGGGGTCCCGGTCGACAACGGGGGATACTTCGGCGACTTGGCGGGAGTCGGGACGGCGGTGACGAATGCGGCGGCCGACCTGCTCGGCAGCTTTGGTGTCAAGGTCGTCAGCGCCCACCTCGAAGCGGGGCCCGGACAGTACGAGATCGACCTTGGGGCGATGCCCCCAGTGGCCTTGGCTGACGCGCTCGTGCTCGCAAAGGCGCTTCTTCGCCAAGTCGCAGAGGAGCGGGGAGTGGTGGCCACCTTCATGGCCAGGCCCCTTGCCGGCCAGCCAGGGTCGGGGCTGCACCTCCACCAGCACGTAGTGGACCAGCTGTTCGACGACCGCTGGCAGCTCGACGAAGCCGGACGGGCGTTCGTCGGCGGCCAGCTCCTCCATGCCCGCGCACTGACCGCCCTGGCGGCCCCGAACGTCAACTCGTACAAGCGGTTGCACGCCGGGCCCGAGGCGCCCGGCGCGGTGGTGTGGGGGCACCAGAGCCGCAATGCGGTGATCCGGGTGGGCTCTTCGGTGGAGCAAAGGCCGAGTGTCGAGTTCCGTTTGGCTGACCCGGCTGCGAACCCCTACCTGCTGCTCGGGGGCCTCCTGGTTGCCGCGGCGGACGGGCTGGCTCGCGAGCTCGACCCCGGCCCTGCCTTCGACGAGGACATCGGCGGATACGACCCCACGACCGTGACCAAGATCCAGACTCAGCTCCTTCCCCGCGTCCTGGACCAGGCCTTGGACGCCCTTCTCGACGACGACGTCCTCGTCGACGCCTTCGACGCGCAGCTGCTGACGCGGATGGTGGACGGTCGGCGGGCCGAGGCGCAGGCGTACCGTGCCCAGGTCACGGCCTGGGAGCTGGACAGGTACCTCAACGACGCCTAGTACACACTGGCCACGTCAACGGTGATGGAAGAGCCCTCACCATGACGAATTGCCTTGGCAGGTTTCCGGGTCACGGACTCGATCGGGTGGGGACCCCACGGGCCGGTCACGGTCTTCTGCCAGCACTCGCCGGCGTGGTCCGGTCCGGGCGAGGCCCTGCATCACGGGCTTCAGCGCGGCAAGAAAGCAACTGACCGTCCAAAGAAGGACGATAATGCAGAGTCGACCAGTGAACACTGGTCCGGGGCACCCTGCACACGGGAGCTGGCTTTGGAGGACTCAGCAGGACCGACGATCGGCGTGCTTTCGCCCTACCTCTCCGGCTACTTCTACGGCGCCCTCGTATCGGCCGTCGAGAACGTCGCCGCCGGCGCCGGAGGTCGTGTCATCGCGATACAGACCGCCGGCCCCGTCATAGACAACCAAGGGGGGCGCGCCCCAGAACGGCTGGACCGAGTTGCCTGGGAGCGCGCGGCCGGGTTCGTCTCGATCGGCAAGGCCGTGCCGCGCGATTACCTCGACGCCCTGTGTGACTCGGGCAAGGCGTTGGTGATCCTCAGCCACCAGGAGCCTGGATTGCCCTGCCCGGCCGTGATGGCAGACAACCGAGGTGGCGTGGCGGCGGCCGTGGAGCACCTCTTGGAGCATGGCCATGAGCGCATAGCTTTTGCAGGCTGCATGGCCCAGTTCGACATCCAAGAACGCTATGCCGCCTACCAAGACACACTGGCTGCCCACGGCATCGAGCCCGACCCCACCTTGTTCTTCGAGGCGCGCGACAACATGGAACCAGGAGGCAGCGGCGCCGCCGCGGAGATGATGGCCGCCGGGCTGCCGTGCAGCGCGGTCGTTGCCGGCGACGACTTCAACGCGATCGGCATAATGGCTGAGCTGAAGCGGGCCGGTTACCGTGTGCCACGCGACCAGGCGGTCATCGGCTTCGACGACATGCCAGGTGTCAGCGCTCTCTCCCCAGGGCTTTCCAGCGTCTCTCAGCGCTTCGATGTCATGGGGGCCACGGCTGCCCAGCTTCTCCTACGCCTGCTGGCGGGAGAGACCGTAGGGCCCGGCCCGTACGTTGTCGACGCCGCGTTCGTAGCGCGCGAGAGCTGTGGGTGTACCGCGAGCCCCGGCTCTTGGGGCTCGATCGAACCGGAGCGCTGGGGAGATCCCATAGCCGGGTTCACCGAGGTTCTGCGGGAGGCGATCGCCGGCGCCCCGGCATTGGCTTTTCCCGAGGGCGCGGTCGCCCAGCTCGCAAGCGAGGTACAGGGCGCCTTCGGTCACGCGGCCAGCCACGAGCTCACGTCTCTGGAGCTCTTCGACCTCCGCCAAGCCTGCCAGGACCTGTACGCCTTATGTCCCGGCCAGTCGACATCCAACGCGATCCTGGCGTTGGCGCACCAGCTCAGCTCGGGGCTCTCCACCCAAGGGCGACCGGCTGGAAAGAGACGTCTCGACTCTCTTCTCAGGCTCAACTCGTGCGTAGCGGAAGTGCGCCTTGCCATTTCCCAAGCTCTCCTCAATGAGCGCAACAACGCCTACTACGACCTACGCCAATCCATCAGAAACGTGAACGCCATCAGCATGAACCTCCTGCGCGGCCACACGGAGGACCCTACGTCGCTGTCCTGGCTCGCACAGACCAGTGCGATCACCGGGGTGCTCGCACTTTCAAGGCAGGAGGGTCGAGGGAACAAGGACGACGTCCACGACCAAAGCCCCGTGCCCGTGGGCTCGACCCCGGAACGGCGCCATGGCAGTGGAGGAGATCGCCTCGAGCCCCAACCCAGGGACTCCGAGCTGGTCGTGAGCGGCACATTCGACGCCAAGGGCGCCCAGCTGAAGCTCGATTCGTGCAGCTACCGCCCCGAGGACTTCCCTCCTGCAGGTCTGTTCGACAGTGCCGGCCCGGGTGACCTGGTGCTGGTGTTCCCGGTCAGGAGTGAGGACACCGACTGGGGCTACTTGGCTGTGGCCGCCCCCGTGGACTCGAGTTTTCTGGGGGATGACGCGCTTTACGAGTGGGAAGCGCTGCTTTGTGAAGCCCTCGGCTACAGGGACCTCTTGGATTCCGTGCGTGACAGCGACGAGCGCTATGCGCTCGCTTCGCGAGCCACAAACGACGGGCTTTGGGACTGGAACCTGGTCGCGGGCACGATCTACTACTCGTCACGCTGGAAGGAGATGCTCGGCCAGTCAGAGGACGCAGTAGGCGACAGCCCGGAGGAGTGGATCGGCCGCGCGCACCCCGATGACCGGCCAGGTCTCCTGGCCGAGCTCTCCGCGCTCAAGGGGGGCGAGAAAGTTTCGGTCATGTACGAGCACCGTGTCATGGCGAACGACGGGACCTATTTGTGGGTCCTCTGCCGATGCTTGGCCGTGCCGGGGGGAGGTGTTCCGGCGACGCGAATCGTCGGCTCCTTTACCGACATCACAGACAGACGCACTCTCGAAGAGCGCCTACGCCACGAGGCCCTTTTCGACAGCCTGACAGGCTTGCCCAACAGGGTCCTGTTCCTCGACCGGCTGGCCCAGGCGGTCGCCACCGCGAAGCGCCAGCGAGGCTACTCCTACACGGTGCTCTGGCTGGACCTCGACAACTTCAAAGAGCTGAACGACGGCTTGGGCCATCCCCTAGGTGACAAGGTGCTAGTCGAGGTCGCCGAGCGCCTCCGCCACGACCTGCGGGAAGCGGACACGGCCGCCCGTTTCGGCGGCGACGAGTTCGCTCTCCTGTTACAGGACGTCTCAGACTTGCCCACCGTCGAACGCCTGGTGCAGCGCCTTCTTGGACGGTTGCGGGTGCCTTACGAGCTTGACGGTCACCGGGTCGTCGTGACGGCCAGCGTCGGGGTTGCGACGAGCACCGCCGGGTACGAGCGGCCCGAAGACGTGCTGCGTGACGCCGACATCGCGATGTACCGGGTCAAGTCGACCGGGCGTGACACGTACTCCACCTGAACGCCCCTGTTGTGGAGGCGTCGCCTGAGGAGATGCGGCGTCCATGGGCTCAGAAGGCATTGCCCAGACTTCCGTTCACATCAGGCACATGGGCGGCGCAGTGTGGCGATCCTCCCGCCTAGACAAGCGGCCCCATCGGCATGGTCAGTGGCCCGGCGGCCGGAAGCCCCAGAGCCTCGGCCAGCTGGGCATGGCCTCCCCACTCCCACAGATGTGAGTCCCATCCCCGGACCTGCACGAAGGCCGCCGGGTCGTCGCTGTTGCGTGGTTGACGCAGTCGCTGCACCGGCGAGACTGCAAGGACCGGCCGCAGCGGGGCGTCGAGTGGCAGGCCGGCCCGCTTCCGGGCGATCTCGACGGCGCGGCGCAGCCCTCCGAGCTCGTCGACCAGCCCGCGTTCGACGGCGTCGGCACCCGTCCAGACCCGGCCGCGTGCCACCTCGTGGACAGCTTCGCTGCTCATCGCGCGTGCGCGGGCAACCTTGGTCGTGAAGTCGTCGTAGACGAAATCGAGCCACTCGTCGAGCTTGGCCCACTCGTCCTCGCCGAAACCTGTCTGCGACGAGAACATCAGCGCGTGACGCCCGAGGCCGAGACCCTCGACGTTCACGCCGAAGCGCTCGAACAGCCCGCTGGTCTGGAGCTTGCCGCCGAGCACGCCGATCGATCCGGTGAGCGTCGCCGGCTGCGCCACGATGACATCGGCGGCCATGGCCACGAAGTACCCGCCCGAACCGGCCACGTCGCCCATGGAGACCACGACTGGCTTGCCGGCTTCGCGAGCGTTGCACACCTCGCGCCAGATCGTGTCCGAGGCGACGTAGGAGCCGCCGCGGCTGTTGACCCGGAACACGATCGCCTTTGTGTGTCCGTCTCTCACTGCGGAACGGAACGCCGCGGCGACGGTGTCCGAGCCGGCCGCCCGCCCGACCGGGCCCGGCTTGGACCGGCCGGTGCGGATCGTCCCGGTCGCCTCGATGAGCCCGACCGCGGGACGGCGCGCTTGGCATGCTCGACGGAGGTTGTCCCACCGCCGCTGATAACGGGAGACGTAGAGAAGCGTTGGCTTGTCGGCCCAGCGGCGGCCGACCGCCTGGCGAACTTCGTCCCGGTAGCCGAGGTGGTCGACGAGGCCGGCCTCGAGGGCCTCGGCGGCGGGGATCGGCGCTCGGTCGATGAGCTCGCGCACGCGGTCCGCGGGCAGGCGCCGGCCGGCCGCCACGGCAGAGACGATCTGCTCGTAGGCGGACTCGGCCAACCGCCCGGTTGCTTCGCGGTGCGCCTCGGTGAACTCTGTGCGCAGGAAGGTGTCCGCCGCGTTCTTGTACTCGTGGCGCTGCGCGAACAGCGGCTCGATCTGCGCCCGGTCGAGTGCGCCGCGTACGAACGTGCCGGCCGCCGCTGCTCCCATCAGGCCCACGCTGCCTGAAGGCTGCAGCCACAACTCGCCGAAACTGGCGGCCACGACATAGGCCGTCGTGGCCCGCCCGAGCTCGCCGAATGTCTCGGCCCAGGCGATGGCGTCCTTTCCTTTCGCCCGGAAACTCGCCACTGCGTCGGACAGCTCCTGGGCTTGTGCCAGCGATATCGAAGTCGTACCCAGCTTGGCCAGTAGTCCGACGACGTTGGGGTCTTCGCCAGCGGAGGCGAGCCGGCCCACGAGCGTGCGCAGTGCGAGGCGCCGTCGGTTCATGACCCGTTCGACGGGATGCGAACCGATGTCCTCGACGAGTGCTCCGGTGAGGTCGAGCTCGAGCAGGATCGTCATGGCCGGACGCTACCGGCTTGAGATCGTCCAGTCGAGCAGCCGGTGGCGCGAGAGAGCGTCCTCGGTCGCCCGAGAGGTCATGGCCCATTGTGACCCTTACAGCCCCCAGGTGAGCGTCACAGCCCCCCGGTAGTGTTCGCGCGTGTTGCGTCCTGAAAACTGGACCAGACCAGCGGGTGCAAGTCCCGCCCGGGTAAATGCCGGAACGCCCGGTAGCAGGCCCCGGTTCGTTGCCGAGAGGTGGCGGGCTGAGCGGGGTGTCAAGA